>ERZ1643247.278-NODE-278-length-64823-cov-31.898283_pt1 | contig 64823 bp, 51 predicted proteins | sample MGYA00579264_ERZ1643247 | MGnify/ENA primary metagenome ERZ1643247 (study PRJEB29033, sample SAMEA4952262) | chicken gut metagenome | biome: Broiler Chicken; feature: Gastrointestinal Tract; material: Caecum | place: Ireland | collected 2018 | study: Broiler... | reverse complement strand
CGCGCTTGATGTTGTTTTTGATCTCCACGCCGACGGGGCCGTAGTCCCAGGTGTTGCCCATGCCGCCGTAAATTTCGCTGCCGGGGAAGATGATGCCCCGCGTCTTGCACAGGTTGACGATCTTGTCCATCGTCACCGCATGTTTGTCTGCCATATTGTACCTCGGTATCCTTTCAAAATTTTCTTTATTATTGTACTTTTTTGCGGCTGCATTGTCAAATCATTGCGCCCGCAAACGGCCGATTTGTCAAATTTTCAGCGCCTTGAAGAGGAAGGGCGCCAAAGTCGTGGCGGTAAACAGGGTCAAAAAATATTGCAGGAAGGAGAACCATTCCCCCTCTGGCAGCAACAGTGCGCAGGGGATGTAGACGATCGCCGCCGCCGCCCCCGTGAGGGCGAGGCGGAACAGGCGGTGCAGCCACTTCTTCGCGTTTTCAAAGCGGATGAATCTGTCTTCGATCAAAAGCCCCGCCGCCGTCGCCAGGGTGATGGCGGAGATCTGGAACATCGAATGGGTCGCCGTGCGCTCGATGAATAAAAGAGGCAGGGTCAAAAGCCCCGCGGCGAGGTAGATATACAGCCGCGCGCCGTACCACTTGCTGTACACCAGCTGCCACAAGAAGGCGCACCCCGCCCCGATCAAAAGGCCTGTGAGCACGTCGGTAGGGTAATGCACGCCGAAGTACAGGCGCGAGAGCATCACCAGCAGCGTGAACGCCGCGCACAGGGCGATGGAAAGCGGCCTGCGGAATCGGAGGGCGAGGGAGGTGAAGAACCCGCCCGTGGCGGTGGCGTGCCCGCTGGGGAAAGACATGTCCGCATCCAAATCGGTGGTGGAAACGAGCGGCGCGTCAATATCCACCCGCGTCACCACCCCCGCCGCGTACGGCCGCAGGCGGCGCACGGCGCTCTTGACGCCCGCCGTCAGGCAGGAAGCGGTCATCACCGTCAAAAGCGCCTGTTCGCCCGTGCGCTTGTCGATGCAGACGTAGACGGCGGCGATGACCGCCGCGATGATCAGTTCTTCGCCCAGCGCCGTAAAGATGCCGAAAAATACGTCTAAAAAGGGGCAGCGGATGTGTTCCAGTGCCCGCAGGATGGCTGCGTCCATCTCTTTTCTCCTCTTTTCGTTTGCGGCAAAGCGCCGCAAGGGGCCTTTGGCGGTCTGCTTTCATGCCGGGGACCGCTCTGCGGTATGCCGCCGGCGAGTTCGCCGCAGCAAAAAAATTATACCATATTTGCCGCGGCAGTACAACTTTTTTTGCCTTTGCGCGCGATTTATGCTATAATGGGCGTATGTTGAGCGTTTTATTGCAAAAACGGGAAGGATACGCCTTCTGCTATGCGCTGCAAGAGGGCGGCGCCGTCTTTTACGGCGGCATGACGCCTGCGGGCGAACTGGTGTGCGACGAGGCCTGCACCCAAAAAGAGCTGATGCTGCGCACCCTCGTGTTCAAGTGCATGAACGACTTTGTCCCTCGCGTATATACGCGCGGCGTGTGGGGCGTTCCGCCCGAGCGCTTCGGCTTCCGGCGGGAGGGCGGGGCGTACGCGGCGGAGCTTGCCGACCTGCGCCTGCCGCACGATTGCGGGGAGTAAGGCTTCCGCCGCACGATCGCGGGGAGTGAGGCGCTGCGGCGTCCGCGGCTTTCAAAATAGAAGTTTCGGCGTCCGCAGGCTTTCAATAAATCAGAAAAATCGGCGGCTAAGGGCTTCCGAAACAAGAAAAATCGGAAACGGAGGAAAAGTGAGAATGTTATCGGATATCGAGATCGCGCACGGCTGTAAAATGCAGGATATCGGCGCGGTGGCGGCAAAGCTGGGCATCGGCGAAGAGCAGCTGGAGCGCTACGGCAAGTACAAGGCCAAGCTGCCAATCGGCACGGGGGCGCGGAAGGGCAAGCTCGTTCTGGTCACCGCCATCAATCCCACCGCCTCGGGCGAGGGGAAGACGACGGTATCCATCGGCCTGGCAGACGGCATGGCGCGCCTGGGCAAACAGGTGTGCCTGGCGCTGCGCGAACCCTCTCTCGGCCCCGTGTTCGGCATCAAGGGGGGTGCTGCGGGCGGCGGTTACGCGCAGGTGGTGCCCATGGAAGAGATCAACCTGCACTTTACGGGCGACCTGCACGCCATCACGGCGGCGAACAACCTGCTGTGCGCCATGCTCGATAACCACATCTTCCGCGGCAACGCGCTGGATATCGACCCCGCCAAGGTGTATTTCCGCCGCTGCCTCGATATGAACGACAGATCCCTCCGCAACGTCACCATCGGGCAGAAGGGGGAGGGCACCGAGCGCGAAGAGCACTTCGAGATCACCGCCGCCTGCGAGGTGATGGCGATCTTGTGCCTGGCAACTTCCCTCCAAGACCTGCAGCGGCGCCTGGGCAACATCATCGTGGGCGAAAACCGCAAAGGCGAATATGTGTACGCGCGCGACCTGCACGCGGAGGGCGCCATGTGCGCGCTGTTGAAGGACGCCATCAAGCCCAACCTCGTGCAGACGCTGGAGGGCACCCCCGCCATCGTGCACGGCGGGCCGTTCGCCAACATCGCCCACGGCTGCAACAGTATCATCGCCACTTATACGGCGCTGTCGCTGGCAGACTGGGTGGTCACGGAGGCGGGCTTCGGCGCCGACCTGGGGGCGGAAAAATTCCTCGATACCAAGTGCCGCGTGGCGGGCATCCAGCCCGACTGCATCGTCATCGTCGCCACCGTCAAGGCGCTCAAACTGCACGGCGGGGCGGATAAGGCTTCCCTTGCGGAAGAAGACCTGCCCGCGCTGCAGGCGGGCATGCCCAACCTGTATAAACACATCGAAAATATGAAGAACGTCTACCGAAAGCCGGTCGTCGTGGCTATGAACCGCTTTGCCGGCGACACCCCCGCCGAGATCGAGGCGGTGATGCGCGGCGTGCGCGAAGCGGGCGCGGAAGTCGTGTTTACAGACGTGTTCCTGCAGGGCGGCAAGGGGGGCGAAGCGCTGGCAGAGGCGGTGTGCAAAGCCGCCATGCAAAAGAGCGAACTGCACTATTCCTACGACCTGAACGATCCTATCCGCAAAAAGATCGAAGACATCGTCAAAAACGTCTACGGCGGCAGCGGGGTCGAGTTTTCGCCGCTCGCTTCCCAAAAGATCGACGAGGCGGAGGCGCGCGGCTACGGAAAGCTGCCCGTCATCATCGCCAAAACGCAGTATTCCCTCTCGGACGACGCCAAACTTCTCTCCCGCCCGCAGGGCTTTACCGTGCACGTGCGCGACATCATCGTCAAGGGCGGCGCGGAATTCGTGGTGGCGGTGGCGGGCAATATCATGCTGATGCCGGGCCTGGGCAAAGTGCCCGCCGCCGAGCACATCGGCGTAGACGAGAGCGGAGAAATAGTCGGGCTTTCTTAAAATGTAAAATGTAAAATGTAAAGTGTAAAATTAAGGATTGCTGATAGCGATCATTAAATCCACCAACGAGCATGAATGATTTTTCATTCCTCAATTCTACATTTTACATTCTACATTCTACATTCAGACTCAATTCTACATTTTATATTTTGAATGGTTTGAGCAAAACAATTATTTTGATATATTTCAGTGGAGCAATGTATGCCTGAAACTTCTTTTTCGTTGCCGGAGGCAACCAACTTTATCGAGCAGATCATCAATGAAGACATCGCCGCGGGCAAGCTGCGCCCCGAACAGGTGCAGACCCGCTTCCCGCCCGAACCCAACGGCTATCTGCACATCGGCCACGCCAAGAGCATGTTCGTCAACTTCGGCACGGCGCTCAAATACGGCGGCAAGTGCAACCTGTTCTTCGACGACACCAACCCTTCCAAAGAGAAGACGGAATTTGTAGACGCCATCCGCGCCGACATCCACTGGCTGGGCTACGAGTGGGCGCGCGAGTGCTATGCTTCCGACTTTTTCGATACCATCTACGAGTATGCCGTGCGCCTCATCAAAGAGGGGAAGGCGTTCGTGTGCGACCTCTCCGCCGAAGAGATCAAGGCGACGCGCGGCACCCTCACCGAGCCCGGCACCGAAAGCCCGTACAGGGACCGCTCGGTGGAAGAAAATCTGCGCCTGTTTGAGGAGATGAAGGCGGGCAAGTACAAAGACGGCGAAAAGTGCCTGCGCGCCAAGATCGACATGGCTTCGCCCAACGTCAACATGCGCGACCCCGTCATCTACCGCATCCTGCACGCCACCCATCACCGCACGGGCGACAAGTGGTGCATCTATCCCATGTACGACTACGCCCACCCCATCTGCGACTATTTGCAGGGCGTCACCCATTCCCTGTGCACGCTGGAGTTCGAAGACCACCGCCCCCTGTACGACTGGGTGGGCATCTCTCTCGGCTTCGACCCCAAGCCGCGGCAGATCGAGTTCGCGCGGCTGAACATCACCAACACGGTGATGAGCAAGCGCTACCTCAAAAAGCTGGTCGAGGAAAACAAGGTGCACGGGTGGGACGACCCGCGCATGCCCACGCTGTCCGGTCTTCGCAACCGCGGCATCCCCGCGGCGGCGGTGCGCGACTTCTGCTCTCGCATCGGCATCGCCAAGGCGCAGTCTGAGTGCGAATATTCTTATTTTGAAGCCTGCGTGCGCGAATACTGCAACGCCAACGCCGAGCGCGCCATGGCGGTGCTCTCTCCGCTGGCGCTGACCATCACCGATTACGAGGGTTCGGAGCAGCTGGAATTCGATATCAACCAGGCGCAGGAAGGGGCGGGCAAGCGCGCCATCTCCTTCGGCAAGCACCTGTTCATCGAAAGTTCCGACTTCTCCCTCGACCCGCCCCCCAAATATTTCCGCCTCAAACCGGGCGGGTATGTGCGCCTGAAAAACGCCTATATCGTCCGCTGCGACGACGTCAAAAAGGACGAGGCGGGCAGCGTCGTCGAGGTGCTGTGCTCGTATGTGCCCGAAAGCCACAGCGGCAGCGACACCAGCGGCATCAAAGTCAAGGGCGTCATCCATTGGGTGAACGCGGATACCTGCGTCGACGCCGAGGTGCGCCAATACGAGAGCCTCTTGCGCGACGCCGACTACGCCGGGCAAGATTTTTCCGAACGCATGAACGAAGAGAGCGAAAAGATCGTTCCCTGCGCCAAGGCGGAGCCGTACCTGGCGGAAGCGGCGGAGGGCACGCCCTTCCAGCTCATGCGCACGGGGTACTACAAAAAGTGCACCGAGGGCGGCAAGCTGGTGCTTTCCGAGATCGTGTCGCTGAAAGATAACTTCAACAAGCCGCGCGGGTAAGCGCGGCAAAGGGGAGGGCGGCCCAAAAAAGCGCTCTCTCCCCCGCGGCGGAATTGACATTTGCCGCCGCAAGCTGTATAATAGAGCAAAAATACGCGCAAAGGAGGTGAGGAAGACGGAAGACAAGGTCTGCAGGCAGTGCGGCAGCCCCGTGCGGGGCGGCGGCAGGTATTGCCCGCACTGCGGATGTTTACAGACGGAAGACCTGGACGGGCTGATCGTGCACATGCGCGAGAACGTGCGCGCCTGCCGGCGGCAGTACGAACATATGGAGGACATGCGCGCCGAGGGCGGCAGGGCGCGGGCGGGCGTCGTCGATGCGGGCGTGTACGCCTCTCCCGCGGGCGGCTATCCGCGCTCGGAAGAGCATCCGCGCGTTCCCGCCGGTGCGCGGGGCAGCATGCGCGCCCCCAGCCGCAACCGCATCTTCATCTCCTGCCTGTGCGCGGCGCTGCTGCTGCTGTCGCTGGGGCTGTGCTTCGCCCCCTGGCTGAACGGCGAGGGCGCCTTCACGGGGCTGGAAGCGGCGCTGGGGCTGTTCGGCAGCGGCTACGGCGCTTCCTTTTCGCAGTATATGGAGGGCATCGCCGAAAAGGTGTTTTCCGGCAGCGAGCTCATCACCCTTATCTGCCGCGCCTTCTGCCGCCAGGTGCTGCGCATCGGCGTGCCCGCGTACATACTCTCCCTCCTTCTGGGCCTGCCCGTGTTTTTGAGCGCTTTCGGCAAGGTGCGCCTGGCGGGCTGGCACCGCTGCTTCGCCTGGACGGCGTTCCTCGTTTCGGTACTGTTGATGCTGGTATTTTTGTGGGTGAGCGGCGCCGAAAGCGTGTCGGTGTGGTTCATCTTGGGCGGCACCGCCAACCTGGTGCGCGGTGTACTGCTCATCTTTTATGACAATCGCCCCCGCTTTTGGGGCGGACTGGAACGGTAAACTTGCCGCAAATACGGCGGCCGCCCCGCATCATGCGGGGCGGCTTTTGTATACGTCTGCTGCCGCCTCGTTCGGGGCGGCTTTTTTGTTTTTTTTGGGAAGGAAGGACGCTTTGCGGCGTTCTCATCTCACCCAAAATACCCGCCCTTCCAGGCGGGGCTTGGGCGCGGGCGGTTCGCCTTCGATATAGCCGAGCGCGACGTGCCCGATGCCGATATATTCGCCCGTAAGGCCGAGCGAAGCGAGCAGCTCTTTCCCGAAGGGGCGTTCGAGCTCTTCTTTGGCGCGGTGGATCCAGCACGAGCCGAGCCCCATCGCCCACGCGGCGTTGAGCAGGTTATCCATCACGCAGCTGCCGTCATACACGGCGTTGGGGCAGGCCTTCGCCGCCACCAGCAGGATGACGGGCGCGCCGTAGAAGGGGTCGGTATCTCTCCCCATGATGGCGGCGTTCTCTTTGGCGATCTTGTCGCGCAGCTCTTTGTCGGTCACGGCGATGATGACGGGGTCCTGCAGCCCCATCCCCGTGGGCGCATACAGCCCCGCCTCCACGATCTTTTCGATCACCTCTTCCGGCACGGGGTCGCTCTTGTAAGAGCGGATGCTCCTGCGCGTCAAAAGCACTTGCATGGCTTCATTCATGACCTGCCTCCCGATGGCGCCCTCTCTTTTTGCAGAGCGAGGGGCGTCTGTTTTTTCTTTATTATAACAAAAGAGCCGCGCGGTGTCAATCGGCGGGCGGAATTTCGCCAAAGCAGGCCGCGCGTTCGGCCTTCCCCGCTATTTCGCGCCGATTTCAAAAAAATGCGCCGCTTTTCAAAAAAATGCGCCGTGCGGGTATAAGCGGCGGGGAGGGCGGGCATACTAACGGGCGTAAGGAGGAGAATGCAATGCAGTTCCGGGATACGAAAACGTTCAAAAACCTCGCCCGCTCGTTTGCGGGGGAAAGCCAGGCGGGCATGCGCTATCAGCTGATCGCCAAGCTCGCCACGGCGGAAGACTATGCCGTGCTGGCAGACATCGTCCGCTCCATCGCAAAAAACGAGACGTTCCACGCCAAAACTTTTTACGATACCCTCATCCAAAAGGCGGGCAACCATGAAAATATCGCCCCGGGCGGCGGCTATCCTTTCCGTTTCGGCACCCTTGCCGAAAATCTCGGGTTCGCCGCCCAAGACGAGCGCGCGGAATTCGAAGAGGTGTACCCCGCCTTTGCGCGCGAGGCGAAAGAAGAGGGATTTGCCGACGTCGCGGCGCTGTTCGAGCGCGTCGCTTCCGTCGAAAAGTGCCACGAGGTCATGTTCCGCTTCTTAGCCGAGTCGCTCAAAAACGGCGCGCTGTACAAGCGCGATAAGCCGACGCTTTGGATCTGCAGCGAGTGCGGCTACCGCGCCGTCACCAAAGAGGCGTGGCAGGTGTGCCCGCTGTGCAAGGCGAAGCAAGGGTTTGTCGAAATACCCTTACCGTTCGATCAATCGTAAAGGAGAAAAGTGATGAGAAACAGCAACGAGCAAAATCAGCAGGCCAAGCAGGCGCAGAGCAAAGCCGCGCAGAGTAAATCTGCGCAGAGCAAAACGAGCGCCAAGGCAGGGGCAAAGAGCTGCTCTTCCAAAGCGAAGTCCTGCAAGTAAAAAACGGAGCCCCGCCCGTGCGGGGAAAGAGCGGCGCAGAGCATCTGCGCCGCTTGGCTTTTGCCAAAAAAGCGGGCAAGGGCGCAGCGAAAAGGGGAGGCGGCGGGCGGCAAGCAAAAATTATATACTTTTTTTCACAAAAAAATAAAAATCGTATTGACGGAAGGGCGCATCGATGGTACAATAAATAGGAGAACGATCTATCGGGCATCACATCGGTAACGTCAGCGCCCTCGGGGCGGAAATATATCGTGAGAGGAGGCTTTCCCATGAAGATAGGGATCTTGACAAGCGGCGGCGACTGCGCCGGGCTGAATTCCGTCATGCGCGGCATCGGCCTGTATGTGTATCAGAACATCAAAAATGCCGAGATCGTCGGCATTCCCGACGGTTACAGCGGCCTCATCCGCGGCGAGTGCCGCCCCATGCCGCGCGAAGAGTTCGAGCGCCTGCTCGACGTGGGCGGCACCGTGCTCGGCTCCGTGCGCACCCCCTTCAAGATGATGACCGTGCCCGAAGAAGACGGCTCCACCCGTTTGGAAAAGATGTGCGCCAACTACCGCAAGATGGGGCTGGACTGCCTGTTCACCCTCGGCGGGGCGGGCACCCACCGCACGGCGGCGCTGCTGTGCGCGGAGGGGTATAACGTCATCGGCCTTCCCAAGACCATCGATAACGACATCTACGGCACCGACTATACCTTCGGCTTCCATACCGCGCTCGACGTCGTCACCGACGCCATCGAGCGGGTGCGCACCACGGCAGACAGCCACGGCCGCACCATCCTCGTGGAGGTGATGGGCAATAAAGCGGGCTGGCTGACCCTGTTTTCGGGCATCGCCGGCGGGGCGGACGCCATCATTTTGCCGGAGATACCCTTCAATATCGATAAGATCGTCGAATGCGTGCAAAATACCTACGCCTCCGGCAAGCGCAGCTGCGTCATCGCCATCGCCGAAGGCGCCGTGCTGGACAGCGAGGCGCCCTTCAAGCGGCGCGAGCGCGCCTTCATCCGCCTCGATAGGGGCGAAGCGACCGCCACCCGCCACCTTGCCGAGATCGTCGGCGAGCGCACGGGCGCGGAGACGCGCGGCACCGTGCTCGGCTATATCCAGCGCGGCGGCAGGCCCTCCGCCTACGACAAGGTGTTCTCCACGCGCCTGGGCAGCTACGCCGGCAAGCTCGCCGCCGAAGGCCGCTTCGGCGTCACCGTCGCCCTCGTCGGCAACCAGATCACCTTCAACGCCCTTGCCGACATCGCCGGCAAGTACAAGCTCGTCGATCCCGAAAGCGAAGTGGTGAAGGCGGCGGAGGGGATCGGTATCTGTTTGGGCCGCTAAAGTTCCCTTGTTCGCAAATCTGCGCCTTCGCTGTCTTTGCGGCGACTGCCGCACGGCATTTTTGCGTCGCATTCATCGTCTGATACCATGTCGCCCTTGCGCACGGCTTCGGGTCACGTATGTTTGGATACGCTCCCCTCGCCGTTTACGCGGGCTCCTCGTCTCAGACGCGACTGCTCGCAAAAACAAATATTGTGTGTGAACGGCATTTTTGCGCCGCATCCATAGAATATGCTCATATAATACGTTTATCATATAAGGAGTTCAGATGAAATACGCTGTCATCGACATCAGTTCCAGCAACACGTCTATGATCGTGGCGGAGGTCAACGACCGCATCACCGAGGTCATCTTCCGCGACCGCACCAGCCTCACGCTGCAGCACTACATGGAGGGGCGCAAACTCTCTTCCCGCGGCATCGACAAGGTGGTCGAGTCCGTGCAGGCGATGAAGGACAAGTGCGTCAGCCTGGGCGCGGACGTGCTGTACGTCATCTCCACCGCGGCGCTGCGCCTTGTGGAAAATTTTGAAGAGGTGGGCGCGGCGGTCTTGAACCGCACGGGCGTGCCCATCAACGCCGTAGACGGGCAGAAAGAAGCGCTGTGCGACTACATCGCCAACCGCTTTTACAGCGCTTACGAGCGCGCGGTGCTGGTCGATATCGGCGGCGCCAGCGTGGAGGTGTGCGACCTCTCCGCCGAGAGCGCCGACCGCTGCAGCCTCGACTTCGGCATCTACACCTTGCACCGCAAGTTCGTGGAAAAGATCCAGCCGGACGAAGAGGAGGCAAAGCGCATCAAAAAGTATATCGGCCGCAAGCTCGATAAAGCGGAGCTGCCCGGCAAAGACAGCTTTGTGACGGTGGTGCTGTGCGGCACGGTCACCCTGGCGCTGTACGACATCTATACCGCCTTCGCGGGCTCGAAGGGCGAGCCGAGCGAGCGCGCCATGGACGGCAAAAAGTTCAAAAAACTGGCAAAACACCTCGTCGGCGGGCACGACCGCTCCAAGCTCATCCTCGAAGTTGCGCCCGAGCGGCTGTATTCCGTGGGCATCGCCGCCCTCATCGTGCGCACCATCGCCCGCCGCTTCGGGGCGGAAAACATCCTCGTATCCGACCGCGGCGTCAAAGAGGGGTACTTGCAGCTGGTTTTGGACGGCAGGGAACAGGGCGCCTATTTCGACTTTGCCAAAGACGCTCCCGTCATCGAACGAGAGGCGGATGCGGAAGAGGCGGAAGCGGATAAACAGAAAAAGTAAACGCAGCGTCCCGGCGGGGCGCTTCTCCGCCGCAGGCAGTATGCGCGGCGGGCGGGAACATACGGTAAGAAAAAGGAGAAGAGTGCGGAAACATGGCAAAAGGCAAGGAGGCAGGAAGAGTGAAAGGACAAATGACCGCCGAAAAGGCTAAAAAGAGATTTATGCGCGGGATCTACGTCAACAGGGAGTATTCGTGGCTGCTTTTCAACAAGCGCGTGCTCGACCAGGCGAACGATCTGACCAATCCGCTGTTGGAGCGCTGCAAATTTTTATCCATTTTCGGCTCCAATTTAGACGAATTTTTTATGGTGCGCGTGGGCAGCCTGTATAACGACAGCATCACAAGCCCCAACGTGACCGACAACAAGACGGGCCTGACGGCGGCAAAGCAGCTGGCGGGCATCCTCGCCGTGGTGCGCAAGCAATACCAAAACCGCGCGTCCACCTACATAAAGCTGCGCGCCGACCTCGACAAGGCGGGCCTGCGCATCCTGCGCGCGGCGGAGCTGACGCCCCGCCAGAGCGAGGAGTGCCGCGCCTACTTTGTGGCGCACGTGCTGCCGCTGCTTTCCATGATGGTGCTGGACGCCAAGCATCCGATGATGCAGTTTGAAAACAGAAAGCACTACATGATCTACGACCTGGAAAAGGACGGCCGCCGCATGATCGGCGTCATGTACCTGAACCCCGCCGCCGACAGGCTGTACCGCATCGGCTACGGCAAAAAGACCAAGCTGGTGCCGGTGGAAGAGCTGTTGAAGGCGTTCGGACACCTCGCCTTTATGGGCTATACCGTCAAAAACAAGATGATGATGCGCGTCACGCGCAATGCCGATATCGACACCAGCGTCGACGATTCCGACGTCGAGCACGACTTTTCCGAATTCATGAAGCGCAAGATCGAATCGCGCGCGCACCTGGGGGTGGTGCGCCTGGAGGTGGACGACGAGAGCAACCCCCTCAAAGACTTCGTGCTGCGCCTTCTCAATACCGACGAGAGCTGCTGCTTTGAAGACGCGCACTTCTTCGACTACAAGTTCCTCTTCTCGCTGGGCAACTATTTCCCCAAAGAAGAGGCGCAGGCGCTGCGCTACCCGCCCTTCAAGGGCGCCGTCGCCAAAGAGCTGGAAGAGGCGCCCTCCCTCATCGATTATATCTACGAGCACAACGTGTTCCTCTCTTACCCGTACGACAGCATGGAGCCCGTCGTCGATCTGCTGGACGAGTGCGCCAAAGACCCGCGCGTGCTCTCGGTCAAGATCACCATCTATCGCCTTGCCAACCATTCGCGCATCGTAGACGCGCTGTGCAAGGCGTGCGAGCGCGGCAAGCAGGTGACGGTAGTCATCGAGCTGATGGCGCGCTTCGACGAAGAGAACAACCTCCACTTTGCGGGCAAATTGCAGGAGGCGGGCTGCACCATCATCTACGGCATGGGTAACTATAAGGTGCACTCCAAGATCATCTCCATCGTCTTGAAGGAAGGGGAAGACATCCGCTATATCACCCATCTGGGCACGGGCAACTACAACGAGTCCACTTCCAAGCAATATACCGACCTCAACGTCATCACCGCCGATACCGCCATCGGCGAAGACGCCGTCGCCTTCTTCCGCAATATTTCCATCTGCAATACAGACTTTACCTATCAGCGGCTGCTGGTGGCGCCCAAAACGCTCAAGCCCGGCATCATCTCCCTCATCGACCGCGAGATCGAAAAGGCGAAGGCGGGCGGGGAGGGCAAGATCCTCGCCAAGATGAACAGCCTCACCGACAAAAAGATCATCGACAAGTTCGTAGAGGCGAGCTGCGCGGGGGTGCAGATCGAGCTCATCATCCGCGGCATCTGCTGCCTGCTGCCGGGCGTGCCCGGGCAGACGGAAAATATCCGCGTCATCTCCATCGTGGGCAGGTTTTTGGAGCATTCGCGCGTGTACTGCTTCGGCGGCGAAGAGGACCGCGTGATGTATATCTCCAGCGCAGACCTCATGACCCGCAATACCGACAAGCGCGTAGAGATCGCCGCGCCCATTTTGGATAAAGAGATCGAAAAGAAGATCTACGATATCCTGCAGACCATGCTCGCCGACAACGTAAAGGCGCGCAAGCTCTGCCCCGACGGCAAGTACCGCCCCGTGGAAACGCTGGGGCCGGCGCTGGACGCGCAGAACTCTTTCCTCAAATAAGCCTTCAGCGGTAAGCGGCCGCCGCGGCGCTCTTTGCAGAGGCGCCGCGGCGGCTTTGTCTTGCAAAATTTTTGTGCAGATGGTATAATAGGGGAGAAGTCAACGAGCCGCGCCGCAAAGGTCGTGTGCCGCGCCCCCGCGCGCAAGGAACGAGCATGAAAAAATTCTTTTCTTTTTTGAAGCGCCCGCCCGCAGGTTTTGTCGTCTTCGCCGTATTGGCGGCGGCTGCCTGCATCGCGGGGGCGATCGCCTGCGCCGCCTGCGGGTGTGCGGGGTGGTATGTGTACGCGCTGTACGCCGCGGCGGCGCTATCCCTCGCTTACATGGTATACCTGTCCGTGCGCGCCGCCTCCGCCCTGCGGGCAAAGGCGGCGGCGCGGGTAAAGGCGCACCCCTTGGCGGAGAGCTTCTTCTCCGATGCCGGCTTCCGCTCCGTGGTGCTGTTTTCGCTGTCGTTTATCGTCAATATCGCCTATGCGCTGCTGTGCGGCGTGCTCGGCATCGCCTTGCGCGCTTCATGGTACGGCATGTTTTCCTTCTACTACCTGCTGCTGAGCGCCCTGCGCTGCGGGCTGCTGGCGGGCGCCATGCGCAGCCGCAGGCGCGCCGCCGGCGACGCGCGCGGCCTGCTCGTTTCCCGCTGGAAGCTGTACCGCCTGTGCGGCATCGCCCTGTTTGTGCTGGAATTTGCCCTCGCCGCGGCGGTCACGGTGATGGTCGCCGTCGGCAGGCCCGCGCCCGTCAGCGAGGTGTTGGCCATCGCCTCGGCGGCGTACACCTTTTATAAGGTCATCTCCGCCGCCGTCGGCTTTGTCAAGGTGCGCCGCCTGCACGACCCGCTGCTGCAGGCCTTCCGCAACATCAATTTGGCGGACGCGGCGGTGTCGCTCCTGTCGCTGCAGGTCACGCTGGTGGCCGTGTTTTCGCAAGGGCAGGGCGAGAGCATGAAGCCGCTGAACGCCGCCATGGGCTTTTTCGTCTGCCTGCTCACCATCGCCTTAGGGGTGTGGATGATCGCCGAGGCGGGCGTGCGCCTGCGTACATTGAAGGAAGAAGGGGACGTAGAGAAAGAAGAAGAGGAAAACAGAGAATAAGTTAAAAGCAAGCGCCTTCTCCGCAAGGGAAAGGCGCCGATAGAGAAACGCCGCCCCGAAAAGAAATAACGCTTTTCCCAAAAAAATGAAAAGACGCCGCCCCGAAAGGCGAAAACGTCGCTCAAAAAATAACGCCGCCCCGAAAGCATTTTCGGGGCGGCTTTGCCGTCGTTTATCGCTGCTTTGTCAGTTATTTTTGCCTATCTCCGCCGTCGTTGCCGCGGGAAGCAGAGCCGCTGCCGCCGCAGTCAGTACCGCTGCAGCCGCGGGAAGCAGAGCCGCCGCAGCCGTCATAGGGGCAGCCGCCGCAGAAGCTGCCGCCGCAGCCGCCGCAGCCTTCGCACTTGCCGCGCTTCTTCTTTCGGCGGCGGACGATGCCCCAAACCGCCAAAGCCAGCTGCGCCGCCAACGCGGCGCAGATGAGGACGCTCGCCCACATGCGCCTTCCCTCCTATACGATCAACAGGCCGATCTGGTACACGAGCGTCGCCATCACCCACGCCACCAGCAGCTGGAACAGCGCCGTCAGGCCTGTCCACGACCAGCTCTTCGACTCTTTATGGATGGTAGCCAGCGTCGCCGCGCAGGGGATATACAGCAGGCAGAACACCATCAGGCTGACGGCGTTGAGGGGGCCGAAGCCGATCTCGGCAAGCGCCGCCGCAAAGGCGCCCATGCCCGCGGCGGAGGCGGTATTCGCCACCCCGAACAGCACCGCGCAGCTGGTGACCACCACCTCTTTGGCGGAAATGCCGGCGATGAGCGCCACCACGATCTGCCAGTAGTTCAGGCCCGCGGGCGCGAACACGCCTTCCAAAGCCCTGCCCACATAGGCGGCAAAGCTGTATTCCATGTCGATGCCGTCCACATATCCCGAAGGCCCGAAGTGCAGCAGCGCCCAGATGATGATGGTGGCCACAAAGATGGTGGTGCCCGCCTTCTGCAGATAGTCTTTCACCTTTTCCCATACATAGATGGCCACGGTGCGCGCGTCGGGCGCCTTATATTCGGGCAGCTCGATCAAGAGGTAGTTGGCGCTCTTTTTGCGGTCGACAAGGTGCAGCACGGCCGCCACGCCGATGGCGACGAGGATGCCGAGGATGTACATGGAAAACGCCGCCAGCATGGCGTATTCGGCAAAGAACATCTCCGCAAATAAAATATAGATGGTCAGGCGCGCCGAACAGCTCATAAAGGGGGTGACCAGCATCACCTTATAGCGGTCGCGCTTGCTCTCTAAGGCGCGCGAGGCCATGATGGCGGGCACCGTGCAGCCGAAGCCGAGCAGCATGGGGATGAAGGCGCGGCCGGAAAGGCCGATCTTGCTCATGATCCCTTCCATCACATAGGCAACGCGCGCCATGTAGCCGCTGTCTTCCAAAAAGGCGAGGGCGAGGAAGAGGATGAAGATGTTGGGCAGAAAGGTGATGATGGTGCCCACGCCGCCGATGACGCCGTCCACGACGAGGGAGATGACCGCCTCATGTGTGCCCAGCGAGGTCAGCCCGCCCTGCGCCGCCTCCGAAAGCCAGCCGATGCCCAGCTCCATCCAGCCCTTGATGAGGTCGCCGATGAAAAAGGTCAAAAAGAACACCAGCGCCATGATGCCCAAAAAGATGGGGATGCCCCAGATGCGGTGGGTGAAGGCGGCGTCCAGCTTTTCGGTGAACTTGTCCTGCCGCTCTTTATGCACCATCACCTCGTCTACGATCTCGTCGATGAAGTCGTATTTTTGGTTGATGATGTCGCTCTCGCAGTTCAGGTCGATGCCCGGCAGCGAAACGGGGTACTTTTCGCCGATCTCCTTGTCGTTTTCCAGCAGCTTGATGGCGTGCCAGCGCTTGTTGGGAAGGTCGGGGTATTTTTCTGCGAGGGCGGGGATGATCTTGTCGATCTTGTCCTCGATGTCGTCCGAATACACCATGGCAAATTCCGCGTGGTGGTCGTGCCGGTGGTGCGATACGGTGGCGTGCTCGTGCACCAGCGTATCGGGGCGGGTGTGCCCCTTGTGGTGGATGGCGGCGTGCAGCAAAATATCCAGCCCTTCGCGCTTCCTTGCGGATACGGGGATGACGGGGATGCCCAGCATCTCCGGCAGGCGGTGCAGATCGATCTCCATGCCCCGCTTTTTGACGATGTCCATCATGTTCAGCGCCATCACCACGGGCTTGTTCAGCTCCAAAAGCTGCAAGGTCAGATACAAGCTGCGCTCGATGGCGGAGGCGTCTACCACGTTGATGACCACGTCTACCTCGTCGCTGAGGATAAAGTTGCGCGAAACCGTCTCTTCCATCGTGTACGAGGTCAAAGAGTAGGTGCCGGGCAGGTCCACCAGGCGGATCTTCTGGCCGTGGTCTTTGATGGCGCCCTCCACCTTTTCCACCGTCACCCCCGGCCAGTTCGCCACCTTCAAATTTGCGCCCGTATAGGCGTTGAACAGCGTCGTCTTGCCGCAGTTGGGGTTGCCGATAAAGCCGATGGTCATGGAATTTCCGCCCTCGGCGGGTCTTTCTTTTTTGTCACTCATGTGCCGTCACCTCGATGTTTTTGGTGATGTTGTACCCGAGGGCGAACCGCGTGCCCCGCAGTTTGATGATGAGTATGCCCTTTCCCTTGCGGTTGAGCACCGAAACGGGCGCTTCGTCCGTCATGCCCAGCGCTTCCAACCGCCGCTGCATCTCAAAGGGCAGGTCGATGCGTTTCACCGTGTACGTCTGCCCGACGCGTGCTTCGTTCAGCTGCATATGTCCTGTTCTCCCGTACGGCGCGGGCTGCCCCGCGCAAAAGTTCCGCCCCTATTATAGCGCATTTTCTGCCGTTTTGTATCGATTTTTCGGGAATATTCTGAATTTTTTGCGGAAACAGGAAGCAGCCTGCCGCCGCACCTTTCCGGGAACAAAACCATCGCCCGCGCAAAAAGGCGCCCCCGCCATGGCCGCCCGCCTGCAAACAAACAGCCGCCCCCTTTCTCCCTGCGGAAGAAAGGGGGCGGCTGCAAAATAGAGAGGATCCTTTGCAAGAAAAACATTTCGTCCTCAATTTTATATTCTACATTCTACATTTATCATTTTATATCGGCGGTCAGGCAAGGTATTCGGAAACCTCTTCCCCGCGCACGCGCTCGGCGTTGTTCTCTTCCAGCCGCCGCAACAGGGGCAGGGGATGTTCCCGCCGCCGCAGGCGTTCGGTAAAGCGGGCGGAATAGGAGAGGAAGATGACGTAGATATACGGCATGCCCAAATTGGTCTCCAGCAGCGAATTGGTGACAAGGGTCAACAGTTTATCGGCAAAGCTGGTAAAGCCGGCGCTGCGGATGCCGCCCAAAAGCAGCCCCGCCTCCCAGCCGAACTGCACCAAAATGCCGATGGCGAGCAGCCACAGGATATCCACGCGCCGCCCCTTGTCTTTGTGCGCCAGATTCCAGGCGATGAGCGCCGCGTAGCCCACAAACAGGATGAGCGCCATATACCCGTGGTACGAGCCGGTGGTGCGCTGGATGACGATGGGCTCGGCATTCCCGCCGAAGGTGGCGGCGAGCATGGGCGCGCACAGCCACCAGCAGAGGATGAAAAGCGACCATTCGAACAGGTTTTTGTCCTTCGAGATCCACAGCCATATCCACACAAAGTTGGTAAAGCCGTAGCTCATCGACATCCACAGCAGCACCCAAAACAGGCTGTACCCTTCCGAAATGGTGCGCGCGTGGCACACGAGGTGGAAGATGCCGTAGTCCACGGCAAAATACACCAGCCCGAACACCAGCCCCACCAAAAAGGTCATATACTTTTTCCGCCACAGCAGCAGCGCCGCAAATACCGCCAAAAAGGCGATGTCCAGCCAGATATACAGTGGGTCGAACTGCCGCCGCGCGATGATCTCGTTCATAGTGCCTCCGTAAAAATCATAAAAAACTATGACAAAATAATTATACAGCCTTACAAAAAATTTGTCAACCGCGGAGGCGTCGGTTTTTGGGGGAGGAGAAAATGAGATGCGCGCGCTTCGCCTCTAGCCTGTCACCCTGAGCGGAGCGGCGAATGGATATGAGCCGCGCAGTCGAACGGGTCTCGCGCGGAAGCGCATCCGTAAGCTGGGCTTTTGCCGTGTTCTTCCCTGCTTTTGCGTTCAAGGCAAGATCCCTCGACTGGCGCTCGGGATGACAAGGTTGGTTTTTGTTTTCAGAGATCCTTCGACTCGCTTCGCTCACTCAGGATGACAGAGACGAGGCAAACATTTTTCAAAGCATCCAAAATTTTACACTTTACATTTTACATTTTACATTTTAATAAAGCCGCTGCGCTACTTTTCGCCCGTCCTGTACCGGTGCGGGGTGGCGCCGTAGCGGGCGCGGAACATGCGGTGGAAGTGGCTGAGGTTCTCGTAACCCACCGTGCGGGCGATCTCGTCCACGGGCAGGCGGCTTTCGCGCAGCAGGCGCGCCGCCACTTCCAGCCGCCGCGCCATCAGCAGCGAGCGGAAGGGCGCCCCGCACACGGCGCGGATGCGGTGCGACAGGTATTCCGCCGTATATCCCAGGCGGGAAGCCAGCTCCGCGAGGGTGGCGTTGGGGTAGTGCCGTTCGAGGTAGGCGCTCACCGCCTGCCGCAGGCGGGTATCGGGCGAGGAGATGCGCAGCCCGCTCTGCAGCGTTTCTTTATAATAAGACAGGTAAGAAAACAGCAAAGACACCAGCTGCGAGAGGATGCCGTACCCGCCCGCCGTCTGCTTTGCCAGGGCAAAGATGAGGTTGTCCATCAGGTTGCGGATGGGGAACACGTCTTTGGTCTGGAAGAACAGGTATTCCCCCTCGCCGTTCTCGTCGAAGTTGCGGGAGAGGAAGCCGCCCATCACGTCGTCGTTTTTCACGTTGTGGAACACATACTGCAAAAAGGCGTTGGAGAGGATGAAGTTGATGCCCACGTCTCCTTCCCCCGCCCGCAGGATGCTGTGGCGGATGTGCTTGTTCAACAGCAAAATGTCGCCGCTCTGCAGGGTGATGCGTCCCCCTTCGATGACGTGCGTGATGCTGCCCGCGTACACATACATGAACTCGGTATAGTCGTGCCCGTGTTCGGGGAAGTCGATAAAGCGGGTGTGCAGGCGCATGTCGATCTCGCGCGCGCCCAGCACCTTTTCGCTGTTGACGATGAACTCTTTGGAGAGGGTGTAGTCGTCTTTTTTCACCTTCTGCCCGCCGAGGATGAGTTTTTCCTCTGCCGACAGGCGGCAAAGGTCTTTGATGATCTGTGCGTCCATGCCTCTATCCTATCACACTTTTCCAAAAAAAGCAAGTAAAGACAGTTTATTGCGCAAATACTGTCATTGTTTGTTCAAAAGACCTGTGCTATAATAGAGGCACAAACATACAAGGAGGAAATGAGATGAAGCAATACCTGGCCATCGACATCGGCGCCAGCTCGGGCAGGCACATCGTCGGCAGGGCAGAGGGCGGCAAGATCGTCACGCAGGAAGTGTACCGCTTCCCCAACGGCGCAAGGCAGGAGAACGGCCACTTAGTGTGGGATACCGCCGCGCTGCTCTCTTCTGTCAAGGCGGGCATCGCCGCGGCCTTTGCCGCCTGCGGCAAGATCGACAGCATCGCCATCGACACCTGGGGCGTCGACTATGTGCTGATGCGCGGAGAAGAAGAGGTGCTGCCCTGCTACGCCTACCGCGACGGCAGGACGGAGCAGGCGATCGCCGCCGTGCACGAGATCGTTCCCTTTGCAAAGTTATATGAGCGCACGGGCATCCAGTTCCAGCCCTTCAACACCGTCTACCAGCTGTACGCGGACAAGTGCGCGGGCAGGCTGGAGGGGGTGACCGACTTTTTGATGATCCCCGCCTGGCTGACGTATAAGCTGACGGGCGTCAAGGCGCACGAGTACACCAACGCCACCACCACAGGCCTTGTCAATGCCGAAACGCGCGCCTTCGACAAAGAGCTCTGCGCCGCGCTCGGCCTGCCGGAGCACCTGTTCGGCGAAACGGTACAGCCGGGCGCCGCTGCGGGCCGGCTGCTGCCGGAGGTCGCCGCCGAAGTGGGGGGAGATGCGGAAGTCGTGTTCTGCGCCTCGCACGATACCGCCAGCGCCGTGCTGGCAGCCCCTGTGGAAGAGGGCGAGCCGTACATCTCCAGCGGCACCTGGTCGCTGCTCGGCATCGAACAGAACGCCGCGCATACCGACGCGGAGAGCCGCGCCAACAACTTTTCCAACGAGGGCGCGCCCGGGGGCAGATTCCGCTACCAAAAGAACATTATGGGGTTGTGGATGCTGCAGTCGGCGCGCAAAGAGCTGGGCATGGGCTTTGCCGAGGCGGAAGAGGCGGCGCGCGCCTGCCCCTGCAAGGCGCTTGTAGACTGCAACGACGAAATTTTCCTCGCCCCCGCGAGCATGTGCGCCGCCGTGCGCGAAAAGGCGGGCGCAGAACTTTCCAAGGCGGAAGTGCTGGCCTGCATCTACCGCTCGCTGGCAGATTGCTACCGCAGGGCGCTTGCCGAAATGGGCGGAAAGGCGGGCGCACGGTTCAGCGCCTTGCATATCATCGGCGGCGGCAGTAAAGACGGCTTCCTGAACGAGCTGACCGCGCGGGCGGCGGGCGTCAGCGTGATCGCGGGCCCCACCGAGGCGACTGCCATCGGCAACTTGCTGGCGCAGTTTTTGGCGGGCGGCGAGATCGGCGGCATCTACGAAGGCAGAGAGCTGGTGAAGCGTTCCTTCCCCCTCAAAACCTTCGAAGCATAATTTCATTCCAAAAAATCAAATAGGGAGGACAAAACATGAGCAGATACGAACAGGCAAGAGAGATGTTCGCAAAAGCGGGCGTGGATACGGAGGCGGCGCTGCAGAAGCTGGCAGGCATCCCCATCTCCGTGCACTGCTGGCAGGGCGACGACGTGGTCGGCTTTGACGGCGCGGGCGCCGCGGGCGACGGCATCCAGACGACGGGCAACTACCCCGGCAGGGCGCGCACGCCCGAAGAGCTGATGGCGGATATCCGCCTCGCCTTCTCGCTGATGGCGGGCCAAAAGCGGCTCAACCTGCACGCCAGCTACGCCCTGTTGGGCGACGAGCTGGGCAAGGTGGACCGCAACGCCTATCGCCCCGAGCACTTCGCCCCCTGGGTGAAGTTCGCCAAAGAGGTCGGCGCCGCCGGCATCGACTTCAACCCTACCTGCTTCTCGCACCCCATGGTCAAAAATGGCCTCACCCTGTCCAGCCCGGACGATGCCGTGCGCAAATTCTGGGTGGAGCACTGCATCGCCTGTTTGAAGATCGCCGAATACTTCGCCGACGAGATGGGCACTTACTGCGCGGTCAACATCTGGGTGCCCGACGGGCTGAAAGACGTGCCCGCCGACAGGCTGGGCCCCCGCCTGCGCCTGAAGGACTCGCTGGACAAGATCCTCGCCTGCGGCTACGACAAGAACAAGGTGCGCGTGGCGGTGGAGAGCAAGGTGTTCGGCATCGGGCTGGAAAGCTACACCGTGGGCAGCAACGAATTTTATCAGAACTACGCCGCCACCCGCGGCATCTGCTGCCTGCTGGATAACGGCCATTACCATCCGCTGGAATACGTCTCCGACAAGATCCCCGCCCTCCTCGCCTTTTATGACACGGTCGCCCTGCACGTCACCCGCGGCGTCCGCTGGGACAGCGACCACGTCGTATTGCTGGAAGACGAGCTCAAAGAGATCTGCAAAGAGATCGTCCGCAACGACGCCACCGAAAAGGTGATGATCGCCCTCGACTATTTCGACGCCTCCATCAACCGCATCTCCGCCTGGGTGGTGGGCGAGCGCAACGTGCAGAAGGCGCTGCTGTTCGCGCTGCTGCAGCCGTATGAACAGCTCAAAAAGATGCAGGACGAGGCGAACTTCAGCGAGCAGATGATGCTGCAGGAAGAGATGAAGACCCTCCCTTACGGCGACGTGTGGGAAGAGTACCTCAGCCGCAACCGGTTTGCGGGCAGCGACTGGTTCGAAGCCGTCCGCGATTACGAAAATAAAATTTTGAAGGAGAGAAGATGATGAAAAACATTTTTGAAGCGCCCTTTGTGCGCGAAATGTGCGAGACCACTGCCAACATGTACCGCCTGGGCTGGGACGAACGCAACGGCGGCAACATCTCCTACCTCTTGGATGAAAAAGAGGTAGGGGAATACCTCGACCTCACCAAGGTGCTCCGCACCATCCCCCTGATGGGCGTCAACGAAGAGGACTTCGATGCTTCCCCCTTAGAGGGCAAGATCTTCATCGTCACCGGCACGGGCAAATACTTCAAGAACGTGGAAAAAGACCCCGAGACCAACCTCGGCATCGTCCGCATCGGCAAGGGCGGCAAGAATATCGAGCTGCTGTGGGGCTACAAGGGCGGCGGCAGGCCCACGTCTGAATTTCCCGCCCACATGATGAGCCATATTGCCCGTTTGAAGGTGGACCCCGAAAACCGCGTGGTCATGCATTCGCACCCCACCAACACTTTGGCGATGAACTTCGTCCACGATCTGGACGAAAAGAAGTTCACCCACACCCTGTGGGAGATGTGCACCGAGTGCATCGTCGTCTTCCCCGAAGGCGTGGGCGTGCTGCCCTGGATGCTGTGCGGCACTTCCGAGATCGGCGTGGCAACCGCCAAAAAGATGGAGCAGTTCCGCCTGGTGGTGTGGGCGATGCACGGCATCTACGGCGCCGGCAAGACGATGGACGAGACCTTCGGCCTCATCGAAACGGTGGAAAAGGCGGCGCAGATCTATATGCTGACGGCGCACCTGCCCCGCAAGAACACCATCCAAGACGCCGACATGCTCAAGCTCATCGAGCTGTTCGGCATCAGCTGCCGCAAAGACTTCCTCGACCTGTAAAAGGGCGCGGGAGCAAAACAAATAAGTTCATACACTTTTCATACCATTCCTAAAAGCAGGGGAGAGGCGGAGCGTTTCCGCCCCTCTCCTTGCGCGTATATTTTATGATTTTTCCTTGACTTGCGCCTCTTTTTCATTTATACTCTTTATAAGGGAACGTTCATACGGGAAGTTCCGCAGAGGCGGCTTCGGCACATGCAGGAGGATATTTTTATGATCAAGATCGCCATCGTGGAAGATACGCCCGCCGAGGCGCAGACCCTCAGCGACAGCGTGGCGGCGTTTTTCAAAAAAGAGGGCGCCGCCTTCGAATGCACCGTCTACGGCGACGCCATGAGCTTTCTCACCGGCTATAAATCTGTATACGACATGGTGTTCATGGATATCGAGCTGCCGCTGCTCGACGGCATGACCGCCGCCGAAAAGCTGCGCAAGTTCGATAAAAAGATATTGCTCATCTTCGTCACCAACATGGCGCAGTTCGCCGTCAAGGGGTACGCGGTAGACGCCTTCGACTATATCGTCAAGCCCGTCCGCTATCAGAATTTTGAAATGAAGATGAAAAAGGCGCTCGCCCGCATCCGCGCGGAGATGGACGCCATCGTCGTCGCCAAGCCCGGCGGCATGATCCGCGTGCGCACCGGAGATATCCGCTTCATCGAGGCGCGCGGCCACAGCATCATCTACCATACAGACGGGGAAGAGATCGTGGGCAGCAGCACCTCGCTTGCCTCGCTGGAAGAGCGGCTGGCACCTTCCGGCTTTTTGCGCTGCAATAAATGTTACCTCGTCAACTACAAGCATATTCAGGCGGTGCAGGGCAACACCGTCACCGTATACGGCGGCGACGAATTGCAGATCAGCCGCCTGCGTAAAAAACAGTTCATGACCGAACTTGCCGATTGGATGGGAAAATGACTGCGATCTATAACTTTTTTATCGATTTCGGGTTCATCTTCGAGCTGGTGCTTTCGTTTGCGCTGTTCACCTTCTTTTTCGGGCGCAGAAAGCTGTTCTGGCTGCGGCTCGTCGCCTGCATCGCCTGCCTGTTCGCCTTTTCGTGGCTGCGAGACGCCACCCCCAGCGACAGCCCCTGGTGGCAGGCGCTCAAGTACATGGTGCTGTACGCCACCTGCTTGGGTTCGCTGTTTTTCCTCTTCAGCGAGCCCGCGCGCAATATCCTCTTCGCCTTTATCGGCGCCAGCCTCACCCAGCACTGCGCCTTCAAACTGGGCGACCTGGTGCGCTACGTCATCGCCCCGCAGACGGATATCGTCAACGCGGTGGTGTACTGCGGCATCGTCATCGCCGTCAACCTGCTTATCTATATCTTCCTCGCCCGCCGCAGGCAGGGCGGGTTCGAAGGCCTGCCCTTGACGCCTATTCTGGCGCTGGGCGGGGCGATGCTGGTGGTGTGCGTGCTCTTCCAGCAGCTGTTTGAAGTGTACGGCGAAGACGGCGGCCTGCCCATGTACGCGCTGTTTTCCAGCTTCGATTTCATCGCCACCCTCATCATCCTCTGCCTGTTGTACGCCGTGCTGCAGAGCAACCGCATGCGGCAGGAATCGCGCATGACCGAGCACCTTTTGTACCTGCAGCAGGCGCAGATGGAGGCCTCGAAGGAGACCATCAACCTCATCAACATCAAGTGCCACGACCTGAAAAAGATGATCGGCACCTTCGGCGAAAAGATGCACATCGAAAAAGACGAGGTGGAAGAGCTCCGCCGCGCCATCAACATCTACGACGGCGCCGTAAAGACGGGCAACGAGGCGCTGGATATCCTCATCGCCGAAAAGTCCTTTTTCTGTCAGGAAAAGGGCATCCAGTTCAACTGCATCGTCGACGGCGGCAGCTTGCAGTTCATGAAGACGTCGGATATCTATTCCCTCTTCGGCAACGCCATCGACAACGCCATCGAGGCCGTGTGCAAGATCGAAGACCCCGCCCGCCGCATCATCGGCATGACGGTCAAGGGCTCGCGCGGCATGATCACCGCGCATGTGGAAAATTACTTCACAGGCCCTCTGCGCTTTGCCCAGGACCTGCCCGTCACCACCAAGGCGGACGACCGCTACCACGGCTTCGGCACCCGCTCCATCCGCTATATCGTCAATAAATACGGCGGCTGGGTGTCGATGAAGGCGGAAGGGGATATTTTCAATCTGAATATCCTCCTGCCCGTGCCCAAAGCGCCGGGCGAAGAGGTAAAGAGCGCCTGAGGGCGCAGAAATGCTTTTCAGGAAAATTTTTCGACAGTTCAGGCGATACGGCTTGTAAAAAAATCAAAAAGAGTTAGAATGTTCCCGTACTCAGCGAGGCGGGAACATTTTTTGTTGCCGCGGCACAAAAATCGGTAATATCCGCGACGTTTGCTGCCGGGGAGATGGCGGCGGGCGGGAGCGGAATTATAAAAAAATCCTATTGGAGGAAGGACATGTTGAAGAAATTGTTACCTCTTTGGCGCGGCCTGGCGGTCGTCTTCTTGTCGCTTCTGGTAGCGGGTGTCATGCTTCTCGACATCGCCACCCAGTGGAGATCGACGGTAGACGGTTTCTTTGGAACGCAGAGCTACGTCATCGATACCGAAAGCGGCAGCAGGTTCCAGAGCCATTACGATTCTGCGACCGAGATGATGGAAGCTGCAAAGAACTTTGCCATCAAACAGGGCCGCGAGGGCTTCGTCGTGATGAAGAACGACAACAACGCGCTGCCCCTCGATAAGTCGAAGAGCATTGCCCTGTTCGGCGCGGCGGCCTGGAAGCCGTACATGCAGTCTGCGGGCGACCTGAAGGCGGGCAACGCCGACAGGAAGAACCTTGACGAGGCGCTCGTCGACGCAGGCTTCACGCTCGACCAGCAGATGAAGGATATTTACGACAACATCCTCGCCGACTACACGGAGAGCAGCCGTTTCGGCAACACCACCATCACCTACGACAACGGTTACGTCACCAGTCCCGGCGACTTGGCAAACTATCAGGTGCGCGAGGTACCGCCCGACAGGTATACGGATACGTCGCTCCGCTCTGCAGATGCAGGCCCCTGGATCGACATCCCTTCCGACTGGCGCGAGCAGATGGCGCAGACCAAGGAAGACCGCATCGGTATCGTCGTGTTTGCCCGCGGCGCAGGCGAATCCAACACCTATAAACCGGGCGCAGGCACCACGAACTTCGCAGGCGAAACGACGGATAAAGACCCGCTTGCCCTCTCCGACGACGAGCTCGCCGTGGTAGACGCCGCCAAGGACACCTGCAATACGGTCATCGTCCTTCTCAACACCGGCAACGCCATGGAGATCGGCGACATCGCCGAAGGCGGCGCACACGAAGTAGACGCCATCGGTTACATGGGCGTCATCAACGACTATCAGTGCATCGGCATCGTGCAGGTGCTCTCCGGCGAATACAACGCCACCGGCGCCCTGCCCGATACATACGCTTATAAAAACATGTCCGCCCCCGCGATGATGAACTTCGGCGGCGATGAATATGTGAACATCAGCGAAGTAGACGCAGAAGTGGGCGAAGATCCCCGTTGGCCGAACGAGGCGATCTATTCCGGCGCTTCCGGCACCTCCGGTTTCGGCGGCTCTTCGTACAGCGGCAGCAATTACATCGTCGAGGCGGAAGGCATCTACGTCGGCTACCAGTATTATGAGACCCGCTATTACGACAGCATCGCCAACCCTTCGTTCAACGCTTCTTCCACGGCAGGCTCCACCGACGGCGCCGCCTGGGATTACAACAAAGAGGTCGTCTATACCTTCGGCCACGGCGTCTCTTATCTCGATTACACGCAGGAAGTGACGAACGTCACCGTCGACCTGAGCGAAAACGGCAACGTCACCGCCACCGTCGCCATCACCAACAACTCCGATGAAGACGGCTACTTCCTCGCGCAGCTGTATGTACAGCAGCCGTACACCGAATATGACCGGGACAACCTCGTTGAAAAGTCCGCCGTCATGTTCCTCAACTCCGCAAAGAAAGAAGTTGCAGCGGGCGCTACCGAAGAGGTCACCATCACCGTTCCCTCCAAATACCTCGCCAGCTACGACTACACCAACGCCAAGACGTACATCCTCGACGAGGGCGACTACCTCTTCACCGCCGCCAACGGCGCGCACGAAGCGGTCAACAACTTCCTCGCCGCGCAGGGCTTCGACACCGCCGACGGCATGGACGCCAACGGTGAGGGCGACGTGGTTACCTGGACGCTGAACAGCTTCGACGACACGACCTTCGCCACCGCCAACGGCCACGAGGTCACCAACGTTGCCGACAATGCAGACATGAACTACTGGCTGCCCGGCACGGTCACCTACCTCTCCCGTGCAGATTGGGAAGGCACCTATCCCGTCAACTACAACTACGAAGCGGACGGCGAGACCATCAACCAGGATATCGACCTCAACAAGAGCTCCAAGAAGGATGAGTGGATCAAAGAGATCCGCGGCATGCAGTACACCATCGACAACACCGGTGCGGAAGTTTCCAACGTGGACGGCGCAGACCTGGGCTACAAGTTCAACTCCTCCGCCATCCCCGCAGGTGCGTATGAAGACATCAACCACGAATATTGGGACAACCTCGTGGCGCAGATCTCCGTCAACGAGGCGCTGGGCGCGGTCATCCACGGCGGCGGCCAGTCGGATACGCTGACCTACGTCGATAACCCCGTCGTCGGCCAGAACGAAGGCGTCAACGGCATCAAGGGCACGCCTTCGGCAGATAATCCCAACGTCGAAGAAGACGAAGTCAACTATCACTACAACGTCAACTCGCAGACGCTCATGGGCTCCAGTTTCAACCCCGACCTCGCTTACGAGTGGGGCGTGCTGCAGGGCGACGCGGGCATCTGGCTGCAGAAGTACGCCGTTTGGGGCACAGGCCTGACGCTGCGCAGGACGCCGTACAACGGCCGTAACTACGAGTATATCTCCGAAGACCCGATGCTGACCAACCGTATCGGCTACGGCATCCTCAAGGGCACGGCGGATATGGGTCTCGTCTGCGGGCCGAAGCACATCGGCTTCAACGACCAGGAGCATAACCGTTCGGGTATCGCCGTGTACATGAACGAGCAGAAGTTCCGCCAGACAGACCTGCGCGGCTTCGAGGGCGGCCTGTGTGAAGGCGGCGGCCTGGCGGTCATGGTCGCGTTCAACCGCATCGGCGCCACCAACGCTTCGCATCACGTGGGCATGCTGAAAAACATCCTGCGCGAAGAGTGGGGCTTCACCGGCGTCATCTCTACCGACCTTGCAAACAACGCCAAGTACTTCAATGCGGAAGCCATGATCATGGCGACCGTCACCCAGCGCGCCGAGTTCGGCGGTAACAACAGCTACCTCAGCGAGAGCAACAATCATTCCGAAGGGGACAAGACCTACACCTATATCTCCGTCGATTCCACCAAGAATGACGCAGTGCTCGTCAACCAGGCGCGTGAAGATCTGAAATATCAGCTGTACACCTTTGCGAACAGCCAGGTCGTCAACGTGCGCACCAAGTCCGTCACGCCTCCTTGGGAGTCCGCTCTGAACGGCATCATCATCGCCACGGGCATCCTTTCCGGCGCTGCCGTGATCTTGTGGCTGGCATCCTCTTTCATCAACGATAAAAAGGAGGTAAAGTAATATGGCTACTGCGAAAAAGATGACTTTGAGCAGCTGGCTCACCGCCGCTGCCTTCGTAGTCGGGCTGGTAGGGCTGATCCTGTACTTTGTCAACGCCTCTACCGGTTACTTCAAGGGGAACACCTCCACGGGCCTCGTGGTCAGCGCCATCATCGGCCTGATCGCGGCGATCCTGGTCGTCGTCCTGTCGCTGAGCGGAAACAACAACAAGGTCGTCTCCGTCCTGCGCGACGCGCTCAAGATCGCGGCCCCCGTGCTGCTGCTGTTGGCTCTGTTCTATTTCGTCGCCACCAGGATGGAAGGCCTCGCCTACATCTACGGCTCCAATTCCGATATTCTGGCGACCATCCAGACGCCTGAAAACCTTGCCTCTACGTATGTGGCGATCGCCGGCTTCGTGCTCTTCGGCATCGCGGCTATCGTGGGCATCGTGGCAGCGTTCTTCGGCGCGGTCAAAAAAGAAGACTGACAAAACTTAGCTTACACGGTCATTGTGCTTAAAGGAGGGGAGCGGGCCTTTCGTCCGCTTCCCTTCACCTTTATCGCCATATAATTTACAATGCAGTACTTGCTTTTTTGTAAATTTGTGGTATAATACGTTTGTAACTATCGAGAGAGGGAAAAAGACATGCTGCGTATCACCGATTTTACTTGCGAACATTTGCAGGAAGGCTGCGTGACCGACAGGCCGCATCCCCGTTTTTCGTTCGCCGCCGAAAGCGGCAGGCAGGGGGCAGTGCTTCGCTCCGCCGCCATCCGCGTGGCGGGCTGCGAATTTGCTGCCGGCGGGCAGATCGACGTGCCCTACGCGGGCGAGGCCCTTCGCCCCTTTACGCGGTACACGGCGGAACTTTCCGCCCAAGACGACGCGGGTGAGACCGCCTCGGCGCGGCTGGCTTTTGAAACGGGCCGCATGGGCACCCCCTGGGCGGCGCAGTGGATCACCGACGGCAGCTACCGCTTCACCGAAAAAAAGACCTCGCCCGTGCCGCTGACATTCCGCCGCGTTTTTGCCTGCAAAGGGCAGGTGGAGAGCGCGCGCATCTACGCAACGGCACTGGGCATCTACGAATTGCAGCTGAACGGCGAAAAGGTCGGCGATGAATTTTTCGCTCCCGGGTTTACTTCTTATAAAAACAACTTGCAGTATCAGGTGTACGACGTCACCGCGCAGCTGCAAAAGAACAACGCGCTGACGGCGGTCGTGGCCGGCGGCTGGGCGGTGGGGGCGTTCGTCATGAACCGCAAAAACCGCATCACCGCGCCGCGGCAGGCGTTTTTGGCGGAGATACGCATCCGCTATGCAGACGGCTCGGAAGAGGTCTTCGGCACCGATACCGCCTGGCAGGTGACGCGGGAAGGGAACGTCCGCTTTGCCGAGTTTTACGACGGCGAAACGTACGACGCCACCGTCGATCTGAACAAGGCGCACTGGCATGCGGCGGCCGTGGAGCGCGTCAAGATCCATCCCTCCATCGAAGCCGCCTGCGGCGCGCCCGTGCGCGCGCACGAGGTGTTTGCGCCCGTCGCCGTCACCCGCACCGCCGCGGGCGAAGTCATTTACGACATGGGCCAGAACTTTGCCGGCGTGGTGCGCCTGCACATCGAAGGCGCAGAGGCGGGGCAGCAGATCGTCGTCCGCCATGCGGAAATTTTGACGGAATCGGGCGAGCTGAACACGGCATTCCTGCGCACGGCAAAGTGCACCGCCACCTATATCTGCCGCGCGGGCGCCCAGGTGTACATGCCCCGCATGACGTATATGGGCTTCCGCTACGTCGGCATCCGCGGCATCGCCGCCGACAAGGTGCGCGTCGAAGGCGTGGCGCTGTATTCGGATATGGAAAAGCGCGGCAGCTTTACCTGCTCGGACGAGCGGCTCAACCAATTGCAGAGCAACCTCGTCTGGAGCGGAAAGTCGAACTTCGTCGATATCCCCACCGACTGCCCCCAGCGCGACGAGCGCATGGGCTGGACGGGCGACATCGCCCTGTTCGCGCCTACAGCCTGCTATAATTTCGACGCCCGCAGATTTTTGGAGAAATGGCTCAAAGACGTCAAGGCGGAGCAGACGCGGCACGGCGGCATCCCCAACACGGTGCCCGTGCAGGGGTACGGCTTCCCCCTCACCATGCCCAAAAAGGCCATCGCCTTCTGGGGCGATGCCTGCATCTTCGTGCCCTGGGCCATGTATCTGGCCTACGGCGATACGGATATCCTTGCCGCCATGTACCCGACCATGCAGCGGTACATCAAGGCGTGCAAGTTCTGGGCAGGCTTTCTTTCCTGCGGTAAAAACAAGTATATCTGGAACGACATCCCCGCCATGCAGTTCGGCGACTGGGTCGCGCCCGACGTGCCCAACATGGGCCAGTGGCAGGCGCGCTGCAAGTGGACGGGGACGGCGGCGCTGTGCCGCTCGAGCGCCCTTTTGGCGAACATCGCCTGCCTGCTCGGCAAGGCGGAAGACGCCGCCTATTACAAAGACCTCAGCGAAAAGGTGGCAGACGCCTATTGCAGCGTCCTCACGGACGGACACGGAAAATTATTGGAGGAGTTTCAAACAGCTTACGTACTGCCGCTGCACTTTGGCATGTTCCCCGAAAGCGTGCGGGCGCAGGCGGCGCAGAACTTGGCCGCGCTCATCAAAAAGAACGACTACTGCATCGGCACGGGCTTCCCGGGCACGCCGTATATTTTGTTCGCCCTGGCGGACAACGGCCATGCCGACACCGCCTTCAAAATGCTGACCAACACCAAGTGCCCTTCCTGGCTGTACGAGGTGAAGGTGGGCGCCACCACCATCTGGGAGCGGTGGGACGCCTTAGACGAGCAGGGCCGCTGCACCATCGGCGAAGACGGCACGGGCGGCATGATCTCGTTCAACCATTACGCCTTCGGCGCCGTGGGCGACTTTTTGTACCGCCGCGTGGCGGGCATCGAGCCGCTGGAAGGGGGGTATAAGCGCTTCGCCGTCAAGCCCCTCGTGGGCGGCGGCATCACCTCCGCAAAGGCGGCCCTCGTCTCTCCTTATGGAAAGATCGAAAGCTCCTGGCAGGCGGAAGGGGGCAAGTTCACCCTGCACGCCAAGGTGCCGATGGGCACGGTGTGCGAGCTGACGCTGCCGAACGGCGAAACCAAGAGCCTTGCAAGCGGCAGTTACGAGTTCACCTGCGCGCTGTAAAGGCCTGCCCCGCTTGCATAGGGCTGCGGCCCCGCTTGCATAGGGCTGCGGCCGGCGCTTGCATAGGGCTGCGGCCGGCGCTTGCATAGGGCTGCGGCCGGCGCGGCGGGAAGGAGCGGCACGCTTATCTGCGCGCAGTAAAGGCCGGCCGAACAAACATCTAAGGGATAAAAGTGAAGAAAGGCGGGCAGATGTCCGCCTTTTGTTCATCCAATTTTCGCCGTTTGCCGCCGTGCAGCTCTTTGACAGGCGGCGCGCGGCGTGATATACTTGTATCGTATATTTGAGACCGGAGGGCGGCAATGGCGGATCGGCGTTACAACTGCATAGCGCGGCGCGGCCGCAGGAACCGCGGCCTGCAGGGGAGCCGCGGCGCGCACGGGCACGCCCCGGCGGCGCCGCCCGCGGGCGGCGCCGCACAAAGCCCCGCCGCACAAAAGCCCGCCCGCAAAAGGTGGCTGCGCGCCCTGTGCATCCTCCTGTGCGTGCTCCTCGGCCTGGGGCTGGCGCTGTTTGGCATGCAGGTCGGCGTATGGGCGGGCAACGCGGCGGCGGACAGGGCGGCGGCTGCCGCCATGGAGCGCGCGGCGGCGTACGCGGATACGGACCTTTCTTCCATCCTTTCCAAAGAACACCTGACGGACGCCGACTACGAGCTTATTTACCGCTGCACGGGGCTGACGCGCGCGGGGGTGGATCGCTGCCTGGCGCAGGGGGAAGAGGGGAAAGACCGAATCTTGCAGGTACAGCGGAGTTTTTGCGCCTCGTACGGCGTGCGGCACACGCAGTTCGGCTTTTTCTGCGTCAACGACTATTTAGACCGCGGCATCGCCGTCGCCACCGCCTTTTTGGAAAACGGCGACATCCTCGTCACCCCTTCTGTGCGCCTTTGGGGCCTGACCATGGGGCACGCGGGGCTGGTGACGGACGCGGAACAGGGGCGCGTCTTGCAGGCCATCGCCTACGGCTGGCCGAGCGGCATCGTCTCCGTGCGCGAATTCACCCGCCGCCCCGCCTTTATGATCTTGTCGCCCCGCACAGACGCTGAAACCAAAAAAGCCGTGGCCGCGTATGCGGCGGAAGAGCTCGTCGGCATCCCGTACGACATCACCGCGGGCGTTTTGAGCGATAAAAATTCCTGTAACAGCACCCAGTGCGCGCATATCATCTGGTACGCCTATGCGCAGTTCGGGCTGGATATCGACGGCGACGGCGGCCTCGTCGTCACCCCGCACGACTTCGCCATCTCTCCGCAGCTGGAAGTGGTGCAGGTGTACGGCTTCGATTTAGACGAATTGTGGCAGTAAAATTTTTGGTAAAAAAGCGGCGGCGGCTCTTTCAACGGAAAGAGCCGCCGCCGTTATAAGCGTTTGGCGCTGTCAAAAAAACTTATGGCCGCCGCGTCTGTACGATCTGCCCGCGGGCCTCGGGGTCGTCGAGCACGATCTCCTGTACATAGGGCAGGGTGATGATGCCGCTTTTGGGGTTCTTGATGCTCGCAAGGGGCGAGCGCAGCTGCGCCTGCACGTCCGATTTTTCAAAACAGAGGTCGCCTTCCAGCTCGCAGCCGATGAGGGTCAGGTTTTTGCAGTAGCAAAAGGGCTGGGTGCCGCGGATCTTGCAGTTTATCAGCGTCAGCCCGTCCGAATACCATGCCATGTACTCGCCGTCTATCTCGCTGTCGCGCACGGTCACGTTGCGGCAGTGCCAAAAGGCGTCTTTGGTCTGCAAGGTACAGTTTGCAAAGGCGGCGTTTTCGATGTATTGGAAGGAATATTTGCCGTCAAAGCGCAGGTCCTGAAAGTCGAGGTCTTTGCCGTGCAGAAAAAAGTATTCGCCTGCGGCGGTGCAGCCGCGCAGCTTTACGCCCTGCGAAAACCAGCCGAACTCGGCAGAGGCGATGTCGCAGTCTTCTATGCGCGCCCCGCGGCACTCGCGCAGCGCCTTTACGCCGTGCAGCGCCGTCTCGCGCAGATATATATCTTCCGAATACCAAAGCGGCGCGCGGCAAGAGGGCGCCAGTTCGCAGTGTTCCAGGCGCACGCCCGCGCCGTGCCACAGCGGATAGCGCAGCTCGAACACGCAGTTTTCCGCCTGCACGCCGGCGCATTCTTTGAGGGCGCTCTCGCCGTCGGCGGGGCCGGCAAAGCGGCAGTTTTTTAACAGCACGCCCCGCTTGCCGTACAGGGCGCGCTCTTGGTCGAATGTCTTGTTTTCAATGATCTCCATATATCTTTCCGCCGTGCCGCCCGGCAGTGCATTGCCCAAAGCGCGCGGCGCATTCTTTCATTTCACATACCATTATACCCGATTTTTCCTGCAAAGGCAAATACTTATTTCTCATGGCCGAACATGCGCGCAGGGCATGGCGGGGGATAGTTTTTTAGTATGAAAAAGTATTTGACAGGGCGGCGGGGCAGCGTCTATAATACTATTGTATCATAGGAAGGGAGGTTATTATGATCTACAGAGAGTTCCAAGGGCTGCGGCTTTCGGCGCTCGGCTTCGGCATGATGCGCCTGCCGGTGCGCGGCGCCTATAACGACATCGACGAAGCGCAGGCCGCCGCCATGTTAGACTATGCCATGCGCAGCGGCGTCAACTATTACGACACCGCCTGGGGGTATCACGACGGCGAATCGGAGCGCATCGCGGGCAAGCTCCTTTCTAGGTACCCGCGCGGCAGCTACTATCTTGCCAGCAAGTTCCCCGGCTACGACCTTTCCAATATGGACAAGGTGGAAGAGATCTTTGAGGCGCAGCTGCAAAAGTGCCAGACGGACTACTTCGACTTCTATCTCTTCCACAACGTGTGCGAGATGAACATCGACGGCTATTTGGACGAGAGCCACGGCATCTTCGCCTACCTTTCCGAGCAGAAGCGGCGCGGGCGCATCCGCCACCTCGGCTTTTCGGCGCACGGCGACCTCGGCGTCATCCGCCGCTTTTTGGAAAAGTACGGAAAGGATATGGAATTTTGCCAGCTGCAGATCAACTATCTCGACTGGACCTTCCAAAACGCCAAAGAAAAAGTGGAGCTTTTGTCGGCGTGGAACATCCCCGTGTGGGTGATGGAGCCGCTGCGCGGCGGAAAGCTCGCTTCCCTTGCCCCCGCAGACGAGGCAAAACTCAGGGCGCTCCGCCCCGAAGAGGGAGTCCCCGCCTGGGCGTTCCGCTTTTTGCAGGGCATCCCGCAGGTGAAGGTGATCCTTTCGGGCATGTCGAATATGCGCCAGGTGGAGGAGAACGTCGCCACCTTCGCGGAAGACAAGCCGCTTTCGGATCAGGAGCGCGGGGCACTTTTGTCCATCGCCGAGGGCATGGTCAAAGGGCGGGTGCTGCCCTGCACGGCCTGCCGCTACTGCACGAGCCATTGCCCGCGCGGGCTGGATATCCCCGGCCTTATCAAGCTGTACAACGAGCACAGCTTTACGGGCGGCGGCTTCATCGCCCCCATGGCGCTTTCGGCGCTGCCCAAAGACAAGTGGCCGAGCGCCTGCGTCGGCTGCCGCAGCTGCGAAAAGGTGTGCCCGCAGCAGATCAAGATCTCGGAAATGATGAAGGACTTCACGGCCCGTCTGCAGGAGTCCGAAGAATAAGGGAACAAGGGCCCGCCTGCAAGAGTTTGAAGTAATGGAATGAAGGGCCCGCCCGCGCCCTGCGGGGGCTGCAAAACGAACAAAAGGGCCCGCCCGCGCCAGCAAAGGCGCAAACCATCAAATGAAAAGGAGAAAACAGAGATGATCGAATCTATCCTCACCCGTAAAAACGTAGGCATCCGCGGCAGGGTCACCGTCAAGGCGGTGCTGTCTGCGGGCATCATCGCCCTCGCCGTGCTGCTGCCGCAGCTAGTGCACATGGCGGCGGGGCCGCAGGGCGGCATGCAGTGGCTGCCCATGTACCTGCCCGTGCTGCTGGGCGGCTGCCTGCTCGGCCCTATATGGGGCCTTGGCGTCGGCGTGCTGGCGCCGCTTGCGAGCTTTGCCGTCACCTCCGCCATGGGCAATGCCATGCCCGCGGCGGCGCGCCTTCCCTTTATGATGGCGGAACTGGCGGTGTTCGCCGCCGTCTCCGGCGCCTTCTCCCAAAAGATCGCCCAAAACAGCTGGATGGCCTTCCCCGCCGTGCTGCTCGCCTCGGTGTGCGGCAGGCTGGCGTTTTTGGCGCTGGCGGCCGTCTTCCAGGGCGTTTCCGGGCTGACTGCCGCCGCCGTCTGGTCGCAGATCCAAACGGGGCTTTTGGGCCTCGTGGCGCAGGCGGTGCTCGTGCCCGTCATCGTCATGGCGGTCGCCGCCCTGGCGAACAGGGAAAAGGAAGAAAAGTGATATGCAGTACCGCAAGCTGGGCAATACGGGGCTTTCGGTCAGCGAGATCGGCCTCGGCTGCGAGGGGTTTTTAGAAAAGGATCAAGCCTTTACCCATGCCATGTTCGCGCGCGCCTTTGCGGGCGGCATCAACTGCATGGACTTATACAGCCCAGACCCCGACATGCACCGCCGCGTGGGGGCGGAGATCGCGCCTCGCCGCGCCGATTTCATCTTGCAGGCGCACCTGTGCACCGTCTGGCAGGACGGGCAGTACAAGGCCACGCGGAACATCGCGCAGGTGCGCGCCTCGTTTGAGGCGATGCTGAAAAACCTCGGCACCGACTACGTGGACATCGGTATGATCCACTACGTCGATTCCGCCGAAACATGGAAGCTGGTTGCGGAAGGAGAAGTGATGCGCTATGCGCAGCAGCTGAAAGCGGAGGGCAAGATCCGCCATATCGGCATGAGCAGCCACAACCCCCTGGTGGCGCTGGAAGCGGTGGAAAGCGGGCTCATCGAGGTGCTGATGTTCTCCGTCAACCCCTGTTACGACCTGCTGCCCGGCGACGAAGACGTAGAAAAGCTGTTCGATGAGGCCAGTTACGCCAAACCGCTGTTCAACCTCGACCCCGTGCGCGAAAAGCTGTACGAGACCTGTCAGCGGCGCGGCGTGGGCATCACGGTGATGAAGGTGTTCGGCGGGGGAGACCTGCTTTCGGAGCATTCCCCCGCGGGCAAGGCGCTCACCTCCGCCCAGTGCATCCACTATGCGCTCACCCGCCCCGCGGCAGCGGCGGTCATGGTGGGCGCCCATAGCGAAGAAGAGCTGACAGACGCCCTCGCCTATGAAGCTGCTTCCGCAGCGGAGCGAGATTACGCCTCGGTGTTTGCCACCTTCCCCAAGATCAGCTGGCAGGGGCACTGCATGTACTGCGGCCACTGCGCGCCCTGCCCCAAGGGCATCGCCGTTGCCGACGTCACCAAATTTTTGAACCTCGCCGAGGCGCAGGGCGGCGTGCCCGAAACGGTGCGCGAGCACTACGCGGCGCTGCGCGCCAAGGCGGGCGACTGCATCGCCTGCGGCGCCTGTGAAAAGCGCTGCCCCTTCGGCGTGCCCGTCATCCGCAATATGCGCCGCGCCAAAGAGGTGTTCGGGAGCTAAGGAAGAAGGGGAAAACTCTTTTTCCGCCGCAAATAAAAAAGCCGCGTCTGCGGCAAAGCGGGCAATTTTGCCCGCGCAAAAAGCCTTCCCCTGCGGGAAGGCTTTTTGCGCGCTTATCGTGCGGCGGCAAGGTTTTTGCACATTACCCATGCGGCGCCAATGCTTTTACACATTTACCGTGCGGCGGCCGTGACGGTCGTCATCGTCGTCATCGTCGTCATCGTCATCGTCGTCATCGTCGTCATCGTCGTCATCGTCATCATCGTCGTCGTCATCGTCGTCGTAGCGGCCGCCGTCGTAGTGCGAGCCGTCTTCAAACACATAGTGGTACTGCCCGCGGCGGATATACACGGTAAAGCGCACCTCTTCGCCGCCGATGTCGCCGCGCACGCGCAGCACCCGCTCGCCGTCTTCCGTCTCGTCGTTGAACAGCAGCTGTTCCCGCTCGCCGCCGCGCTCCACCGTCATCAAAAGCTCGGTCTCGTCCTCTTCCTGTTCGTATTCCACGGTGGTGCGCTCTGTGAGCCTGCCGTCTTCGTACACGGCGTACACGTATTCCGTCGCTTCTTCGCTCTCGTTCCCGTCCTGCTCGCTCTCTTTCTGCTGCGAGGCGCGGATGAAGGAATTTTCGCCCGTATAGGCGGTGAATTCCATCTCCACCTCTTCCTCGCTCTCGCCTTCCTCCTGCTCGCTCTCCGTCTCGTACCGCCCCTCCACGGGGTAGGCGACGCCCTCCACGATCAGCTCGCCGACGATGGAATATTCCTCTTCCCTCTCATCGCCGTCCGTTTCGCCGCCGAGGAAGATCTTGTCGTAATACAGCGTGTAGGAGACGGAGTCGCCCAAAAGGTCTGTATACGATACCTGCATGCCGTAGGCATAGCCGCCGCTTCCCGCCACGGCCGTCTCTTCGATGGCACCCCTGCCGAGCAGGTTTTCCACCAGCGCCATATAGCGGCCGATGGTCTGCATCTGTTCGTCGCTCGGCCGGCGTTCGTATGCCTGCGCGTTCCCTGCATCGGCCTGCGCGGGGAGGAAGGTGTCGGCGGCAAGCGTCCGCGCGTTGTCCGCCGCGCCTTGAGTGCCCGCCTTTTTTGTCTGCGCGCTCGCGCCCTGGCTTTGGCTGCCCGCGCTGCCGTGCGCGCTTGCCTGTGCGCCGCCGCCCGCGTCGGAAGCCAAAAGCGAGCCTACCGAAGCCGCCCCGTAGGCGTAAAAGGAGTCTGCGTCGGTGATGGCGGTGAATTTGTTGTCTAAAAGCCCGGGCGCGGGGCTCTTGTGCAGCAGCACGGGCAGCAGGATGCACAGGGCGATGACGAGGGCCATCGCCGCCGCCAGCAGCGAAAGCCGCGCCCTCTTGCGCCGCTGCGCCTCGCCCGCCGTGCCGCCGTGCGCCAGGGCGTATTCCGCTTCCCGTTCCGCCTCGGCAAAGCCCAGCTCGCGGCGGATATTTTCTTTGACCTCGCTGCGGGGCAGAACGTCTTTTGCCTGCGCTTGCAGCATCTTTTTGATGTCTTTCATGCTCTGCCCTCCTTTTCCAAGTATTTGCGCAGCTTTTTCAGCGCCTCGTTGTTCTTCCAGGTCACCGTGCCGACGGGCATTTGCAGCATCGCCGCCACTTCCCGCCGCTTGTAGCCCGCCACCTGGCACAGCATCAATATCTCGTACTCTTCCTCCGTCAGGATCTTCGCCGCCGCGTCGAAGATAAAGGGCAGCTCCGTCTCCTGCGTGCCGTACTTATAGGCGTCGGCGTCGAAGTCGGTGGGCGTCTCGCGGCGGTATTTTTTCAGGTGATTGAGCGCCAAAGACCTTCCCACCGCGCACAGCCAGCCGATAAAGTTGGTGCCCGCCGTGTACTGGTGCAAATTTTTCAGCGCCCGCACGAACGTCTCCTGCAGGATGTCTTCGGCGTACATCTTATCGCGCACGATATATAAGATGGTAAAATAGGCCGCGCGGTTGCAGCGCTCGTATATGTAGTCGAACGCCTTTGTGTCTCCTCCGCGCAGCGCGGCGATGTGCCGCTCCAGCTTTTCGTCTTTCATATCTCTTCCATAAATAGTAACAGCAAAAGGGCTGTGTTTTGTTGGGGGATGGACAAAAAAATTTTCTTTCCTATAAAATAATAACAGGGAAGGGGCCGCCCCGTCAAGGCATATGGGCGGCGAAAAAATTTTTTTCGGAATTTTTATTTTCCGCCAACAAAACCGCGCCCGTCCGCTGTTGTATAGGTGAGGCAGGGAAATTCCGGACACTCCCGCCGCACAAAAATTGATTGACAGGAGAACGGAACTATGAAAAAGGCATTGACGGTATTGGGGCTGGCGGGCGCATTGGCGCTCTCGTTGGGGCTGGCGGCGTGCGGCAGCGGCGGCACGGGCGATAAGTTTGAAGATCTGACCACGGCGGAATCGGTATACGGGTTCAGCGCGGCTTCGGCAGGCATGCTCATTTCCGCCATGGAAGGCGGAGAGGCGCAGAGCTTTGCCGCCGCGTACAGGGGCGGCTACGAAGGCGGCTTCGGCGAAGGGAATTTTGGTGAAGGTAATTTCGGCAGCGGTGAAGGCGCGGGCGATACGCAGCAGGGCGCGGGCACGGAGCAGGGCGCGGGGCAGGCGGACTTTTCCGAACTGGACGGCTACATGGCGCTCATCGAAAGCCTGCTCAGCGACGGCGGCTTCGGCGTGCGCGAGGGCGCTTCCGAGCGCGAGGGGTATGAATATACCATGGTCGTCACCTGGCGCGATCTTGCGGGCGAAAAGCTGGAATACACCATGCACTACAACCGCCTGTTCACCAAGACCGACCGCGACGACGACTGGGACGATTGGGACGAGATCTGGGAAGACGAGTATGAAGAGGAATACGCCCTCGAAGGGGTGCTGGTAGTAGACGGGCAAGACTACCCCGTGCGCGGGACGCGCAGCGTGGAAGAAGAGGGAAACGAGTCGGAGAGCGAGACCGAGCTTCGCGTCGACCTCGGCGGGCGCACCATGCTGGTAGAGCAGGAGAGCGAGAGCGAAGGCCGCGAACAGGAACAGGAATACGTCTATTCCGTGTACGAGGGCAGGCAGCTCATCGAGCGCAGCGCCTTCTCGTACGAGCAGGAGGACGGCGAAACGGAGATCAAGATGCTCACCGTCAAAGACGGCGTCACGCAGGCGTTCTACTTCGAGCGCGAGCGCGTGCGCGGGCAGGAGCGGGTGCTGCTGCGCGTGGGCAGCGGCAGAGACGCGAAGACGTACATCGTCCAGGCGCACACGGGCGCAGACGGGCAGACTTCGTATACCTATGAATCTCTCGAACGGACTAGATAAACGCCCGAGCGCACGGCGGCAGGGGCGGGCGCGGATCGTTCCGCGCCCTCCCTTCCAAAATAAGACGGAAACAAGACGGAGTGAGAATAAGAAAGGCGGCAAAAAACGCGGTGCCCTCTCGGCAGAGAGGGCACCGCTTCCGTATACGGGCGCCGTTCAGAACAGATAGTAGTGCGCGCCCGTCGCGCACAGGTAGATGAAGTTTCCGCAAAAATCTATCAGCAGCAGCGCCGCCAATGTAAAGGCAACGGCCTTTGCCGCCCGCTGCGGGATGCGCGCCAACAGTTTTTCCAAGGGCGTCCACAAAAGCGCCATCGCCGCCGTGATCAGCAGCCCCCACAGGGCGGACATCGGCAGGCAGACGTATCCTAAGATGTTGAAGGGGCGGTCGGTGTAATCCCACAGGCGGATGCCGAACAGCTTGTCGAAAAACAGACCCGTCAAAAATTCCGCCGCCGTGGGGATGAGCGCCGCCGCTACAAAGTACAGCAGGTACAGCCCCGCATACGCCGCCGCCCTGGCGGGCAGGGGCAGCCCTTTTGCCTTCGCGAACAGCGGCTGCAAGACGCCGCCCTGCGGCGTGCCGATCAACAGGTATATCGCCAAAATGCTGAAGCCGTAGATGGGGCAGAAGGGCATGGATAAAAACCCCCTGTCGGAAAGGCGCCCGAAGCAGAGGAACACATACGCCGTCTCCATGCACCAGCCGATACAGGAGATCAGCATGAACATCAAAAACAGGCGGACAAGGCCGCTGCCGACGCCTTCCGTTTGGCCGTTGAATTTCTTCTCTTTTGTATCCATGGGGAACATTTCCTCTCTATCTGTTTTCTTTCGGCGCGGGAGTAATTTTTTTGCTTGACAAAGCCCCGCAGCCATAGTATACTGAAATCGTGAAACAATTAAACCAAATCGGTACATTTGTTTCAAAAACTATGCCCAGTATACGCGGCGGCGGCAGATTTGTCAACCGAAAATACGGCTTGCGGCGGGCGCGGCGGCGTATGCGGAACAGCAAAGGGCGGTTTGTACCGCCAAAAAGAGAGGAACATTGCAGATGAAAAAGGAAGAGAGCACAAAATTTTTGAAGCTCTGCCTCGCCGAGGCGCTCATCCGAATGATGCAGGAACAGAGCTACGAGTCCATCAACATCAGCGCCGTGTGCGAGCGCGCGGGCGTGGGCAGGACAACTTACTACCGCCACTTCGATACCAAGGGCGGCAAAGAGGAGCTGCTGGTGTTCAAGCTGGTCTCCGAGTGGCAGGCGTTTGCGGAAAAGCACCGGGAGGAGAAGGAGAAAGACTGGACAAAGGTCTTTTTGGGCTATGTGTACGAGAACAGGGAACTGCTGCGGCTGATGTACCGCAGCGGGCTGGTCACCGCCATCATGCGGGCGTTCGACGAGCTTTCCGACTGGAAAGAAGAAAAGAACTCCGCCTACCTGCGCGCCTTTTTCGTGTACGGGTTTTTCGGCGTGGTCTACCAGTGGATCAGATACGACTTCGACGAAACGCCCGAACAGATCGTGCGCCACACTGCGGAGGCGGTGCTGCATGCCGCGCAGGAACGGGCAGGGCAGCAGGCGGGCGCGGGCAAAAATGTGGGGAAGGACGCAGCCAAAGGTGCGGGCGCGGAGAACGGCGGCTGAGCGCGGGCAAAAATGTGGGGGAGGCGCGGGCGCAGAGAACGGCGGCTGAGCGCGGGCAAAAATGTGGGGGAGGCGCGAGTACGGGGGAAGGCGCCTGAAAACGCGCAAAATTTGTTCCAAAATTTATATAAAAATAATAAAAAATTTTTCATCAAACGCTTGACAAGCAAAAAAAGCGGTGGTATAATATTGGCAGAAATTGAAAGAGAGTGCCAGCACTTATAATAAATGAGTGCTAACACATCTCAAAGGAGATGATCTTTATGAAACATGATATGACAAGGCGCAGCGATTACGATTTCTTTGACGAAGCGATGAACAGCTTCTTCCCCGCTTTTTACGGCGGCAGGCAGGCGCAGAAGTATATGCGCACCGACATCAAGGAGACGGACGACGCTTACCTGATGGAGGTCGAGATCCCGGGCGCGGATAAAAAGGACATCCGCCTCGATCTGAACGACGGCTATCTGAACATTTCCGTTTCCAAAAACGAAAAGGAAGAGGGCGGCAAAAAGGATAACTACATCCGCCGCGAGCGCAGCTACTCGTGCAGCCGCAGCTATTACGTCGGCGACGTCGCCAAAGAGGACGTCAAGGCCAAATACGACAACGGCATCCTGCACGTCACCATCCCCAAGGAAGCCGCCAAGAGGGAAGAAGAGAGCCATATCGAGATCGAATGATCGCTTGGGCACTAAGTTAAAACAGGCAGGGGGCCTGCGGAATTTTCCGCAGGCCCCTTTTGCGCGCCTCCGCGCCGCGGGGGCGTTTTTTGCCAAATTCCGCGCCTGTTTTTTGCCAAAAACCGCGCCTGTTTTTGCCGCCCGTCTGCGGTCTTTTCTAAATTCCGCGCCTGTTTTTGCCAAAAATTCGCCGATTTTTGCCAAATTCCCGCCCTTTTTTGCCGCGCGTATTGACAAGCCCGCCCTTCCTTTTATATAATAGAAAATGAATCGGTATGCGCATTTTTGCGCGGGGAGGGAAATATGATCCGCATCGCAGTGGTTGAAGACGACGACGCCTACGCCCAAACGCTGGCGGGCTATATCCGCCGCTATGTGGCGGAAAGCAAAGAGGCGCTCGCCTGCGAGCGCTTTGCCGACGGCATGACCTTTTTGGAAGAGCAGCGCGGCGGCTTCGACATCGTGCTGTTAGATATCGCCATGCCGCACATGAACGGGCTGGAGGCGGCAAAGCGCCTGCGCGCGCAGGACGAAAACGTGTGCATCATCTTCATCACCACTTTGGCTAAGTACGCCATCCGCGGTTACGAGGTCAACGCGCTCGACTTTCTGGTCAAGCCCGTGGAGTACGAGCTGTTCCGCATCAAGCTGCAAAAGGCGCTCGCCCACTGCCGCCGCAGCCGGGCGGAAACGTTCGGCATCGTCACCGCCGGCGAGCTGCGCCGCGTCCGCTTTGCCGATATTTCTTTTGTGGAGAGCGACAAGCACTACCTCATCTTCCATGTGGGGAAGGACGAGCTGCGCGCCCGCGGCTCCATGCGCGATATCCGCGAACAGTTCCTGCGCAACGGCTTTGCCTCCATCCGCAATTCCACCCTCGTCAACCTCGCTCATGTGGATGGGTTCACGGGGAGCGAGGTGACGGTAGGGGGAACGGTGCTGCCCATCGCCCGCTCTTCCAAGGCGGAATTTTTGCAGGCGCTCGCCGCTTGGGTGGGGAAGGAGTAGCCATGGACTGGAGTGCCGTATTTTCCGTCACAGTGCTGCACGGCTACATCCCGCAGATCCTCTTGGCAGAGGCGCTGTACATCCTGCGCCTTCCACGCCGCAGCCGCTTCCGGCTGCGCCTTTGTATCGGCCTTCCCGTATGCGCCTTTCTGGCGGTCGTCATCCCCAACATCGTGGCGCAGTTCACGGCGGGGCTGTTTTCCATCCTCATCTTTTTATTGACCTTCGCGCTGTGCTGTTTTTTGTTTGAAAGCAGGTGGACGCACGTCCTCTTCTGCTGCGTCAGCGCCCAGTTCACGCAGAACCTTTCCTATAATATCGAAAGCCTTGCAGAAATGCCCCTCGGCGAGATCTCTCTGTGGCAGACGGGCGCCATCTCGGTGGCGTGCATGGCGCTCGTATACCTTGTCTGCTACATGCTGTTCGCGCGGCGCATCAAGGTCATCCGCATGGACGCCCGCTGGGTGCTGCCCATGGCGGTGGCGACGGGGCTGTTTGTGTATGTGATGCAGTTTTTGCTGCAGGTGTACGGGTTGGACGGCATGTGGGTCGCCCGCCTGCCGCTGGTGGCGTGCTGCATCTTCGGCCTGTGCATGCTGTACGGCTTTTTGGCGTATAAAGACGAACAGGCGGAAAACGACCGCCTCGAATACTTTCTGCGGCAGGAAAGCCGCCAGTACGAGATCACCCGCCACAGCATCGACCTCATCAACATGAAGGCGCACGACCTGAAGCACCACCTCGCCCGGATGCGCGCGGGCGGCGGCTACGGGCAGGAGGCGTTTGCCGAGATCTCCGCCGCCGTCGAAGAATACGAGCGCACCGTCAGCTGCGGCAACCCCACGCTGGACGTCATCCTCACCGAAAAGCAGTACCAGTGCGAGAAGCACGGCATCCACTTTTCCATGATGGTGCAGGGGGAAGAGCTCGCCTTCGTGCACGCGACGGACCTTGTCGCCATCTTCGGCAACGCCCTGGATAACGCCATCGAGTGCGAGCTTGCTATTTCCGAGCGGGCGAAGCGGTGCGTGGCGCTGCGGGCGGCGCGGCGGGGCGCCATGATCGCCGTGCATGTGGAAAATTACTGCCCTTACCCCGTTCCCTTAAAAGACGGGCTGCCCTTCACCACCAAGGGCGATACCGACTTTCACGGCTTCGGCACCAAGAGCATCCGCTACGCCGCGCAAAAATACGGCGGCACCATGCAGATCGGGCAGGAAAACGAGATGTTTATATTGAACGTACTGCTGCCCTGCCCGCCCGCCAAACCAAAGGAACAATGATCTCCCCGCGCCGTGCTCGAAACCGCTCGGCGTTTGTTTTTGCCAAAAGAGCGCGCGTTTTTGCCATTCTCCCCACAAACACGCAAAAGCGCGCTATAATGCAGCCATCGGAACACCCCAAAACCGATAAATACGCAATGGAGGCTTAAACGATGGGGAACTTATTTCAAAAAAAGGTCTGGCGCATACTCTCCGCGGTCTGTGCCTGCCTGTTGGCGATCGTCCTCGGCTTTTTGCCGTGGGCAACGGCGTATCGTTCGTTGGTCTGCTCGGCGATCGGGGGCACAACCTCGAAGGTCGTAGAGGCGGAAACGGGCGAAGAACAGGATACCGAGTACTTCAAAGATAACGGTATGTCTTTGGACGACTGGATCGAGAAGGAGGCGGAGCTGACGCGCGAAGTGCAGGCGTCCGGCTCGGTGCTGCTCAAAAACGACGGCATCCTGCCCCTGCAAAAGGGGGCAAAGGTCAGCGCCTTCGGCTACGGCACCGTTAAAACGGTCAGCACCGGCCTGGTGCGCTTCGGCACGCCCGGGCAGTATATCGACTTCAAGACGGGCATGGAAGAAGACGGAAAATTGCAGCTGAACCCGTCGCTGTACGAGTTTTACAGCGACAATGCGTCGGCAGACCTCGCCTTCAACACCCTCAACGAGATCGACGTCGGCCTGATGACGGACGCGGCGCGCGCCGATTACGACGAATACGCCGATGCCGCCATCGTCGTGCTCAGCCGCGCGGGCGGCGAAGCGGGCGACCTCGCCACGGGCGACTTTACGGGCGGCACCAAATACCTCGCTTTGCAGGAGTCTGAAAAGAAGATGCTCGAAGAGGTCACGGCGCACTTTGACGACGTCATCGTGCTCATCAACTCTTCGTATGCGATGGAACTGGGCTGGCTGGAAGAGTACGACATCGACGCCTGCCTGATGATCGGCGCCATCGGCTACCGCGGCTTTAACGCCGTTTCGGATATTCTGACGGGCGTTACCAACCCTTCGGGCAGGCTGGCGGATACCTGGGCGGCAGATTCCTTCTCCGCTCCCGCCATGCAGAACTTCGGCGACTATACCTTTGCCAATGCCGAGGCCATCAACGAGCAGATCGGCACGGGCAACAAAGCCACCAAGTATGTGGTCGAGACGGAAGGTATCTACGTCGGCTACAAGTATTATGAGACCAGGTACGAAGACGCCGTCCTCGGGCAGGGCAACGCCTCGTCCGCGACAGGTACCTTTGCGAGCGCCTCGTCTTGGGATTACGACGAAGAAGTGTGCTTCCCCTTCGGCTACGGCCTCTCGTACACGCAGTTCACGCAGGAGCTGGAAGGGGTGCGCGAGACGGAAGATACCTTTGAAGTCACCGTCAAGGTGACAAACAGCGGCGGCGTCCCCGGCCGTTCGGTGGTGCAGGTGTACGCGCAGACGCCGTATACCGATTTCGATAAAGAAAACGGCATCGAAGCGGCGTCGGTAGAGCTTGTCGGCTTTGACAAGACGGAAGAGCTGGCAGCGAACGCTTCCGAAGAAGTGGTCATCTCCGTCGATAAAGAAGACCTCACCCATTACGATCCCTTCGTCAACAAGACGTTCATCATGGAAGCGGGCGACTATTACCTCGCCGTCGGCGATAACGCGCACGACGCCGTCAACAATATCCTCGCCGCCAAGGGCAAAGAAGTCGGCGGTGACGCGGAACAGGTGTATAGCTATACGCTGGCGCAGACGGATACCCAAACGTATGCCGTGACCGACGGCAACGTGATGATCACCAACCAATTTGACGACGTAGACCTCAATTACTATATCGACGGCGCGGTCACCTATCTTTCCCGCAGCGACTGGAACGCCACCTGGCCGGAAGAGATGAACGATCTGAGCGCCAACGCCGCCATGATCGAGGCGCTGGACGCCGAGGGCAACTATGAGGCGGGCAGCGCGGATATGAGCGAATACGTCATCGGCGCGGATACGGACTATACCGTCGCCATGATGATCGGCGCCGGCTTCGACGACCCGCACTGGAACGATATTATCAACCAGATGAGCATCGAAGACCTCGTCAATCTCTGCGCCCGTTCCGGCCTCAACATGATCGAATCTATTTCCTATCCCGCTACGTTCATGAAGGACGGTTCGCACCGCGTCACCGACCGCTCGTATGTCGAGCGCCCCGGCACTTATGCGCACATCATGCCCAGCGTGGTCATCATGGCGCAGTCGTTCGACCGCGAGCTGCTGTATCAGATCGGCCTCGCCTTCGGCGAAGACAACATCCGTACCGCCACCGTCGGGCACTATGCCCCCGGCGTCAACATCCACCGCACGCCGTATTCCGGCCGCAACTTTGAATATTATTCGGAAGACGCCTTCCTCAGCGGCGAAATGAGCGTGCCTGCCATCCAAGGCATGCAGGAAAAGGGCGCCATCACCTACCTGAAGCACTTCCTCGGCAACGAGCAGGAGACCAACCGCAACGGCGTCAGCACCTTTATGAGCCAGCAGGCGATGCGCGAGGTCTACCTCGAAGCGTTCAAGGCGGGCATTACCGAAGGCAAGACCAAGGGCATCATGGGCGGCTTCAACCGCATCGGCTGCACATGGACGGGCGCGCACTACGGCCTGATGACGGAAGTGCTGCGCGGCGAATTTGAATGGACGGGCATCGCCGATACCGACGCCGTGTTCGGGTACAGCCCGTATATGGGCTTCAAGTGCGGCCTGATGGCGGGCACCACCATGTGGGCAACTTCGGGTACCGGCGTGTACGACGCCGTCATCGAAGACGTGCTGCAAGACGCGCAGCTGGTCGGAAAACTGCGCGAAGCCAGCCACTACCTGCTGTACAACGTCGTCAACAGCCTCGCCTTTAACGGCATCTCGCAAGATTCGCGCGTGGTCCCCGTCACGCCGTATTGGGAAGTGATCTTGTACGTCATCATCGGCGTATTGAGCGTTGTTACCGTAGGTTCGGCGGCAATGGTCGTCGTCGGCACGGTGCAGGGCGGAAAGAAGAAGGAGGTCAACGGTTGAAATGAAAGAATTTTTCGCTAAAAAATCGGCAGGATTCTATGCAAGCGTGGTCGCTGTAGTTTTGGGCATCGTCGCCGTGTGTGCATTCGCACCCGCACGCGAAAATCAAAATTCTACCATCGTAGTGCTCATGATCTTGGGCATCCTCTGTTCGGCGATCGTCGCCGTCAAGCATTTCCCGCTGACGGAGTATATCCCGCTCATCTGCAACGCCGCGGCGCTTGCCATGGTATTCAACGTGCTGCTGCATAACCTTGCAGATATCTTTGCCAAAAACAACGTCATCGGTCTGAGCACGGGGTTTATCCTCTCCATGGTGTTCTGCGCCCTGGCGGCGATCGCATCCATCGTCGCCGTGGCGGCAAAACACGAAAGATGAATTATATCGTTCGGCCAAGCCGCCGCCCGCAAGCGGGCGGCGGCACGGGCAGCGCAGGAGGGCTTATATGCAAACTTCCGTAAAAGTAAAGACAGCGGCGCCCGATATCTTCTCCATGGCGGTAACGTTCGGCATCTGCCTCGTCGCCGCGGTCGATCTCGTCCGCTATGCCCTCCTCGGCAGCGGGGCGGCGTTTTTGACCATGCTCGTCGTCGAGGCGGCGTTCGTCTGCGTCGCCCTGGCGGCGTGGCGGGGCAGGTGCCACGCCCTGTTGGCGCTCGTCGCAGCGGCGGGGGTGGTGCTGTATTTTTACATGAACAACGCCGAGACCACGCAGTTCAACCTGACCCTGCTCATCCAGGCGGCGCTCGCCGCCGTCGGCGCCGTGGGGGGAACGGTCTGGTGCATCGCAGGGCGCCTTTCGCCCCGCAGGGCGGCGGCCTTGCTTCTTATCCCCGTGCTGGCGCTGGCAGTTATCTGCGGCGGCGTGTGGGGGGGCTGCACGGCGGCGGACGACAAAAAGACCCTCGCCGAGCCCTGCCTTTGGTCTGTTCCCGATAAATATGACGCCGAAAACTGCCCCGAACAGGGCAGGGTAGAGGAGCTATATTATACCACCAAGGCGTACGCCACCGACGGGCGCAGCGTCGAAAAGCGCGCCCTCGTCTACCTGCCGTACGGCTACAGCGAAGAGGAGGAGTACGACATCTTATATCTGCTGCACGGCACGGGCGACGACGAAGAGTACTGGCTGCGCACCTATTCCTATAACAAGACCATGCTCGATAACCTCATCTACTACGGCGAGGTGCAGCCGCTCATCGTGGTCACGCCCACCTGGTATGTGGAAGACGACTGCGAGGGCAATTTAGACCCGCTCACCTATTCCTTCAAACAGGAACTGCGCAGCGACCTCATGCCCGCCGCCGAGTCCGCCTATTCCACCTATGCCGAAACCTGCGACCGGGAAGGCTTTGCCGCCAGCCGCAGCCACCGCGCCTTTGCGGGGCTGTCGCGCGGGGCGGTCACAACGCTGCATTCGGTGTTCAACGGCTGCCTCGACCTGTTTTCGCGCTTTGGCACCTTCAGCGGCAGCCGCACACCCGTCGAATATTTTGCAGAACATATCCAGTCGGAAGAATGTAAAGACCTCTCCATCGACTACTGGTATGTGTCGAGCGGCACCTTCGACTTCACCCTTGCCGGCCAGCTGCAGGACTACAAGGCGGTGCTCGCCGTCGAGCCGCGCCTGCAGGCGGGGGTGAATACCTCGCTCGACGTCTTCCCCATGCGCTACCATTCCATGGGCAGCTGGCACCTGGCGCTGTATAACTTTTTGCTTAAGGCGTTTTGAATGGTTTGAGTGCCGCAAAGCCGCGAAGAAACGGCGCTTGCGCCATCGGCCGCAAAGATGCGGCGCTCCAAAATTTGTATCGTTGCAGCCGCGTTTCCGCATCGGAAGAGCGGCGGCAGGATAGGGCGCAAAAGCCGCGTTTCCGCATGGAAACGCGGCTTTTGCATGGCTTTTGCCGAGGCACGGGGCGGGGATACGGCTTTTTGAAGGCATAAACGCGGCTTTTGCGCGGTTTGCAGAGTACTGCGCCCGGCATAGTTCGCCGTTCCCCGTGTAGCGGCGCCGCGAGATCGTTTATGGCGCGGCAGTCTTTTTTAGGGCGTTGCCGTTGTTCCGGCGGCGCCCGCACCCTTCACGCGCCGACATCGTTCCGCTCCATGCCTTTTGCCCCGCCGTGGGGCGTGCATCCGTTTCTGCGCCCGCCTGTGCGGGCGTTTTTTTGTGTATCCTCTTGCCATGCGGCACAAAGTATGGTATAATCGAAGCAATATAGATATTTTGGAGGAAACGGCTATGGTTTGGGTCGTCATCGGCTGCGTTTTGGCGGCGCTTATTTTGGCGGCGGTCGTATCTTGCGCCGCGCTGCTGTGCAGGCGCCCGCGCTTTCCCGCGCATATCGAGGGCAGCGGCTTCGTGCAGGCGCGCGGCGAGCATCTCTACGACGGCATCGGAGAGCTGCTGCAATTGAAGGGGGTCAACTTCGGCAACTGGTTCATCCAGGAGCCGTGGATGAGCCTCGCCTCGGTGGGGAGCTTCGATACGGGCAGATACACCCAGCGGCGGGGGCGCGCCGCCATGCTTCAAAACCCCAATCTGAGCGCGGCGCAGGCGGAAGAGCTGGAGCAGCTGTACCTTCGCAGCTATATCCGCGAAGAGGACTTCCGCCAAGTGGCGCGGCTGGGCATGAACGCGGTGCGCATCCCATTTTCGTATATGAATTTGGAAGAGGACGGCGCCCTGCGGGAAGACGCCTTCGAGCGGCTGGACTGGGCGGTGGCCATGTGCAGAAAGTACGGCCTGTACGCGGTGTTAGACCTGCACGGGGCGCACGGCTCGCAGAACATGGATCACCATTCGGGCGACGACGCCCACTTCGACCTGTACGGCAATGCCGAAAACGAGGCCAAGACGGAGGCGCTGTGGCGTGCCATCGCCGCGCACTATCGGGGCGAGCGCACCGTGGCGGGGTACGACCTCCTCAACGAGCCGCGCCGCAAGCCGCACCGCTACGGCGGGCGGGTGAACTTCGACTATTACGACCGCCTCTACCGCGCCGTGCGGGAAGAAGATCCCGACCACCTCATCTTCATCGAGTGCTTTTCCTTCCCCTGTAACGGGGCGCGCATCCGCCGCTACGGCTGGGAAAACGTCTGCATGGAGTACCACATCTACAACCTCACCCCCTTTTCGCAGAAGACCTGCCTGCGCTTTTACAAGCTGCTGCACGAATGGATGGGCTTCCGCACCCCCGTGTACATCGGCGAGTGGAACGCCTACGGGCGCGAAAAGGACTGGCAGACCAACTTTGCCTACTTCGACAAGATGGGCTGGTCGTTCACCTCGTGGACGTATAAGACAAACGCCCGCTTTTATAAACGGGATAAGCAGTACCTCAACTTTTACGTCTACACCCACAGCGAAAACCGCAAGCTCAACTGGGGCCTGTTCGAGCTGGATATGCCCACCGTCGATATTTCGACGGCGACGTATGAAGAAATTGCCAAGACCTATGCCGCTTCCGTCACCGAAAACGCCGCCCGCACCGACGCCTATACGTTTTGGGAAAAATACATGGAGGGGACGCGGAAATAAAGCCCGCCTGCGCGATCTCATCTTTCGCACGGGCGGCAAATTTTTTTGCAAATCTTGCAAAAGGGAAAAAGATGTGGTATAATTGTTGCAAGGTATGGCGGAAGAGCGCGTCGCTCGTGCGGGTGCCGCTATATCGGAGGAGGAACGAAAGATGGTGCAAATCGCGATCGTGGAAGATGAACCTTCGGCCGCGCAGGAATTAGAAGAGCTGGTCAAGGCTTATTTCCGCGAAAAGAAGCGCGACTGCGCGATCTGCCGCTATGAGAGCGCGCTTTACTTTTTCGACGCCTACCGGGCGGACCTCGACCTCGTCTTTATGGATATCGATATGCCGGATATCGACGGCTTGAAAGCCGCCGCCAAGCTGCGCGAAAAGGACGAACTGGTCTTGTTGGTATTTGTGACCAACATGCGGCAGTATGCCGTAAAGGGATATGCGGTGAACGCGCTCGACTTTATCGTCAAGCCGCCGGTGCGCGCCACCTTTTTTGCGCTGATGGATAAGGTGCAGCGCGTTTTGGATGCGCGGACGGGCGTCGATATTTCCGTCAAGACTTCGCAGGGGATGTACCGTGTGGCGACGAAAAATATCCGCTATATCGAAGTGCGCCGCCATCGCCTGTATTTTTATACGGAGCAGGGCGATTTTGAAGCGTGGGGAAATATGCGCGACATCGAAAAGATGCTGCCGCCGCGTTCGTTTTCGCGTTGCAATGTGTGTTATCTTGTCGGGCTGGCGCATATCCGCGGCATCGAGGGAGACGAGGTGCTCGTGGGGGAAGCCCGCCTCAAGATCAGTCGACCGCGGCGCAAAGAGTTCATCGCGGAAGTGGCGCAGTATTTCGGGAGCGAGCGCTGATGTTCCCGTTTGATGCCCCGCTGTTTTGGTATAAGCTGCTGTTCATGTTCGAACTCCTCGTCGCCGAAGGGCTTGCGACATATACCCTGAAAAAGCGTTCGCGCTTTGCCTGGCGTGTCGTCGCCTGTGTAGCGGGCTGTGAGGCGGTCGCTTTCTTGTTTCCGCTGGGCAGCTTTTCGTATAATGCGCTTTACTCGTCGTTCATGTTTTTGGCATTGTTTGGCTGTACCCTTGCGGCGCTGAAATTCTGCTATAACGAGCCGTGGGTCAACGTGCTCTTCTGCGGCATTCTCGCGTACACTACCCAGCACATCGCTTTTGAAACGTATAATTACGTCTCTTCGGCGGCAGGGTTTCAGGGCTTCGGCAACATGTACGCGCCGGACGGATACACGTCTTTCAACCCCATTTCCATCGGGGTTTGGATCGGTGCCTACGGGGTGCTGTATTGGTTTGCGTGGGCATTCGTCGACCGCCGTATCCGCCTGCAAGACGATCTGCAGATCGGCAACCTGCCGCTGCTCGCCCTCTCGGGGGCGATCGTGCTCATCGACGTCGTCTTGAACGCTGTCGTCACGTATGGCAGCGACGCGCTGTCGCTGACGCTGCGCACGGTGATTTTTATATACAACGTGCTCTCCTGCGGGCTGGCGGTGGGCATCCAGTTTTCCATGCTCGGAAAGCGCATCGCCGAAACGGAGCTCGCCGCCGTGCAGCAGCTGTGGGATCAGGATAAAAAGCTGTACGAACTGAGCAAGACCAATATCGAGGTCATCAACGTCAAATGCCACGATCTGCGCAAACAACTGCGCGCCCTGCGCTCCGGGTCGGGCGAGGTGGATAAAGCTGCGCTCGCCGAGATCGAGCACGCCGTCAACATCTACGACGGCGCCGTCAAGACAGGGTGCGACGTTCTCGACGTCATTCTCGCCGAAAAGAGCCTGTACTGCGAGCGCAACGGCATCGTCCTCACGGTCATCGCCGACGGCAGCAAATTGCAGTTCATGGGACAGTTCGACGTCTATTCGCTGTTCGAAAATGCGATATCCAACGCCATCGAGGCGGTCAATAAAGAGGAAGACAGGGAGAAGCGCTTTATCCGCCTGCGCGTAGACGCGCCTGCGGGCATGGTGTGTATCCATGCCGAAAATTACTGCCCCGTGCCGCCCGTGTTCGTAAACGGGCTGCCCAAGACGACGAAGAAAGACATAAATTATCACGGATTCGGCGTGCGCAGCATGCAGATGATCGTCGAAAAGTACGGGGGAGGGCTGTCGGCACACGTCGAAAGGGATATATTCAACTTAGATATCGCCATCCCGCTGCCGGCTGCAGTCGGGGAAAAATAAATGACAGAGCGGGAGAAAAATATGGTTTTTCTCCCGCCTTTGTGTTATCATGCTCCCGTCGTCAGGAGGAAGAGCGCCTGCGATAAAAAAGTATAAGGAGCACAGGAAATGGAAAAAATGAGCAACAAGCGCTTCCGTGCCATTATGATCCCCATCCTCAGCGTTTTGCTGGTGCTGGCGATCGTGGTGACAGTGGTGGCGAACGTGCTGGGCTCTACTCTCGATCAGTTCGTGGGCAGGGGCGAGCGGCACGTCATTGTCCCCGAAGGGACGGAAAACTGGGACCTCGACTATTACGGGGCGGACGGCGAAACGAAAGAAGAGGCCAAAGAGCATTCCTTCGAGGTCGCCAATAAGGTCGTGGAGGAGGGCGTGATCCTCCTGAAGAACAACGGTGTCCTGCCGCTTGCCAAAGACAGTACGGTGACGCCTTTCGGCTACCGCTATGTTAGCCCCATCTATAGCCAGATGGCGAGCGGCGGTTCGGCGAAGTGGATGGTCGGCAACGAGATCACCCCCGCCGAGGCGCTGGGCGAAACGTTTACGATCAACAATGCCGCCGTGGAAAAGATGGAACAGGCGGGCACGCCCGAGGGCGTTTTGGAGGCGCCCGGCACGCTGGCGGCGGCGGGCGCGGGTTCCGTGCTCGGCGGCGACAACATCATGTATGAATACCCAGGTTCTCTGTACGACGACGTGAAGGCGGACGGCAGCGTCGGCCTCGTGTTCATCGGCAGGCCCGGGCAGGAGGGTACGGATAAAAAGTACGACGGCTATGCCGACGGCACGCCGCATTCGCTGGCATTGACGGCCAACGAAAAGGCGACCATCGCCGCTGCCAAGCGCATCTGCGACAAGGTCGTGCTGGTCAGCGAGAGCGCCGCGCCCATGGAGCTCGCGCCCGTGATGAGCGGCGAGCTGGAAGTGGACGCCATCCTTTGGATCAGCCAGGTGGGCGAGCGCGGATTCTCCGTCGTCGACGATATCCTCTGCGGCGACGTCAACCCTTCCGGACGCACCGTCGATATCTTTGCCACCGATTTCACCAAAGATCCCACCTATCAGAACTTCGGCTCTTATCATTACGACAACGCTACGGTCACTGTCAGTTCGTTTGGCAACGTGCCCACCGCGCCCGACGGCACCAATTACCGCACCTTCGTCGAGTATCAGGAAGGCATCTACATGGGCTACCGCTATTACGAGACGGCGGACGCCGTGGATGAAGCGTTTGTCTACGGAGAATTGGACGGCGCGGGTGCCGTGCTGACGCCGGGCGCCGTCGCCTATCCCTTCGGCTACGGTCTCTCGTATACGACCTTTGAGCAGGAGATCACCGATTTTTCCGATTTCGGTGACGATATCACTCTTACGGTAGAGGTGAAAAACACGGGCGACGCTGCCGGCAAAGAGGTCGTACAGGTCTATTATACTTCTCCGTACACAAAGTACGATGCGGAAAACGGCATCGAAAAATCGGCGACCGTCTTAGCGGCGTTCGCCAAGACGGAAGAGATTCCCGCAGGCGGTTCGGCGAGCGTCACCTTGACCTTTGCCAAAGAAGACATGGCCTCGTACAGCTACGCTCATCAGAATAAAGACGGCACGCGCGGCTGTTATATCCTCGAGGCGGGCGAGTACGCCGTGGAACTGAAAAAGAATTCGCACGACGTGATCGACAGCCGCACCGTGACCATCTCTTCCACCAAATATTTTGAAGGCGAAGACCTGCGAGAGAGCGACCGCGACGCGCAGTCCGCTCTGGATGAAGACGGAAACCCGCTGCCCTTCCCTGCGGCAGGCGCAGATGCGGAATACAAGGCGGTCTCGAATCTCTTCCAAGACAGTACAGATTACATGTTGCGCACGGGCATCTTTTCGCGCAGCGATTGGGAAGGCACCTTCCCTCATGTGACTTCGCGCGTCAAATCGGCGGATGCCGAAACGCTCGCCCTGTTTGAAGGGAACATTGAAAACAACTTCGATCCCCTCACCGATCCTGAATACGGCAATGTGCCCGGCAGCAAGGTGTACTCCTGCCATCGAAGAGATCGGCCTGCCGCTGACTAGTATCCAAGACGGCGTCAACGGCATCAAAGTTCCCGCCATCACCGACGGGTACGATATGGAGCAGAGCGCAACTTTTGGTATGATGCCCCTGCTTTCGGCGACGTGGAACGTCGACCTCATCGAAGAAGTCGGCGAGGCGATCGGTCGCGAGGGGCTGGCGCACGAGATCAACGGTCTGTATGCGCCTGCTCTCAACCTGCACCGCTCTCCCTTCGGCGGCCGCGTGTTCGAATATTTCTCAGAAGACCCGCTTTTGACCGGCAAACTGGCGAAGGCGTGGCTCGAGGGCGCCGCATCCGTCGGCATGACCACCTACATCAAGCACTTTGCCGGCAACGACCAGGAGACCAACCGCGATAAGCTGGGCAGCACTTGGGCGGACGAGCAGACCATGCGCGAGCTGTACTTTAAGGCGTTCGAGATCCCCGTCAAAGAGGCGATGGTCGAGAGCGACTACATCGCCGACGCCGATGGCAATCATGCAACGAGGACTATCCGCGCTTGCACGGGCATTATGTCTGCACAGATGAACCTAGGCGCCATCCCCGGCCATGCCAACTGGGCGCTGCAGCAAGATCTGCTGCGCGGCGAATGGGGCTTCCTCGGCACCATCACCACCGACTACTGGTTCTGGCCCGTCAATAACCTGCGCGACCTCATTTTCCGCACGGGCGGTGATATCTACCTGTGCATGGGCATCCCCGGCCTCATCGACGTAGTCGATAAGACCAGCCCCACGGCGCTCAACGTCTTCCGTGAAAAGGTGAAGAATCTCTCTTACACGGTGGTCAATTCTTCCGCCATGCAGGGCATGTGCGCGGGCGCCATCATCACCTACGGCATGTCTCCTTGGGCGGTTTGGCTGCTGATCGGCGATATCGTCATCGGCGCTGTCATTGCGGGCGGCGTGCTGTGGATCGTGCTGCGCCAGCGGGATGAGAACAAGCACCCCGAGCGCTATAAAAAAATCGAAAAGATCTGACCGTTCCGTCAGACGTGCTAAAAAGAAGGACGAGGAGGCAAGCCTTTCGGGGCTTGTCTCCTTTACGTTTTGTCTTTGCTTCTGCGTCACTTCCTCGTATATTGTTCCCGTCTGCGGCGGGGGAGGCGATCTTATTCTTTTCAAGATAAAATAAAAAAACGACGGCGGGAGCGTTCGGGCGGGCAAAAAGCTGGCAGGCGGAATTGCATCGGCAAAAAAGGCATGTTATAATAAGAGCAGGCGGGCGATGCCCGCACTTTTTTTTGTGGAGGGGAATGCGATGATCTATTTTTTTGATGCCGGCGGCAACATGGCGCACTGCGTGCCGCAGCGCATCTATCAGGGTTCGGCGGAGGGGAACAAGCTGCTGCTGGTGGCGCCGTTCGCGGCGAGCGCCTCGCTTTTGGCGGCCTTCACCCTGCCCGACGGCACCTCGACCGAGCGCTATCCGATGCAGTTCATGGGCGGCATCGCCGGCGTGTACGACGGGGAAGGGTCGGGCATGAACGGCTGGCAGCTCGACCTGCCCCGCTGCGCGGCGGCGCAGTACGGTACGGTGACGGTGCAGTTTTACCGCCTGAGCGGGGAAGACACGCTCGCCACCTTTGCGGCGCGCTTTACGGTGGAGCGGGGCGTGGCGGAGGTGCTGCCCGCGGCGCCTTCGGCAGAGGTGTATTCTTCGCTCTTATCGGCGCTGGCGCAGGTCAAGGCGGGGATGCAGAACGGCGACTGCGCGGCGCGGGCGCTGCGCGGCTGGAGCGAAGGCCAAACGTACGGCGCCGGCGATACTGTGTTCTATTTCGATGAAGACGGGGGCGTGAAACTGCTGCGCTCCAAGACGGCGGAAAACGACGCGCCGCCCTATACGGACGGCGCCTTAGACGGCACGAACTGGCAGGAGATCCCGCTCGCCTTGGGCGGCGGGGGCGGGGATAGTTCGCTCGCTTCCGCCGTGGCGGAGGTGGAAACGGCCGTTTCGGGGTTGGAGACGGAGGTGAGCGGCTTTACTTCTTCTTTATCGGAAGTGGAAACGGCTGTTTCGGGGTTGGAGACGGAGGTGAGCGGCTTCACTTCTTCTTTATCGGAAGTGGAAACGGCCGTGTCGGGGTTGGAGACGGCGATGACGGGCGTGCAGTCGGCGGTGGCAGAGGCGGAGAGCGCCGTCGAAGGCGAAGCGCAGCTGCGCGAAGCCGCCGACCAGGCGCTGATGGCGCTCATCGACGACATCGAAGACGGCACCACCACCGTCGCCAAGGCAGCCCAGGCGGAGACGGCGGCGTCCGCCCAGACGGCCGTGTCCGCACAGACGGCGCAGACGGCTGTCTCGGCGCAGACGGCGCAGACGGCGACGTCCGCCCAGACCGCCCAGACGGCGACGACCGCTTCCAGCGCCACCAAGGCCACGCAGGACGCCCTCGGCAACGACATCAGCAGCACATATCTGAAAAAGGCGGAAAAGCCCGCCCCGCATTACGAGCACAACGTGACCGTCCGCGCGGGAGACGGCGGGGTGATCACGCTGCGCTACATTGATACCTCTGCCGACGCCTTGGCGGACGCGGAAGATCTGCTTGCGGTGCTGGATGCGGGCGGATTCAGCGTGTCGGCGGGGCCGTCGCTGCTGCCCGCGGGGGGATATGTGGTCGTCTCGGCGGGCAGTGCCGAGGTCTTGTACCCCGTCGTCGGCGTGGGCAAGTACGGCAACCGCACCGACGCCGTCGGCTTTTATTATTTCCGCACCGATACCTCCGTCGGCAGGGCGGGGTATCAGATGCTGGCGCTTGGCAGCGTCACCGCCTTTACCGACGCCGTGCGGGCAGTCGGCTGAATTTTTGAGGAGGAGCAAAAGGCGCGGCAAAGCGGCATATATTGCAAACAAAGAGAGGGCGGCCCTACATGTAGGAGCCGCCTTTCTATATTTCAATTTTTCTTTATTGGGGGTGGTAGAGGGCGGATATTTCTGATCTTATCCAGCAGCTGCGCATTTTGGATGGCGGCTTCACGCTGGTACTGGGCAAGCGTTTTCCTGCTGATCAGGCCACCGACGATGATCTCAAGCTCGGCGATCTGATTTGCCGCCATCATGTGCGAAAAGAACAGCGCCGCTTCGCGGGTGCAGGGCTTGCCGCTGCGCTGAACGCCGTCGGCGATCTGCTTTTGGGTCAGCTTTTGCAGCCGTTCCAGCAGGTATTGGTTGAAGTTGACGCCGTTTAAGGTCAGCGTGGTGAGGGCGCGGTATTCTTCGGCATGATCGGTGATGTAGTTCCATACATTTTTGCTGCGAAGGCTGTTCCCCGCTTCCGAAAGTTCGGGACCTTCGATGGCGGTGCACAGCCCGCCGATAAATTCTTCTTCCAGCGCCTCGGCGAGCTCGTACTTGTCGCAGTAGTAGTTGTAAAAGGTGAACTTGGATACCTTTGCCTCGTCGCAGATGTTGCGGATGGTGATCTTTTCAAAGGGCATTTTCCGCAGCAATTCGTAAAACGCCGTATGGATGGCAGCCAGCGTCCGCTGCCGGGTGGGGGATAAATTCTCTTTTTCTTCCATGGCTGTCGTGTTCCGTAGTGTTGTGTATCTATTGTACCCCCGCTTTGCCCGTCTGTCAAGGGGCATTTTGCAAAATTTTTCAAAAAAATATAAGGCAAAATGTTCAGAATTGTCAAGAAATCAAACTAAATCGACAAATGTGTATTATTTACAGCCGTTTGCGAAAAATCTGCCAGTTGAAATTACTCTTGTGAGCATTTATACTAATACCTGTTCAAATCTTGCGGCGAAATGTTCGCCGCAAACAAAAATACTTTATTGGAGGTTTTCTTATGACAAAGGCAAAAAAATGGTTGGCGGGGCTCGCCATCGGGTTGGCACTCATCGGGTGCACAGGCGCTATGGTCGGCTGCTCGGGCGGCTCTGCCACGCTGGAAGGCTCGTACTGGTATACGGGCGCCTACATTTGGTTTGACGACTACCAGAAGAATTTGGTCGGTTCGCAGGTGCAGAACCTCGATCTGTATGACGACGGCACTTACGTCCTCTCGCTCTCTTATGAGTGCCTGGCGAATATGGATAACACGCCCGTCACCGGCGCGCCGTACGACCCTTTTTATTATTCTAAACTGACCGTCAAAGGCACGTACGAGGAGGTGTCTTCCGATCCCGATCTCGGCGATACTACCGTGAACCTGATCGATGCGGAAGTTGTCAGCTGCAGCGGCAATTTCGAAGGGAGGTGGTTTATGCAAAATGATGACGGCACCTACAACTTCACACTCACCATCAATAACACCGGCGTCACCTATAATACGCAGACCGGCAAGATCGCAAATATCATTGAAGTCGCCAAGACAAATGCATAATCAAAGCAGAGGAGGGGAGATCGAGTGAAAAAGACAGGACTTTGGAGGGGGCTGACGCCCGTCCTGTGGCTGCTGTTCACGCTGTGCATCGGATGCACGCTGCTTTTGATGCAGTGGGCAGGGCAGGTAGACCGCGTGCTTGGTATCACGCACGATACGGTGAGCGGCGGCGACGGCGAGATCGTGTATAAAAGCGATTACGCCGAGGCGGACGGCAGCCTGACGGATGCAGGCAGAGAAAAACTGCGTGCAGATCTTCGTGCGCACGGCGTGCAGACAATGGAAGAGGGCGCCGTACTTTTGAAAAACGACGGCGCGCTGCCCTTCGCGGACGATATCAAAAACGTGACCCTCTTGGGCAGGGCCTCGGCAGACCCCGTGTACCGCAACACTTCGGGCGGCCCGAGTTTTGACCCTTCAGACGGCGTCACCCTGAAGGCGGCGCTGGAAGGGGCGGGGCTCTCCGTCAACAACACCGTATACGACGCCTATGCCGCCAGCGACAAATACCGCGACAAGGTGACCGGCGACATCGGCGAAGAGGACCCGGACTTCTTTACGAATGACATCATCTCGTCGTTTGACAGCTACAATGACGCCGCCATCGTCGTCCTCTCCCGCTATTCGGGCGAAGGCAACGACCTTTTGACCAAAGATATCGACGGCATCAGCCAGCTGGCGCTGCACCCCGACGAACAGTACGCCCTGCAGGTGGCGAACGAGCACTTCGATACCGTCATCCTGCTAGTCAACAGCGGCAACCCGCTGGAGCTGGGCTGGCTGGATAACGAGCAGTACGGCGTCAACGCCGCCCTGTGGATCGGCACCCCCGGCAAGTACGGCATGGAGGGCGTGGCAAATATCCTGACGGGCGCGGCCAATCCTTCGGGCGGGCTGATCGACACATACGCTTCCGATTCGCTCTCTTCGGCGGCGGCACAGAACTTCGGCGACTATACCTATGCCAACGCGGCGGAGATGGGGCTGAAAGACGTGGGTCTGACCGACGTCACCAGCAAATACCTCGTGCAGGCGGAGGGCATCTACGTCGGCTACAAGTATTATGAAACAAGGTACGAAGACAGCGTGCTGGGCAGATATAACGCCGATTCCAAGGCGGGCGTGTTCGACAGCACCAACGGCTGGAACTATGCCGAAGAGGTCGCCTTCCCGTTTGGGTTCGGCCTTTCGTATACCACCTTCAGTTATGAGATCACAGAGCTCAAGGCAGACGGCGCCGCGGGCGAAGAGTTTGCCGTCACCGTCCGCGTGACCAACACGGGCGAAGTGGAGGGCAAAACGCCCGTACAGATCTATGTACAGACGCCGTACACCGACTACGACCGCGAGCACCTGGTGGAAAAATCTGCCGTCACGCTGGTAGGCTTTGATAAGACGGGCGACATCGCCCCCGGCGAGTATGAAGACGTCACCGTGAATGTCGACAAATACCTCCTGGCAAGCTACGATACCACCGCGCACAGCGGCGAGGGCGGCTACATCCTCGACGACGGCAGCTACTACTTCGGCACCGGCAACGGCGCACATGAGGCGCTCAACAACATCCTCGCCCTGAAGGCGGAAGATGAAAACCTCAGCATCGAACTGTATGACCACGACGGCGTCGCAGCCGAAGGCAATGCTTCCGCAGCCAAGCTGTGGCAGCTGGACGAGTTTGATGACTCTACTTATATGAACTCCGCCGAGGCGGGTACGCGTATCGACAATAAGATGCAGGAAGCTGACCTCAACTACTGGCAGGAAGGCGCCGTCACCTACCTCACGCGGCAGGATTGGAACACCTTCCCCAAATCGTATACGGGCGTCAACGCCACGCAGGAGATGGCGGATATCCTCAATAAAGATACCCTTGGCGACGGCACGTATGAAATGTACGAAAAGCCCGCCGATGCGCCCGGCAAGAGCGCCTTTACGGTAGGGGCACCCGTCACCATCAAATTCATCGAGATGAAGGGCGTCGCCTACGACGACGATGAAAAGTGGAACGCCTTCCTCGACCAGCTGACGGTGGCGCAGCTGGCGGCGATGACCAAGGACATGAGCGGCATTTCCGCCATCGCCTCCATCGGCTTCCCCGGCATCGGCGAAACGGACGGGCCCGACGGCGCCGGCGGCATCCAGTATGTGGGCGAAAGCGTGGCGGCGGCCACTTTCAGCTCCGAGATCCTCGCCGACCGCGGCAACCTGATGGGCGAAGAGGCGCTGTTCAACAGCCTCTCCGCACAGTGGTCGCCGGGCGGAAACATCCACCGCACCCCCTTCGGCGGCAGAAACTTCGAGTACTATTCCGAATGTGCCAACATGAGCTATCTGTGCGCCGGGATCCAGTGCGAGGCGATGCAGGCAAAGGGGCTCATCGCTTCCATCAAACACTTTTGCGGCAACGACCAGGAGACCAACCGCAAGGGCGTATGCACCTTTATGAACGAGCAGGGTTGGCGTCAGGGCCCGCTGCGTGGGTTTGAAGGCGCCTTTACCAAGGGCGGCTCGCTCGGCACCATGACCGCGTATAACCGCTACGGCCTGATTTTGACGGCCGAATGCAGCGCCGTCAATAACGACATTCTGCGCGGCGAATGGGGCTTCAAGGGCTTCACCATTACAGACGCAGGCTCCGGCTCGGCCTTGGACGATATGGTCGGCGGCACCGACGTCAACTGCATGAAAGACTACTCGCGCGAGATCATCACCCAGATCAACACCAAAGACGACGGCAATATGCTCGGCATTTTGCGCAATGCCAATAAAAACGTCTTCTATACCCTGTTGCAGAGCAATATCGTCAACGGCCTCTCCGTCGATTCAGTCATCAGCGAGGCAAGGTCCTGGTGGCAGTATGTGGTGTTCGTCATCGACGGCGTGGTCGGTGTGGCGGCGGTCGGCAGCACGGCAATGTATGTCGTCAGCAGATTTGTACGGAATAAAAAGAAGGAGGTCGCCTGATGAACGGATTTTTGAAAAATAAGGGCATTTGGGACTATATCAGCCTCGCATCTATCCTGCCCGCCATCGCCATGATCATCTACTACTGCATGCAGAGCACGGCAGACGGCTGCTTTGAAGTTTCCATCGTCCTGCTGCTGGCGGCGGGCGTCGTGCTGGAACTGGTGTACTTCTTTATCAAGTTCGATGTGCTGCCCATGGCGGCTTCCGTGGCGTTCGGCGTGGCGCTGGGGCTGATGCTCTACTACGCCCTGCCCACCTTCTCGGATATCTGGAACAATGTCAACTTCATCGGCGGCAATGCAGAGGCGTACTTTATCTACCTCGGCATCCTCGCCGTCACCTTTATCGTCGCCGTCGTTCCCTGCTTTTTGATCGGGAAGGAAAAGGCGAAAGACGCCGTCGTTGTGGAGTGACGCAGTCATGCCTCGGCATGCAGGCATTGGGAATTTTGCCATAACAAACAAAAAGCCTTAGCAATTTGTTACACAAGAGAAGCGCGCCCGCTTTGCGGACGCGCTTTTCTCGGCTGTATCGGTAAAAAGCCGTATCCGGTTATCTATATTGCACATGTTATGTCAGGAAAAAGTGCAGAAACTGCACATTTGCTAAAAATGGAAAGTGCAGATATTATCTGCTGCGGGGCTGCGCGGCAAAAAAGAAGAGAGACCGGTTTCGATCTCTCTTTTGCGTGGTGCCGCTGACCGGGCTCGAACCGGTACGGATCTTACTCCACGGGATTTTAAGTCCCGGGTGTCTGCCAATTCCACCACAGCGGCGTGAAATGGGAAGTGTTTTGCTCGGCCGCGAAGGCGGCTTGAAGGCGGGCTCATCGATTCGGTGCGCTCGGCCGCGAAGGCGGCTTGAAGGCGGGCTCATTGATTCGGTGCGCTCGGCCGCGAAAGGCGGCCTGAAGGCGGGCGCTCATCGATTCGGTGCGCTCGGCTGCGAAAGGCGGGCGGGATCCTGTAGGCGGGCGAGTCCGCTTTGCGAAGGACGGCCGAAGCCTGCTTTTTCTGCAAGGGGCCGCGTTATTGCCTTTCGGCGCGGTATACGAGGTGGGGCATATCCATGCCGTAATAGTGCTTGACGACGGTATCGCACACCGCCATGCCGTTGCGCTCGGCAACGCGCTGCGAGGGGATGTTGTTGTCGCGGATAAAGGAGTATACGCTTTCCGCCCCCAAAACATCAAAGGCATGGCGCATACAGGCGGCGGCAGCTTCCGTGGCATAGCCGCGGTGCCAATGTGCCTTTTCAAAGATATAGCCCACTTCAAACACTCTGCCGCCGCGGTAGGGCTGCATAGTGATGCCGCACTGCCCGAGGAATGCCCCGTCTTCGCGGCGCACGGCGCCCCACAGGCCGCAGCCCTCTTCGCGGTAGCGGCGCAGCTGGTTTTGCAGCCAGGCGCGCACTTCTTCGTCTGTAAAGGGATGCTCGTAGGCGACCATGACCTCCGCGTCCTGCAAGCTGCGGCAGAGGAGAGGGAAATCGCCCTCCGCAAGTTCGCGCAGGCAAAGCCGCGGCGTTTCCAAAACGACTTTCACGAAAAAACCCTCCGCATCGCTAAAACGAAGCGGAGGGGTGCGTTTGGAGGCGCCACCCGGATTTGAACCGGGGAGTCAGGGCTTTGCAGGCCCTTGCCTTACCACTTGGCTATAGCGCCAAAAAATAAGTGCGGAATTTGATTGGAGCGGGAAACGAGATTCGAACTCGCGACATTCACCTTGGCAAGGTGACGCTCTACCCCTGAGCCATTCCCGCATGTTATTCCGCACTGTATTGATGAATTTCAATGTGGTGGAAGTTATAGGGCTCGAACCTATGACCCCCTGCTTGTAAGGCAGATG
>ERZ1643247.277-NODE-277-length-64937-cov-15.974431_pt1 | contig 64937 bp, 56 predicted proteins | sample MGYA00579264_ERZ1643247 | MGnify/ENA primary metagenome ERZ1643247 (study PRJEB29033, sample SAMEA4952262) | chicken gut metagenome | biome: Broiler Chicken; feature: Gastrointestinal Tract; material: Caecum | place: Ireland | collected 2018 | study: Broiler... | reverse complement strand
CCCCCGCCGCCCCCAACCGCTCTCTGCTCTACGCCCTGGGCTACACCAAGGAGGAACTGGAGCGGCCCCTCATCGGTGTGGTCTGTTCCTACAACGAGATCGTCCCCGGCCACATGAACCTGGATAAGATCGCCGAGGCCGTCAAGGCCGGCATCCGTGCCGCCGGCGGTACCCCGGTAGAGTTCCCCGCCATCGCCGTGTGCGACGGCATTGCCATGGGACATGTGGGCATGAAGTACTCTCTGGTCACCCGGGATTTGATCGCCGACTCCACCGAGGCCATGGCTATGGCCCACCAGTTTGACGGCCTGGTAATGATCCCTAACTGCGACAAGAACGTGCCCGGCCTGCTTATGGCCGCCGCCCGGGTGAACATCCCCACCATCTTTGTCTCCGGCGGACCCATGATGGCGGGCACCATGAACGACGGCCGCCGCACCTGCCTCTCCCACATGTTTGAGGCGGTGGGCTCCTACTACGCCGGCAAACTGGACGAGGCGGGTCTGGAGGAATATGAGAACAACGCCTGCCCCACCTGCGGCTCCTGCTCCGGCATGTACACCGCCAACTCCATGAACTGCCTCACCGAGGCCATCGGCATGGGCCTCCGGGGCAACGGCACCATTCCCGCCGTGTGGTCCGCCCGCCTGCGCCTGGCCAAGCACGCGGGCATGCAGATCATGGATCTGGTGGAGAAGAACATCCGCCCCCGGGACATTATGACCGAGGCCGCCTTCCACAACGCGGAGACGGTGGACATGGCCCTGGGCTGTTCCACCAACACCATGCTCCACCTGCCCGCCATCGCCCATGAGTGCGGCATCGAGCTGTCCTTCGACATGGCCAATGAGATCTCTCTGAAAACCCCCAACCTGTGCCACCTGGCCCCGGCGGGAGATACCTACATGGAGGACCTGGAGCGGGCCGGCGGCGTGTACGCCGTCATGGCCGAGCTGGCGGAGGCCGGCCTGCTGGACACCAGCCTGATGACCTGCACCGGCAAGACGGTGGCCGAGAATCTGGAGGGGGTGGTCAACCGGAACCCCGAGATCATCCGCCCCATCGGCAACCCCTACTCCAAGACCGGCGGCATCGCGGTGCTCAAGGGCAACCTGGCCCCCGACGGCTGCGTGGTGAAGCAGTCCGCCGTGGCCCCCGAGATGATGGTCCACGAGGGCCCCGCCCGGGTGTTCGACTGTGAGGACGACGCCATCCCCGCCATCTACGCCGGCAAGATCGTGGCGGGCGACGTGGTGGTCATCCGCTATGAGGGCCCCAAGGGCGGCCCCGGCATGCGGGAGATGCTCAACCCCACCTCCGCCATCGCGGGCATGGGGCTGGACAAGGACGTGGCCCTCATCACCGACGGCCGGTTCTCTGGCGCCACCCGGGGGGCCTCCATCGGCCACGTGTCCCCCGAGGCGGCCTCCGGCGGCCCCATCGGCCTGGTGGAGGAGGGCGACCGGATCGCCATCGACATCCCCAACCACTCTATCACCCTGAAAGTGTCCGACGAGGAGCTGGCCGCCCGGAAGGCCAAGTGGGTCTGCCCGGAGCCCAGAATCAAGACCGGCTATCTGGCCCGCTACGCCAAAATGGTGTCCTCCGCCGACCGCGGCGCCATCCTGGAGTAACTTACTTTCTTTGAAAAAGAAAGTAAGCAAAGAAATTTTATGCGAAGCGTTCGCTTCGCCTCTGCGTTTGAAGGGACGGGTCTCAGACCTGTCCCTTTTTTCTTTGCGACCGTCACCATGCACATGGGCGCACTGTGTATTCACGGCTCTCTCGTTCAATAAGAAGGGACTGGATGTTTCAGGGCGGGGAGAGGCGGACGCCCTTCGGCGCACCGAAGGGAAAGGCAATGGTTTTGATATTGAGGCTGGACAGAAAAAATTTCCCCCAGCGTTTGAAAAATGTGCTAAAATTGTGGTGCGTTTTCCCGCTCTGTGAATAGGAAGCGCTTCTGTACCAAGGATGGAGGCTCAATGGGATGAATAAGACCGCCCTGTATCTCATCTATTTCTGCATCTACTCCGCCGCCCTGCTTCTGATCGGAAAGAGCAGTCTGCGGGAGGACCCCACCGCCCGCAGTTACTTTCTCTGCGACCGGACGGCCAGCCTGCCGCTGTGCATCTGTACATTCGTGGGCACCTGGCTGTCCGCCATCACGATTTTAAGCCTCACCGGCGGAGTGTATGAGGACGGCTTGGCGGTGCTGGCTTACTCGGTGTTCCCCTGGTTTTTGGGAGCTTTCCTGCTGGCGGCTGTGAGCCGCCGCCTGTATGCCCACAATGTGGTCACCATCCCGGAGCTGTTCGGCCAGCGCTACCAGTCGCCGGCCCTTCAGGTGGCCTACGGAGCCATTATGGTGGTGGTGTACGTCTGCTACCTGGTCACCCAGTATAAGGGATTCGGGACGGTGGCGGCAGCCCTGTTTGATATCCCCTATCCGGTGGCGGTGCTGATGGTATATCTGTTTGTGCTGTACACCACCTTTGGCGGGTACCGCTCCGTCCTGCGCACAGACGCCTTTAATTTGGTGCTGCTGGTGCTCAGTCTGGTGGTGCTGCTGGTGCTGATGATCGGCTGGGTGGGCGGTTTTTCGGAGCTCTATGCCCAGGCGGGGACGCTGACCGGATCGGACCCCTCCAAGAGCCTGCTCTCCCTGTTCAATGACCGCTACACGCCCCTGATCTGCATGTCCATGTTCTGGGGCTGGGGGCTGGGACTGGCGGCCAATCCCCAATATATGGTCCGGGTGCTGTCCGCCCGAAACGCCCGCAGCGCCCGGTGGACGGTGCTGGGCTCCCTGATCCTGCTGGCCTTTTTGTACTTTGCGCTGGTCCACATCGGTTTGGCGGCCCGGGTTCTGGCGCCCCAGTCCCCGGAGGTGGCCTCCAGCGATGAGATCATCGTCCACCTGATGAATAACGAGCTGTACAGCGTGTGGAGCGGCTTTTTCCTGTTTTCTGTGATCGGAGCCTGTGTGTCCACCGCCAATTCCCAGCTGCTGCTGATTGCGTCGTCCTTCTCCTATGACATCGTCCGCACCGTAAGCCCGAAGGAGGTCTCAGAGCGGCAGGTTTTGAACCTGGGGCGGCTGGCGGTGTTCGGCGGCGGCACCATCTCCATGCTGCTGGCCCTGAACCCGCCGGAGTTTACCCTGTCCTACGGCGGCGACGTGTGGGGCGGCGTGAGCATCCTGCTCTTCCCCGCCACTTACGGCACCCTGCTGTCCCGCCGGGTTACCAGGCAGGGAGTCTGGGCCTCGGTCCTGGTGGGGGGCGCGGCTATTTTGACCCTGTACCCCGCCTATTACGGCGGCCTGCTGCCCCTGCATCCGGCCCTGCCTGGCGTAATTCTGTCTACGGCCGCCCTGCTTGCGGGGTCGGTGCTGAGCCGGAGAGAGGAGGCGGCACAATGAAGCTGCGGCGTATCGTACCCCTGGATATTGAAAACAAAATTCTGATCCCCTTTGCCTGCATCAGCCTGGCCACCGTCCTCTGCTTCTGCATCATCCTATATTTTACGGAATTCCAGGTCAAAGTGGAGGCGGAGCGCCAGGAGGCGCAGACCCTGATCGGCTATCTCCAGGCGGACCTCCAGCTGGAGGAGTACCGGCAGCAGCCGGAGCGGCTGCTGGACAAGTACCGGGAAGATTACCGGGGCAACCTGCTGTTTATTTACGGCCGGGACGGCGCCCTGCTCATGGGCGATCCTGCGGCGGACGTGAGCACACTGGAGCAGCTGGCTGCTGCGGAGGACCCCGGACTGGGCTGGACGATCCGGTGCTATCTGGACCGCCAGGGGTTGGGCAGCAGCTTTATCGAGGAACAGAAGTACATGATTCTGGCGGCGGTGGCCATGCTGCTGGCCATTGTCCAGGCCAGCGTTCTCATCGCCCACAACATCTCCGATCCCATCCGGCGGCTGAGCGAGGTGTGCCGGGGCATCAGCGGAGATCCCGGCAAGGAGAACCAGCTGGGAGAGGAGTATCTGAACAAGACGGACGAGGTAGGGCAGCTGGCCCGGGCCTTTCAGAAGATGATGGAGCGCATCCGGGGCTACACCGGCGAACTGGAGCGGGTCAAGACCCTTAACGAGAGCATCGTGGAAAACCTGCCCCTCGGGGTGGTGGCCTATGACCAGGACGGCACCCCTATTCTGATCAACGCCGCGGCCTCCACCATGCTCCGGCGGGAGGACGAGCGGGACGGGCAGAACCGCGACCTGCGGATGCTCCTGTCCCGCATCCAGCGGCGGGAGGACGTGCTCCCCGAGCCCGCCCGGCTGACGGATCAGGGCGGAAAGGCCCGGGATTACGAGTTTGGCGTGTGGCAGCTGCGGGAGCCGGACGGCACCCGCTGGGGGGTGCTGTGCACCATCGACGACGTGACCTATAAGAAGCACATGGAGGAGAAGCTCACCGAGGATGAGAAGCTGGCCTACACCGGCAAGCTGGCCGCCGATGTGGCCCACGAGATCCGAAACCCGCTGGCTGGCATCCGGGCGGGCATCCAGGTGGTGAGCCGGAAGCTGGGCGAGGAGCGGGACCGGAAACTGTGCGGCGGCATGGTGCGGGAGGTGGACCGGGTCAATCTGCTCATTGAAAACCTGCTGAACCTGTCCCGCCGCCGGGAGAGTGAAAAGACAACGGTCAGCCTCAACGCCCTGTTTGAAGAATTGCAGATGCTCTATTTCAAGGTGGCCGAGAACAAGGGCATCCTGTTCAACGCCCTGGTGAACGGCCGCCTCTGGCTCTACGCCGACGAGGGGGAGCTGCGCCAGGTGCTTATCAATCTCATCAACAACAGCGTAAAAGCCATGCCGGACGGCGGGGAGCTGGCCATCCGGGCATGGAAGGAGGAGGACGGCGTGGCCCTGTCGGTGGTGGACACCGGAGTGGGCATGACGCAGGAGAAACTGCACAAGGTGCTGGGCGAAGGGGGAACAGGCGGCCTGGGCCTCTCCATCGTCCAGCGGCTGCTGGCGCAGAACGGCGGCGTGCTGTCCATGGACAGCACGCCCGGGTCTGGGACCCGGGCGCAGATCCGCTTTCCCCACAAAGGAGGTACGGCATGAACACAAAGGTATTGGTGGTGGACGACGAATTTCTGATCCGCATGTCCCTGGAGAGCGGCCTGTCCGACCTGGGGCACCAGGTGAAGACGGCGGAGACCTTTTCCGAGGGGCTGGCTCTGGCGGAGTCCTGGCGGCCGGACGTGGTGCTGCTGGACAACAAGCTGGGGGGCGAGCTGGGTCTGGAGCACATTGAGGACTTCAAAAAGCTGGATGAGGACATTCAGATCATTATGATTACCGCCTACGGCTCAGTCTCTCAGGCGGTGGAGGCCATGAAGCGGGGGGCCTGCCACTACATCCAGAAGCCCTTCGATCTGGAGGAGGTGGACCTGATCATCCGCCGGAACCTGGAGCAGCTGAAGCGCCGCCGGAGCCTGGAGCTCATGCGCCAGCGGCCCCGGCAGATCGTGGGCGAGAGCGAGGCCATCCGGCGCATCTGCCGCAATGTGGCCATCCTGGCGGAGAACGACAATGTGGACCTGCTCATCTGCGGGGAGACCGGCACCGGCAAGGGGGTGGTGGTCAACGCCATCCACGACAGCAGCCCCCGCCGGGACACCCCCCTGGTGAAGATCAACTGCGGGGCCATCCCCGAATCCCTGCTGGAGTCGGAGCTGTTCGGCTATGAGAAGGGGGCCTTCACCGGGGCCAACAAGGCCAAGAAGGGCCTGATGGAGCTGGCCAACGGGGGGACCGTCTTTCTGGATGAGATCGGGGAGCTGCCTCTGGCCATGCAGTCCAAGCTGCTCACCTTCCTGGAGGACCGGCGGTTCAAGCGGGTGGGCGGCCTGCGGGACATTGAGGTCAATGTGCGCATCATCGCCGCCACCAACCGGGATCTGGACGCGGAGGTGCAGAAGGGCACCTTCCGGGAGGATCTGTACTACCGCCTGAACGTGATGCAGATCCGCATTCCGCCCCTGCGGGAGCGGCGGGAGGACATTCCGGTGCTGGCCCGTTACTACCTGGAGCACTTCAACCGGAAGTTCAACAAGCATGTCCGGGACGTCGCCCCCGCCTTTTTGGAGGAGATGGAGCGCTACTCCTGGAAGGGAAATGTGCGGGAGCTGCGCAACGTGATGGAGCGGTGCGTCCTGTTCAGCCAGGGGGAGCTGCTCACCGGAGAGGAGACCGGCCTGGAGTTCAAACGGGAGGACGGCGCCGCCGCGGGCCCCAGCTACCCCATGAAAGATCTGACACAAAGCCCGATTGACCTGAAGCGGGAGGTGGACGCCTTTGAGCGCGCCTACATCGACCGGGCGCTGGAGCTCTCCGGGGGCAACAGCAGCCGGGCGGCCCAGCTGCTGGGCTGCACCCGCTTTACCCTGAAACGGCGTCTGGAGCAGGGCGGTGAGGAGACATAGACTGCGGCTGTGCAGTTTTGCACGGGAGGGTGTGCGGTTTCGCACACCCTCCCGCTGTCTTTACCAGCACAGAGTGAATACACGACTGAATGGGATGAAAGGGAACGAAAAGAATTTGTAGAGAAAAGGCGGAATTCACAAAAAACAGGACACATTTTACAGTTTTTTATGAATATTAGAAAAGTTGGCACGGGGCTTGCAATATAATAGAACTGACTATCATTTGCAAGGAGGCAATCCGTATGTACAAAGTAGATCTGAACAGCGATCTGGGTGAGAGCTTCGGCGCCTATACCATCGGCTTGGATGAGGCGGTCATTGCTCACATCTCCTCCGCCAATGTGGCCTGCGGCTATCACGCCGGCGACCCCCTGGTGATGGACAAGACGGTGGCCGCCGCCAAGGCCGCCGGCGTGGCGGTGGGCGCTCACCCCGGCTACCCCGACCTCATGGGCTTCGGCCGCCGGAACATGGTGTGCTCCCCCAAGGAGGTCAAGGCCTACATCCAGTACCAGCTGGGCGCGCTGATGGCCTTCACCGCCGCCCACGGGGTGAAGCTGCAGCACTGCAAGCCCCACGGCTCCTTGTACAACATGGCCGCCAAGGACATGGACCTGTCCCTGGCCATCGCCGAGGCCATCGCCGAGGTGGACAAGGACATCATCCTCATGGGCCTGGCGGGCAGCAAGATGCTGGAGGCCGGCAAGCAGGTGGGCCTGCGGGTGGCCAGCGAGGTCTTTGCCGACCGGGCCTATCAGGCGGACGGCTCCCTGGTGCCCCGGAAGCAGCCCGGCGCGGTGATCCACGACAAGGACGAGGCCATTGCCCGCACCATCCGCATGGTCACCGAGGGCAAGGTCACCGCCATCACCGGCGAGGAGGTGTCCATTGACGCCCACTCCATCTGCGTCCACGGCGACAACCCCTCCGCAGTGGAGTTCGTCAAGAACATCCGTGCGGCCCTGAACGCCCAGGGCGTGGAGATCGCCCCTCTGTCTGCAATCGTGTAATGTGTGACTGAGAGACAGACATAAGGAGAGACCCCTGAATTTCATATCATGGGAGGTACATTATGAGCAAGGAACCTAACACCCTGAATCAGCCCGCGGCAAAACCCAGCCGCTCGGTGCTCTTCGGCGCCGCCTTCCTGATGGCCACCTCGGCCATCGGCCCCGGCTTTCTGACCCAGACCTCTACCTTCACCGCCCAGCACGGGGCGGCCCTGGCCCTGATCATTGTCATGGCCATCATCATGGACATCACCGCTCAGATGAACATCTGGTCGGTGGTCACCGTCTCCAAGATGCGGGCCCAGGATGTGTGCAACAAGCTGCTGCCCGGTCTGGGCGTGGTCATCGCCATTCTGGTGGCCATCGGCGGCCTGGCCTTCAACGTGGGCAACGTGGGCGGCGTGGCTCTGGGCTTCAACGCCATGTTCGGCCTGGACCAGACCATCGGTGCGGTGGTAGCAGGCTGCTTGGGCATCATCATCTTTGTCAACAAGAACGCCAAGACCCTGATGGACAAGGTGGCCACCATCCTGGCCGCCATCATCCTCATCACCGTGCTGGTGGTGGCCGTCATCTCCCAGCCCCCTCTGGGTGAGGTGGCCAAGGGTGTGACCCGTGTGGACTACCTGCTGAATCCTGAGAACAACGCCTTCACCGCGCTGACCACCCTGCTGGGCGGCTCCTGCGGCGGCTACATCGCCTTCTCCGGCGCCCACCGGCTGCTGGACGCTGGCATCTCCGGCCCCGAGAACGTGGGCCATGTGCGCAAGAGCGTCATCCAGGGCTGCGGCACCTCCGGCGCTGTCCGTATCCTGCTGTTCCTGGCGGTGCTGGGCACCTGCATGAGCGGAACCCAGTGGCTGGCTGAGAATGCCCAGATCATCACCGACGCCGCCAACGGCGGCAACCCCGCCGCCGAGGCCTTCCGTCTGGCCGCCGGTGACTTTGGCTACCGCCTGTTCGGCCTGTGCCTGTTCTCCGCCGGCGTGTCCTCCGTGGTGGGCGCAGCCTACACCTCCGTCTCCTTCCTGAAGACCCTGCACCCCTTCATCAACAAGTATGAGCGCCAGTTTGTGGTGGGCTTCATCGCCTTCTCCACCCTGATGATGGTCATTGTGGGCAATGCCGCCGCTCTGCTCATCATCGCCGGCGCCTTCAACGGCCTGATCCTGCCCATCACCCTGGGCGTCATGCTCATCGCCAGCCGCAGCAAGCGGATCGTGGGCACCGAGTACAAGCACCCCATCCCCCTGATCATTCTGGGCGCCATCGTGGTGGCCATCTCCCTGTACTCCGGCGTCCAGGCCGTCCCCGGCATCCTGAATCTGTTCGGCTGATCCCAGGTGAACATTTGATCCCAGCGCCCGGCAGGCCATCTCTTTGGTCTGCCGGGCCTCACAAGAAAGGAGCCTTCTATGGCTGATGTAAGATTTCTCCTCTCCGGGGACTCCTCGGTGACGGTGGAGTTCGGCAACGAGATCAGTCCGGCCATCAACGCCCAGATCCGCGCCTTCACCATCGCCCTGGAGGAGAGCAAGCTCCCCGGCATTGTGGAGGTGGTCCCCACCTACCGCTCCCTCATGGTCCACTACGACCCCGGCGTCATCCTCTATGACGAGCTGGTGAAGGAGCTCAAGGGCCTGATGGGCCAGCTGTCCAACATCCAGATTCCCCCCAGCGACGTGCTGGAGATCCCCGTCCTCTACGGCGGGGAGGCCGGCCCCGACCTGGCCTTTGTGGCGGAACACAACCACAAGACCCCGGAGGAGGTAATCAAGATCCACACCTCCACCGAGTATCTCATCTATATGCTGGGCTTCACCCCCGGCTTCACCTACCTGGGCGGCATGAGCGATGAGATCGCCACCCCCCGCCTGAAGCAGCCCCGGGTGAAGATCCCCGCCGGCTCGGTGGGCATCGCCGGCTCTCAGACCGGCGTGTACCCCATCGACTCCCCGGGCGGCTGGCAGCTCATCGGCAAGACCCCGGTGCGCATGTACGACCCGGACCGGGCGGAGCCCATCCTCCCCAAGGCGGGCGAGTACATCAAGTTCTATTCCATCACCCAGGCGGAGTTTGACGCCATCGCCGCCCAGGAGGCGGCGGGCACCTATGAGTGCAAGCGCCATCCCAGAAAGGAGGGCGGACAATGAGCATCACGGTATTGAATCCCGGTCTGCTGACTACCGTGCAGGACATGGGCCGCATCGGCTATCAGCAGTTCGGCGTGTCCGTCTCCGGAGTCATGGACCCCCGGGCGGCGGCCACCGCCAACATCCTGGTGGGCAACCCGGAGGACGAGGCGGTGCTGGAGTGCACCATGCTGGGTCCTCAGCTGCGCTTTGACGCGGCCAACACCATCGCCCTCACCGGCGGAGACCTGATGGCCTCCCTGGATGGGCAGCCGGTGCCCACCTACCGGGCCATCGCGGTCCAGGCGGGGCAGACCCTCCGGTTCCAGGCCCCCAAGACCGGGTGCCGGGCTTACATCGCCTTCACCGGCGGCCTGGACATCCCCCAGGTCATGGGCAGCCGCTCCACCTACATGAAGGCCAAAATCGGCGGCTTCCAGGGCCGGAAGCTCCAGAAGGACGATGTGATCGGCTTCCGGGCCCCCGGCGCCCCCAAGAACCTGAACGAGCGGTACATCTACCCCGAGTTCATCCCCCGTCCGGTGTACACCATCCGGGTGGTCATGGGCCCCCAGGACGACGCGTTCACCGAGAAGGGCATTGCCACCTTCCTGGGGGAGACCTACTCCGTCACCAACGAGTTTGACCGCATGGGCTGCCGTATGGACGGCCCGGTGATCGAGCACGTCACCGACGGCAACATCATCTCCGACGGCATCGCCTTCGGGGCCATTCAGGTGCCCACTGAGGGCAAGCCCATCATCATGATGGCTGACCGGCAGACCACCGGCGGCTACACCAAGATCGCCAACGTGATCTCCGCCGACTTCCGCCTCCTGGGCCAGCTGAAGGCCGGGGACAAGGTGAAGTTCGAGAAGGTGTCCATCCAGGCCGCTCAGGAGGCCCTGCTCAACCAGCGGGCCGCCCTGCGCACCCTGCGCCGGTCCCTGGACATGTAACCGACACGGGCCCCGTCCCGCCGGGGCGGGGCCATCCGATAAGAAGGGATGGTAACTATGGCATTTGACATTACCCCTTATATTGACAAAAAGCCCTCTGAGGTGCGGGAGCTCATCCGCCAGGGCGTCATCGACTTCCCCACCGCCGGCATGTGCCGGGGCTACGCCCAAGCCAACCTGGTGATTTTGCCCCCCGAGTATGCCGACGACTTTGAGGAGTACACCAAGAAGAACCCCTTCCCCTGCCCGGTGCTGGAGATCATCCGGGGCACCCCGGAGACCCACGCCATGGGGGAGGGCGGCAACATCGTCACTGACATCCCCCGCTACCGGGTGTATGAGAACGGCGTGTTCACCAAGGAGCTCACCGACGCCTCCGAATACTGGAAGGACGGGTACGTAGGTTTCCTCATCGGCTGCTCCTTCTCCTTTGAGGAGGCGCTGATGGCCGCGGGCATCCCTGTGCGCCACATTGAGATGGGCTGCAACGTGCCCATGTACAAGACCAACATCCAGACCGTGAAGGCCGGCCCCTTCGAGGGCCCCATGGTGTGCTCCATGCGCCCCATGACCCCGGAGCAGGCCCAGGTGGCCTATGACATCACGGTGAAGATGCCCAACGTCCACGGGGCCCCGGTGCAGATCGGCGACCCGGAGAAGGTGGGCGTCATGGACGTGATGAAACCCGACTACGGCGACCCGGTGGAGATCCGGGAGGGCGAGGTGCCCGTGTTCTGGCCCTGCGGCGTCACCCCCCAGGCGGCGGTGGAAAACGCCAAGCCCCCCATCGTCATCACCCACGCCCCCGGCCACATGTTCATCACCGACATTCTCAACACCGAGCTCAACGACTATCTGGAGGCTCAGAAGCACAAATAAAATTTCTATCTCCTTTTCATATCAGGACCCGGACCCGGCGCGGGGGCGCCGGGTCCCCTCCTTTTCTTGGAAGAAAAGGAGGCAAAAGAACTTTCTGCGAAACTGCGTTTCGCCTCTGTGTTTTAAGGGACAGGTTCCGGACCTGTCTTTTTTTGCTGAATTCGAGCGCAGGCCGGAGCGAGGCGGACGAACGGCGCGCCGCTCTGCGGACCGGGGCGCGGGGCGGCTGTGCCGGACTCCCATCTTAGATAGTTTATACACAATAAGTTCAAATCCTGCCGGGAGTGTTTGCACCTTTTTCATGGACTTTTTCCGTGGTCCATGGTACAATGAAGTACTTATAGGGGGTTAACCCTGTCCCATTTACTTTTAATATGGAGGAACATCCATTGAAAACCGATATTTTGGGCATACAATTTGACAACCTCACCCGGGAGGAGGCCAAGGAGGCGGGGGCGGTTCTGCTCCGCTCTCCGGAGTTCCACTATGCGGTTACGCCGAACCCGGAGTTTATTTTGGCGGCCGACAAGGATCTGGAGTTTCAGAAGATCCTCAACCAGGCCGACCTGGTCCTCCCGGACGGCATCGGGGTGGTCTATTCCGCCAAGATTTTGGGCACACCCTTAAAAGGCAGGGTGGCTGGATTTGATTTTGCCTGCGACATGCTGGATGTGCTGAACGAGATGGGGGGACGGCTCTATCTGCTGGGCGCCAAACCCGGCGTGGCTGAGGAGGCGGGCCGCCGCATTTTGGAGAGCCATCCCAACATCGTTCTGTGTGGTGTCCATGACGGATATTTCAAGGACTCCGATCCGGTGGCCCGGGAGGTGGCCCAGGCCCAGCCTGATCTGCTGTTTGTGTGCCTGGGAGCCCCCAAGCAGGAGAAATGGATTTCCCGCTTTGGCCTGATCACTGGGGCCAAGCTGGCCATTGGTCTGGGGGGCGCTCTGGATGTGTTCGCCGGCAACGTGGAGCGCGCCCCGGAGAAGTGGCAGAAGGCGGGGCTGGAGTGGGCCTACCGCCTGAAAAAGGAGCCCAAGCGCATTGGCCGCATGGCCAAGCTGCCCCTGGTGCTGGTGAAGGCGGCCGGGCGGCGGGTGACCGGCAAGGGCCGCCAGGGGGTCCTGTGATGGCCGGAACGCTGATCGTCTTTGAGGGAACGGACGGCTCCGGCAAGTCCACCCAATTTCAAAAGCTCTGCCAGCGGGTCACTCAGACGGGAAGGGAATTTCAAAAGCTGGTCTTTCCCCAGTACAGCGAGCCCTCCTCCGCCCTGATCCGCATGTATCTCAATGGGGAGTTCGGACCCCACCCGGAGGACGTCAACCCCTACGCCGCCTCCGCCTTTTACGCGGTGGACCGGTATGCCTCCTACAAAAAGGTGTGGGGGGCGTACTATGAGCGGGGCGGCCTGATCCTCACCGACCGCTATACCACCTCCAACGCGGTCCACCAGACGGTGAAATGCCCCCCTCAGGAGCGGGGGGAGTTCCTCCGGTGGCTGGACGATTTTGAGCATACCAAGCTGGGACTGCCCCGGCCCGATCTGGTCCTCTATCTGGACATGCCCACCGACCAGGCGGCGGCCCTCCTGCGCCGGCGGGAGGCGGACACCCATACCCAGGCGGATATCCACGAGTTGGACACCGCCTATTTGGCTTCCTGCCGGGAAAGCGCCCTCCAGGCTGCCGATCTGCTGGGGTGGAAGGTGATCCCATGTGTGGATGCCTCCGGGGCGCTGCGCCCGGTGGAGAGCATTCAGGAAGAAGTCTGGTCTCTGGCGGCCCCTCTGCTGTGACAGCCGGGCCGTCCATGTGAATGAAAATAAGGAGGTCTTTCAATGGTCTATTTATTCCTGGCTCCCGGCTTTGAGGAGTCGGAGGCGGTTGTCCCTGCCGACCTGCTCCGCCAGGCGGAGGTGGAGACGGCCCTGGTATCCCTGTCCGGAAACGCCGTCGCCGGGGCCCACAACATTACGGTCCAGGCTGATCTGACGGTGGATGAAGTGGATCTGGATCAGGCGGAGATGCTGGTTTTCCCCGGCGGCGGCGCCGGCGTGGAGAACCTGTGGAACGACGGCCGGGTGTCCGCCCTCATTCAGGAGGCCGCCCGGCGGGACATCTGGCTGGCCGCCCTGTGCGCCGGACCCATCCTGCTGGGCCGGTGGGGATTGCTGGACGGCCGCAAGGCGGTTTCCTACCCCACCCGGCAGGACCAGCTGGGCAGGGCCCAGGTCCTGCCCGAGGCCCGGGCGGTGCTGGACGGAAAGTTCGTCACCGGTCACGCCTGCGGCTCCTCCTTTGACTTCGGCCTGAAGCTGGTGGAGGCCCTCCGGGGCCGGGAGGCGGCTGAGATCATCAATGACCGCATCTTCTACCACCGCTGAGGAGAAGGCCCGCCTGCGCCGCCAGGTCCGTGACCGGCTGTCCGCCCTGTCCCCGGAAGAACTCCGGGAGAGTGACCAGGCCCTGTTTGAGGCATTCCTGGCTCTGCCCCAGGTGAAGGAGGCATACAGCCTCTTCCTGTTCTGGGGAATTCCGGGCCGGGAGCCCGAGACGGAGATGCTGGTCCGGACCTTGACCGCCCAGGGAAAGCGGGTGGGCCTGCCCCGGATGCTCCCGGAGCGGGGGATGGAGGTCCGCCTGTTTCAGCCGGAGGTCCCCATGGTACAGGTTTCCTTCGGCATTTGGGAGCCCCCGGAGAGCGCCCCTCTGCTGGCGCGGGAGGAGATCCAGCTGGCCCTGGTTCCCGCCGTGTGTTACGACCGGGAGCGGTACCGCCTGGGGTTTGGCGGGGGGTACTACGACCGCTGGCTGTCCGGGTTCCCTGGATTTACCGTGGGCCTGTGCCGGGAGGGTGTCCTCCAGCCGCAAGTGCCCCGGGAGGCCCACGACCAGCGGGTGGACCTGTTGCTGACGGAAATGCACCGGTTCTCCCGCTGAGGCCGGCCCACACGGAAAAAAGCGGGGCTTACGCCCCGCTCTCCTCCAAGGATGGACCTCAGCAGCCGCAGCCGTTGTCACAGCCGCCGCAGCCGTTGTTGCAGCCGCAGTTGTTGCCGCCCCAGCTGTTCCCGTTGCCGCAGCAGCACAGGATGATGATCAGCAGGATGATCCACAGGCAGCCGCTGCCGCCAAACCCGTTGTTCCCACAACACATATTCGTTTCACCTCGCTTGCCTCGCCGGGGGGAGCTTTCTCCTTCCCGCGCGTTCTGGTATAGTCTATGGCGCCCCCCTGTCCCAGGTTCTTCCGGGGGGAAATTTTTCTCTTGTTAGGAGCTGACCCTATGGCACAAGAACAACGCAGAACTGGCGATCAGCCGGAGCGCCGACCCCGCGCTTCCGGCCGGTCCCGGACGACTCAGAATCGCGGCGGACGGAAAAAGGGCCGCGCCGCGACGAGCTTTGCTCTGCTCTATGTGGTGTTTGTCATCGGAATTTCCGCCCTGCTGGCCTGTATCGGCTGGGTGGCGGCCAACGATGTGCTGGCCCTGAACAAAGAGCAGAAAACGGTTACCGTTACCATTTCCAGTGAAGACAGCTTTGGCGATGTGGCGGACATGCTCAAGGAGAACGGACTTATTGAGTACAAGTCTCTGTTCAATTTGTTTGCCGCCTTCACTGGAAGCAAGGATGAGGTGGTGCCGGGGACCTTTACCCTGAACACCAATATGGACTACCGGGCCCTGCTCACCGGCATGAGCGCCAACTCGTCCAGCAAGGCCACCATCTCCGTCACCATCCCGGAGGGCTATACCATCGACCAGATCTTCACCCTGCTGGAGGAGCGGAACGTGGCCAGTGTGGAGGACCTCCAGGATATGGCCGCCAACCACGACTACGCCTTCTCCTTCCTCCAGGACATCGAGCTGGGGGACTACCACCGGCTGGAGGGGTATCTGTTCCCGGACACCTATGAGTTCACCACCCCGGAGAACCCCCTGTATGTCATCAACAAGATGCTGGTGCAGTTTGACGCCAAGTTGACGGACGAGATGCGCCAGGAGATCCTGAACAGCGGCCGGTCCATCCATGAGGTGCTCACGGTGGCCTCCATGATTGAAAAGGAGACCGACGGCAGCGACCGGGAGACCATCGCCTCGGTCATCTACAACCGTCTGAACAACCCCAACGCCTCCGCGGGCACCAACGGCTATCTGCAGATCGACGCCACCCTGGCCTATATCAACGGCGGGAACGTGCCCACCGACGCGGACCGGTCCATCGACTCCCCCTACAACACCTACCTCTATCCCGGCCTGCCCCCCGGACCCATTGCCAACCCCGGCATGGAGTCCATCCAGGCGGCCATGAACCCCGCGGACACGTCCTATTACTACTACGCCCTGGGGGACGACAACACCCACCACTTCTTCCGCACATACAGCGAGATGCAGAGCTTTATGGCCTCGCAGGAGCGGTACGGCAATTCTTAACAGTTTGGAAATGGGCCCCGGAATGTTCCGGGGCCCGTTTTTGGGAGGTATTTCCTTGAACGAGAAGAAAATTGAGCTTCTGGCCCCGGCGGGGGATATGGAGCGGCTGGAGATGGCCCTGGCCTATGGGGCCGACGCGGTCTATCTGGCCGGCACCACCTTCGGCATGCGCTCCTTTGCGGGCAATTTCAGCCCGGAGGAGCTGAAGGCCGCCGTGGAGCTGTGCCACGGCAAGAGCGTCCGGGTCCACGTTACCTGCAACACCATGCCCCGGAACGAGGAGGCCGCCCGCCTGCCGGAGTGGCTGGAGTACCTGGACAGCCTGGGGGTGGACGCGGTGATTCTGGCCGACATGGGGGTGTTCTCCCTGGCCGGGAAGTACGCCCCCCATGTGGAGCGGCACATCTCCACCCAGGCCAGCGTGGTCAACTACCAGTGCGCCCGGGCCTGGTACGACCTGGGGGCCAAGCGGGTCATCCTGGCCCGGGAACTGTCCCTGGACGAGATCCGGGAGATCCGGGCCAAGACCCCCAAGGAGCTGGAGCTGGAGGCCTTTGCCCACGGGGCCATGTGCGTAAGCTATTCCGGGCGGTGCCTCCTGTCCAACTACATGACGGGCCGGGACTCCAACCGTGGGGCCTGCGCCCAGCCCTGCCGGTACCAGTATGCTCTCATGGAGGAGAAGCGCCCCGGGGAGTATTTCCCCATTTTTGAGGAAAATGGGGAAACTTACATCCTGAACTCCCGGGATATGTGCATGATCGACCACGTGGGGGAGCTGATGGAGGCGGGGCTCAACTCCCTCAAGCTGGAGGGGCGGGCCAAGTCGGCCTACTACGCCGCCATTGTCACCGGGGCCTACCGCCACGCCATCGACGCGGCTATGGCGGGGGAGCCCCTGGACCCGGTGTGGCGGGACGAGGTGGAGCACATCAGCCACCGCCACTACTCCACCGGCTTCTACTACGGACAGCCGGGGCAGTTCACGGAGGACTCCCGGTACATCCGGGACTGGCAGATTGTGGCCAAGGTGCTGGAGTGCGATGCACACGGCAACGCCCTGCTCACCCTGAACAACAAGTTCTCCACCGGGGACGCCCTGGAGCTGGTGGGCCCCGACGTGCGCCCCGTGTCCTTCCGGGTGGGGGAGCTGCGGGACGAGGAGGGCAATGTGCTGGAGCAGGTGCGAAAGCCCCAGATGCGCTTCACCCTGAAGCTGCCCCAGGCGGCCCCGCCCCTGTCCCTCCTCCGGCGGCAGGCGGACCTGACGCCGTAACATAAGATCCGATGCAGAAAAACGCGGAAGTCCCTCTGGGCTTCCGCGTTTTTTGTATCACGGCCTCTCAATCAAACATGTCGTAGAGGACAATCCGGCTCACCTGGTCATTTTCAAAGAAGAACAGCAGGGCGGGGCCCAGGTCCATGGAGCTGTCACAGTACCACAGAAAATCCTCCTCTGCGCCGTCGTACAGGTGCCAGTAGTCTCCGTCCCGGAGCTCCGGATACAAGTTTTGCACCATGGAGCGGCTGTCCCCTACCTGGATTCCCCGGTAGGTGCGCAGGTCAGTGCGGGTGGTCTCGATAGATTGGACAGTCCAGCGGTCCTCCGAAGCGTGATAATAGCGGTCGGCGGTGAAGCCCTCCACACTCCAGCGGTCCCAGTAGTCCCCGGGGTTGTAGATGGGCTCCCAGCCGTCTAAAATTTCCACCGTGGGCTCGCCCCCCGGGACCAGGTAGGAGGGCTCCCGCCAATCCCCCAGCCCTACCGGCGGGGAGCTGCTGTCATACAGCAGGGAGACGTCCGCGTCCATCAGCCCAAAGTTCTCCTGGAAGGCGGTATCCCGGGCGGATTTTCCCGTATGGGCCGGGTATTGCCCCAGCAGCCGGAGGAAGGAGCCGTCAGCCCCGTCTTTCTGCAAAACAAGGTAGTCTGACACGCCTTCCGTATAGTAAGCTCGGAAGGTCACCTCATAGGCGATGCTCCTCGCCGCTCCGTCGGCCATCTCATCTCCATAGACAATGGACTCGATGGCGACTGCGTTTTCTGGAAGGACCTCGGGGGCTGCTTCGCCCGGGAAATAGATTTGAGAGTAGCCCTGGCTTTGATAATATTCCGCAATCAGCCGGTCCCGCTCCTCCAGACCGCCCCAGGTCTCCCGGGGGAGCTCCACCTCCTCCCGGTCTCCCTGTGCCCAGGCCAGCACGTCGCCCACCTGTCCGGTCTCCTGGTCAAAGAGGAGGACGGCGGAGAGCCAGCCGCCTTCTCCAGCTTCGGCCCGGCCATCGCAGAAGGCCAGCAGGGAGTAGAGGGAGTCCCCCTCCCCCTGTCCGGGGACGGGTTCCTCCGCTTTCATGGATACGATGTGGTACAGGGCGGAGCGGTTGCCGGCGCTCCAGGCGTTGCGGCTGTCCCGGGTGAAATTCTCCACCCACACCCGGGTCTGGTAGGGGATGGGGATGGGCAGGTCCCCCTCCTCCGGGATGTAGAAGTTCTCACTGTGGTCCACCGCCCACTGGGGTCCCGCGCCGCGGAGCACGTCGTAGTCCGTCTCCACAAACACATCCACCCCGCCGGGGGCCAGCAGGGCCAGGTGGTCCTCCCAGTAGTTCTTGTAGTCGGCAAAAGCCTGGGAACTCTCGTCCCGCAGGTCGCCCTCCACCGGCCAGGTCCAGGTAAAGTTGTCGCCCTCCAGACGGATCAGCCCGGAGCTGCCTTCCGAAAGACCCTGGTGCATGCCGTTGTGGGTATACAGCAGGCAGTTCTCCCCATTTTGCTGGAAGGTGGTGACATACGGGGTGCCGTAGTAGGTCCCCTGCTGGTACGCCGGTCCGGTGAGCTCCCCGGTCTCCCGGTCCATCACCCCGATGAGCAGGGTATCGCCCAGCCGGTGGGAATAGGCGGCCGCCCCCAGCAGGTAGTCCCCCTGTTGAATGGAGGCCAGCAGGCGGGGCTCATCCCCCTCCTCCCGGATGGACTGGTCCTCTGCCGCCAGCAGGGACAGCAGAGTCTCCTCCTCCTGGGGCAGGGAGACAGCCGGGGACTGGGGCTGACAGGACACCAGCCCCCCGCACAGCAGAGCCAGGGCGCAGGCCAGGGCCAGAAGCAGAGCGGGCGGGCGCTTTTTCTGATATTGAAAGATATTGCGGATACGGTCCTCCGCCTCCCGGGCCGAGCTGGACAGGGGAGTGGAGAAGGGGGAGCGGGGGAGGGAGGTGTTTTTCATAGCGCATACTCCTTTGCAGAGTGGGGGGCGCCTGGCCCCTTATAGAAGACGGGTCAGGGTGATCTGGCGCACCGTGTCCCCATCCAGATAGAACAGGAGTGCCAGTCCCCGGTCTGCCTCCAAATCCTCCGCGATCCACAGGCAGTTCTCCTCGTTGAGAGAGAGGTTCCGGTCCGAATGGGACTTGGCCTCCGGGTAGGCGGCCAGCACGTCCTCCCGGCTGTCCCCCACCCGGATGCCCCGCTGGGTGGACACATCGGCGCGGGTGGTGTCGATGGTGCGCAGAGTCTCGGAGCCGTTGGAGGCCAGGTGGTAATAGCGGGCGGAAAAACCATCCCACTCATAGGTGAGCCAGTAGTCCCCCTCGTTCTGGGTCAGACCCTCGCCGGGCTGTTCGGTGCGGGTGCCAGCCTCGTGAAAAAAGAGCGCGCTGGTCTGCATCCCTGGGCCGGCAGGGGTCTCCCAACCATCCCGCCGCAGGGAGTACTCCAGGCTCCACAGGCCGTAGTCGTCCGATGTGCTGGACACAGCATCCTCCTCAGAAGCGGACTCCGAATCTGGAGAGACTGGAGCGGCGGAGCTGCCGCCGGGATATTCGGATGAATCGGGGGCAGGGGAACTGGGGGTAACAAACCCGCCCTCCGGTTCCCCGCCATGCAAAGACCACTGGCACCACAGGGGCTGACCCCCAAACCACTGATCCAGCTGCTCCTCCAGTGGTACCAGAGGCGGGAGATTTGGGGCGTACTGGTCGTAGAGTTCAAAATGCCCTCCGGACCAGATATAGAGGTTATCGGAGCCGCTGACTGCGTCGGACACGGCATCATCCTGGTCATCTACCCGGGCAGTAAGGTAGAAGACGGGCTCCCCATCCGACTTCATACGGAAGCCTTCTAAAGCCAAAGCGTGAATAGCCAGATTTGCCGGGGGGAGGTCGGGAGCCTGATTTCGGGTAATCTCCTGAGAGCACCGAACCAGCTCCGGGGCGTACTGGTCCGCGAGGGCCTGATACAGGCCGGCTTCGGTCTGCCCTGCCGCCTCTAGGGCGTCTTCCAGAGTGACCTGTCGTCCCTCACGGAAATCATAGACCAAGGTGAGGACATGGCCGGTGTTCAGGTCGGTCGTATAGCTGGAGCGAAAGAACACCAGATTCAAGTGTTGAGTCGTCTGGGTGGGATAGAACAGGAAACGGTTCTCAAAGGTGGAAATATAGTCCATATGGGCCGCCGTACCGCCCTCCAAGGCGGAGAGAAGTGGAGTGTATTCCGCTTTCAGCTCCGCCAGAGCTTGGTTGATGGCGGTTATCCCCTCGTCTGGTTCTGTGTCACTGGGCAGAGTCAGCGTGGGAATTTCGATGTAATTCCCCAAAGTGTCGTAGTACTGAATGTCCATAGAGATGCCCAACCCGGTTGGCGGGGCGGAATCCGCGCCCGAAGCGGGCTGGCAGGACACCAGCCCTCCGCAGGTCAGGGCCAGGGCACAGGCCAGAATGAAAAGCAGAAGGGGCGGGCGTTTCTTTTTGTATTGAAAGATATTCCGAATGCGGTCCTCCGTCTCCCTGGCCGAACCGGACAGGGGAGTGGAGAAGGGCGTACGGGGAAAAGAATCCATGAGAGACCTCCTTGCAGTGCAGAGAGCGGTGGGGAAAGCTGGGGCGTATCAGAGGGAGCCCCCGTCCGGGGCCAATTCCAGGGCGGCCAGGGTGCCACGCCGGGAGTCATAGGTCCCGCTGGCCTCGTCAGAGCCCAGAATGCCGATGGTATCTCCGGCGAGGAATACACATTTGGAGACTGCTCCATCCTCCTCCAGAATGGCCATTTCTGCAAGCTGATAATGGTCCCGCATGCGGCCCTGTTCGTCAGCATAAGCGCCTCCCGCCAGGGCGATCCGCTCAGGGTATTGGCAGACAAGGGCGATGTCCAGGGAATAGAGGTAGGCCATATTGCCGCCGGGGGCCTCAAAGGCGCCCTGCAGCTGAAAGTCTACAATGTCTCCCCCGGTAAAGTTGGCCGAAGGTGTCCCAGTTTCCTCGTAGTAGACGTTTGCGTCCGCACACATCTGGGAGATCTTCTGGTCGATCCGGTCCTGCACCTGGCTGAGCATATTCCAGTCTACTTGTCCCTCCCGGCGGAACAGCTGCCGCACATTGTCCCACAGGTCAGGGTGGTAGACGGCAAAGCTGCTCTCCCAGCCAGCGTCATCTGAGAGGGTCACCAGGAGATAGCCCTCCTGCTCCGCGCCTGCCAGCGCGTTCAGGTGCACCGGGCCGGTTCGGAACTGCCAGAACTCGGTCGTTTGAAATTGGTCGGGGTCCAGGGGCGACTGCACCCCCTGGGCCAGGGCGTCCAGCAGGACCTCCCGGTCCAGAGTGTGAGACCAGGTCTGCTCAACGGTGGACTCGGGCAGGTCCTCCGGGGTCAGGCCCTGCACCAGCTCCTGGGCACGGGCGTCCAGGGAGAAGCCCGCCTGCTGGGAGGAGGCGTCTGCTGGATCGGACGAGGGAGCATTGGGGCTCTCGCAGGACACCAGCCCCCCGCAGGACAGGGCCAGGGCGCAGGCCAGAAGCAGGGCCGGCACCGGCGGGCGCTTCTTTTGATATTGAAAGATGTTGCGGATGCGGTCCTCCGTCTCTTTGATGGAACCGGAGAGGGCTGTGGTGAAGGGGGAGTGAAAGATAGAAGAAGACATAGGGCACCTCTCTTTAAAATTCCGAATCTGAAATAGAAACAGACTGTGGCCTGCCCGCCCCGGTGAGGGCGGACACGGCGCTTAAAATGGTGCGGCCGTAGGCGGCGTGCTCCGCCGGCGGGAGGTGTTTCAGGGCGCTCTCGTCACAGGAGAGCTCGATATCACGGTCCATGGTGCGGGCGGTGAACCACACCAGGGGGTTAAACCAGTGGAGGGCCCGCACCCACAGGGCCAGGGTCTTGCGGAAGATGTCCCTGCGGCGGAAGTGGGTGAGCTCGTGGAGGAGGGAAAACCGCAGGGCGTCCCCGGCGGGCGGGTTCTCCGGAAGGAGAAGGGCGGGCCGGAACAGCCCGGCCAGCATGGGGACGGCCAGGCCGGGGCAGGAGAGCAGGCGGGGGCGGCGGTCCAGCCCCAGCTGGTCGCCCAGGGCGTTGTAGAGGGCCAGAATGTCCGCGTCCCGGACGGGGGCGGCCCAGCGGTTCAGGTACCGGCAGAAGCGCAGGTGGGACAGCAGGTTCCAAATCAGGACCGCCGCGGCCCCCAGCAGCCAGAGGCCGAAGATCAGCTGGGAGAGGGAGAGGGACAGGTCGGGGGCGGCTCCGGCCTCCGGTTCCGCCGGAGAGGAGGAGGAGGCTGCGGGCTGCGCGGGCCGGTTTGAACCGGACGGGGCGGGGGAGGGATCAGACGTGGAGGCAGCGGGAGTGGGGGCGGGCCGGAGCACCACCCGGTCCTCCACCACGGGCAGTTGAATGGGCGCCTGCTGTGCGGGGCGGTCGGGGAGCAGCGGGAGGGGAACGGCCAGGCGCAGGCACAGGACCAGCCACACCCAGCACCGCCACCGGGCGGCGTACCGGGCGTGGGTGAACCGGGCGGTGAGCATCAGGATCAAGGCGACCACCCCTCCGCCCAGGGAGAGGGCGGCCAGGTGAATCAGAAAGTCACTCATGGGACTCACCCCCGCTCAGCTCGTCCAGCAGGTCCCGCAGGTCCTCCAGGTCCTTCTGCTCCAGCCCTCCCTTGGCCAGGGCGGCCACAAAGTTCCGGGGGGAGCTGCCGTACAGCCGGGAGAGCACCATCCGGCTGTCAAAGGCCAGATAGTCCTCCCGGGAGACCAGGGGGGTGTACCGGTTGCTCTTTCCCTCCCGGCGCACGGACACAAAGCCCTTGTCCGCCAGGCGGTTCAAATAGGTGTTGATGGTGTTGGGGGACCACTGAAAGTCGGCCAAAGCGTGGTCCAGGGCGGCCCGGGGAGTGTCCGCCCCGGAGGCCCACAGGGCCTTCATCACTTCCAGTTCGGTGTCCGGCAGTCGTTTCATGGTGCATCGCTCCAATTTACGTCAAATGTAGTTGATAAGAATATACTACACTTGAAGTGAATCCCGGTCAAGTTACAGAGTAATGACAAAATCCCCCCGAACCGCGCTTGGTTCGGGGCAGTTCAGCCGTCTGTTCTCAGAGCGGGGAGGAGGACATAGCCCCGTCCCACCGGCACCGGCACAGGTCCACCCGGCCGTCGGGGAGGAAGGGGACGCCCTCCGCCTCCAGCAGCATCCGCTGGATACCGGGGCCGCCGAACACGTCCGGCGGGCTGAGGCGGCCGTCCCCATAGATGACCCGGTGGCAGGGGAGACCCTCCGGGGCCCGGGCCATGGCGCCCCCCACGATCCGGCTGGCCCGGGGCCGTCCGGCCAGAAAGGCGATCTGGCCGTAGGTAGCCACCCGCCCGGCGGGGATCTGCGCGGTCACCTGATAGACCGCCTGATAAAAGCTGTATGTCATCTCAGCGCCTCCTTTCCCGCGTGCTGGCCTGCCGCTGTCTTCTCTCCTACCTTAGCACAGGCGTCCTCACCGCGCAACCGTTGCTTTCCCTGCCCGTGTAAAAGAATTGTATTTCCCCCAAGAGTGTGGTACAATAATTCGAATACTGACAAAATGCCCCGAAGCGGGGCGGAGACGAGGTGCCCCATGGACCATCCATTTCGAAGCGCCGCCCTGGGCGGCTTTAACCGGCAGGATGTGCTGGACTATTTGGAGAAGACGTCGGCGGAGAATGCCCAGCGGCAGCAGGAACTGCAGCAGAACCTGGAGGCGGCTGAGGAGGAGCGGCGGCAGCTGGCCGCCAAGACGGCGGAGCAGGAGGAACAGCTCTCCATCCTCCACCGGGAGCGGGACAGCCTGAGCCAGCAGCTGGAGCAGGTCCAGCAGGCCCTGGCCGCCAGCCAGGACCGGGAGGAGGCCCAGGAGCGGGAGCTGGCCGCCCTGCGGCAGGAGCGGGACGGCCTGAAGGACAGAGTGGCGGCCCTGGAGCCGGAGGCCGCCGCCTATGAGGCCGTGAAGGAGCGCACCGCCGGCGTGGAGCTGGAGGCCCACTGCCGTGCCCAGAACATTCTGGACCAGGCCAACGGCCAAGCCAAGGACCTGCGCCGGAGCATGGAGCAGTGGATGGGCCGGGTGGAGCGGGAGTACGACGCCCTGCGCAGCGAGGTGGAGTCCACCGTCTCCCACGCGGCCGACCAGCTGGAGAAGGCCAACAAGTGCCTGGACCGGATGACCGCGCTCCTGTCCGATCAGGACGTGGCCCTGGAGGCCCTGTCCCAGGCCTATGACAACACCGACCCGGAGAAGGTTCCCGCGCCGGTGCCCCTGAACGAGGACTGAGGCCGCATCCGGCGCGGCGGGAGCGGGGAGGGGGCGGCTGCCTCCTCCCATTGGTTCCCCGGAAAAACCAGTTTTTCCAGAAAAATGGATGAGTTTTTGCCCTGTTTTCTTCCGGGGAGAGGAGAATTTTCCCTGGGTCCGTCCCCCTTGGATTCCAAGCTTTTTTGCGAAAAATTCCGTTCCCTCATCCCAAAACACCGGGAGATTTTATTCCGCTTGAAATTTGTCCAATCTCATAAATTAACAGAATTTTAACTGGAAAAACTGTATAAAATGCCAGTATACTTTCCCCTTGCTTATCGCCCTAAAAAACGATATAATTTGAACGGTACATAATCAGTTCAGACCGATTTATGCCCACCGCAACAACAGGGAGATTCTCTGTGTTGCGCTTTTTCTGGTCATCGTTTGTTAATTTTCTAACAAAACTGCTTGTGTCCCGTCAAAACGGTCAGGATATCTGTCCGAAGGAAATCAAATTTTAGGAGGAAAGACAATGAAGGTTGCAATTTTCGGCGCCGGTACCATGGGCCGCGGCATCGCTCAGGTGTTTGCCGCCAACGGCCATACCGCTCTTATGTACGCCAGCAGCATCGCCTCCGCCCAGCGTCACCGGGATGAACTGGACGCATCTCTCCAGAAGCGCGTGACCAAGGGGAAAATGCCCCAGGGGGCCAAGGACGCCCTTATGGCCAACGTCTTTGTGGAGGAGGAGTCCGCGGCGGCGGATGCCGATCTGGTCATCGAGTGCATTGCGGAGGAGATGGGTCCCAAGAAGGAGCTGTTCCATCGCCTGGACGAGCTGTGCAAGCCGGAGACCGTGTTCGCCTCCAACACCTCCTCTTTGTCCATCACTGAGATGGGCAATGGTCTGAAGCACCCCCTCATCGGTATGCACTTCTTCAACCCCGTGCCCAGTATGAAGCTCATCGAGGTCATCCGCGGCGTGAACACTCCCCAGGAGACCTTCGATTTTGTCTACAAGCTGGCTCAGGATATCGGCAAGGAGCCCGTTGAGGTGGCCGAGGGCCCCGGCTTTGTGGTCAACAAGCTGCTCATCCCCATGATCAACGACGCCATCGGCCTGGTGGAGTCCGGCACCGCCTCGGTGGAGGACATCGACAAGGCCATGCGCCTGGGCGCCAACCACCCCATGGGTCCCCTGGCCCTGGGCGACTTTATCGGCCTGGACATCTGTCTGGCCATTATGAACACCCTGTACGATGAGACAGGCGATTCCAAGTATCGTCCTGCCCTACTGCTGAAGAAGATGGTCCGCGGTGGTCTGCTGGGCGTCAAATCCGGCAAGGGCTTCTACGATTATTCCAAGAAGTAAAAAATTTAGGAGGACTGGAAAATGGATTTTCATCTGACTAGAGAGCAAGAGATGGTCCGCAAAATGTACCGTGAGTTTGCGGAAAACGAGGTCAAGCCCCTAGCCGAGGAGCTGGATGAGGAAGAGCGCTTCCCCATGGAGACCGTCGAGAAGATGGGCAAGCTGGGCATGATGGGCATCTACTTCCCCAAGAAGTACGGCGGAGCCGGCGGCGACGTGCTGTCCTACGCCATGTGCGTGGAGGAGCTGTCCAAGGTGTGCGGCACCACCGGCGTTATCGTGTCCGCCCACACCTCTCTGTGCTGCGCCCCCATCTATGAGCACGGCACCGAGGAGCAGAAGATGAAGTATCTGCCCGACCTGCTGTCCGGCAAGAAGATCGGCGCCTTCGGCCTGACCGAGCCCAACGCCGGTACCGACGCCTCCGGCCAGCAGACCACCGCCGTGCTGGAGGGCGACCACTACGTCCTGAACGGCTCCAAGTGCTTCATCACCAACGGCACCGTGGCCAGCACCATCGTGGTCTTCGCCATGACCGACCCCAAGGCCGGCAACCACGGCATCTCCGCCTTCATCGTGGAGAGCTCCTTCCCCGGCTTCTCCGTGGGCAAGAAGGAGAAGAAGATGGGTATCCGCGGCAGCTCCACCTGCGACCTGATCTTCGAGGACTGCATCGTGCCCAAGGAGAACCTGCTGGGCAAGGAGGGCCAGGGCTTCAAGATCGCCATGCAGACCCTGGACGGCGGCCGTATCGGCATCGCCGCGCAGGCTCTGGGCCTGGGCGAGGGCGCCATTGACGAGGCCGTCAAGTACACCCAGGAGCGCGTTCAGTTCAAGAAGCGTCTGAGCCAGTTCCAGAACACCCAGTTCCAGCTGGCCGACATGCACACCCGTATGCAGGCCGCTCAGTACCTGGTGTACGCCGCCGCCTGCAAGAAGGAGAATCACGAGCCCTACTCCGTGGACGCCGCCATGGCCAAGCTGTTCGCCGCTGAGGCCGCTTCCGACGTCACCCGCCGCGCCGTGCAGCTGTTCGGCGGCTACGGCTATACCCGTGAGTACCCCGTGGAGCGCATGATGCGCGACGCCAAGATCACCGAGATCTACGAGGGCACTTCCGAGGTCCAGCGCATGGTCATCTCCCGTGCCATGGGTGTGAAATAAGATAGGAGGCAGATGGAAATGAAAATCATTGTTTGTGTCAAGCAGGTCCCCGATACCTCCGGTAAGGTGGCCGTGAATCCCGATGGTACTCTGAACCGCGCCTCCATGGCCGCTATCACCAACCCCGACGACCTGAACGCCGTCGAGGCCGCTCTGGTCCTGAAGGAGCAGACCGGCGCCGAGGTGGTTGTCGTCTCCATGGGTCCCCCTCCTGCCGAGGGCATGCTGCGTGAGATCATCGCCCGGGGCGTGGACCGCGCCGTGCTGATCTCCGGCCGTGAGTTCGGCGGCTCCGATACCTATGCTACCTCTCAGATCATCGCCGCGGCCATCAACAAGATCGGCCTGGACGAGGACGACGTGGTGTTCTGCGGCCGTCAGGCCATCGACGGCGACACCGCCCAGGTGGGTCCCCAGATCGCCGAGAAGCTGGGCATCCCCCAGGTCTCCTACGCCGCTGAGATCACCAAGGAGGGCAAGACCCTCACCATCAAGCGGATGCTGGAGGACGGCTACATGACCATCAAGGTCAACACCCCCTGCCTGATCACCTGCATCAAGGAGCTGAACACTCCCCGCTACATGAGCGTGGGCGGCATCTTCGAGTGCTATGAGAAGCCCTATGAGGTTCTGGACTACAACGCTCTGAAGGACGATCCCCTGATCGACCCCGCCACCATCGGTCTGAAGGGCTCTCCCACCAACATTCTGACCTCCTTCACTCCTCCTCAGAAGGGTGCCGGCATGATGCTGGAAGGCGCCGACAAAGAGACTTGCGAGAAGCTGGCCGGCATTCTGGCTGCCAAGCATTTGATCTGATAGAAGGGAGAACGGAAGAATATGTCTACTTTCAACAGTGCTGATATCGCTGCCTTCAAGGGCGGCGTGTGGGTATTCTGCGAGCAGCGCCAGGGCAGCATGATGCCCACCTCCTTTGAGCTGATCTCCGAGGGCCGCAAGCTGGCCGACGAGCTGGGGACCAAGCTGTACGGCATCCTGCTGGGCCACAACATCGAGGGCATCGCCAAGGAGCTGGGCGGCTACGGCGCTGACGGCGTGTACGTCTGCGACCACCCCCTGCTGGAGCACTACACCACCGACGGCTACACCAAGGTCATCTGCGACGTGATCAAGGAGTACAAGCCCGAGATCATGCTCATCGGCGCCACCAACATCGGCCGTGACCTGGGCCCCCGCTGCGCGGCCCGTCTGCACACCGGTCTGTGCGCTGACTGTACTCACCTGGACGTGGATATGGGCATCTACAAGGACTTCCTGCGCGAGGCCTCCACTCTGGCCCCCGAGAAGATCGACGCCCTGAACACCGCCATCGTGCTGGGCGAGAAGCACGACGTGTCCCGCGACCTGAAGATGACCCGTCCCGCCTTCGGTGGCCACCTGATGGCCTCCATCATCTGCCCCCGCTTCCGTCCCGCCATGGCCACCGTGCGCCCCGGCGTGATGAAGAAGGCCCCCTTCGATCGGGCCAAGGCCGACGCCTGCGAGATCATCAAGCCCGAGTTCTCCCTCACCGAGGACGACATGGAGACCCAGGTGGTCGAGGTCGTCAAGGCCGCCAAGAAGCTGGTGGACCTGATCGGCGCCGACGTGGTCGTCTCCGTGGGCCGCGGCATCTCCAAGGACGTTGAGGGCGGCATCAAGCTGGCCGAGGAGCTGGCTGAGGTTCTCGGCGGCGTCGTGGGCGGCTCCCGTGCCACCATCGACTCCGGCTGGCTGTCCGCCGACCACCAGGTCGGTCAGACCGGCAAGACCGTGCACCCCAAGATCTATGTGGCTCTGGGCATCTCCGGCGCCATCCAGCACAAGGCTGGCATGCAGGATTCCGAGTGCATCATCGCCGTGAACAAGAACGAGACCGCTCCGATCTTCGAGATCGCCGACTACGGCATCTGCGGCGACCTGTTCAAGGTCACCCCCATGCTGATCGAGGCCATCAAGGCTGCCAAGGCCGCGAAGTAAGTTCGTCTCCCATACAGCAATTTCAGCCCCGCATCCAACTGGATGCGGGGCTTTTTGCGTCTCGCGAAAGCTGCACGAGTGCAAAAGATTCTGCGGGATTCTCTTTGAAACTTCTGATTTACTAAAATTTTATTCCTATAAAAAGAAAAATAAAATTAAAGATTGACTTTAATAAAATTGAATGATATACTCCAGATACAGAGAGGAGGCGGTGACTGCATGGCAATCGAGACCGTACCCGAGTGGATGGCTGGACTGGAGGACGAGGACCTGGTGTTCATCAAAAAATTTGTGCTGGCCTCCGGGTCATTGAAGGAGATGGCGGGGGAGTATGGGGTGACCTACCCCACCGTGCGGCTGCGGCTGGACCGTCTGATCCAAAAAATCAAACTCAGTGAGGACACCGCCGCCGACCCCTATATCGGCCTCATCAAGCGGCTGACCGTCAACGAGAAGCTGGACTTCGACACCGCAAAGGTGCTCATCAGCGCCTATAAGAAAGCGAAGGAGGAATGACAAATGACGATGTGGTCTGTATTTGGAGTAATCAGCCTTTTGATAGCCTTGATCTCCATTCTTCTGCCGGTGGCGCTGGTGGTGGCCCTCCAGGTGTGGCTGTGCAGGCGGAAGACCCGCTGGCTGGGGCTGATTCTGCCAGTCCTGAGCTTCCTGTTCAGCCTGCTGCTGGTATTCGGTCTTGGCGCGTTTGGACTGATCCAGACGGGCAGCGGCGGTTCCATGACCCTTGATGAGAACGGCCAGGTAGTCCAGCAAACCATCACAGAGAACGGCATGATTACTACCTATGACGGGGAGGGGAACATCATCGAACAGCACCCCGACCCCGATGCCCAGGAAAAACAAGCGGCTCAGGAAGAAATGTTCCGACGCCTGCTCCCCTCAGCGGTCCTGCTGTTCCTGGTGGGCAACATCCCCACGGTGGTGCTGGGGGGCATCTGGCTCCACTACAAGAACCGCCGGGACTTTCAGGACGAGTTGAACAAAATGAACATTCAGGACCTTGGGTGAGAAAAATGTGAAGTACAAAAGATCCATAATCGCCGGAATTGCCAGATGGACGAGAATGGAATCAAAAATTTTTTGTGGAAGCATCTAAAATAGGAATGGAGAGAAAGTTTTTTGAAGGTTTCCCCTTGACATTCCAAAAAGCGGCGCATATAATAGCGCCATCAACAGCAAGGGCGCTGCGGCAAGGGAGCCGCGGCGCCCTCTTTGCATTTCTGCGAAGGTTGACACACCCAATACGGACAAAGGCATTGAGGGAGAAAAGTACCGCGGAGGCTCGGCCCCAGAGAGCGGGGGACGGTGGAAGCCCCGCGCAGGAGACCGCGGGAAGAACACTCCTCAGCCGCGAACGGAACGCGCAAGCAAGTATGGGAGCCGGGGGCGACCGTTACATCGCAATGGCTTGTCAGAGCCGGAAAAGTGGTCCTCAGGTTGTGAGGGCAAGTTAGGTGGCACCGCGGAGCGCAGCATTCGTCCTAACCCGGAGGAGTTTCTTCCCCTTTTTAGCACAAAGAGGGGGAAAAGGCCGAAGGGGAGAAGCAGCTGCAAAATCATCCGGAGGTGTATTTTTATTATGTGTGCAATCATGGGCTTTACCAAAAAATCACGAACCAGGGAGGAGATCCTCCCCTACTTCGACCAGACACTCTCCCGGGGGCCGGACATGTCCAGCGTGGTGGAGACCCCGTCGGGCTGGCTGTGCTTCCACCGCCTGGCCATCATGGGCCTGGATGAGAGCGGCATGCAGCCCTTCTCCCTGGACGGGGACATGGTGGTGTGCAACGGCGAGCTGTATGGCTGGCGGGAACTCAGGACCGAGCTGGAGGGGAAAGGCTACACCTTCCAGAGCGGCAGCGACTGCGAGCTGCTCCTCCCCCTGTACCGGGAGTACGGCCTGGATATGTTCTCCATGCTGGACGCGGAGTTCGCCCTGATCCTCTACGACAGCAGGACCGGCTCCCTGGTGGCCGCCCGGGACCCCATCGGCATCCGCCCCCTGTTCTACGGCTATGACTACGACGGCGGCGTCGTTTTTGCCAGCGAGGCCAAGAACCTCATCGGCATGTGCAAGGAGATCTTCCCCTTCCCGCCCGGCCACTACTACGCCGGCGGCGAGTTCGTCCGCTACGCCGATCTGACCACCGTGGACGTGTACCGGAAGGACGACCTGGAGACCGTGTGCAAAAACATCCGGGCGAAGCTCATCGCCGGGGTGGAGAAGCGGCTGGACGCGGACGCACCTCTGGGCTTCCTCCTCTCCGGCGGCCTGGACTCCAGTCTGGTGTGCGCCATCGCCGCGAAGATCCTGGGCAAGAAGATCCGCACCTTTGCCATCGGCATGGATGTGGACGCCATCGACCTGAAATACGCCCGGGAGGTGGCCGGCTTCATCGGCAGCGACCACACCGAGGTGATCATCACCAAGGAGGATGTGCTCAAGGCCCTTCCCGAGGTAGTGGCCGCCCTGGGCACCTACGACATCACCACCATCCGGGCCAGCATGGGCATGTATCTGGTGTGCAAGGCCATCCATGAGCAGACCGACGTGCGGGTCCTCCTCACCGGGGAGATCTCCGACGAGCTCTTCGGCTATAAGTATACCGATTTCGCGCCCTCCCCCGCCGCATTCCAGGAGGAGGCTAAAAAGCGGGTGGATGAGCTCTATATGTACGACGTGCTCCGGGCCGACCGGTGCATCAGCGCCCACTCCATCGAGGCCCGTGTGCCCTTCGGCGACCTGGACTTTGTGAAGTACGTCATGGGCGTGGACCCCGCCCTGAAGGTGAACACCTACGGAAAGGGCAAGTACCTCCTCCGCCACGCCTTCGAGGGGGACCGCCTCCTGCCCGAGGACATCCTGTGGCGGGAGAAGGCGGCCTTCTCCGACGCGGTGGGCCACTCCCTGGTGGACGACCTGAAGGAGTACGCCGAGAGTAAATATACCGACCAGGAGTTCCGGCAGCTCAGCTCCAAATACGACTTCGCCACTCCCTTCACCAAGGAGAGCCTGCTCTACCGGGAGCTGTTTGAGGCCTACTACCCCGGTCAGGCCAAAATGGTCAAGGACTTCTGGATGCCCAACCGCTCCTGGGAGGGCTGCGATGTGGACGACCCCTCCGCCCGGGTGCTGGCCAACTACGGGGCCAGCGGGTTTTAAGATACCGATTCCCCCGCTTGCGGGATGAAATGAAAGGAGAATGCCCTATGGAAACGAAAGCCACAGATCTCACCGAGCTGTTTGGAAGCATGGTCTTCAACGAGGACGCGATGCGGCAGTACCTCTCCTCCAATTCCTTCAGCGCCTGGAAGGAGTGTATTGAGAGCCAGACAGAGCTGGACCTGGCCATCGCCAACGATATCGCCGACGCCATGAAGCACTGGGCCGTTGAGCGGGGCGCCACCCATTTCACCCACTGGTTCCAGCCCATGACCGGCTACACCGCGGAGAAGCACGACAGCTTCATCACCCCCGCCCCCGGCGGCAAGGTCTTATTGGAGTTCTCCGGCAAGGAGCTGGTCCGGGGCGAGCCCGACGCCTCCTCCTTCCCCTCCGGCGGCCTGCGGGCCACCTTCGAGGCCCGGGGCTACACCGCCTGGGACCCCACCGCCTACGCCTTCCTGCGGGACAACACCCTGTACATCCCCACCGTGTTCTACTCCTACTCCGGCCAGGTGCTGGATAAAAAGACCCCCCTGCTGCGCTCCATGGACGAGGTGAGCCGCCAGGCGGTGCGCATCCTGCGTCTGTTCGGCGACACCGCCACCAAGCGGGTCACCGCCCAGGTGGGCCCCGAGCAGGAGTACTTCCTCATCGACGAGAAGGACTTCGCCAAGCGCATGGACCTGCGCATGTGCGGACGCACCCTGTTCGGCGCCTCCGCCCCCAAGGGCCAGGAGCTGGAGGACCACTACTTCGGCGCCATCCGGCCCCGGGTGGCCGCCTACATGCAGGATCTGGACCGGGAGCTGTGGAAGCTGGGGGTCCTGTCCAAGACCAAGCACAACGAGGTGGCCCCCTGCCAGCATGAGATGGCCCCCATCTACACCGACGCCAACACCGCCTGCGACCACAACCAGATCACCATGGACGTGATGAAGAAGGTGGCCCGGAAGCACGGCCTGGTGTGCCTGCTCCATGAGAAGCCCTTTGCCGGCATCAACGGCTCGGGCAAGCACGACAACTGGTCCCTGGCTACCGACTCCGGCGACAACCTGTTCAAGCCGGGCAACACCCCCAGCCAGAACGCCCGCTTCCTGCTGTTCCTGGCCGCCTTTGTGAAGGGGGTGGACGAGTATCAGGACTTCCTGCGCGCCACCGTGGCCTTTGCGGGCAACGACCACCGCCTGGGGGCCCAGGAGGCCCCTCCCGCCGTGGTGTCCATCTTCCTGGGCGACGAGCTCACCGCCGTGGTGGACTCCATCATCCACGGCACCGAGTACTCCGACCCCGGCAAGAAGTCCCTGCGGGTGGGGGTGGACGTGATGCCCCCCATCCCCCAGGACAACACCGACCGGAACCGCACCTCCCCCATGGCCTTCACCGGCAACAAGTTTGAGTTCCGGATGCTGGGCTCCTCCCAGTCCATCGCCGGCCCCAACATCGCCCTGAATACCATCATGGCCGAGGAGCTGGAGCAGTTTGCCGACGAACTGGAGGGGGCCGACGACTTCAACGAGGCCCTGGCCTCCCTCATCCGCCGGGTGTTCACCCAGCATCAGCGGATCATCTTCAACGGCAACGGCTATGAGGACGCCTGGCTCCAGGAGGCCGCCCGCCGCGGGCTGTCCAACCTCACCTCCACCGCCGACGCCCTGCCCGTCTACACCGCCGAGAAGAATGTGGCCCTGTTCACCAAGCACGGCATCTTCACCAGGGAGGAGATGGAGGCCCGCCGGGAGATCCACATGGAGAACTACTGCCATGTGCTGTCCATCGAGGCCAACACCATGGCGGATATGATCAAGCGGGATATCCTGCCCGCCGCCTCCGCCTACGCCGGGGAGCTGGCCCGCCGGGCCCTGGGCCGGGCCGGCAGTTCCGCCTGCCGGTACGAGACCACCATAGAGAGCCGGATCTCCGAGCTGACCGACGGGCTGCTGGCCGCCTGTGAGAAGCTGGAGGCCGACTTGAAGGGGGCTCCGGAGGCCGTCGAGGCCCGGCTGACCTACTTCCACGCGGTTGTCTTTGAGGACATGACCGCCGCCCGGAAGCTGGCCGACCAGCTGGAGACCTTGGTGGAACGGAAGGCGTGGCCCTTCCCCACTTACAGCGACATGCTGTTTTACATGTAACAATTCATCCTTCTTCTTTTCTTATACTGAAACAGCCGGTTCCAAACGGAACCGGCTGTCAGCATGTCGAAAAACCTCTGTTCAAACGGATCCGCCCGAGTGTTGGCGGGGGAGCTCGAGGGGGCGGCAGCCCGCCTCGAGTGGGATCGAATGCCCTGAATGCCTTGCAAGGCAAGGCGTTCAGCGAGCGCAGCGAGGACTTTTCCGCCGCGCAGCGGCGGGAAAGTAACGGCATTTTTAGTCAGCTTGTCAAAAAATTTCTGATGAGATGAATCCGCTCGAATTGGGGCGGAGAAACCCGAGGGGCTGGTCAGGGGACCAGGGCGCAGGCGGGGTGGAAGGTGTGGACCGTCTCCTCCCCGCGGAGGATGCGCAGGCCGCCCAGGGCCAGAGCCTCCATCTCGTTCTCCCCGGGGATGACCACCACCTTCACCAGGTTGTGGAGGTAGTCGATGACCATGCCGGTGAGCTTCTTGGAGTTGGCCAGCCCTCCGGTGAGAATGACGGCGTCGATGAGCTCGGTGAAGCAGCCCAGCATGATGCCCACCCCCTTGGCGATCTGGAGGGCCTGGGCCTTATAGACCAGAGCGGCCCACTCGTCCCCGCTCTCGATGCGCCGCTCGATCTCCTGGCAGTCGTGGGTGCCCAGCAGGGCGGACATGCCTCCCTCGCCCCGGAGCTTTTTCAGCATCTCCTTCTTGGTGTACTTGCCCGAGTAGCACAGGTCCACCACGTACAGCATGTTCAGGCTGCCGGAGCGGTCGGGGGAGAAGGGGCCGGCGTCGTCGGACACCGAGTCGATGATCCGGCCGCGGCTGTGGGCGGAGATAGAGATGCCGCCTCCCAGGTGAGCCACCACCAGATTCATGTCCTCATACTTCCGCCCCAGGGCCTCGGCGTACTTGTGGGCGGTGGCCCGGGCGTTGAGCACATGGCAAAAGCTGGTGCGGGTGACCTCCTTGAAGCCGGTGACCCGGGCCTCGGGGAGCAGCTCGTCGCTGGTCACCGCGTCATAGATGTAGGCGGGGATGCCCAGGGGCTGGGCAAAGGCACGGGCCATGAGGCCGCCCAGGTTGGAGGCGTGGTCGAACACCGGGTAGTTGCGCAGGCAGTCCACCAGGTTGTCGTCCACCACATAGCCCCCGGCCACGATGTTGGGGATGATGCCGCCCCGGCCCACCACGGCGGACAGGGTGGACAGGCCGATCCCCTCCTGTCCCAGCCAGCCCCGCACCAGGGCCACCCGGTAATCCAGCTGGTCGTACAGGGTGGGGTATGGGGCTAGGTCCTGGTTGGTGTGGACGATGCTTTTCATGGCCACCTGCCGGTCGCCGTCATAGACGGCGGCCTTGGTGCTGGTGGAGCCGGGGTTCAGAATCAAGAGGCGGTAGGACATATCGGTTCTCCTTATGGTAAAAACAATAGGACTGATTACGGATTGGACTGGGCCATGGCGGCGGCGATGGCGATGGAGTCGTACTTCTCCTCCGGGGCGGCGCTGCGGGAGTTGACGGTGATGGGGACGCAGGCCCCCAGCACCACGCCGGCCATCTTTCCCCCGGCCATGCCGTAGAGGGCCTTGCACATGAGGTTGCCCGCCGCAATGGAGGGGACCAGAAAGACGTCCGCGTCTCCCGCTACGGGGCTGCGGTAGCCCTTGATCTCCGCCGCCGCCCGGTCGGTGGCCAGGTCGAAGGAGATGGGCCCCTCCACCAGACAGGGGCCGAAGTCCCCCCTGGCGCCCTCCTCCTTCAGCGCGGCGGCGTCCTCGGTCTCCGGCATGCGGGGGCTCACCGTCTCCGCGGCGCACAAAATGGCGGCCTTGGGCTGCTCATACCCCAGAAAGCGGCACAGAGATAATACGTTTCGTAATATCTCCCGCTTCTGATTCCGATCCGGAGCGATGACCATGCCCCCGTCGGAGACGAACATCAGCTTGTGGTAGGCGGGCACGTCCAAAATGGCCACATGGGACAGCAGCTCCGAGGCCCGGATGCCCGTGTCCGGCTGGACCACCGCCCGGAGCAGGGCGCCGGTCTGGAGCATCCCCTTGATGAGCAGCTTGCCCCGGCCCTGGCGGATCAGGTCCACGGAGCGCTGGGCGCACTCCCCTTCGCCGCCGGCCTGCACCAGCGCCTCCTGAGGAATTTCCTCCCCCTGGGAGCGGGCGATGGAGCGGATGCGCTCCACATCCCCTACCAAAATAGGGGAGATCAGCCCGTCCCGCCGGGCCTGGAACACGGCCTCCAGGGTGTGCTCGTCGTGGGCGGCGGCCACCACCGCCGGCTGGGGGGCGGCCTCCCGCAGCTGCGTCTTCAGCTCCTGAAATCCAGAAATAACCAAGGGAATTTCCTCCTGTAAACATGGGTTGTACGGTATCTGTATTGTATCATTCCTCGTGGGAGAAGTAAAGATTTCCCGGGGAGAGGAAAGCGGGAGCTGCCCCGCAGGGCAGCTCCCGGACTACTTGAAATTTTGGATCAGCCCCGCCCGGCCAGCACCTGCTGATAGTCCCGGTAGTTCTCCTCCAGCAGACGGGGGGTGTCCAGACCGTAGGGGCACTTGGACATGCAGGCCCCGCAGTGGAGGCAGTCCTGGATTTTGCCCATCTTCTCCTGCCACTCCGGGGTGAGCCAGCCCTCCGCCGGGGCACGGCGGAGCATGAGGGACATGCGGGCGCAGTTGTTGATCTCAATGCCCGCGGGGCAGGGCATGCAGTAGCCGCACCCCCGGCAGAAGTCCCCGGAGAGCTCCTTCCGGTCCCGGTCGATGACCGCCTGGCGCTCCGCCGTCATCTCCGGGGGATTTTTGACGCAGTCCAGGAACTGGTCCAGCTCCCAGTCGTACTGGACGCCCCAGATGGGGACCACGGAGGGCTGTGTCTCCATGAAGGCGGCCGCCGTCAGCCCGTCCCGGATGAGGCCGCCGGCCAGGGCTTTCATGGCGATGAAGCCCATGTCCGCCGCCCGGCACTTGTCCACCAGCTCCAGCTCCTGGGGACCGGAGAGGTAGCTGAAGGGAAACTGGAGGGTGTCGTACAGCCCGGAGTCGATGGCCTCGTGGGCCACGGCCAGCCGGTGGTTGGTGATGGAGATGTGCCGGATCTTCCCCTGGCGCTTGGCCTCCAGGGCGGCCTCGTACAGGCCGTCCTCCCCGCCGGGCTTGGGGCAGAAGGCGGGGTTGTGGAACTGGTAGATGTCGATGTAGTCGGTCTGGAGGGCGCGCAGGCTCTCCTCCAGGTCCTTCCGCATCCCCTCCGCCGTCACCGCCTGGGTCTTGGTGGAGATGATGATTTTGTCCCGCATGCCGGCAAAGGCGGCCCCCACCTTCTCCTCGCTGTCCGAGTAGGCCCGGGCGGTGTCAAAGTAGTTCATGCCCCCGTCGTAGGCCCGGCGGAGCAGGGCGACGGCCTCCTCCTTGGTGATGCGCTGAATGGGCAGACAGCCGAAGCTCTGCTTGCCGGCCACCAGCTCCGTGCGGCCCAGTCGTACTGTTGTCATTGTGTTCTCCTCCTCTGCGTAAAAGGTTCTCTTCCCACTCTATTATTAAAAACCGGGCCGCCTCCCAGTGTCAAGAGGCGGCCCGGAATTTTTACGGCAGGGGTTCCGCTGTGATAAACAGCTCGTACAGCCGGCTGAGCATATCCCAGGTCTGCCGGTCCATGACTCCGGTTTGCTCCAGCTGGGCCAGATTCTGGAGCCACAGGGTGTTCTGGACCGAGGTGTCCCCGTGAACGCCGTTGGCCTCCCCCTCGGCGATGCCCTCCAGCCGCTGGCGGAGCAGCTGGAACATGGTCTGGGGCAGAACCATCGTACCGCCGGACATGCCGGGCTGAACCTGGTGCCCCTCCCCCGGGAAGATGCGGAGGGTGCGGGGGGGCGCGGTCTCCCGCTCCAGATCGATCCAGGCGTCCCGGATGGCGTTCCAGGTCCGCTGGTCCACAATGCCGGTGACGGGAGGCGCCAGCTCCCGCTGAAACAGCATGACGGCCTCCAGAGTCCGCTCGCCAAAGATCCCGTCCAGCGCCAGCTGAGGCAGAAAATCGTATTTGCCGGCGAGCCGCCGGAGCATATACTGCAGGCTGCGCACCGGATTGGAGAGCATCTCCTCCTCCAGCTGCTGCGGTGTAGTCATACCAGACTCACTCCTTTCTGATCACTGCTCCCCAGCTCCAGGTCCTGGCCGGGGAACTGGCCGTGGCGGCTGGAGGCGCCGTAGCGGTAAGAGGCGTCCTCCCGGGACATGGCCTGGGCCGCATTCCCCTGGGGGAAGTTGATGTTGTCGTTGCGCAGGTCCCGCTCGATGCCGGTGAAGTCCCCGTAGATGGAGTACCAGGTCTCCTCCCCCACCACGCCGTCCACCTGAAGGCCCCGGCTCTGCTGGTATTCCCGCACCGCCTGGGCGGTGCGGGCCCCGTACACTCCGTCCACCGCAAGCTCGGTGAGGGTGGGGTCAAACTCGGCCGCCAGCGCCAGCATGTACTGGAGCACTGACACGTCTCCGCCCCGGTCCCCCTGGCGGAGAATGCCGGGGTACTGGAAGGAGAAGCCCTGGAACTGCTGGCCCATACTCACCAGCTCGGATAGGCGGCTGAGCCCTACGTACAGATAGACCATCTTGTACCAGGTGGCTTTGCCCACCACCCCGTCCGCTGTCAGACCGAAGACCGACTGGAAGGTGCGCACCGCCGACTGGGTTTTCTCGTCAAAGGTCCGGGTCACCGGCCAGAGCTTCGGGATGGCCGGATAGCCCTGGGAGATGCGGTTGAGCATGGTCTTCATGGCCACCACATCCGGCCCGGTGGAGCCCAGCCGCAGGGGATAGCCCGGGTAGGACTGGCCCAGGGACTGGACCGGGGCGTTTTCCACAAGCTCGATGTCGTCCCCGTAGTAGTAGCGCAGGATCTCCATGGGGCCGTAGCCCTGCTGGGCCAGCTCCTGGCTGCCCCACTGGGAGAGTCCGGCGCAGGTGGAGGTGGTGCCGTTGCAGAATTTGGCGGCCAGGGGCTCCACAAAGCCCTCTCTGCGGATGTAGTCGGTGAACATCTCATCCACGGTCCGGCTGATGTTCTCAAAGATATTCCGGTCCCGGATGAACTTCTGGTCGTAGGCGGTGGTGGAGGTGATCTGAAAGTCATAGCCCCGGCTGGGATAGAACTCGGTGTACACCCGGTTCAGGGCGAAGGAAGTGATGGCCAGGATGTTGGCCTGAATGGCCGCCGGCTCCCAGGTGGGGTAGATCTCGCTGGAGGCCACATTTTTCACGTAGTCCGGAAACGAGACCGTCACATTCTCCGCCCACTCATCCGGCGCTCCCATGTGCACCGTAATAGTGCGGGGCACGTAGGGGGTCACTTGCACAGGCATGGGGACACCTCACAGGGTCTGGCCGGGAATCTCCCGGATATTGTTCTGAATCAGGCTGGACTGCCCCTCGTTCAGGGGCTCCAGCTCCATGGACTGGAGAGTCTCCACCCCTTGAAAAATCTGGACCCCCTCCACCAGCAGCATGGCGTAGCCCGGATGTTCCGCCCACACGTCGCACACGGCGTATGGGGGGACCGAGCTGCCCGGGTGGGTGCTCTCCCCCAGGGCAGGAGTGGAAATGGCGACGGGCTTTGTGGCGCCGCTGCGGTCGGTGGCCTGGACGGACAGCAGCTGGTACTTTCCGCCCTCCCCCTTCTGGGTGACCACCACGGTGGCCCCCTCCACCGGCAGCTGGGCCCGGGAGGTAATGACACGGACCGTCAGGGTCCCGGTTCCTTCCATAAGCGTTCCTCCTTCCGGCGGCGCCCCATAAGGGCCCGCCTGTCTTGCTCCATGCTATGCCGGGGTGGAGAGAGAGGTGCGGAGGCAAAAAGGGAGCGCCGCTGAGCGGCGCTCCGAAAAAGCAGGGAAATTGAGTTTAAGAGACGTAATTCAGACCGGAGCCGCGGACGGTCTCCAGATTCTCGGTGAGGGAGGACAGCCACTCGCTGGTGTCATCCGTTTTCCAAGTGGACTTTACCGTGTACTCCCAGGCGGGGTCGTCCCAGCCCACAAAGTACATGATGTGCCAGCCCTGGATAGAACTGCTCTCATTTTTGACGATCCCGGTATCCCCCGGCTGGCGGGCGGGGTCCAGAGCCCAGTTCAGGAAGTTGGGCTCCAGGCTGTCGGTGCTGGAGATGCCGGTGTACAGACCGCCGGTGGACTGGGAGCCGCTGTCGTCCGTATTCTGGACGGCCAGGGCGGCGAAGCTGTCCTCCGTGGCGTCCCCGGCCTTCCACTGGTCCAGAAGGGCCTGGGCCTCGGCCTCGGCGGCGTCGAACTCCTCCTGAGTGGGGGTGGTGCCGGAAGAAGCGGCCCCGATCAGAATGTGGCGCACATCGGCGGTGGCGGAGTCGTCCCGGGTCCGGCTGTCAAACTGGACCACATAGTAGTTGTATGCGCTGCTCTCACTGCGGTCCAGCTCGGCCAGGGTAATGTCCCCGCTCTGGCGGGCGGCGTCATAAAGCCAGTCGGCATAGGCGGCGGAGGAGAAGGTGGAGCCCATGGCGGTGGTGTGGATGGAGGAGCTGTACAGCGCGTCGGCGTACTCGTCGGCCAGGGCCTGAGCGTCCTCACCGTTGGTCAGGCGGCTCTGAATCGCCTGGGCGGTGGCCAGAGCGTCGGCCTTGGCGGTCTCCAGGGCGGCGGTTTTCTCCTCGTCGGTCATCTCCACCGTGTTGCCTTCCTCATCGGTCTGCTCCTCCACGGTGGCCTGGACCGTAAAGACCGTGTAGCCGAAGGTGTCCAGGTCGTTGGCGTGCTCGCTGTAATAGGTCTCTGCTTCCTCGTCGGTATAGGTCAGGCTGTCCTGATAGTGCTGCCGGTAGGAGTCGGCCAGCACCTGGTCGGCGTAAATCTGCCGGAAGGTGTCCTCATCCATATAGCTGCCGTAATTCAGCTTGAGATAGCTGGAAAGGCTGTCATAGGAGCTGTTGGAGCGCCAGACGCTGTCCAGGGAGTTCAGCTGGCTCTCCAGATAAGCCTGATCCTTCTGGGGGAGAGTGTAGCCCTCGCTTTCGGCGGTGTGGACCAGGGCGGTGACCTGGGTCAGGTCGTCAATGGCCTGATCCAGCAGGTAGTCCCGCCAGGTCTGACCGCTTTCCTCGTCATAGACCTGTTCGGCAGGGTCCACACTGTAATCAAAGGTGGAAGCGCCCATCATGGAATTGTAGTAGGCGGTGTTGAGCGCTGTCTGGTAATAATACTGGACCACAGCGGGGCCATAGTTCTCTCCGTCAATGGTGACAGCGGTGGAGCGCTTCTGGAAGAAGCCGCTGTCCCAGACCAGCAGGGCAATGGCCAACACCACGACCACGCCGCCGGCGATGCCGTACAGCACGTGCTTGCGGCGGTCCTTGTCCTCCTCGTGGTGATTCCGGCGCTGAACATAGGTGGCGTCCGACCGGGTTTTCTTTTCTCTGGATGCACTCACAGTTGATTCCGTCCTCTCATTGTGAACTTGCAAGTGTCCGGCCGCATAGAGACGCGGCCGGACGGGGAATTCTGTGCTATTATACAAGAATCTGCGGGAGGATTCAAGGGGGAAAGGGGAGAGAAACGCCAGCTTTTACAGTTTGTTCATGGGAAATCGGACAAATGTCCGGCGCGCATAGGCGTAAAAAAGACCGCGGCTTGCGCCGCGGCCCATATCCAAGTGAGTTTTATATACCCCGCTCTGGCCGTGTGGACCTGTTTAAAACCTGCACAAAATGGCAGGTGGGTCGCCTCCACAACGCTTTACTGCTTCCAACTTCCAGCCGACCTCAATGGGGGCCGGGAGGCCTGCAAGCCACGCCGTGAGGTGGGCGTCCCGTTTAAGAAATGTGGGTTTAAAAAGGCCCATCACGCACCGAGCAGGAAAACCCGCCTGAAGTCTGAGTTATTCGTCCTCCTCCTGGAAAAACCGCTCCATGAAGAGGTTGTAGATCTCCTCGATCTCCTCGTCGCTGTCCAGGGTGGAGAGCAGCTCTTCGCCGTTCTCCTCCACTGTCTTCATGATCACCAGGCCGTATTCCTCGTCGTCCGCGTCCACGTCCACCGGTTCGCCGCTCTCCTCATCCTCCTGAGAAGCGGGGAACAGGGCGTGGTAGGTGACGCCGTTGTGCTCCAGGGTGTCCACCAGCTCCAGCTCAAACTCGTTGCCGTCCTCGTCGGTGACGGTGATAAAATCGGGGCCGTACGCCTCGCTCATAGGGGAATACCTCCTGCCTGTTTTCTGTCCCTATTGTAACCCGGATGGAGAGAAAATGCAAGTGGGAGAGACGTCAAAATTTTACCGGCCGGATAATCAGGCCGCTCCGAGCCGAAGAAACCGGGTTCTGGGCGGGAGGGGAGGCGGGCGCGGCGCCGGGAAAATCAGACGTTTGGCTTTACCGGGGCCGGGCAGCTGTGCTATAATAAAATTCACATGGGGCGGCGGAGTGGAAGAAATAAAGCCGCAGTACAGACCTGAATGGGATAAAAAAACCTCCGGGGAGCGGGAGAGCCGCGCGGTAAACCGGATGGGCAGAGAGGAAGAATACCTTATGGATTTGACGGAGCGGACCCTTTCAAGCGAGACGGTGTATCAGGGCAAGATCGTCACCCTGCTGGTGGATCAGGCGGAGCTGCCCAACGGAATGCAGGCCAAGCGGGAGGTGGTGCTCCACCCCGGCGGGGTGGCCATTCTGCCTCTGGACCGGGATGGGAACGTGACGCTGGTGCAGCAGTACCGCTATCCCTTCCACCAGCTGCTGCTGGAGCTGCCCGCCGGAAAACTGGACGAGGGGGAGGACCACCGGGTGGCCGCCGCCCGGGAGCTCAGCGAGGAGACCGGCCTGGAGGCGGGGGAGCTGACCTACCTGGGGTGCATTTTAGCCTCTCCGGGCTTCTGCACCGAGAAGCTGCACATGTACCTGGCCCGGGACCTGAGCCGCGCCCAGAGTCATCCGGACGACGATGAGTTTTTAAACATTGTCACCATGCCCTTTGAGGAGCTGGTCCAAAAGGTGATGGACGGGACCCTGGAGGACGCCAAGACGGTGGCGACGGTCCTGAAGACCAAGGTGCTTTTGAATCTGTAAGGGAGGGAGCCAAGTTGGGAAAGACCATTCTGATTGTGGAAGACGAGCAGAACATCGTGGATATTCTGTCCTTCAACCTCAGCCGGGAGGGGTACGATACCCTGGAGGCCTACGACGGAAACACCGGCCTCCAGCTGGCTCTGGAACAGAACCCGGACCTGATCCTGCTGGACCTGATGCTGCCGGGGATGAACGGATTTGACGTGTGCCGGAAGATCCGGGAGGCGGGGTCCGCCGTGCCCATCCTCATGCTCACCGCCCGGGAGGAGGAGGCCGACAAGGTCCTGGGTCTGGAGCTGGGGGCGGACGACTATATCACCAAACCCTTCGCCATGCGGGAGCTGCTGGCCCGGGTCAAGGCCAATATCCGGCGGGTGTCCATGGCGCCCGCGCAGCCGCCCCAGCCGGGGAGCGAACCGGGGAAGCGGCTGGACCTGGGACGGGTGGTGGTGGACCTGGAGGGGGCCACCGTGTACAAGGACGGCCGCGCCCTGGAGCTGACCCAGCGGGAGTACGACCTGATCCGTTTCCTGGCCTCCCAGCCGGGGAAGGTGTTCTCCCGGGAGGCCCTGATGGAGCACGTGTGGAATTATGAGGGCTATGTGGGCGACGTGCGGGCCGTGGACGTGGCGGTGCGCCGCCTGCGTGAAAAGATCGAGGACGACCCCGCCTCTCCCAAGTTCATTCTAACAAAAAGGGGTATGGGGTACCTGTTCGGCGGTCAGCAGAACTGAGACCGGCGGGGGCGTCCTCCGGGACCCGCCGCAGGCGGGACGCCGGAAGTCCGGCGTAAATTCGGAGCGAAGCGGAGAATTTCCGCAGGGGCGATTCATTCGCCCCGAGGATTCATAAAAGAGAAGGGGCCCCCGGGAAATGCAGTTTCCTGGGGAGACAGACCCCGCCTCTCCCAAGTTCATTTTGACCAAGCGGGGAATGGGATACCTGTTCGGCGGACAGCAGAGCTGATTGTTATTTTAGAGTGAAGAGTTGAGAGTGGAGAGTGAAGAAATGGAGTTCGCCCAAGGCGAATGATTGATAAGGTCCGGCGCAGCCGGACCCATATCTCCACTCTTCACTTTCCACTCTGAATGAAAGGGGGTGCCTCCGGTGCTGCGCAGCGTGCATATGAAGCTGGTGATGATCATGGTGCTGCTCATCCTGTCCCTGATGACAGTGGTGGGTACCTTCCTGATCAACTCCGTTATGGCCTTCTATCTGGAGGAGTTCTATACCCAGATGAGCCGGGTCTTTGATCAGAACCAGGCCCTGAGCCGCAATCTGGAGACTGAGGTCACGCCGGACGAGGACGGGGCGCAAGCCATTTTGAGCATCATGGAGGCATACTACGGCGATTTGGGGCTGGACAGCCGCAGCCGCACCCTGTATATCCTGGACGGGGAGACCGGCGCCTATCTGACCGGAACCGACGAGGAGGAGGGGCGCGGACTGGAGTACGACTCCCCCAACCTGACCCGGGCCCTGGTGGAGCGGGAGGAGGGGACCGAGGCCAACATCGCCGCCGACTATATGGACGTGGCCCTGCCCATCACCCGGGGGGACAACCAGTACGTCATCTATATTCTGGACAACAAGGCCACGGTGAACAGCCTGATCAGCCAGATTTTCGGCCTGATTCTGGAATCTCTGGTCTTCGGACTGATCATCTCCATCCTGCTCTCCTTCCTGCTGTCCAAGACCATGATCATTCCCATTCAGCGCCTCACTGAGGGGGCCATGCGGGTGGCGGAGGGGGACTTTTCCCGGCGCATCGAGGTCACCTCAAGGGATGAGATCGGCGTGCTTACCGACACCTTCAACGACATGGCACGGCAGCTCCGGGACACCCTGCGCCAGGTGGAGAACGAGCGCAACAAGCTGGACACCCTGTTTCTCCACATGACCGACGGTGTGGTGGCCTTTGACCGGGACGGCCGTGTGATCCACTCCAACCCGGCGGCAGAGGGTATGCTGGGACGGCCCATTGGAGCGGATACCACCTACAAGGAACTCTTTGGGGGGCAGTTCTCCCTGAGAGAGGCCATGGCCGCCCCAGACCACTTGGAAGGAGAGGTCCGGGTGGGAGACCAGGTGCTGGACCTGCTGCTGGCCCCCTTTGACCGGGAACGGCAGGGAGGCGTGCTGGTGGTCCTGCACGACGTCACTGAGGAGCGGAAAAATCAGGAGATGCAGCGGGAGTTTGTGGCCAACGTCTCCCACGAGCTGCGCACTCCTCTGACCAATATCCGCAGTTATGCGGAGACCCTCTCCGACAGCGCCGGGGACATCCCGCCCGCCACGGAGAAGAAATTCCTGGGAGTTATTTTGAACGAGAGCGACCGCATGACCCATATTGTTCAGGATCTGCTTACCTTGTCCCGGTTCGATTCGGGACGGGATGAGCTGAAGCTGAGCTGGTTTTCCTTTGAAGAGGCGGTGCAGGACCTATACAACGCCGTCTATATGGAGGCCCAGCGCCACAGCCACACCATGAAGCTGCGCATGGAGCCCGGTCTGCCTCAGGTACGGGCCGACCGGGAGCGGATCATGCAGGTGATGATGAATATTGTCTCCAACTCCATCAAGTACACCCCGGACGGCGGGCAGATCCGAATTTCTGCGGGACAGAATGGCGGCCGGGTGTGGATGCAGGTGGACGACAACGGTATCGGCATTCCGGCGGAGGACCGTCCACGAATTTTTGAGCGCTTTTACCGGGTGGACAAGGCCCGCTCCCGGCAGTCTGGGGGCACTGGCCTGGGGCTGTCCATCGCCAAGGAGATCGTAGACCGGCATGAAGGCGCGCTGGAGCTGGTGGACCGGGACGGCCCCGGCCTGTCGGTGCGCATGGAGCTGAACATTGAGGGACCCAGCCATGACGAGAGGAAATAAAAAACGGCGCATTGAGCGCCTTAAAAGCGCTCTGATCGTCCTGCTGAGCGGTTCGGCTGTCTTTCTGCTGATGCGCACTCAGGCGGCCATTGTAAGCACGGAGGATTCCGGAACCGCATACCAGGCGGAGGCAGAGGACTCCTCCTCCACAGAGAGCCCCGGGGCCACCGCGCGCCCTTTGCGCATGGCGGCGGCTATTCAGCGGGGGGGCGAAGTGGTGCGCTATGGGGTGCAGTATGACCAGGAGAGAACGGACAGCCTTTACCAGCAGTCGTACAGCCTTCTGGTGGAGGCCCTGAGCAGCGCCAGTCAGCCTTACGCTGTGAGTGAAACGGAATTCCGGCAGGCTCTGTCCACCGCGCCGGGCCTCTACTTTGACTGGCAGGGGGAGATTCCGGTGGCGGTCCTGAACGGGTGGCTGTCCGTGGACAATCAGACCCTCACCGGGACAGTACGGCGGATGGTGCTCACGGCGGTGGAGGGACAGGTGCTCCTGTACTATTGGGATGAGTCGGCGGATCAGGGCTGGGGCTGTGCTTCGGACGTAATCAGCTCCAGCCGCCTGAACGAGGCGGTGGGGGCGCTTCAGGAGAATGGAACCGTGTTCGCCTTTGAGGCTGAGGAACTGGGCGTGCTGGCGCCATATACCATGGTACAGACCCAAACCCCGGTCCCTGTGGTTTACAGCGCCTCCAATCCCATTACCAGCGAGGAGCGCCGCCAGGCGCTCCAGGAGCAGCTGGGCTTTCCGGAGAACTCCATTTCCTACCCTGCGGCGGGAGAGTATGTGATCCGCAGCCGCAACGATACGCTCCACATCGCGGAGGATGGGCATGTGGCCTATGAGGCTGCGGCGGAGGGAAGCGACCGCTACCGCCTGCCCGGGACCGGCGTCTATGAGGCAGTGGAGGGCTGCCGCCGCCTGGCCCAGCAGACGCTGGGACAGAACAGCGGAGAGGCCGCCCTCTACCTGATCTCCGCGAAGGAGAACGGGGAAGAAAATTGGGTGGTGGAGTTTGGTTACAGCCTCAATGGGGCCCAGGTCCGCATTGGGGAGGAGGGCTGGGCCGCCCGCTTTGTGGTGGAACAGGGGCAGATTACGGAATTTCAGCTGTGGTTCCGCAGCTATACGGACAGCGGGACCACCTCGGTGGTCCTTCCGGTCCGGCAGGCGCTGGCTGCCATGGAGACCAAAGGGCACGAGGGAGAGGAGCTGCTTTTGGTCTATTTGGACGGCGGAGGCGAGGGACTGGTCTCCGCCTCCTGGGCGGCCGCACGGGCCCTTGACACAGGGAGGTGACGGCGGATGGAGTGGTCCCGGATCAAGACGATCATACTCATAATTCTGGCGGTCACCAACGTGAGCCTGCTGGGATTTCTGGTCCAGCGGGAATTTCAGGTCCAGAATGCCCGGCAGGAGGCCAGACAGAACTCCATTCAATTCTTGAAGAACAACGGCGTGACAGTGGAGGATGAGACCGTCCCCGAGGAGATGACCCTGCTGCCCCAGACGGTGGAGTGGGACCGCGGGCAGGAGCGGGAGGCCGCCGCAGTCCTTCTGGGCGGCGAGGTGCAGGAGCAGGCATGGAGCGATGAGATCTACCGCTATTACAACGAGACGGGGAGCATCCAATTCCACCGGGACGGCACCTTCCAGGGGGAGTTTGTGGAGGGCGCTTTCCGACTGGAGGAGCAGGACGCCGCCGCATACAGCCTTCAAATCCTGGAGATCCTTGGCATCCAGGGAGAGAACCTTTCCGTTCAGGCTGACGGCGGGGAGGAGGACGCTTTGACCGTGGTTTGCCGGCAGCTTTGGAATCAGGTGCCGGTGTTCAACCACCTGATCACGCTGACGTTCCAGGGGGACAGTTTGTCGGCAATCGAGGGACGGCGGCTGACGGGAGAACCGGCCCTGAACACAGGTCAGAAGCCTATCTCCATTCCCACCGCCCTGTTTCAGTTTTACCATGGGCTGGTGGCCCTGGGAGACGTGTGCAGCCGGATTGACAGCATCACTCCGGGCTATGTGACCAGTGCGGGAACAGGGCCCTTGTCCCTGACCCCGGTGTGGTATATTGCCACGGATACCCGGAATTACCGGCTGGACACCCTGACCGGGGAGCTGAGCCGGGCGGAGGAGAGCGGCGCCTGAGGACGGCCGCCTCTCTGAAAAACAAGAAAAAAGTGCTTGACAAGAGGGCGGGACACTGCTATACTGCTAAAGTACAACAAAGCAGGAACGGTGCCCCGTCCTCACCCCAGGCCAGAGCCAAAGGGTCAACATGGAGAATCTCCGCCGGAACATCTGTGTTCGGCGTGGTTTTGATGTGACGCGGGTGCCATTCAGGCAGACGCGTTTTATTTTTTTGTTTGGAGGTGCTTTCCCATCGCTAACACAGGTCATCAAACCAACGAAGAAATCCGGGATAAGGAGGTCCGCCTGATCTCGGAGAGCGGCGAACAGCTGGGCATCATGTCCTCTCAGGAGGCGCTGCGCCTGGCCGAGGAGCGTGAGCTGGATCTGGTCAAAATTTCGCCCAATGCCGTGCCCCCGGTGTGCAAGCTGATGGACTACGGCAAGTACCGGTTCGAGCAGACCAAGCGTGAAAAGGAAGCCCGGAAGAACCAGCGCGTGGTGGAAATCAAGGAGATCCGGATGTCCCCCAGCATCGACGTGAACGATTTCAACGTCAAGCTGCGCAACGCCCAGAAGTTTCTGGCCGAGGGCAACCGGTGCAAGGTCACCGTCCGGTTCCGGGGCCGTGAGATGGCGCACACCAACATCGGTCAGGAGCTGCTGCTGAAGTTTGCCGAATCCTGCGGCGAGGTCGCCGTGATGGATAAAAGTCCGAAGCTGGAGGGACGGCATATGTCCATCTTCCTGTCCCCCAAGCCGGTCAAGGACGCGAAAAAGTAAGTCGAAAAGGAGTTTTCTGTTATGCCGAAGATCAAGACCCACAGCGGCGCCAAGAAGCGTTTCGCTCTCACCAAGAACGGCAAGGTCAAGCGTGCCCACGCCGGCAAGCGGCATCTGCTCAACGGCCACGGCAAGACCACCAAGCTGAAGAGAGGCCTCCGGAAGGGCGGCTATGCGGATAAGACCAACGAGGCCGCCATCAAGCGCATGATCCTGTATAAGTAAGAGAAGGAGGCTGAAGAACAATGGCAAGAGTGAAGGGCGCGATGATGACGCGCAAGAGAAGAAATAAGATCCTGAAGATGGCCAAGGGCTACTGGGGCGCCAAGTCCAAGCACTTCAAGATGGCCAACCAGGCCGTGATGAAGTCCGGCGTGTACGCCTATGTGGGCCGCAAGCGCAAGAAGCGCGATTTCCGCCGCCTGTGGATCACCCGGATCAGTGCCGCGTGCAAGCTCAACGGCATGAATTATTCCACCTTCATGAACGGGCTGAAGAAGGCCGGGATTGAGATGAACCGGAAGATGCTGGCCGAGCTGGCCGTCAACGACAAGGCCGCTTTCACCCAGCTCACCGAGACCGCCAAGAAGGCCCTGGCCTGATCGACAACTTGGATTTAACGCATCCCCGGCTTTCCTCAAGGGAAGCCGGGGATCGTTTTCTCTTATCCCCCGCTTTGCGCTTAGACAAAACGGCTCCGCAGGTGTTACCTGCGGAGCCGTTTCAAATTTCATAGATCATTCAGCGTGTTCTTCCGGGGGATCACGCCGCCGCCTCCAGCAGCGCCTCGAAGAAGGCCATGAACGCATCGCTGGTCAGCGCATCTGCCTCAGGATGGAACTGGACGCCCAGCGCAAAGTGGTTGTCCTGGTACTCCAACGCCTCGATCACACCGTCGGCCGCAGAAGAGACCACAGTCAGGCCATCCCCCACCCGGTCAGGGTTCACAGCCTGGTGATGCCAAGAGGCCACGTTGTCCAGAGTCGTGCCGCCCACGATATCGTACAGCAGGGAATCCGTATCCGTCACCGTAATGCTGTGGCGGGCCCAGTCCGGCGCCGCGCGATGCGTGGTGGAGTCCGGGGTGTTCATATAGGTATTCAGATCCTGGATCAGGCCGCCGCCGCACACTACGTTGAGCATCTGCATTCCGCGGCAGATATCCAGCATGGGCTCATCGGTATCCACAGCCGCCTTGATCAAATTATAGTCGGAAGTATCCCGGATGTCGCGGTACTCGGTATTATCCTCCAGCAGCGGGCTGGCTTCCTCGTTGTAAAGGGCAGGATTGATATCCTCACCGCCGGTGACCACGATGCCGTCCACCTGGGCCAGCGCGTCTACCGCCTGGTCATAGCTGGTGATCTGAGGGAGGTGGGTCACGACGCCGCCCGCGTCACGGATGATGTCCTGAATATCGGTATAGTCTACAGGGTCCCCGCCCCAGGAGATGCCGATGACGGTCTTATCCGCGGCATAGCCCACCAGGGTCTCAAAGAAGGTCATGCAGGTATCCACATCGCACAGAGCGGCCTCGGGGTTCTTGTCATACACGGCCAGCTTACAGTCGTTCTCCGGGTGGAACTGGACGCCCAGGCAGAAGGTGTTGTTCTGATTCTCCACGCCCTCAATGATGGTCACGCCATTGTCCACTGTCTGCGCCACCACGGTCAGATCGGTGCCCTCTACGCTGCGGACGGCCTGGTGATGCCAGGAGGAGACGTTGTCCAGCGTATCCGCATTCACGATGTCGTACAGCCAAGACTCCTTGTCAATGATCTCGACGCTGTGGCGGGCGTAATCCCGGTTGGGCGTTCCGGCGGGCATACGGTGCAGGTCGTTATACTCCGCGCCCTGCTCGGCGTAGTAGTCGGGGATCTCCTGGATAAAATCGGCGCCGGAGACGATACTCATCATCTGCATGCCCCGGCAGGCAGCCAGGGTGGGCACATCATTGTCAATGCAGTAGGCCATCAGGGTGTAGTCGGAGATGTCGCGGGTGGCGTTGATCTCCTCGCCGCCGTTGGCCTCCTCCTGAGGCACCGCGAACAGGGAGGGGCTGATGTCCTCGCCGCCGGTGAAGAACACGCCGTCGATGCCTTCCATCACCTCAGCCACGTTGGTGGCGGAGTAGTTGCGGGCCTTGATCTGGTCGGCGTACTCCTGCAGCAGGTTGCCGGTGTCCTCCACATAGGCGCTCTGGATCATGCCGTCCGCGCCGTAGCCCACGGCCGTGCTGGTGACCTGGTAAAGTTCCACCGGGTTGCCGCCGGCGGCCTCAATGACAGCCTTGAAGCCGGCATAGTCCTGGTCGTTGGCCTTCCAGGTGATGCCGATATAGGGCTTGCCGACGAGGGAGGAGCCGTTCTCCAGCATGGTCTGGAACTGGCCCTCAGTCACCGCCGCGTCGGCGCTGTAAGTGATTCCGTCCGTCAGTCCGACCCGCGCCGCGGTGGTGCTGTAATCAGAGGGCCAGGAGGTGAGCATTTCCTCAGGGACGCCGGCATACTGCATGATGGCGGCGGCAGCTTCCGCCTGGGTGGTCTGGGCGTCCGGGCTGAAAGTGTCTGCGCCGGTGCCGCTGATCAGCCCCTGGGCATAGGCCAGGTTGATGTAGCCCTTGTACTCGCTGTCCTCCGCCACGTCGGAGAACACGCTGGTCTGGCTCTGATACTGGGCGACCTGGTCGGTCAGACCGGCGCCCTCCACCAGGAGCTTGGCCATCTCGCCGCGGGTCAGGGTGTCGCCCTCAGCGGCGCCGGCGGTGACGGCCATCGCCAGGGTGAGACCAGAGGCGATGGTCAGGGACAGGGCTCTGCGGAATGTCTTTTTCATAAGCTGGACCTCCTTCAATTTCTACCAGCCGGGCAGAGAGGAAGGGAGCGCCACGGAGAGAATTCCTTTCTGTCGCGGCTCGTCAAAATGACGCATCTTCTGTGAAAACAGATGAATCATTTTGATTAAATTCAGTATAGCGCAGGTATAAATTTTCTGTCAAGTGGGAAAAGCCTTTTTGAAAAAAAGTTTTCTATTCCGGTGAAAAGTTGAATTTTATTCTTAAAAGAGACTGAAAAGGCGAGAAAATGACAAAAAGTATCTGGGTCTGGTTTCGCGCAGCCGGAGGGGATCAGGGGAGACGCGTCCGCTCCCGGTCTGGATGCTCCCCGGACCAGGCGGTCTGAGGCATGGTGGCGATCCAGGACATCTCCTCCTGGGACAGGGAGAACCGGAACAGGTCCAGGTTTTCCCGCATCCGCTCCGGACTGGAGGACTTTGGAAGAGGGAGCACACCGTTCTGCAGGGCGAAGCGCAGGCAGACCTGGGGCACGGTGACCTGGTGGGCGGCGGCGATCTCGAGGAGCAGGGGGTCGTCCATCAGCCTCCGCCGACCCAGGGGAGACCAGGCGGACACCTGGATGTGGTTCTCCCGGCAGTACTGAACCGCGGCGCTCTGAAGATACCCCGGGTGGTACTCCAGCTGGTTGACCATGGGAAGAAGTCCGCCGCGGGCGGCCAGATTCATCAGGTGGTGAGGCAGGAAGTTGCTGGTGCCGATGGCACGCACCTTCCCCTGCTGATACAGCTCCTGCAGGCAGTCCCAGACCCGGGCGTCCAGCTCCTTCCAATCGGACCGCTCCAGGTCGGGGCGGGGCCAGTGGATCAGGTAGAGGTCCAGGTAGTCGGTCCCCAGAGCCCGGAGGGAGGCCTCAAAGGCCGCCCGGGGGTCGTCCATCTGGGTGCGCCAGAGTTTTGTAGTGAGGAAAAACGCCTCCCGGGGAAGCCCGCTCTCCCGGACGGCCTGGCCCAGCGCCTCCTCCGTCTGGTAGAAAGAGGCGGTGTCAAAGTGGCGGTAGCCCGCCTCGATTGCGTCCAGAAGAATCCGCTTCTGCTCCGTGGGATTCAGGGCATAGCACCCGAAGCCGATGGCGGGGATATTCATGCCGTTAGATAGAACAAAAGATTCCATTTCAAAGACCTCCTTGTCGTGGAAAATACCTTACCATTTTATCGCGGCGGGTACAGAGGCGCAAGAGAGAATTTTGTGAAATTTACACGATAAAACTGGAACTGTTATTTACTGAAATACTATATGAGGTATAGTTAAAATATTATAAATACAAAATGGCGCGTTGCTGGGAGTGCTTTTTTGTGCTAAAATAACATCTGGCCGGGGCGGAACCGGTAAAACACGGACTGTGTGCCGGGAGCGGCGGAAGGGCCGCATCCCGGAGCAGGGACTTGGAATCGGTTCGGCCGCCGCCCTGCCGGTGAAGAAAAACGTTTCAGTGCGTGGAAAAAATCAGCCGCCTGTACCGTCCTTGAGGAGATCCTGGAGACTGAGGAAAAGTTTGGAGAGGATCATGTTGGCGAAGAAAGTTTCATTTGGCTTGGGAGCGCTCCTGATGCTGGGGATGCTCCTGATGGGAATTTGGAATCGGGCCTCCCTGTCCGGAGCGGGGGGAGAGGTCCCGCTTTGGCTGAGCATCCCCTTTGCGGGGCTGTTGCTGTGCATCGCCCTGTGTCCGCTGCTGTGCTCCTCATGGTGGGAGAGCCATCAGCCCTTGGCGGTGGCGTTCTGGTCGCTGGCCTTTCTCATCCCCTATGCTCTGATGGGGGGACTGGGTACGGCGGTGGAGACGGCGCTGGAGTGCCTGATCGGCGACTACCTCACCTTTATTGTGCTGTTGTTCGGCCTGTTCTGCGTGGCCGGCAATATCTCTTTGGAGGGAGATCTGGCCGGTTCTCCCCGAATCAATGTGTTTCTCCTGCTCCTGGGCACGGTGCTGTCCAGCTGGATCGGCACCACCGGGGCCAGCATGCTCATGGTCCGTCCGGTGATCAAAATGAACGCCTGGCGGCGGCACCGCAGCCACATCATGGTGTTTTTCATCTTCCTGATCTCCAACATGGGCGGCTGCCTGACCCCCATCGGGGACCCTCCGCTGCTCATGGGCTTCTCCCGGGGCGTGCCCTTCTTCTGGAGCCTTCAGCTGGCCCCGGTGCTGCTGTTCAACGCGGTGATCCTGCTGGCGGTCTTTTACTGGATCGACATGCGGGCCTACCGCAAGGACATCGCCGCCGGCAACATGCCCGACATCCGGAAGCCGGGCACGGAGATCCACATCCGGGGGCTCCACAATCTGATCTTCCTGGTGATGATCGTGGCCGCCGTGGTGCTCAGCGGGGTGCTCCCCACCCTCCCCATGTTCCAGAATGAGGCGGGCGAGGTGATCGGCATTCCCATCTTCGTCGAGGTCACCCTCACCATCCCCGCGCTGCTGGAGATCATTATTATCCTCCTGGCGGCGTTCCTCTCCTTCAAGACCACCGATGTGTCGGTGCGCAAATCCAACCATTTCACCTGGGGGGCCATCCAGGAGGTGGCGGTGCTCTTTGTGGGCATCTTTATCACCATGCAGCCCGCCCTGATGCTCCTCACCGCCAAGGGCGGCGAGCTGGGGCTCACCCACCCGGCGGAGATGTTCTGGGCCACCGGCGCCCTGTCCAGCTTCCTGGACAACACCCCCACCTATCTGGTCTTCCTGACGGCGGCCTGTGCCCAGGGGGCACAGACCGGGCTGGCCACCACCCTGGGGGTCGTGCCCACCAAGATGCTGGCGGCCATCTCCTGCGGCGCGGTGTTCATGGGGGCCAACACCTATATCGGCAACGCGCCCAACTTTATGGTCAAGTCCATCTCGGATGAAAATGGTATCCGCATGCCGTCCTTCTTCGGGTATATGTTCTGGTCGGTGCGCTTCCTGATCCCCGTCTTTATCCTGGATACGCTGATCTTTTTCATGTGAGGAGGGCTGAGTTGTCATGGAAGAGACGAGAAATTTAGTGCTTGAGATCGCAAACCGCCTGTATGATCTGGACGCCGAGGTCTACCGGGTGCTGGGGTCCGGCCTGGGCCGGGTGTTCAACGCCAGCCGGGAGGAGTCCATCCGGGAGCTGACCCAGATCATGAAGGAGCACCGCACCAGCCACTACCTGCGAAGCTCCCTGGCCCTGATCGGCAACATGGCCCGCACCATTCCCGAGCGGCAGGAGCGCTCCCGGGTGATGACCGAGTACAACGAGATCTGGAAGCTGATCCAGAAGCTGCCCGACCGCTTCGGCGCGGTGGATATTTTGGACGAAACTCTGGCGGGGCTCAACCAGTCCTTCTCCCAGAACAGCTGGAAGGGCCGGTTCAGCGCGGGAAACCACCTGGTGATCTGCATCGGCCGCACCTATGGCAGCGCGGGGACCGACGTGGGCTTCAATCTGGCGGACACCCTGAAGATCAACTACTATGACACGGAGATCTTTGCCGAGGTTCTGAAGCGGCTGGAGGCCCAGCAGGACCACATCCGCGACCGGGCCAGCTTCACCAACCCCCAGGATCTGAATCAAGACCCCATGGCGGTGGAGAAGCCGAAGGGGCTCAAGGCCCGCATCCGGGAGTTCAGCCGCTACCACGGCCTGCCCAAGGCGGAGGCGGTCTTTTTCAACCAGAGCGAATTGATCTGCGACATGGCCCGGCGGGAGGACTTTGTCATTATGGGCCGCTGCGCCGACGTGATCCTCACCAACCACCAGATCCCCCATGTGAGCATTTTCGTCAACGCCCCCTTCGAGGTGCGGGTGCGCCGGGTGATGAAGCAGGACAACCTGGACTATAAGAGCGCCCGGAAGTTCCTCAAGAAGGTGGACCACCGCCACCGCTCCTACTACGAGTTTTTCACCAGCCGGAAGTGGGGAGACGTGGTCAACTACGACCTGTGCATCAACTCGGCCAGCTACGGCATCGAGGGGTCCGTGCAGCTGATCGAGCGGCTGCTTCTGCAAAAATAATAGACGCCCGCCCTCCGCAGGGCAGGCAGAGCAAAGACCGCCGTGCGTTTCGTACGGCGGTCTCAGGCTGTCAAAAAAGTCTAAGGACTTTTCCGACAGCCTGCAAAAATGCCGTTACTTTCCCGCCGCTGCGCGGCGGAAAAGTCCTCGCTGCGCTCGCTGAACGCCTTGCCATGCAAGGCATTCAGGGCATTCGATCCCACTCGAGGCGGGCTGCCGCCCCCTCGAGCTCCCCCGCCAGCACTCGGGCGGATTCGTCTGAACAGAGGTTTTTCGACAAGCTGAGACCGCCGTGCGTTTCGTACGGCGGTCTTTTGCTGTCTTTTCCGGGCGCCCGTCACCAAAAGGGGCCTATCTTCATAGCTTGATGCAGAACGTGACGGGAGGATGGGTTATGAGACAGGAACTGAATTTTTGGGTTCTGGGGGGCGACATGCGCCAGGGAAAGCTGGCCCAGCTGCTCTCCGAGGACGGCCACCGGGTCCACGCCTACGCCCTGGAGGAGGGGGTGGTCCCGGCCGATGGGCTGACGGTGGAGGACTCTCTGCGGGGGGCGGGGGAGGCGGACTGCGTCATCCTGCCCCTGCCGGTGTCCCAGGGGAAGGGGAAGCTGAACTGTCCCCTGTCCCGGCTGGAGCCCACGCTGGTCCAGGTGATGGAGGCCATCCGCCCGGGGCAGATGGTGTGCGGGGGACGGGTGGACCCGGTGACAGAGGCCCTGGCCGGACAGCGGGGGATCGCCGTGCTGGACTACTTCGCCCGGGAGGAACTGGCGGTGGCCAACGCGGTGCCCACCGCCGAGGGGGCGGTGCAGATCGCCCTGGAGCAGATGCCCATCACCCTTCACGGCTCCCGGGTGCTGGTGATTGGCTTCGGCCGGGTGGGCCGGGCGGCGGCCCAGCGGATGGCGGCCATGGGGGCCAGAGTCACCGTGGCCGCCCGGCGGTACGAGTCCCTGGCCTGGGCCCAGGCCATCGGCTATGGGGCGGAAAAGACCGGGCAGCTGGCGGGCTGGCTGTGCGGGTACGACCTGGTGGTGAACACGGTGCCCGCCCTGGTGCTGGGGGAGGCGGAACTGGCCGACCTGAAGCCCGACTGCCTGGTGCTGGACCTGGCCAGCAAGCCTGGGGGCGTGGACCTGGAGGCCGCCGCCCGCCTGGGGCGGAACGTGATCTGGGCCCTGTCCCTGCCGGGAAAGGTGGCCCCGGTCACCGCCGGCGCGGCCATCAAAAACACGATTTATAACATGCTCCACGAGCTTGGCGCATAGGAATAGGAAAGGAAGCGGATGTTATGTTGGAAGAGAAAACCGTAGGATTTGCCATGTGCGGCTCCTTCTGCACCCACAGCCGGGCCATGGAGGCCCTGGAACAGGTGAAGGCCCGCTTTGCCCATGTGGTCCCCATTGTATCCGAGTACACGGCGGCGGCGGACACCCGGTTCGGGGACGCCCACGACCTGATGCGGGAGATGATGCGCATCTGCGACCACCGGGTCATCTCCACCATCAAGGAGGCGGAGCCCATCGGGCCCCAGAAGCTGCTGGACCTGTTGATCATCGCCCCCTGTACGGGAAACACCCTGGGGAAGCTGGCCAACGGGATCACCGACACCAGCGTCACCATGGCGGCCAAGGCCCACCTGCGCAACGGGCGGCCGGTGCTCATCGCCCCCTCCACCAACGACGGGCTCTCCGCCTCCGCCGCCAACCTGGGGAGCCTGCTGGGCCGCAAGTACATCTACTTCGTCCCCTTCGGCCAGGACGACCCCGTCCACAAGCCCACCTCTCTGGTGGCCGACTTCTCCCTGGTGGCCGACGCGGCTCTGGCCGCCTTGGAGGGGCGGCAGCTCCAGCCCATGCTGGTCACTCCATGAGCTTTTCTCCCGTCCGGCCGATTTCCTCCCGGCCGGATCAAGCAATGGCCCGGAGACGGTTTTCTTCCGCCTCCGGGCCTGCTTGTTTGGTTCTTGTTATACGTAGCCGTACATGCCCCGCACGGATACCTCTCCGGCGGACAGGGCGGCCCGGCGGCCGTCGGGGTACTCCACCACCAGGCGGAAGTCGTCGTCGATGGCCACGGCAAAGGCCTCCTCCCGGGCGGCGGGGGTGATGAGCTGGACCTGCTTTCCCACCGTGAGGCAGTCGGCGCGGTAGCGCTCCAGGTAGTCCTGTTTGTTCTGGGGGAACTGAGCGTACATCCGGTCCAGGGCCCGGATGATCTCCACCGCCAGCTGGGCCCGGCGGACGGGATGGCCCAGCTCCTGGGCCAGGGAGGTGGCGATGGGCCGGACCTCGGCGTCAAAATCCTCGGGGGTGTGGTTCACATTGATGCCGATGCCGGTGATTAAGTAGTCCAGGTCGTTGCTCTCGCTCTCCAGACCCAGCTCGGTGAGGATGCCGCACAGCTTTCTGCCGTTCAGTACCAGGTCGTTGGTCCACTTGATCTGGGGGCGGACGCCGCAGGCGGCCTCAATGCCGTTGCACACCGCCACCGCCACCCAGGCGGTGATGTCGGTTACCTGACTGGGGTCCAGCCTGGGGCGGAGCAGGGCGGTGAGATAGAGCCCCTTCCCCTTGGGGGACTGGAAGGAGCGGCCCCGGCGGCCCCGGCCTCCGGTCTGCTCCTCGCTGACGATGACCAGGCCGTCGGGGGCTCCGGCCATGGCCTGGCGCTTGGCCTCGGTGTTGGTGGAGTCGACGGTCTCCAGGCACATCAGGCGCCCGCCCACCCGGCAGCCGGCCAGGGGACCGGAGAGCTCCCCCTCCCGCACCCGGTCCGGGGCGTTTTCCAGGCGGTAGCCCCGGTTGGGGGCGGATTGGATCACATAGCCCTCCTGGCGCAGGGCCTCGATGGCCTTCCACACGGCGGCCCGGCTGATTCCCAGGGTGCGGCTCATGGCCTCTCCCGACACATAGCGGTCCCCCTGCTCCAGCAGCAGGGACAGTACCTTCTCCCGGCTCATGGTGTTGTCCTCCTGGTTTGGTAAGTCTCTTTTGGATATTATAAAAGAAAAGTGGGAACTCCGTCAACCGGCGGAGGGCTGGGAACTTTCGGTTGCAATCCGCCGGAGGGGTACGGTATAATAAAACCGGCCCGGATTTCGGGCCCGGGGGGCGGAAAATACGCCTCCACCCCATCAAAAGGAGAACGAAACCATGATTCAATTCAACCACTTTAATTTTAACGTCCTGGACCTGGACAAGAGTCTGGCCTTCTACAAGGAGGCCCTGGGCCTGGAGCCGGTGCGGGTGAAGGACGCCGCCGACGGCTCCTTCCGGCTGGTCTACCTGGGGGACGGCCGCACCGATTTCCAGCTGGAGCTCACCTGGCTGCGGGACCGCACCGAGCCCTATAACCTGGGGGAGTGCGAGTTCCACCTGGCTTTCGTGACGGATCAGTACCAGGAATTTTATGAGAAGCACAAGGCCATGGGCTGCATCTGCTTCGAGAATCCGGCCATGGGCATCTACTTCATCAGCGACCCCGACGGCTACTGGATCGAGATCGTCCCGGAGAAGGACTGATGGCGGGGGAACGAAACAGCGGCTGGCCCGGATTTTTCCGGGTCTTTGCCGTATTTGCGGCCCTGATGCTCCTGCTGGCCCAGAGCGGCCAGGACCTGGCGCCCATCTCCAGCGGAGACTGGCAGGTGCTGTCCATCTACGAGGGGCTCACCCGCTGGTCGGTCCCCGCCTTGTTCATGGTGTGGGGGATGTACGCCCTGGAGGGGGGAAATAAATCCGCCCTGGGGGGGACCCTGCTGACCCTGGCCCTCCCCACCTTCTGCATGCTGGTGTTCTGGGGGGCCCTGTACGCCGTGGTGTCCCACCTGCTGGAGGGCGGGGCCCTCACTCTGGGGGGCGTCTGGTCCGCCCTGGTGTCGGCGGCCCAGGGGGACACCTATTTCCACCTGTGGATTCTATATCCCCTCATCGGCCTGTACCTGGTCCACCCCCTGCTCCAGCGGTTCGCCTCGTCGGCCAGCCGGGGGGAGATTTTGTATATCCTGGGCCTGGCCCTCCTCTTTGCCGGCGTGCTGCCCCTGTGGGCCGCCTTCCACCCCAATCAGGTGCTCACCGTCCTGCTGGAGCGGTTCCAGGTCCACATGGTGCTGGGCTATATGGGCTACTACCTGGCCGGGTGGTATTTGAGGCACTTCACCATCGGCCGCATTCCGGAGTTTCTCATCTACATCCTGGGCGTCCTGGGGGTGGTCCTCACCCTGGCGGGGCCCAGCCTCATCGGCGGGGGGCGGGACCTGTGGTACGGCTACACCGCTCCGGGGGTGGCCCTGACGGCGGCCGCCCTGTGCACTCTGTTCCGCTATGTGCTGGGGGTGAGCGAGGAGCGCTCCCGCCGCCGGGCGGTGTACGCTCTGGGGGAGTGCGTCTTTGGGGTGTACCTGTTCCACCAGATCTGGGCCCTGGTGTTCCGGTGGTTCGGGGTGTCCCCTCTGGCCCTGGGGGCGGTGGCCTCGGTGCCGGTGTTCGCCCTGGTCTACTTCCTGCTCTCCCTCCCCTTCGCCTGGCTGTTCTCCCATATTCCGGGGGTTGGACGCTGGCTGGCGGATTAAAAACAGACCCGGCGCTGTGGAATGATCCATAGCGCCGGGCTTTTTGTTCTCGTCAGGTCTCCGCCTCCCGCAGGCGCTCCACGATGGTGTGCCGGGCCACCGACCGGTACACGCCCAGAGGGACCAGGATGCCTAGAAGGGCGAATATTGGGATCACCACCAGAAAGGGGACCAGGGTCAGGCGGTAGGTGAAGAACCAGAACAGGTTCCCCACCGCTGTGAAGGCCGCCGGGCCCAGCGCCAGGGTCAGCGCCAGAGAGATGGCCGCCGCCCCCAGGGCGTAGAACAGCCCCTCATACACCAGCATGGTCTTCAGCTGTTTTCCCGTCATGCCGATGGACTGGAGGACGGCCAGTTCCCGCTTCCGGGCCAGGATGCCGGTGAGGATGGCGTTGAAGAAGTTCAGCACCCCCACCAGCCCCACAATGAAGCTCAGGGCCCCGCCCAGCAGCAGGAACATGGAGCGCATGCTCTCAAACTCCCCGGCGTAGAGGGCCTTGCTCTCGTAGTCCAGCTCCGGATTTACGTTCTCCGTGTAATTTTTTAAAAATTCCTCCATAGAGGCGTTGGCCTCGCCGGTGGTGTCAAAGGCGTAGTACATCACCGAGCTGGTCCCGGTGTCCTCCACGAAGGTCTGAGCGTTGAGAATAAACTCGTCGCTGCCGTAGTACCGGTAGCTGAGGGCGGAGGGCACCGTCACCAGGGCGGCCACCTGATACGCCGCGTCCCGGTACTTGACCGGCTGCGCCACCCAGTTGGACCCGGCGGGCACATCCTCCGCATCGGAGTAGGCGATGCCGGTGTCCGGGTCCACATATTCCCACTCCTCCACGTACCGGATGGTGACCGTATCCCCCAGGCGGGCCCAGTGGGAGTCCATGTCCGCTCTGCCGTAGTCGTCCTCGGCATACACGGCGGCCACATACGTTCCGCCGTCCTCATAGAGCTTGGACAGGTCCCCCTCCAGCACCGTCAGGTGGTCCAGGGCAAAGGGACTCATGCCGGAGAGCTGGACGTTTGCGGCCAGGTCTCCCGCCTCGTTCCGGCCGGTCAGGCGGATGGCGCTGTCCAGCTGTTCCGGGGTGTAGAAGCGCTGGTTCATCTGCCGGAAGTAGTCCTCGGTGATATACTCCAGGGCGGAGGAGGTCTGACCGTACACCACGCCGCCGTCGGTGATGCCCCCCTGGGCGCCGATATCGTCCATGGCGGACTGGGGCACGGCCATATCGGGGGTGAAGTCCAGGACGCTGTTTTGGAATTTCCCGGCGTTGGCCACGATGAAGTCGCTGGCGGTGAAGTTGGACACATACTTGTCCATGTCAAAGCCATTGGTAAAGTTCACCGTCACCGTCAGCAGTACCACCGCCAGAGACAGGGAGGTAATTGTGACGGCGGTCTTGCCCCGGCTGCGGCCCAGGTTGGCCCAGGCCATGGCCGGCAGGGAGGACCGGCCCGCCCCCTTATGGGCAAGGCGCTTCCCGGAGGGGCGGCGGGATTTTCTTCCGGCCCCCTCAGTGTACCGCACCGCCTCAATGGGGGAGACCTTGGCCGCCACCCGGCCGGGCCGGTGGCAGGACAGGAGCACCGTGAACAGGGCGAACAGGGCGGAGCCCAAAAAGAGCACGGGGCTCACCGACACCACGCCGGACACTCCGTCCAGGTGGGAGATGATCACCGGAGTGAGCTGCCCGCCGATGAGCCACCCGGCCAGGAGCCCCAGGGGAATGCCCAGGGCGGAGAGGGCCAGGGCCTGGTACCGGATGATCCGCTTCAGCTGACGCCCCGTGGTGCCGATGGTCTTCAGCAGGCCGTAAAACCGGATATCCCCGGCCACCGAGATCTGGAACACGTTGTAGATGATGAGATAGCCGGTGAGGAGGATGAGCAGGAGCATCCCCGCGATCACCGCCGCCGTGGCCGGGTCCATACTGTCGGACAGCTGGGCCCCGGTGTAGCCCCAGTTGATTCCGGTGTCAATGTAGTTCTCTCCCGGCGTCTCGCTCTGATAGCCGTGGCCGGCCAGAATCTGATCCAGGTCCTGCTGGATGTGCCGGGAGCCGCTTTTCAGCATCACGTCCAGGTTCCAGGCGCCCGTCATGCCGTCGGTGGGGTTGTTGGGGTCCACCCCTACCTCGTCCAGGATGGCGTCCACCCGGCTCTCCGGGATGAGCATGTGGCTGGCCTGGACGGCCCCGTCCCGCTCCCACCAGCCGCACAGGGTGAAGGTCTGGGTGGTCTCATGGCCGTCCACGTCAAAGGTGAGGGTGAATTGGGCCCCCAGCTCCGGCTCAATGCCCATCAGCGCCAGCACCTGGGTGTCGGTGGCCGCCTGGTCGGTGCCCTCCTGGGGCAGGGAACCCTCCACCGGATCGCAGAAGGACCAGTGGGCGTAGTTTGCGTCGGACCAGCCCACCTCCACATGGGCCTTGTTGAAGGGCGCCTCTGTGGGCATGCCCAGAAAGCGCCGCACCCCCCACTGGCCGATGAGGGGATCATCCTTCAATTCGCTGCACTGCTCCTCCGTCAGGTACTTGAACCCGCCGTGGGAGAAGCCCCCTACCTGGCGGAAGTTGGACTGCTGGATGCCCTCGTTGATGGACAGGGCGATGGTGAAGAGGGAGGTGAACAGCACCGCCGTCAGAGCGATGGCCAGCACCGCGATAAGATTTCGGGTCCGGTTGGCCATTAAACTCTTCCAGGCCAGGCGGCGGATGCACTTGCCGTTGGATACCTTCATGGCGCGCACCCCCTCACCGCGTGACGATCCTGCCGTCCTCAATGCGGACGATGCGGTCGGCGAGCTGGGCGATCTCCTCGTTGTGGGTGATCATCACCATGGTCTGGGCAAATTTCTGTCCGGTGGTCTTCATCAGGGAGAGGACGTCCTGGCTGGTCCGGGAGTCCAGATTGCCCGTGGGCTCGTCGGCCAGGAGGATGGCGGGCTTAGTGGCCAGGGCCCGGGCGATGGCCACCCGCTGCTGCTGTCCGCCGGAGAGCTGGTTGGGCAGGCGGTCCAGCTTCTGCTCCAGCCCCAGGGCCTCAATGACCTGGTCCACATACGTCTCATCCACCCGACCGCCGTCCAGCTGAATGGGCAGGACGATGTTGTCATAGACGCTGAGCACCGGCACCAGGTTGTAGGACTGGAACACAAAGCCGATTTTTCTTCTGCGGAAGATGGTCAGCTCCTCATCCTTCAGGGCGAAGATGTCCCGGCCCTCCACCAGGACGGAGCCGCCGGTGGGCCGGTCCAGCCCGCCCAGCATGTGGAGCAGGGTGGACTTGCCCGAGCCCGAGGTGCCCACGATGGCCACGAACTCTCCGTTCTCCACTGTCAGATCGACTCCGTCCAGGGCCTTCACCTGGGTGTCGCCGGAGCCGTAGTACTTTTTCAATTCCTTGGTTTCCAAAACCGTCATGGGGATGCACTCCTTTCTGATGTCCCCATTGTACCCAAACAACCTTTCCAGAGTCTTTCCAAAATCGAACAGAGTGGTAAGAATTCCGCAACCGCCCGTTGCTTGTGCATGCGGAGGCGGTCTGCTATACTGGTCAAAAAGGAGGCGATTGGATGGAGACAAGGGATGCGCTGTTGGAGCTGCGCCGGGACCTGGGGCTGTCCCAGGAGGAGTTTGCCCAAAGGCTCCGGGTCACCCGGCAGGCGGTCTCCCGCTGGGAGACCGGCGAGACCGTCCCCAGCACCGACACCCTGAAGGAGATCGCAAAGACCTTCCAGGTGCCGGTGGACCGGCTGCTGGGGTACCCCGCCGGATATTGTCAAAGCTGCGGCATGGCCCTGACCCGGGACGGGGAGCGGGGGACCGAGGCGGACGGCAGCCGGTCGGAGGCGTACTGCACGTACTGCTACCAGCAGGGGCGGTTCCTTCAGAATGTGACCATGGAGGAGATGGCGGAGCACAACCTGCAGTTTTTAGCGGAGTGGAACCGGGCCAACGGACTGGACCTGGATGAGGCGGAGGCCCGGGCGGGGCTGCTGGCCTTTCTTCCCACCCTGAAGCGCTGGCGGGAAGCAGGGGGGACAACAGAATAGCATTTTCAGCGCACAAAAAGCGGGGCGGCCAACTGGCCGCCCCGCAGGCTGTCGAAAAAGCCCAGGGACTTTTCCGACAGCCTGCAAAAATGCCGTTACTTTTGCGCTGCACAGCAGCACAAAAGTCCGCGCTCCGCGTGCCGGAAGCCTTGCACAGCAAGGCTTCCGGGGCATTCGATTCCACGCGAGGCGGGCGGCTGCCCCCTCGCGCTCCCCCGCCCCAGTTCAGGCGGGTCCTTTTAAACTGAGGTTTTTCGACACGCGGATGGGCCCCGCCGGAACTTCCGGCGGGGCCCCTCCGCATTATTGCATTATTCGGTGAAAATGACGCCGTAATCATAG
>ERZ1643247.276-NODE-276-length-65278-cov-130.787330_pt1 | contig 65278 bp, 100 predicted proteins | sample MGYA00579264_ERZ1643247 | MGnify/ENA primary metagenome ERZ1643247 (study PRJEB29033, sample SAMEA4952262) | chicken gut metagenome | biome: Broiler Chicken; feature: Gastrointestinal Tract; material: Caecum | place: Ireland | collected 2018 | study: Broiler... | reverse complement strand
TAGCCAGAGCCATAGCCAGAGCCAGAGCCATAGCCAGAGCCATAGCCAGAGCCATAGCCAGAGCCAGAGCCAGAGCCATCGCCAGAGCCATAGCCAGAGCCATAGCCAGAGCCATCGCCAGAGCCAGAGCCATAGCCATCGCCATAGCCAGAGCCATAGCCAGAGCCAGAGCCAGAGCCATCGCCAGAGCCAGAGCCAGAGCCATCGCCAGAGCCAGAGCCAATATTTAGAAACTGTTTTATTCTATCTTCCATTACCTTTCCCATACCGGTACACTTTCAATAGATTTTACAGCTTTATCCGAACACGGGATAATTTCAATCACATCCAAAATCTCTATCTCTGGAACCGTAACTGTGAATTTGCATTCAGATGGGGTAGTCGTACCATTAACTGCTAATTGAGATATACTAGCAGCACCATCCCAATACCACAACCTACGACAATTTGCGAGCTTAACCTCACTACCATTTCTTTCTACTAATTCTCCGAAAAATACGCCTGAACGGTCGCCTCTAATAATTACTTTTTTATTCATAACTTTATTTAATTTAGTAAAACAAATCTCCTATCTTGTGTCATATTCCCTAAAGAATGTATTTCTCTTAGAAAACCAAGTTTTTCCATGAATTCTATACAACACATCACTTCCCAACTATCACCACACACTTCATTTAATACTTCTCCTTTGGAATATTTGCTAGTATTGCCACCTTCAAACATTTCAGCTTTCATCTTTTCATAATCATACATATCATTCCTCCCATTCTACTCTAACCGTAGCTTTGCATGTAACATCTTTTTCATTGACTTTCATACGCATGGCTTCTTCTTTTGATTTGTGAACCGCTCCAATACATCTTTCCATGAATGTTTCATATATATTTATCCATCCTTCTTTCTTCTCTCCCACCATGCATAAATCGGCAGGACTGTCTTTTTCTCCATCAGAAAATCGTCCTTTTTTAGTAAAAGAAGCGGGATATTCTTTGCCATCCTCGCCTTCAAGTAGAGCAACAATAGGGAATCTATCGTTATTTGCATCAAAACATACAATTCTAGCTCTAAATCCTTCTCTTGTGCATAGAGGCGCACCTGCTTTTGCTTTTTCTAAATCAAATGGTTTCATAATTTTGTATTTTATATTAGTTCAATTGCTTTCTGTATTCCAGCTTCCAATGCTTCTTCGTAGGTGTCCCACTGACCACCATCGTTAGGACCTTTAAATATTCCATCGGTTATATGAGTTCCATTGTCAGCTTTGCATATATCATAGCTATAACCGCAAGCGTTTCTAATGATGGAAATATGTAGGTTATTTGTTTCACGAAGCCATTTCTGGGCTAATGATTGTGTTGGGAAATGATAATAGTTAAAGCCTTTTTGCAATAATATATTCAAAGTGTTTATCGTTATAAGTTTATCTTCCATTTTATTCCTCCTTTTCTTTAAAGTGTTTGATTAGCTCTTCTACGGTAGCCTTATGACTACAATGAAACCATGCTGCCTGTACACTCTCTCTAATATTTTCTCGTGCATAATTGATGTCATCGTCAACGCATATAAACCAACTATTTTCAGGAGGATATACAAACCATTGTGAATCGTCAGTATCATCCCTCAATGCAGCGATAGCCAAGAAAAGCTCTTCATTTGTTCCACAATCAATTCTGCCTTTCTTGGTTACGGTATCTATATCATATATCACCCCATATAAATCCCAATAAGATGTTATGATTGCTCTTCCTCCTTCAATGCTTTTATGACTTCCTCTACCGTCATAATTATGTGCATCTAATGTTGTATTACCAGAATTAAGTATGTTATATCCCAATTCTTCCAACTTCTTCCGAAGCTCCGGTGTGTTTTTGCGTATAAAACACGGTGTTGTAAATCCCATAGTTAGTCCTCCTTATCTGTCTTAATGTTCGTTACTTTGCCCTGATTGACGAATTTATAACCAATTCCTTTTTGAGCCTTTATATTGCATAATTTATCGCATGGCAAATTTTCATAGCAAACACTGTATAAAGAACAAGTTGTGCAATCGCTACATTCCGTTCTTATAAGGTCATGCAAAACTCCGTCTATTATTATTCCGTTCTTTATTTCCATGATTATTGACTTTAAACTTCTATACCTTTTTTTTCAAGCTCTTTTATCACTTTCTGTGCTGTAAGCAATTCATAAAGACGAATACTTGCTGCTTCAAACCGTTCTTTTGCATCTTTAAGATGTGTTGCTTTTTCTGTGATATGAGATTTATCGCTATTGTAGAAATTTCTTTGAGCATCAGCAAAATCTCTTTTTTCTTTGTTCGTCTGAACTATTGCATCATATAAAAGATGTTCCAATGCAGAATGAGCTGTTATTTTCATTTTCTTTCGTTTTTAAGTTCTTTCAATACCTTTTTCGCTATCTCATAGTAATTCAACTGCCAACTAGTATAAACATCATCGGTGTGTTCGTCATAATGATTGGCATATACGTATGAATCCAATTCTGAACGAAAAGATTCTCCATCTAGCCCACTATCATCACAATCATCGTACATCATCAATTCATGAGCTACTTCTTTACATTCTTGATGTGTGACGAAATCATACACAGTCCCATCATAAACATTTGTCTGACGGACATATTTTTGTCCCGGCTGTATCTTGCAAGCACAAAATTCACATATATGTTCTTTCTTGGCTGTTGGATAGGTTTCTCTTAATACTGTAGGCATAATTATTCCTCCTTCTTTACTAATTCAACTTCTGTCGGCTCTTCATCTTCCCATTTTACTTCGGGAAATAAAGAAGAATCTAGCTTATAGAAATCATGGGGATTGTCACTACATAATTGCCAACTTTCCGAATACTTCACGGGTTGCTTTTTATAAAGATACAAATCACCGTCTTTGTCTCTCGCTACATACATATTAGTCTCCTTTCTCTTTAATCCGTTCTAGTACATCTCTGTTGGCTTCCAGTATTTCATCGAAAGATGGTATTGGCAACCACGCAAGTATTTTATTAGAGCCAAACTTCCAATCTTTTTCGCCCAAATAGGAACTTTGTTGGATTTGTATTTCCCCCTTATATTCATAAAGGACTAAAACTTTTTCCAAATAGTCCGGCAACCTATCTTCCACGCTTATCCACGGTGATTGCTTTGCCTGCCATTTTGCACCAGCGATAAAATCATCCTGTGTTTCTCTATACAAAATTCCTCTATCAGTAGGTTCATACTGCCCGTCAGCGTATTCTTTTGCAGCTTCTTGTATATTCATATTTTATTTGTTTTAAATAAATACATAATCTCCGTTTTGGAATCCCCAAATAGTATGTAGTAAAATCCAATCATCTTGAAATTTACATCCATCCTTTTCGCATTCAACCACCAGCATATTTGCTTTATCAGCATAAATTAATGGGGTTACGATACCTGTAAATACACCATTTCGTCCGGTGAATTTATTACCTTCCTTTAATCGCTTGATTATTTCCTCTTGATTCATATTTATCTTGTTTTACGTTTTTCTATTAGTTCTTCTTCACTGACGGTCGTATTAGAAAGGATGCTAAGATTAGAAACTGTATTGGGTTTACAATACAAACACATTTGAGTAAACGGTGAATATACCCTTCCACACTTCGGACAAATCCATCCTTGCTGTCCGAACATTCCGTTATACGTATTTACTGCACTTGATTCTATTTTTGGGACAGAACCTTGATTTATACTTTCCATATTTTTATATTTTAGTTATTTCTTATGTATCAATCGTTTAATAGCATCCTTTTTAGAGTATGCCATAACTTTCTTTCCTTTTATGGTAAACTCTCTCAACTCTTTAATTGATGACTTAACTTTATAGTCAGGATTAAAAGCCATTTCTTTTTTACGATTTATTGAGTATGAATTATAACTTTGCGCTGCTGCACACATTGCTGCTGTTGCCAGTAACATTTGCTTTATCTTACTCATAATGATAGTTTTTTAATGTCATCCACTGATAGTTTATCCTTTCCTTTGGCATATTCGAAGAATCCTACTACAGAACATACACGTTCAGGAAGGTCATAATCACCTGTTTCAGGTAATGTCACCAAGATACTAAGTCCTGTTCCATTAATATATTCGCAAGAAACGAAATCGTCAAAATCAATATACTTTTGTGCCTCTACAGCTAGAAGGTCGCAGTAGTGTAGATATGTATTGTAGCCTCCAATAGCATCATCTATTAATTTATCTATATTCATTTCTATTCTTGTTTAACATATTTATAAATTAGGATAGTATCAGTAACAGTCTTATGTTCTGTATTAGCATCAATCTTCTGTTTAAATTCTGTACTATTCCTTTCTTTGCAATACTTGCAATTACCCTTATGTGCTATACTGGCTACCTTTTTCAAACGATACGCTTCTGATTGAACCATAATATACTCACATGAATCAATTTCAATCACATCATACTCTATAACTGAATCTTTTTCAGTTCGTGGTGCTTCTTCACATGACATTAGCAATAAAGCCATCAGTGCTAAAAATAAGTAGTAAATATTACTTTTCATAATTGTATGTTTAATTCTTTATTTGTAATTGCAAAATATAAGTTTTGTACCTCATGTATATAATTAATAGGTCTGTAATTCCATGTATTCAATATCATTCTAAAATTAGTGTCAAAATACATAATTCGTTGTTTATTTCCTTTCCCATCATCGGGAGAAAGCATACCACACGATTTATTATCAGGATTTATATATTCAAATCCGCAATTCAGGAGTATTTCTTCTGTCAGAGGAATTCCTTCAACTTTATCTTCTTCCTCTTCTCTAAAAATACCATCTCCCATTTCTACTGTTATATTGTAATCATCATTAGCATATTCATTGCAAAAGTTTTTGTCCATTATAAATGCCACTTTCCCAATTCCTTCGTCTATTTTAACGTAATTACCAATTCTTAATTCTTCTGCTTTCATGATTATATTCTTTTAAAATGTTTAAAAACAAATTCAATAACATCAATGCCTATAAAAATAAGCATATATATAGATAAAAGATCTACATTCTCTTTTACACATTGTTGATTAATGCTTTCAGCTATTAACATTGCTGATAATAATATTACTGTTCGCATAATGGTTTCATTCTTTGTATTAAGTGAAGAGAGAGAGTCATCAATTGTTTAACTTGCTCTTCATTTGGATAATCTTCTTCGTAAAAGTCTATTATATTCAACAAGGTATCACAACCGGAACAAGAACCATAATAGATATGTGTCATCAGGTAATCTTCTATTCCAGGCTGATATACATCTTTTTTAGGGATGATGAATATCTTTGTACCTGACCAATCGCCATCATCAATTACGTGTATATTTTCCACATCATATTCAGATATAACATACGTAAATATAGCACTTACTATTTTTAGGTATGAATCATATTCTTTCAATTTAGTTTTTCTAAACCATTTTTCCAGCTTATGCTTATTAGCATTCCATTGATCTACAATTTCTTTTATCATAGCTTTTTATTATTAAATTCGTTTACACATTGGCACTATTACTTCTTCGATTTCTCTCCATAAGATAGGCTCTACATTGTAAGCCCATTTTTTCCCATTCCAAAAAGAATTAATATATCTGCCATCTTTGAGACAGACATTAACAGTGTTATATTTGCTCGGCTTCACTTCCCTAGCATTATTCCATCCGTCCTTTATCATTCTATTCCATGTTTTCATGGCTTATCTCTTTAAATATAACATTGGTTTCATCTTCTCTTTCAAGAGAATCACAACCTCCAAAAGATTCAGATACAAATTCCCCATTTTCTTCACAAACTTCTATAAAAAAACAATTCTCACAGGAATGACCTCTAACTGTTTCTACTTTTAAAGTTGTAAATGGAAGCTTTATTTCAGTTCCTATTGGTAATTCTTTCATGACGTTTTTGATTTATTGAATATACTTTGCGCTTTAGAAAGTGCTATCTTCTCTTCTGTACAGTCAAAGCCTGCTTTTTCAAAATTTATTATGACAGCAGAAGCATCTTCTATTGTTTTACCAGTATTTTCAGTTATACCTTCTTTTTCTAATAATTCAGCAAATCTTAATATTGCTACTTTGCCTAGTTTATACATAGCATTGGCAAATTCTGATTTTTCTTCTTTCATAGCATCTTTAGTTTATTAGATTAATATCCGTATTTAGAAATTAAAGAACCTTTGCTATCATTTCCTGGACTTATCTCATTTCTCCTCTGTTGGATAGCTCTTTCACAAGCTGAATCTACCATCTCATTCCATTTATTACCATTATGCGCTTTTACGTAATGGTAATCACATGATATATTCTTTTCACTTCTAATAGCTCTAATATTTCTAATTAAATCCATATTCTTAGGATATTCAGACTTGTTCCCACTTAGAACTGTTATGCAATATTGGCTATCAGTCATAAATATTACCTCACAATCATTGGGTAAATTTTCTAATGCTTCTTTAAAAGCTATAAGCTCCATTCTGTTATTTGTAGTATCATTAAAAGCATCCGACCATTCATAGATAATGCCATCAATATCGGGATCAATAATAATAATAGCAGAAGCTCCAATTTTGCTTATTGCATCACAACCACCATCTGTGAATACAACAAAAGTTTTTTTATTCTTCATAATAGGGCAATTTTAGTACTCTAATATATTAAAGCCGCTTGTTTATCTTCAATAATAGAGTATGTGTTACACATAATATATACTACTTCATTATTTATAACTCTCAATCTGTTATTGAAATTATAGTTTAAACAATTAATAGCTTCTTTATGAGAAGAAAAAGAAGTAACAACTTTAAAATTATGTTTTCTTCTTAAAATTCCATTTTTTTCACCAAAAGAAATCGCTTTAGCAACTTTGCTTTTGCTTGTTTTCATTCTTTTAGCCAATGTATCAAACGAAATCCCATTGTCTTTAAATTCAGTCAATCCATGCATGGTGCAGAACTTTTTAGCCTTCTTCCATTCTCTGTATTTTGATTTAGATAAATGTCCTTTCGGCTTAGTCCCTTTAATAACTTGATGATTGACGTAATTTTTCCGTCTTTGTTCTTCCGTTATAAATAATGCTTGCAATCCGGTTTCAATCGCCTTGATATTTGATAAATCCAATCCATCTAATCTTACATTTGACTTAGCAGCACGAACCGATTTAAAAAGAAGATGTTTATTGTTCTTTCCAACAAAATCTAATAGTTCCATGCTTCCAAGAGCTTCTAACCGCTTCTTCACTGTATTTTTATGCAGACCTGTAATTTTGGATAGTTTGTAATAAGAAAAATTAAGAACGACTGATGATCTAAACTTTTGTTTTATAAAAATAAGTAGGGCTATCGCTTTCCGTTCATCGGTAGCGGATATTATTTCATTATATCTTTTCCTACTTAGTCTTTTCATAATTATATATATAAAACAATAAAACCGTAGCTGAAACTCTATCAGTACGGTTCTATTGTTACCGTGTTAACAGACATTGTATAAATACAATGGTGGCAATTGCTAACATACGGTTATATAATCAAAAAAACTTTTATAATTAAGAAAAATATAATCATATATCATCCATTGCCACGTTTCAGATACATTGCAAATATCCTCTTTATTTTTGAGATGTGCAAGAGAAAAACGGTATTTAACATTTATATAACTTTTGGACAACCTAAAACAACCTTATGGATAACCATATTAAAACCATACTAAAACCACATGGTTATAATAGGATAACATCTTTTGTTGCTTCGGTTTCCACAATTTCAACTAGATAATCACTCCATCCGTCGTTGAATTTCACATCTCTAGTTTTATCTTCTACTTCTTCAAGTAGTTCAATTAAAGCTTCAACTGTCATATTCAATAATTATAAAGTTCAACACAATCTTCACGCTCTATGACGTCTTTCACTTCATCATCCAAAATGTCTATTGTCACAGGTTTGCTTTTATCTTTAATTTCAGATAAAATATCAATTAGTTCTTGTACTGTCATAATTTATCCTCCTATTTTACATTAAGTGTTCACTGCCTTAATTAAACCTCTTGTACTTTTAAGATTTCATCTAGCCGAAACAAAGCTCTATCATATTCTACTTCATTGTCAAAGTAGAAATACCTTATTCCGTTCCCGTACTTCATTTCAATGCAGTATTTACCGCTTGATACACTATTACCACATCCTTTGTATTCTTTAATACTTGCGTCTTTCAATCGTTGATTCTGTATTCTTATCCACATATTGTATATATTTACTTTTATTTTACATCAAAACATAAACTAAACAATTCATCTTTTGTGCCATCGTATTCCCATACATGTTCATATTCACTTTCTTCTGTTTGCAAATAAAGCGATATGCGAATATAATCCCAACTTATTCCGATGTTATCAATTTCTTTGCTTGTAACATCTTCATACTGACGGATTCTTTTTATAAATTCCGTTTTAGCTTTTTCTGTTTGCTCTAAAAACTTTTTGTATGTCATAGTTCTAATATTTAAATGATTCTACTAACCACCAAATTAATAAACCATCTACCACCAATTTGAAAAGATTGGCAAGGAAGCTAACTTCTACTTCTTCTCCATTTAAACATGCTGCCAATGTTAATTTAAGGATTCTTTGTTGTTTTAGAATCTAATACTAAGGTGATTTTCTTTGTTTTCATATCATTATTCAATTACATACATTAATAAACCATCTTTTGCTTTTATTTCTACCAATATTTCTTTGCAATTTAATCTCTCTTTTAGAAATTCTAAGGTACTTGTTCTAGCAAAGCAATTCTTTGTGGAAACATACATAACTTTCCCATTGCTTTCAATAGAAACTATTCCTTTGATATATTTTCTAATAATATCCTCTTTGCTTTCCATAACTCAAATATTTAATAGTTCATTTTCTTTAATTCTTAACTCCAATGTTTTAGGGTATCTCATCTTCACATCTATAAATTCAACGACATAAAGATTGTTTCCCTTGACTCCAAACATATCCTCTATAGTATGATATGCTTTGAACTGATACCTTTCATCAGGATATTTATTCCTGAAATAATTCTCTATTAAAATTCTTTTGCTCATAGCTTTATATAAATTTAGGCAGTTATATACGACTCTACACTAGCCCTGTCGTTATAACTTTTGGTTATAAAAAAACTCTTCCTAGTCGGCTATAACTGGGAAGAGTCTGTTTCTTTAAACAGATATAAATTTGAAAATTCAAATCAAATCTTTATCTTTGCAATAAGACAATATGCTTATCATAATACTATGTGGATAATTGGAAAGGGTCTACATAGGTAGGCTTTTGACTATAAATCAAAAACTTTTTAATTATGAAAAAGCATATTTGCAACAAAGAGAAAACGGTTGAGGTTGAAGGTTACATTGCTATACGTGAAAACAAAGTAGTATATGTTGAACCTCATAAACGTTGTCGCCCTACTAACAAGAAGTAGGCTTTGTTGGGAGTCGCATTTAGAGGATGCGACTCTTCTTATTTGACTTCAAATATAATAAATAACATCTAATTTACAAACATAATATCTGCTAATAATACTTAATCACCTCCACTTCTGTCTCATATTCTTTTGATTAGCAAAAATAAACTGTACTAAAATAGGTATACAGAACCATTACCGTTTATAAACTATAAACAGTAATTTTGCAAGAATACTAACTTAAAAAATGGAAGATATGATACCTATTGCATCATCTGCGTTTCTCGGAGTAGATTATAATTCCGAAACAAGAACTTTAACAGTTTATTTTAGAAATGGAAGAAATTATGTTCATCATGGAGTGCCCGAATCAGTGTACAAACAATTTCTTAACTCTCCTTCAAAGGGCAGGTATTACAATCAGTACATAAAAGGGATTTATCAATAGGCATTAATTGCCATGCATTTTTTCTAATCCAATCAATATCTACTTCATGCGGATCACGATCAATACAAAAGCATCCGCATGAAGTATCGTAGTATTCTCTCAATTGTTCATACGTAAGTTTGCTAGTTGAATTCTTTTTCCCTTCTTCAATTTTCTTTTCCATAATCTTTAATTTTTAATTGTTATTACTTTTTGTTATGACCGACTATTTGGTGTCGGGTCGTATATAAGTGCCTAAATTTAATATTATCTCGTTTTTACTTCATTATCTTTTTAAGTTTCCGATACATTGCAGCCGCACGAACTGAATTATACTCCATTCCTGTGGCTGTCTTTTGATTCAGATTATTTAATTTTTGTGCAATATCTCCCCAAATTTCGTAGTTTCTAGGCTCTCCCTTATCTTTTATCCAATCAGTAATGAAAGCCCAAAAAAACACATTACTTTCATTAACACGTGCATTTTCTCGCCTTTTGTTTGCGGACTCATCGTGCATCTTATTTATTGAAACTATTCTATCTGTAGAACTATTCTTTCCCCACAATTCATTTGTTCCGCCTGTTTGCTCATTACGTTTTTTCTTTGCTGCTAAAGCCGCTTTTGTACGTATGCTAACTAATAGTGCTTCTCGCTCTGAAAGGGCAAAGAACAATGTCAAAGTAAATTTGTCACTATTAGGTAAATCGCAAAAGATAATATTTCCTTCTCCAACCTCTTCCAATATCTGTAGTGCTTCCAATGTGTTACGGAAACGATCGCACTTAGCAATAATCAATTTAGCATTTTCTTTCTTTGCGTGTTCAATCGCTTTCCGTAATTCCGTACATTTAGACAATTCCGTTCCGGTATAAATTTCTTCATAGTCCGCCAACAACAAACCGTTATCTTTTTCTATGAAGTAATTTATAATGTCTTTTTGTGCCTCAAGTCCTAAACCAGATCGACCTTGTTTTTGCGTTGACACCCTACGCCAAGATATATACTTATTCATATTACTATTTTTTAGTTAGCCCTTCAAATACAGTACATCCACCCCAAATAATCAAACATATTATAAACAACATTTTTTACTCCTTTCTTTATTTAAAGACCATTATCAATAGCCTTGTCGACACTCATAAATGAGAATATTTTTGAATTTATTTCATGTAAATTCATTCTATATTTGGCTTTTCTCATTTCGTAATAACTTTTAAAACCTTTCGTTATTTCCGGCTTATTGGCAAAATTAGTGATTTCAACCAATACATGTGTATATCCATTCTCTTTGTAATCTTTTGCTTTCATATTATCACTTTTTATTAATATGTTTATTACTTTTCTTTAATAATAACTCCCTTTGAATTTCATTCGCTGCAAGTCCTTCCAGTTCTTTTTCAAAAGATTCATTAAAAATACCTCTTTGATATTTTGACTGATTAGGAATGAAATTTATTGGATCAAACTTTTTCTTTTTCATAGTATTTCATTTAATTCTTTTATAATTTCTTCCTTTGTAGCGTAATCTCGTAAACCTAACAACTTTATCATATATCTTCGGTCTACTTGATCAGGAAACAAATATTCCGAATAAGTTTTAACTATATCCTTTAAAATGATTTCCGGCTTGTCGTAACTTTCTATCAAGCTGTCGATTAAATGCCCTTTTTCTCCTCTAGCGTCCCACTGATTTACAATTTCATTTGTAGAAAGATTTTCAAAAGTAAAATACCCTTCTTCGATTTCGTGAACATCACGTACAATCTTTCTACATAGTTCCGGGTATCCATCAATTTGAGATATTATACCGTTATTAATCATTTCTTTAAATGACTCTATTTGCTTTTCTGTATACTTTTTCATAACTCATTCCTCCATTAATTTTACTTTGAGTACTTTCAAGCCGTTTGTAAGTTGCTTTTCTATTATCTCTTTTGCTTCTTGTTCATTCTTAGCATATACACCTATATTATAGCGTGCATTCTCTTTTCCGTAATATACTATATATTCTTTCATCCCCTAACCGCTACTTTTATACCGTTACGTATTAATGTTACTAAAATACTATCTAACAATTCAAAAGGAAAACACAATACACCGTCTTTATTTAATTCAATACCTAAAATCTCCTTAGCTATAATTGCATCTTTTTCATATATTTATCCCAAATTATTATTTTTTATAATTATTTAGATAATCGGAATGATTACTCTTAATTTGTTTAAATATCCCTTTCATAGCTTTAATATTTTAAATTGTTTAATACAAACATTCTTCTTGCTATTCTCTTTTGTTCTTTCTCTGAATAATATAATTTGTTGTTCATAACAGAGCAAACGAACTCAAATCTTTTCTTTATAATTGTTCTTGTTTTCATTACTATTTTATTTACAAAAGATCAAACATAAAATATAACAAACTAAAAGTATTCCACATAAAGCGGAAAAACCTTTAATAATCTCTTTAAATTCTTTCGTTTCCATAAAATTAAAATTTCATTCTTGATAATATTTCTATATTTTCATAGCCTCTATTTTTTAAATAGGCAAGTAGTTCACTTGTATTATATCCTTTTGCGGGTTTACATTCTCTTATAAAATCGCTATAAGCTTCAAAGTGCATGTTATCATACAAAGAATAGACTAAAAACTTCCCATTCATTAGCTTTTCCGTAAACACGGCAATAATTTCACCGTCTTTCGTTATTCTGAAATTTACTTTTGTTTTCATTTCCATTATTTATTAAAACGTTTCCTACAGTAATCGAAAGCCTCGCCGGATAAACTATTGCTAAAGCCCCTTTTATCAATGTAAAAACATTGAAACAAACTAGTATCTCCGTAATTATTTACAAGGTTATGAAACATTTGTTTTTGCGCTTTCTTTGTTGCAAAACAATATTTGGAAAAGTTTTGCAATACCTTTTTTCTTTCTTCTTCATTTAATTTAAAGTTTATCCACCCTTTTGTATTATGGTGAAAACGTCCGTTTATAAATTGTTCTACTGTCATTTGTCTAGTTTGGTTTAATAAACCTATTAAAGTCTTATATTTAATTGTTTTCATAACTCTATATATTTAATTATTGTATTTAAAAAATAAAAGCAATTTGTATATAGCCCCTTCTTTGTCTTTTTTCTACAATAACTTTTGCTTTATCCGCTTGATGAAAGACAAATCTATTTCGGGGTATATTACAGGAAGAAGAAGAAATACCTTTTGCGCCTGTATTTACTTCTCCGCAAAGTTTGTTAAAACTTTCTACATTAGCCAATGAGTCTATAAAAGAGTCGGACCAATATTTTTGCGATATATTAAATGTTATCTCCATACTATACAATGTATTAGTTTAATTTCTCTCTTAACTGAATTAATCTCCACGCAATAACCGAAAACCAATTATTTTGAAAATCAACTATTTGTCTTTCCGTTCTGCAATATCCCCACGATTTGCCTATATTAATTATAGTATCAGTGCAATAAGCCACACCGAAACAAGACGGCAAACCTTTTATATATTCTTTCACTCGTTCCTGTAAACTAGGATATAACCGCTTATAATAAGCGTCGTTATATTCTCTATCAAAACAGTCAAAGAAGTAATTAATAGCTTCTTTATCACTCATATCTAATTTTTCATCGTTATAAATGCAGTCCAAAACGTAAGCAAATTGTACGCCTACATTCTTATAATCTCTTACATTCTTTTTCATAATTATTTCTCCTTTATTTAATTATTATTAGTTTGCGCGTGTCCCGGAACTCGAACCGGGTGCAACGCCTGTACGTTTCACGTCTTAGTATTATTCATGCTGCTAATTCAATACGCATATTATCAACCAACAAATAAACGGGATATTTAGCGCCTTCCATTGTAGCGTCTATGTAACAATATTGATCGCTTTCAAATTCCGGATTATTGTTTATCTCGTCCTTGAATAACTCATTATATTCTTCTTCTGTTAAATAATAAGCTGTTAGCCCTTTATTTATTAATTCGGTAACGACAATATCAAGTGCTTGATATTCATTTTCCGCCTCTGCGTTAAACACGTCAAGAATATAACCACGTCCAGACCACAACAAAATATTGTACTTCTTCATACATTTAATTGTTTTTAGATTATTATATTGTAACTGTTATTTGCTACTCTGTATTTAACGGGCTTGTAACCGTCTATATTACATAGGCTACATTAACAAAAATAGCAAGCTAAATATAACAGAACTAGGTAAGAACTAATATTTGTTAGCTCTTATCAGATTTACCCGTTATATTGAATACTTGCTATTTATTAGATTATTTTTATAAGGAAATATATAACTTACATCCATTCACCTGAATGTAGTTTTATATATTATATTGTATTGGTTTATTCACTATATTATAACTACTAGGGTCGGTCTCCTTTCGTCTCACCCGTATAACTCACTATTACGGTCTCATAACTAATTACTAGTTTGTAGGTACTGATATAACCAATGTTTGAGTAATACCTACTTAATAGTCTTATGCTTGTTAGGTTGCTACGATGCAACAAATAAGCCGCTATTTTCAATACGTGAATGAACGAAAACCAATTAACCAAATAGCAGAACGGAACGCAAAAAAGAAAAGGGATATTATAATATAGCTCTATTTCCCAGTAAATCGAAAACCTGCTGTATACAGGTGTATAATATAATATCTTTGCGGTCTGCATAAGATAGGAGTTAATCAGTATTTTAAAGAACTACTTTGGGAACTGTTTCCCTTTCTTTGTATTGCAAATATACGCACATTATCCGAATGCGCAAAATATGCACTAATATATTAACCTTTGTTAGACTATGCGCACTATATGCATTATTGAATTAACACAAATAAGTACGAAAAAATCGTAGTTAAGTTAATTTCGTGTTAAATGTAAACAATAACGAAAAACACACTGGAACACACACACAACACAACGCAAATAAAGCGGGGAAAAGGGATAAAGGGAAAAGGGGAAAAGCAAGCCAAACGCTACGGAAAGCAAACAGGCAAGCACTATTAACGAATATAGTACTATATCGAAGATGTAGTACTATATGAGTAAATAATATATATATACTACTATATTATATATATACTATATAGAGAAAAATACACATGTAAAAAAAACAGAATAGATAAAACATATCGAAAAGATAAACATCATAGAAAAAATCTATAAGAAGAAAACAAAAAGCGAAAAAGGTTATTTATACGAGATTGCGGCTTTCTCACACGCCAAACATTTTTTTGTGTATGCTTGTTTAATGCAGCCTATTTTTGCACATTATAGGAAAATGCGATGTTTCCAGAATACGAAACGAGTGTTTAAGACGTGTTTTAAGGCTGAATGCGATGTTTTAATATAAAAAGCTATGTTTATATCGTCTTATTATTGATCTTTTAAAATTAAGCCTAAAAATACGTTCATTCCTGTATTTTGCCCTCTGTTTTCCGGTGGCAAATGGCGTGTGGGGGGTGTACCCCCCCTATTGACCCTAGCCGCCCCATCCCGCTTGCTAAAAAAAAATTTTTTTGAATTTTTTTTAGCCCATACTATTTGATTTATTATTTTAATGTTTTATCTTTGCTGCCTAACTTAAAAATGGAGGTAAAAATGAAATTTGAAGAAGCTAAGGAATTTACTTGTTCTTGTGTTTACAAGCTTACTTATCCTGATGGTAAGTGTTATGTTGGTCAGACAAAGAATTTATGCAATCGTGTTAAGTTGTATGAATCCCAACTTTTTGGTAGTTTTGGAGATGATTCAAAGAATATGATTGCTTTGCGTGAATTTGGAATTGATAATGTTGATATTTCGATTCTTCGTGAGCTTAATATTGATGATAAGTCTGACTTATTGCTTTGTCTTTCTATTTTGGAGATAAAATATATCCGTCAGTTGAACACTTTATTTCCTAATGGCTATAATTCCGGTATTGGTGGTGAGATATTGGGTATTCCTACTGATTTAATCTCTACTGATTCTAATGATATTAGTTGGAACAAGCCTGTTTTGGTTTATGATATAGATGGTAATTTTGTTTCCGAATATCCATCTATTGCAAAATGTGCTTATTTTTTAGGCGTTGATAGTGATACTGTGTCTTGTAAATTGGATAAGCGTGGTTCTCTTCTTTTGAATAAGTATTTTATTCGTTCGAAGCGTTATGGTGCGATACCTGAAAAGATTGTCGGTTTTAAGCCTAAGGTTGTCACTAAAGTAAAAGAGGTTGTTGAAGAACGTATTGTGGTAAAGGAGCGTCCGGTTTATGTAACCCAGCCTACTTTGAAATATAATTTGTCGGGTGAATTTTGCGGTGAGTATGAGACTCGCATAGATGCTGCTTTATCTATTGGTCGGAAGAACATTTCTTATGGTATTCCTATTCGTGGGTATATTTTCTTCAAGCATGATGGCGGTGATATTCGGCAGAATATTGGTGTAATAGAAGTGAGGTCAAAGAGATTGCCTAAATATTCTGACGCCTTGAATCGTGATTTGGATCTGCCTGATCCTGTAGTTGGTAAATCATCTTGGCGTAATTTAATTAATGATTTCAAGATAGAGCAATATACGATTTATGGAGAATTAGTAGGTACTTATAACAGTATAAAAGAAGCTAGTCAAAAGACAGGTATAGCTTATAGTGGCATTTGGGCTTGTGTTTTTGGAAGAACCCGAAAGAGCTCAGGCTATATTTGGAAGAAGGTTGATGAATAATTCTCCTAATAGTTTTGTGTTTGTTCAGGTTGGGGATTTTATATATTTTGGGTGTTATAAAGTAGCATTTAATAGCCATAATTTATTTTTGTCTATTTAATGCTATTTTTTGTTGTTTCTATTGGCTTAATTTGTTATTTTTGTGCTTAGCCATAAAACTAAGATTTTATATTTTGTACTTTCCCCCTGTCTGTGAAGATGGGGGTTTTCTTTTTTAGTTTAACTATTCCTATATTTCTTCTATTTTAGCCATTAAGATGATAAGTTCTTCATTTTTGGCATGAAAATCGCTATTTATACCACTTATTAAACCTTATTTGGAGTTTATTTAGTTAAAGTCAGTGTTATATTTTGTATATTTCTTGTTTTTTGCTTGAAATGGGTGTATATTTGTGCCATAAAAATAAGAAATATGAAAGAATTGGATAATGTAATAAAGGGTCGTGGTGAGACTAAGGGTTTTACTTTTACTTTGGTGAACAAGTCTCCTTATGCTTATATGTACAGAAGCGTTGACGACTGTGGCGGTAATGTTGTTTATGAGGTTTTCCGTCGTGTTGAGAACAAGATGTTTGATTGTGTGAGTTATCCCAGTAGCAACGGATTTGGCGATTCTCTGTACATGGGTAAAACGTATAGGTCTGCCGACCTTGCTGTTCGTTGGTTTAACCATTTGACAGAGATGGGGCAAAAAAAACAAGGAATTTCTTTGTAGTATTGAAAATGTTCTCTATATTTGCAGTACTGGTACAGTAGAATTTACTTATAAGTGTTTGACAAAAAATGTAGGGGTGATAGTGATATTACCCCTATATATTATCTCTAATTTTTTATTCATTTAAAGGTGTTTGATTACTTTTTTCTTTCAGTTGAACATGGGGACGGGGATGGCTTAGTGAAGCTGTCCCTTGTTTTTTATATATGCTAAACGTTAATGTAGTGTTAAAGCCTTAATTACATTTGGCGATTGGCAATCGCCAACTTATATTTGCAGAACATTAATTTAAAACCAAAAAATATGGAACGTATTAAAGTAAGTTGTTATGTTGATGCTTCTAATTTGAGAAGCATTTTGAATTTACCGGAATTGAAAGATAATGGTGTGTCCGGTTCTGATTTGGATGGTGTTTCGGAGATTATACTTGACCCTCCAACTCTTCCTCTTGAAGATGATAATCAGAGAACCCAGTTCGTAAACAGTATTTTCGGTGCTGCTATCTTGACTATAATTCAATGGAAAAGTCATCAAAAGGGAAATACTATGAACGTTGAACCTAAAAAAGAGGGAGGACAGGACAATGAAAGTAGATAATAGTATTAGTGCACCGTTTAATGTTGATGTCTTGAAAAAGATTATAAGTAAGGAATTGAATAGTTTATTAACTATACGCCATTACGCAGAGATGAATAATCTTGCTAAGGAGACGGTTCGGCAGCGAATTAAGAAAGGTACTCTGCCTTACGTTTTAATTGATGGTATTTATTTTATAAAAGAAAACTCATGAAACCTGAAAATTTAAAAAAGTTGGAAGATACCATCAAAGCTATGGATTCCATGTATGAGAATCAGTTAAAGCCTTATATCTTAATATCACAGCAGGTAGGAGAGGCAGCAAGCTTCTTGGTAGACAGGATGAATGAATTAATCGCAATTTACAATGATGAGGAAGGACAAGTATAGTGTTATGTGTGATGGTATGAATTGTAAAATCAGAGATACTTGTAAAAAATATCAAGAATATCTTGATTACTATATCTTTGACCCTTTAAATGGGGAGGATTATCTTTATTACGGTTTTTTAGAACCTGCATATAATGGAACTTTTTGTGATAATTATGTAAAAGCGAAGAAATGAAAGCAGAATTGTATGATAAAATTAGAACGGCTGAAAAAATAGTGGATCAGACAGATCAAGCCGTTCGTGCATTGAAGGATTTAAAGACTTTCCTACAGCTTAGACGTCAAGAATGTCCCGAAGTCATAAAATGCCTGAATACTATGGTAGATTTTAGAATAAAAAAAAGAGATGAATATTATAACAAATTATTATTGCTAAACGATGAGGATTAAGTTTAATAAGAAGGATTTTTTAAACGCAATAAAGACAGGTGGTAGTTTCTCTTCCAAAAGAACTCCATTGCCAATTTTGCAATCTGTTAAAGTTCAAATAGTGGATAATACGTGTTGGTTGTTATCTTACAATGACAAGAATGCAATAAAGACCCATTTCAAGTTGGAAGAGTCTTATAAGAATATCGAGTTTTGCATAGACAAGGACGATATTGAGAACTATGTATCTCTTCTAATGGAGGATTACTTTGATATAGATGTAGATAATGAGAAACTGAATGCTATTGTCTCCACACCAAACAGTAAGATGAACTTTCCTTTACACGATGTAAGGGTATATCCTACATTGGCACAGGAGGTTAATTGCGATACATTTACATTGGATGCTAATTTGCTTGGCTATTGGATTCAGAAAGGTATGCCATTATTGGAATATGATGAATTTCAGCCTAATAACCAGCATCTTCATTTGTTTATAAAAGACAATAAGGTTGATGTATTTGCTTTCAATTTTGATAAGATGTACCATGATAGCGCATATATTGACTACGAGGGAGAACTGAAAGTATCTATAGACATGTCGGCTTTTGCGGCTCTGCGTAAGGCGTTAGCAAACGAACAAAAGGTCACTATAAAAAATGGAGAAAAGAATATCATTGTGATAGGAGACAATTCAATGTTGCTTATCCGCAAATATGACTTCAAACCATTGGACTTTTATATGTTGCTCAAATATCAGCCTTTGTTTGAAGTGGAAATAGACAAAAAAATATTTCATTCCATTGTATCAAGAGCAATATATGTACAAGATGATACCAAGACAGGAACAATGACTCTTAATTTTGATGAAACAGGGATTACATTTGTGTCGGATAATATGGAGTTAAATAAAAAATTAGAGGAAAGATTTGAAGTTGTAGGAGGAAAAGAATTTAAGCAGACGTTTATCCTGCAAAAGTTATTGCTAGTCCTAAACTCTATATCTTCTGACAAAGTAGTCCTTCGCCCATGCGGACAGAATGCGCTATTTGAGATAGGAAATACTGAATATACAACCGAAGGAGGATATGTGTCTCCTTGCAGGGATTAATTTTTAGTTGTTATCCGATGTAATATAGGAGATTAATTGTATATTTGCAAAATGGGATAGGTGAAGCTAGCTACTTCGCTGATAAGGGTTGCCGAACTACCTTCCCATTTTTTTTAGTTCGGCTGATAAGTTATTTTATTTTTATAAAAGTTCGGTATGAAAAAAAAGAAAACTTATTTTGATTTTCTTTCTGACCCTAGATGGCAACAGAAGAAAACAGAAATTCTACAACGTGACAATTTTACTTGTCAACATTGCGGACGTCAAGATCGCACACTGCACGTTCATCATCTCTTGTATAATAAAGACGCTAAACCGTGGGAATATGATAATAAACATCTTATTACTCTCTGTGAGATATGTCATGAAAACGATACAGAAGAATCAAGAGAATCTTATGCATTATTTTTAGAAGCAAAAAGAAAGTTTGAAGAAGTCGGTTTTTCACATGTCGTATTTAACGATATTTTAAGAAGATTATCTTATTATTTTAATTGTATTAATGATTCAGAAGAAGATATAATTGAAGAAGATAAAAAGAAAATTAGTTCTATATTAGAAGATGTTATTTTAGGAACACAATCTGCTTCTGACCTACGCACATTATATAAATTAGGTCTTAGTAAAAATGTTGTTGAGAATTTTTTTACTCATATATACTGTAATTTAACAATAGAATAATATGGATGCTGGGAATATAACTATAATTGAAGCTGAATCAAACTTTAAAAAGATTGATAAATGTCTTATTGAAAATGAAAAAATAGATTGCCTGACATTGGGTATATATACTAAAATAATCGTTCTTGGTAAAAAATGGAATCTTAATATAAAAGGATTATCTTATCATTTAAATATAAGCGATAGTAAGATAAGAAAGTCTATATCATTATTAGAACAGGCAGGTTATATAAAAAGAACTGCTGTTAGAAATGAAAAAGGGCAGTGTGTCGGATGGGATTATAAAGTATTTCCAACTCCCATAAGTATTGAAGAAAGAAGTAAGGCAGGAGTAAAAGCAGAAACCGAGTACCCCAAAAACCGACAACACGGTTTACCGACAACACGGTTTACCGACAACACGGAAAATGGGGAACACATAATATATAGACTTAAAGAAAATATAGACTTAAAGAAAAATAAGACAGAAAAGAAAAAAGAAATATATAAAGAAATTGTAGATTATTGGAATGAGCATACAAAATCTTATTCTAAGGTCAGACAAGTAACAGCAAAAATTGAGTCTGCTATCAATGCCCGTATAAGAGATGGTTATTCTATTGATGATATAAAAAAGGCTTTGTTATTATGTGAATCTCTTGGAGACTTCTATAAAGGCAAAGAACCCGGTAAGAATTGGAAAGCTAATTTTTATTGGATAATTAGCAATACTAATTCCAATTTTGATAAAATACTTACTGGTGATTTACATATATCAAGCGAACAACAACGAGAATTTAAGAAGGTGATGAATGGAGAAGAGTATAATTCAACCCAATATCATCCCAGTACCAACGGTTCGGATGTTCGTTGGAATGAACCGTCACAATGCTATATCTGTTTTTATCCGTGGGCTTTTGATAATCTTTGTGACGGATATACAAAAGATACACGTCCTGATAATGCAACAGTATATTGTCAAGGAAGGAAATATGTATGGAGTAAGAAACAGCAAAAATGGGAACATGACTGATGAAGCAGGAACAGATAGATGAACTTCGTTTATGGCATCATACTTTCAAAGAAGTTGGTGAGCTTTTTGAGATAAGAATATTAGGAGATAAGACATATAGTGGTTATTTTGATGATATAGAAATTGCAATAAATGCATTAACATCAAATACTTTTTATGATACTCAAAATATTTATTATACTGTTAATCCCATATTATCAGCTTGCAAAAGTCGTAAACAGTACAACAACTTTATTCAAGTGAGGGGAGATGCTACTTCCAAGAATGATATAGAGCGTAGAAGATGGATTCCCATTGACGTTGATGCTGAAAGACCGTCAGGAGTATCGTCTACTGACGAGGAGAAAAGAAAAGCTCATTTGAAAGCAGTAGAGGTGTATAATTTCTTAGGTAAAGAAGGCATTTCAGACATTTATGTTTGTGATTCCAGTTCCGGCTACCATTTGCTTATACCATTCGATGTTGAGAATACAAAAGATTCAGAAGATATTATAAAACAGTTTTTGGAAACTCTTTCTAGGATATTTACAGATGATAGCGTAAAGATAGACAAAGTTCTATTTGATGCAAATCGTATTCTTAGATTAGAGGGTACGTATGGGCGTAAAGGATTAAATACACAAGAGCGTCCGCATCGTATGTGTAAAATCTTAAAGAAGCCGGAGGTGCGAAACGCAGTTTCTTTGCAAAGAATACAAGGTATTATATCAAAGTATTCAGTTAAAGCCGAAAGAGATGAACGTTTTGTTAACAATAGATTTCAGAATGGAGCTAAATTTTCATTGAAAGACTTTATAGACAAATACGGTGTTAAAGTATCAAAAACTATACAAAATAATGATGGCGTAAAGTACGTTCTTGAACAATGTCCTTTTGATTCATCACATAAAGCACCTGATTCAGCATTATTTGAGCTTCCAAACGGAGCAATAGGTTTTAAATGTTTTCACGATTCTTGTAGTCATAGGACGTGGCAAGATGTGAGAGAACTGTTTGAACCGGATGCATATAATGTAGCAGCACCATTGCCTGAAAACAGGATTACATATCAAAGACCGCAATATGCTCCTAGAAAGGAACAAAAGGTTAAGGAGGAAACTCCTGAATTAGGTAAGAAATGGTTTAGAATGAAAGATATACCCAAAATAGATCTGAATAATATAGTCAGTCTAAAAACTGGATTTCATTCTTTAGATAGGGCTATTGTAGGGCTTAATTTGGGAGAAGTTTCCTTGCTTTCAGGGAGCAATTCAAGCGGAAAGTCGTCATGGTTAAATACCCTGATATTGAATATTGTTAATAATGGACATAAAGTTGCCTTATGGAGTGGAGAACTTGTTCCGGGTGTATTAAAGACATGGCTTGAAATGGTTGCAGCTGGAAGAGATCATTTGTTAGAGTCGAGAAAAAATGCAGGGAAGTATTATATAAATCCTTCCGTCATAGACAGGATAGATAATTGGCTCGATGATAAGTTTTTCCTTTATAACAATGAATATGGCAGCAAATGGGCACAGATATTTAACGACATGAAGGAGATGGTTGATAATGGAGTTGAATTGCTTATTTTGGATAATCTTTTCACTCTTGATATTGATTTGTTCGATGGAGATAGAAATAACAAGCAGAAAGAGCTTATATTGCAGATATGCGAGTTTTCTAAAAAGAACAATATACATCTGATATTAGTCTGCCATCCGAGAAAGCAAGTTGATTTTTTAAGAAAAGATTCCATTAGTGGTACGGCTGATTTGACCAATGCGGCATCCAATGTATTTATCATCCATCGTATCAATAAAGATTTTGAAAAAAGGGGAGGAGAATTTTTCGGAAAGGATATGATAGCAGGTCTGATGGGATATGGCAACGTAATAGAGGTAGCAAAAAATAGAATGTATGGCATTGTTGACTATATGTGTGGGATGTATTATGATATTCCCAGCAGACGTTTCATGAACGAAGAAAATGAGAATATACATTACGGTTGGGAAGATCCTCCTAAGACTGTACCTATTTTTGAAGAAAGTCATGAACATATATATAATGGCTATCAACGAGAATATTCCAACAATGATTTACCATTTGAAGAACCTACAGAGGAATTACCATTTTAAAGGATAATATTATGAATGAAAAAGCAAAAAAGTATATCAAGGATAATACTTTAGATTTGAATAAAAATGAGAGGATGGACACAACAGGATATGTATCTTTAGCGGTGTCTATTAACAAAGCGTATGGAGCATTAGCCATAGTGGAAGATGATCTTATAGCAAAGGTCGCAGATGCATGGAATTATATGTCAGAAATGACTAGATTTGATATACCGACAGATGTTATGATTAAGGCAAAAGATTTATTTATTTCTAAATTGTTAGAAGATGAAAAATAAACGTGATGTTGAAAAAGCCATAAAAATTTTGAATAGTTGAAACTAAGTTATATATTTGCAAACATAAAGGGATAGTGCAGGAGAGCTACTGCATGATAAGGTCTTCTTAACGTCGTTCAGCCTTCCCTTTATTTATATTGAACGACATTATTTATTGATTTTAAAATAAAAAACTATGAACAGCGTTAAAGTTTTAACAAAAGCGGAAGTATTAACGAAAGAGTTTATTCTTTACGGAACAGTAGAAGAACCATTATTTTTGGCAAAGGATGTGGCTGAATGGATTGAATATGATTTATCATCCATTAATAAATTAGTTCAGAATGTAGATGATGAGGAAAAGGTTCGGAGTATTATTCCGACCCTTGGAGGAGAGCAGGAAATGTGGATGTTGACCGAAGGTGGCGTATATGAGGTATTAATGCAATCAAGAAAACCTAAAGCAAAACTATTTAAGAAAGAAGTAAAATCTATTTTAAAAAGTATTCGACTAAATGGTGGTTATATTGCCAATCAGGAACAACTTACTCCTGAACAGATTGTAGCTAATGCCTTAATTGTAGCTCAAAATATTATTAATAATCAGAATAGGCAGATTGAAGAGATGTCAGTTAAGATGTCTGAACTTGAAAAGAAGTCTGATTATCTTGATTTGATTCTTGAAAGCAAGGAGACTGTTACCGTAACCCAAATTGCCCAAGATTATGGAATGAGCGCAAAGGCATTTAACAAAATACTGATGAAATTAGGTATTCAACATAAAGTGAACGGACAATGGATTCTTTATGCCAAGTATCTAGGTGAAGGATATGTACACAGTAAAACTGTATCTATTACCCGAAGTAATGGTATGAAAGATACCGTTATGAATACTGAATGGAAACAGAAAGGACGTATTTTCTTATATAATCTTTTAAAGGATAATGGTTATATTCCATTGATAGAACAATGATAGATTTAAAGCAATTTAAAAATAATGCAATCGCAAAAGGTTTGTGTGACAATTACACAAATCTATGGGATGATAATAAAAGCAAAAAGCAATTATTTGAGCTTGCTTGCGATGTAAACTCTATAAAGTACATGGCTAAGTCTCTTTCCGAAGGATGGGGGCTTAGTCCTGTTTTTATTAGTGACAAATTCAAAGCTTACATAAATGGTAAATATATATGTGAGTATGAGAATAAAAAAAGAGGTTGCTATACAAGTACAATGCTTTGTAATTATGACAAAGATGAGTTTTATGTAGACACAACATTGCTTTGTATCTTAGAATCTAAAACAACCTTAGATATTAAACCTAATCATATATGCGAGATATACGTTGCTGGAAATACCTATTTGGATATTAAAGTAGGCGAAAACAGCAAGGTATATCTTTTTGTTTATGGAGGAGAACCATTCATAACAGGTGATATAGATAAAGATAAAGTGATAATTAAAAGATATATAGACGAAAAGGAGGTAGCCAATGTCTGATTATAAATGCTATATGCGTAGAGTCGATATTCTCGGTGAGCCGGAAAAAGATTTGGAAGTAGATTTCCCCGGTTTGATTTACAAAGAATTTTCTGGTCTTGATTCTTATGGAAAAATAAAATCTGTATATACCGAAGAATTTGCAGAGACAGATGAACTTCAAGTATATCAGAACTCTACTCCTATTAGAGAAAATACAGATTTGACTTTTACATGCATATTTATAGGAAACGATAGAAGAAAGACATATCACTCATTCGTTGATTTTCTAAGCAAAGGGAAAATACAATATTGGGACAACATTAGAAAACGTAAAGTTACATTTATTTTAATTGAAGCTATTGAACCGTCAGATGACAAATTGTATGGTGGAACTCCATACATTATGGCTTCTTTCAAATTGAAAAATATCAAAGGTCAAACAGATGCATTAGAAATTTAAAAAAAATAATTATGAGAACATTAGAAGAAGTAAAAAAGCATTTAGAAAAAACGGTTTATGGTAGAAATGAACAAGAAAATATTCTTGGATTTCTTGTAGGAAAAGGTATTCTTAATTTTGATGATTTTGAATTAGACTTCGCAGGTAATGAAGAAAAAGATTTCAAGGATTTTATCGAATGGTTCAATAAAGAAGATCTGAAAGTCAACGCTTATCAAAATGGAGAATGGAAAGAAGTCAATTTTGATGAAATGATAGAGAGTCTAAATGATTTCAAGCCTGTAATTTACGAAAAAGTTCTTTCAGACAGTATGCTTGAAAAAATAATGAAAGAATTAGGCATTGGAGATAATGATAACTCGAAAAAATCTAATAAATATAAAGAAAGAGAATTGTCTATTTTGGACTCTATGGGATTAGATAAAATAAATCCTTTGGCTTTATCAACCGAAGCTTTGAAGGCTGTAAATGAGCTTTTACAGCGAAGGAATGAATTAGAAAAAGAACTTAATGAAACAGTGGATTAAAACATATAGTCCATATATATTAATTGGTATCTGTTTAGTATGGATTGTTACCTCTTTTTTAGCTAACAGGAAACCTCATATTGAAACAGTTCATACAACAGATACCTTTTATATTACTAAATGGGATACATTGACAATAGAGAAACCGATATATAAATATAAAAAAGTAATAGATACTTTGATTGTTTATGTCAATGACTCAACCAATGTGAATCTTCCTATTGAGGAGAAATATTATTCCGAGACAGGAAAATATGAAGCTTGGATTTCCGGTGTTAATCCAAGTTTGGATAAAATAAACGTATTCAATAAAACAGAATATAAAACCGTAACGAATACTACAACTAACACTGTTTATAAAGATGCTTGGAAAGGATATATCGGAGCTGATATTACAACATTTGATGGGAATGTAATCCCAAGCGTTAATCTCCTGTTTGTTACTCCTAAAAATATAGCTTTTGGAGGAGGTGTAGGAATTTATAAAAATAGTGCTGTATATAAAATAAATTTCAACTATTTAATCTTTAAAAAATAATGAGAACTAAAAGCAGAACAGAAGAATCATTGTTGGAGATGCTAATGTATAGTGGCGTTTCATCTCTTCCTGAACCCAACGATAAAGAACAGGTATGGGTTAGGGCGATTGTTAAGATTTTAAGAAAAAATGGACACATGGACTATGCTCTTGCATATCATGATTTTTTCGCATGGAATGAGGTAAATGTAACAAAAACATTGCCGGGATTAGGTATAGCACATGAACTTGTGGAGATATATCCCTATGAATATTTGAAAGATGAATTTATCCCTGCCGTGGAAAATAAAAAGGATATTATAGATTTCATCTCTTCCAGAACATCTGATGATGAAGAATACCTTAATGGCATGACGAATGATGATCTTAAAAAATATTTCTTCAATGTTTGCATTAAGGAACAAATTAGCAGAAATGAATTTAAGAACAACATGAAAAATTATAAGCGTCAGCCTATAACCTTTGAAGAAGATTTAAAAGAAGAAACAAATAAAGAGGAGGAAAATGGACATGAAGAAATTGGAAATGATGGAGAATCAGAAAGAAGAAGTAGTCAAGAAAACAGACAAACAAATAATAGAGGAAGAAAAAGCAAAACTGAAAAGTAAGCTTGACGAAAAGATAGCATTACTTAAATCCCAATGCAAGGATGCGCATTTCTTCGACTCTATAATGGACGAAATCATATCTTTAAAAGGACAATACGATGTAGTTCCAACTAGGATCTTTGTACGTGAGGAGGATTTACTCGAAGAACATGATTATGAGTCATTTAAACTTTCTAGGTTTACAACAGGCATTCTTTTTCAAATGACTGGTTATTATATGTTTGTAAAACCGATATGTAGATCTCTATATGGGCATTTAGATTTCCTTCTTGAATATAAATCTAAATATGATTCTTTAAGAAAAGAGCAGAAAGATATTTACGATACATTCTTTAATGCAACTATGGATATTCTGTTTACTCCTCCACTTTGCTTTATTGATGATCCTTATTATCTTGATATTGCTACATTTATTTGTAAAAGAAGAAACCAATTATTTGAGGAATTAGGAGATACAAAATTACTTCCTGAAACCGAAGAAGATGATAAATTTATGGAAGAGGTTCAAAGAATGGAAAAACTTAAAGATTCAGTAGATAAATATGTCGAAGAACATGAAGATAGAAGATGATGCAAGACCACATGGGTTAGAAGCTATTCCGATTGAAATAAATAAGGCAATTAGCGCATTAAATACCCAAGAGGGAGGTTCGCATTACAAAAAACTAGCAATAGAACCTGTTGAGTTTATATATGCAAATGATATACCTTTTATGGAGGGTAATTGCATAAAGTATCTATGTCGGCATAAGAACAAGAATGGGGCAGAAGATATAAAGAAAGTTATTCATTATTGTCAACTAATACTTGAATTAGAATATGGCGAAGAAGGCGATTCGTGTCAAAACAAGCTCGAAGGTTGTACGTGCGCAAAAGGGAAATGCACCTGCAAAGCCTCAATTGAGGTCTAAAGCTCCCGGTTTATTTACCGAGAAGATTGTAATTGCGGTAAATTCCAATAAAAAGTAATATATTATTTTTTAGACAAAAAGTTTGTATATTCATGAAATATATATTATATTTGCAAATAAATAATATATTAAAATTATGGAAACAGAAGTGATTATGGAAAGACCGCTTTTTGGTGGTGTTGTTAGACAAAAAAGTAAACTTGAATTTTTAAACGCAAATGATTTGGTATCTGTAGGTAATAAATGGAGAATAATAAACGATCTTCCTCCTTTTAATTTTAACCAATGGAAAACTTCTAATCAGACAAAAGAATTTATATCTTCTCTTGAAAAGGAGTTTGGTTGTGTTATGATTACAACTAGGGGACAAAAAGGTGGTACTTGGGTTCATCCTTTTTTATTTATAGATATGGCATTAGCTATTAATCCTTCATTTAAAGTAGAAGTCTATAAATGGATATATGATTGTCTACTTAAATATAGGAATGATAGCGGAGATTCTTATAAGAAAATGGCAGGTGCACTTTATTTAAATACTACTAAAAAATCGACTTTCTCAAAATCAATGAGTGTAGTATGCAAAATGATTCAGGCAGAAGTAGGAGTTTCTGATTGGCAAAAAGCAACAGAATCACAATTAGCATATAGAGATAAAATACATGAATACATATCATTGATGTGTGGTGTTTTCCATAATAATAACAATGAAGCTATTAGGATAGGTATGTTGAAAGCTAAAGAATGGTATAATGAAAAATATAATGGAAAAAGTAATAGTTAGAACAACTATATTTGGTTTGGCTATCTATATGTTCATTGTATTCTATTTCGCTTGGAACGGAATATTGGTAACATTTGATGGCTATGTGGTTTTATTGGATTACTGTTTGTACAGATTGGCTTGCGATGAAGGCAACTATCATTGTAAGTTTGCAAGAGCAATACCAATTAATCTTATGTTTACAGATACTATTGCTTGTATTGATAAATCTTTTGATATTATTCCGGATAAAAGCATTTATCTATTTATTCTGTCAAGTACTTGGGCTATTAGTGTTTTCATTACTATTTATCTTGGTATATCTCATTTTAGAAAAGTACGTAGAATTAAAAAACAAAAGAAAAATAATGAAGAATTATAAAGATATTAATAAGTTCAAGGCGAGTGTTCTTGATTCAGTTAAAGAGGAATTATCAAAACTTAGTCCTATCAAACGTTGGTTATTTGAAACATTGTTTGATAAAATATGGGCGATATTTAGTGATGAATGTAGTGAAACAGAGATTTCATCAGCTATTAATTCTCTTGAAAAGGTTAATAGTGAATATGTACGACCAACTGATGTTTGGAATTATGATGAAAGTATGCGTGTCCTTAATTTCTCTAACAATAGAGTTGGATTTAAACGTCTCATGGATGCTAAAGGAATTGAACAAGTTATTTTTAAGAATCGTAAGATTGGTTATCGCAAGTCCGAAATCCTAGCCTTAAAATCAGAGCTAGAAGCGGAACAAAAAGCTAAGAAAGCAAAGGAAAAACCTTATAAGCAAAATAAGGCAGTGAACAAGAAACCAATACTCTCCAATATGGAGAAGATGTACTAAATAAAAGGGAGCAATTAAGCTCCCTTTATTGTCATCCTAACCATTTTAATTCAAAAGCAAAATCACCATCATTAACAGTTTCATCATCTGATAGCCATACATCAAAGCCGTTAGTTACCCATCCTTTTAAAGTAGCCTTAATTGGCGCATCTGTGGCTCCACTAGCTAAACTAAAACCTATTCCCGTCAACATAACGTATGCATTTGTAGCACTTATATTAAGACTTTTCCATGAAGTAGGAAAGTTAATTCTATAAACACCTTCTCCTATTCGAGTAGCAGCAGGAAGGGAACTTCCATCAAAAGTTTTTATAGCTTTATAAGTAGGGGTATTTCCACCCCACACAACGCCATAGGCAATCAATGAAGGTAAAAGTCCCCAATGACCATTTATTTTAGAGTAAGATCCCGATGTATCTATTTTTAATCCTGAAAAATCATTCATAACTCCAAAAAATAGATTTTTAATATTAAGCGATGGGTTAGGTTGTTTATTTATTGCATAAAAAAGATTGTTTGTAGAAGAACCTAATACAATACCATTAGCAAATAAACTAGCTAAATAAGAATCAATAACAAATTCAACATTTAAAGAACTAATTGAAAAACTAGTGACAGATCTGTCTTTTAATATAAGGAATCTAAGAGTATGATAACCTTTTTCTATAGTAGTAGTATTTCTTACAACAAAAGTTCCTGTTCCCGTAACATTTACATTAAATGATGCTATAACACTGCTATTCTGATAGTTGCTATAAGAAGAATCTGAAAAATTATCAAGATATAAAGTTCCTGAAATGTTACCCGAAGCTGAACTTTCTGAATATTGTGAATAATTATAATTAAATTCTACGGAAAGATTCATCAATGTATTAGTATAAAATCCTTCTGAAACAGTCATTTCCGCTCTTGTAACTGTTGCTACAATAGAAAATGGGATATTCTTGATAGTTATAGTTGGAGGAGTACCACCAAAAAAATCGCTTATATCATTTCTATTAGAACCTTCGATAGAAAGGACATTATTATTACTATCATCAAAAACTTTAATATCTTGACTAACAGGGCTTATTACTATTCTTTTCCCATCTTTGTTCCCAATAATATTTTCGCCAGCTTCGGTAACTTCCCAAACATTATTTTTATCTATCTGCAACAAAATAGTCCCTGAAAATTTAGGAGAACCATCTTTAGTCCATGAGAATTTTCCTCTAGCGAAATATCCTGAACCATCAGGATTGATCTCATATACTATATCATTGTTTTCATCAACAGATATTATTTTCCCATTTACGCTGTAAAATCCTCTATCACCGTCAGTACCGGGTAAATTCCCTCCTATACGAACTTTTATAGCATTAGACCAATCTTTAGAATACATATTGGTCATAAGATCTATAGCAGGTTCATCCTCATCTACATGGAGATAAAGGGCAGAATGTCTGTTTTTATATTTATCTTGGTGTGATGCATTCCCAAATTGAACAATTTCATCTCCTGCTTGTGGAGCATTTAATACTTCACCCGTTTCTGCATCTGAATCAAACTCGGTTATAGGAATATTAATATAGTATTGAAAGACACTTCCAACTTGAACCAAGTATTGTCTATTGCCTTTTAAACATTGTATAAAATCATATTCTACAATAGAATTTGATTCATCATCTATTTCCAAGCGGTAACATTGTTCTTGGGTGATAGTTTCCTCTCCATCATTCTCTCTATATACGTCTGCTTCAATTATTGTTACAGCCTTTATTTTGGCGTGCCCTTGACTTATTGTTTGCCCTCCCCTAATGGAAGTTATTTGTGATATGATATGTTCAAAGGTCGTGAATGATTTGCGAACAAGAAGCTCGTCGATTTCAAGTCTCCAAAGATTACTTTTCTTCCACAATTTCCATCCGTACCCATTGAAGCCGGAAAGAAAATCTTCAACCATAACGGCTGCACCGTCTTTGAGTTTTTTACCTGTGTCCCTTATGGAACACAGGAATCCTGAAAATTTACCATTTGATAGAATTGCCATATTACTTTCTATTTTTAAATAAGAACTTCATCCATGAATAATAGTGGCTGTTTTCAAGATAGTTGTCATCTTTCTCTGCCATTCTAGCCTCTTGCTCAAAAGAGACTTCCCTATAAGCTATACTCTGTTTATCTCCTTTATCCGAAGAGAATAAACCAATACAACGCCTAATAATATATTCCAATCCATACCACACATAAAATATAATGGGCGATAAAGCCAAATACCAAGCTGAATAATCCCAAATAAGTAGCCCAATCCAAAGCAATAAGCCGGATGCTACTGTAAGCTCTATCCATTGTCTAGCATGAGTACATTCGTGGTTTATAGTCTCTTGCATCAATGTTTTGTATTTTGTAAATACCCAAGCAAGAAGTGTAATAGTTGAATATCCATTAAATAAAATAGTCTTAGCTATTTTGGAATCATAAAATATTTTTTTCATTGTAATTAAATTTTATTTTAGTTGGATAATTTAAAGTATAATCGTAATTATCAATTTCATCTATATCTGTCATAGCCTTAACATTAGCTATATGTTTTTGTGTTACACTATTACAAGTATCAGCGTATATCTCCACATCATCTAACATGTCTAATATAAAATCAACAGGGAGTATATATTCCTTGTTGTTATACCAAATACTTGATTTTTCGATATTCTTATCTTTCTTTATAGCTACAGTATTGGCTATAGATACACGTAAATCTTTGCTTAACCAAATACTATCTCCATTAAGCAAGAAACTATTCACATACTCTGATTTATCGTATTGTTGAATATTGTATAATGTGCGTTCTTTCACTTCTTCTAAAGTAAAGATATGCTCTTGAAGAATTGGGTGTCCATTGACATCTTCGACTATTTCTTTACCTTGACTTTGCCCATCAAGTAATGACTGCCAATATTCGTCTGTTATCTCTACTGAACCTTCTATCGGTTCATCGTAAAATCCTTGTTTCCAATATTTCATGTCTTTTTTTTGTAAAGTTAATGATTTATTTCAAATCTCTCTCAAAACGGTTATCAAAAGTTTAGTAATGGGCTGATGTTGCAGTGGGGAACAAGAGCCGGAGCAACAAACGGAGCAATTAATCTTTATTTCCCTCAAAGTTTCTATAATACTGATTATAACATATATTTTACCGGAGCAGTAAATAATACAAGTGAATCTTTTATATATGCTCCGGGGTATGACCTTAATGGCAAATATACATCATATTGTAGAGTTCTCACTCGTGGAATAAATTCAACTCCTGCTATCGTTTGGACTAGCTGGAATTTTACATGGTTTGCCATAGGTCGTTGGAAATAATTACTTCCATCTACCAATAGCAAACCAATCCCATGATTCTTGTGATAAACCAGTAGCACCCCCACTTGCATAATTTCTATTTAAGTAGAATCTACTAACGGTCTTATTTGTTGCTATAGGGGAAGCTGAATATATCGCAGAGTCACTACTAGGTTTGTATACAGTTGCAAATATTTTATATTCAGTATTATAAAAAGATGTAGGCATAGTCACACTATACCAAGCTGTAGATGAACCTCCAACTCTTCCCCACTGCAACATCAGCCCATTACTAAACTTTTGATAACCGTTTTGAGTGAGATTATATGCGATTGTCCAACTTTTATCATCTGCATTATTCCCTTTTGTTGAAATATTAGTTGATGAATTATAATCTAAAGCCTCACTTTTAATATTCCCATTATCTGCTAATATTGAGAGATAAATTACATCTCCTAAACTTAATGAAGAAGATAATGAATTTGAAGCTATATTTACAGGATATATACCATTATCTCCTGCTGGGTCGCCAACATAATATAATTGTACATTTTTATAATTATTATTAGCTAAACTATTAATAATAGCAGCATCATTGCTGTTTAATGTAACAGATTTATTTCTACTTGTTGAAAACAATCCCGAAGTGGTCAATATTTTTATATTGCTGCTCCCTCCCGAACTACCACAATTATTTTTTATATAAGCTACAATAGCTCCTGTTCCCGGAACACTGTTATTTGATGTTTCAGTACCGTCAATACTAGAGTCAATCCATGATTTAGGTATAGCCGCTTCTGCTTTAGCATTAGCGGAGTTAGCTGTAGTTCTTATAGGAGATATTGTACTCTCAATGGCTCTTGATGAAGCCGGATTGTTACTTGTTGCGTTCCATACTGTATCAACAGTGATAATAGGAATGCTAGAAACAGTATTTCCAATGAGTTTTATACTATCGTTTATAGTATTAATATGACTTGCTATTACCTTATTCTGTACAGGGTTAGTACTAGTTGTACTAAGAGCTGTATCAATAGTAATAGTAGGAATATTTTCTATTTTACTATAAATATCATCAAATTTTGCCGCATGTTCATTTATTCTTGTAGTAATAACCTTGTTCTGTACGGGGTTAGTACTATTAATATCAAACATTGCGTCTACTGACATTGTACCTTTATTTTTTATATAAGCTACAATAGCTCCTGTTCCCGGAACACTGTTATTTGATGTTTCAGTACCGTCAATACTAGAGTCAATCCATGATTTAGGTATCGCAGCATTGGCAACTGAACCAGCAGAGTTAGCGGCTGTCATAGCTGAATCTGCCGTTGATTTTGCGGTATACGCTACAGCAGATACAGTACCTAATAATTTAGTCGATGGAACTCTTGTAGCCACCGGATTTTCAGGCATCGTATCATCAATATAAGACTTAGGTATAGCCGCTTCTGCTTTAGCATTAGCGGAGTTAGCTGTAGTTCTTATAGGAGATATTGTACTCTCAATGGCTCTTGATGAAGCCGGATTGTTACTTGTTGCGTTCCATACTGTATCAACAGTGATAATAGGAATGCTAGAAACAGTATTTCCAATGAGTTTTATACTATCGTTTATAGTATTAATATGACTTGCTATTACCTTATTCTGTACAGGGTTAGTACTAGTTGTACTAAGAGCTGTATCAATAGTAATAGTAGGAATATTTTCTATTTTACTATAAATATCATCAAATTTTGCCGCATGTTCATTTATTCTTGTAGTAATAACCTTGTTCTGTACGGGGTTAGTTGAATTTAAATCCAAGTGGTCGTCTATTGTTATGCTACCACCGCCACCTGTCGGTATGTTAACTGTAATTGGTGCAGAACCATCATATATAGCTTGTATTGCACCTGTAAAAGTAAGAGCATTAGGATTAGGAAGTTTTGTTGGTGTGTCGGGAACTTTAATCCACTCTTTGTTTTTACGACCATATAAGATGTCATTGCTTGGAGCATCAGTTATGCCTTCTGTCATACTCTTTCTTTCCTGCGTCCATTCCGTAGAACCAACTTTTTTTACAAGTACGACATCTTCTGTAGCAATTTCATCTACAATAGGATTGACATTATATAAACTACCAAGAGTTTGAGGAGTTTCTACAGCTTTGATAATCCCGGAATCTTCCTGTATGAAATCTCCGTTACCCTCTTGAATGTTATCTATGCCACCTTCACGCAGGAAATCGGTAGCTCCCTCCTCGCTATTCCCAGTAACATAAATCCCGTCTTTAAATATTATATGTCCGTTAGCTGAATCATCAACATCTTTTCTAATAAAGTATTTCAGTCCCATCTTTAAAAAGTCGATAGAACCGATAGACGACATAATATCCTGTTTTACAGCATCAATGGATTTTTGAACGTTTCCTTTACGGATAGTGATAGTATCTGAAAGCTCTACTGTGATTTCAGGAAGCGGGTCAGTTCCATTTACTTTATAAGTGTATTGACTGACATAAAGTTCATGTAACTTGTCATTGTATTCTATTTGTAGCCTTGCATTTGCATCAATCTGTGAAAGCATTTCAGGAAATTCAGCAAAGAAGATACGCTTAAAGTTAATAGAGAAGTTGAATTTTTCACTATTATTGGCAGCCATATACTTGATGATAGCTTCTTTAAGTTCGTTCTCTGCGTTACGTATATATGCAATCGGTAGATCAATATTTGTTATAACAAAAGAATCTCCGGCTTTAGGTTTGTAATTTCTAGTATTAGATGGCATTACAGTACCAAAAGTATCTTGGTCTTTAGCTACTCTAACCCATACGTTATTAGTTCGCGTATCTTGTTGTTCTGGCTGTATATTAGCCTCATTCCATTTATCTTTTTCGTTACCTGCAACAATATTACCGTTAGAATCTACCTGAACAGGGTTCTTGAATACTTGATTTCCATCTTCTGTATTTTCTAATACACTTAGTTTGAAATTACAAGCACCACAATTACCCGAAGTTATAGAGAAAGTCCCATCATTTCCAGCTATTGCATGGTCGAATAGATTAAAACCGTAAGCACCATCAAACTTCCTTAATCGGATATAAAAATAAGGATGCTCTAATTGATTTGTATTAGGGTCAATCTCGTCATTATCATCATCATCAAATGCAACCGCATCTATCTCTCCTATCTTATACCCTGCTGCATTTTCAACTCCTTTGATAGTCGGCTTAATATAATCAAAAGAAACAATCATTTCTTTAGGATTTCCTTCTGTATATTCATTCTCAAAGTCGTAATATCCTCCTGTCTCTGGATTAATATATGTATTATTCTTAGCGTTATAGAAACGTTCAGCACCCATCGTCTCACGATAGATAGGCGGCAATAAATTAGGAGAAGTAATCATGTAATCTCCTTCAACTTGCTTTTGAATAAAATAATCTCCAATAGTCGGTGTTTTAGTAATATATATACCAATATTACTAAGACTAACAGTATTATCTTTATAACTCCATAATTTATATTCTGCTGTTGATTCTCTACTTATTTCAAGAAAAGCTTTTTGATTTCCATATATATGATAATCACTAACATTTACTAAGGTAGAATAAGAACCTACTATTTTTAATTTGTTTGTTCCTTCATTAAGATTAAACGATACTGTCGTTTCAGGGTTTTGGTCGGCTTTAATTAAAACCCAATCAGTATTAGCTTCATTTCTTTTATATAAAGAAAATGAAGCAAAATCCATTTTTCTTTCAGCTTGCTTTTCTCCAAATAAAATACCACCCTTTTGTATATAGGAATATTTTAAGTTAGCCCATAAGTTTAAAGTTAAATAAATAGTAGCTTCATCAGATAAATCTATTATTGCATAATAATCATAAGACGTTTTAAACCATTTAAAATTCGCTGTAACTCCATCACTAATAGTTGGAACAGTCTCTACTGCTTGTGTATAAGGATATTGTTCATCTAAATTGATATATAATTGAGTAGTAATAGGAAGTTTAGTCTTTTTAAATTCAACCTTTTCTTCCAATGATACTTTCTCTTTATATAAATCATTGTTTACGACTTGTATATCTTCTGTTTTAATTGAGATATTATCTTCTCCTGCAATAGCCTCTACGGCTCCTTTTCTCGTATCATTTGGATAATAATAAGGTATATTTTCGGTACTACCTATACCAGTACAGCGATTAACTATTTTATAGTTGGCGTTTGTTTTGGTTATTGTCAGTAGTTCCCTATCATAACCGTATTTAAATGTATGAGTAATAGCATTATTAGTAAATCCGATATGGATTACCTTACCGACAAAATAATAAGGTAGTTCATAAACATTAAATACTTCTTGTAGAACTTCACTAAAATACTTGTCCTCAAACGACATTAGTTTAGCTTCGGAGGATACACCTTCGTCAATTACAACAGAATAACCTACTCCACTGTATTGTAAAGAGTAATTCAATCTTGTTGCAAACTCTGCAATATCTCCAAAGAAGGTGAACTTTGTACTATTGCTGACAAATTGGTCTACATCACCTGCATCAGGAGATACTACATCAAAGAAATAAGTATTATCCAGTTTAGTTCTATCGGATTTAAATACAAGCTCATGTTTATATCTTAAATCTGTATTTGACTTAGATGAAGTAGGTGTATCTAAAATCCAATATCTTTCTCCCCTAAATTCCACAAATTCCCTCTGCGTCCATTCATCATCCAAGCACTTAGGATACATGAGACTGCTACTTATATTTACGCTACCCATTCTTCCCTCGGTGAATGTATAACTACTAAGGGCAGCTTGCGTTCCATCTTTAGGGAAAGATATAACGCCTAATTCCTCATCATCAGTATATATAAGTAACTTTTCTACCATTTTATTTGCTATTTTAAAATAAAGCCGTATATTTGTATATGTTTAAAATGCTTTTGGATTTTTAGGTTAGTATTTTCCCCACTGTGTTCTCGACATTGCACAGTGGGGTTCTTTATTCTTTATTATTTTCTTTCATGGATTGGTGTAACGCTTCTACCTTTTTAGTTATTAGCTCTTCGGCTCGGTCTACGAAATCAGATACGGGACACACTGCATCTTTTGGTAAATGGAAACATTTAACCCATTGTTGAATAGCTTTCTGTAATACAGAATTGGTTATTTCTATTTCACCTAATCTTCGTTCCAATTTTTGCCTTTCTTGTGCAGCCTCTAGCTTGTCCTCTTCTCTCTCTTTCTTTATAGTTTCTATTATTTCACGAAGAGTTTTTACCTCGTAGGATATTTTTTCAGGACGTGCTTTATAGAAAGCTATCAATACTGTCAATATTCCCCCACTTCCCCCTATAGCTAATGCTAATTGTATAATATTTGACCAATCCATTATTTCTATATTTCTTTGTTAATATTTATACAAAGATAATAATATTTTTTATAATACGGTATTTTTTGTACTCTTTCTTGTTTTAGAAGAAGTAGTTTTCACCGTTGGAGATTCAAGAATAGATTCGCCTAAAACAGAATTATCTTGACTAGTCCATTCGCTACTTTGCAATAAAGTATTTAGGGCATCTCCTTCATAAGTAGGATATGGATATATTGGTTCAACAGGAGTATCTTCTCCTAGTTCAGGAAGAGTTACAGCAAGAGGAAAAAGTAATTCGTAATTTGCGACTTTCATTAATACAGATTCCCCATCTGTGCTTACTCTAGGTACTAAATGTAACTCATTTAATGTCTCTTGTGGAACTTCGTCTAAAACGGATTTTGGTAATACAATATATTTCATATTATTTTATGATTAAATAAATAATTAAACAAACAATATCAATCAGTATAGGATATGTCATACCTGCAAGAATATCTAGCCAATCAAACAAAGAGCCATGTTCCTTGTCTTTATATTCAGCTGACATCATAGAAGTTGCTGTAGCTCCTGTAGCGATAATAGCATTAGGAATAAGTTCTATCCCTAATGCAAAACCTACTACAAAAAAAGTACAATAGATGATAGCACCCACGTATGAGTGCTTATCTCTATTGCTTTCTTTATACCAAGCTTTTATTTTTTCAATTAACTTTTTCATTTTATTGTATAAATATTGGGTTAGTTAAATCAATTATTTCATCCTTTTCCATCAGGTTCTTTAGGAAGTTAATCTGTAATAACGGTATGGTTTTAGGATATAGAACTAATTTGTATAATACTATCGACTTGTAGTTACTGCTCCAGTGTCCAATATCCAACCCGTTTTCGTCAGTATTAGAACCTACTGTTAAAGCACTACCGTTATAAGATGTTTTAGTTCCATATATAATTGTATTTTCATTTAGTGGCAATAATGTAGAATTACCATAAGAATACTGTTGACTCCCATTTGATGCTATATAGTCAACAATAAAAGCACCACCTCCGTCTTTATTACCTTTATACATTGTAGCACTATTAACATTATTATTTAAGTTCTCACGCTTAATTACATAGGTATAATCCGTCAACGCTGGAATATTAGTATTTACTGAATAATCCTCTACTCCATCATATACTAGACCATTTTCATATTCAGGAAGAACTTTAATAGTAATATCACTTAAAAAATTGGTAACTCCTTCTTCAATTGGACTTATTGAAAAACCTACCACAGCATTATTAATCAAAGCCTCTGTCGGAAGGAATGATTTGGGTAGTTCATGAGTACCATTCTCAAGATATAGATTTGTTTCCTTAGTCGCATCGCTTGTTGCTAAATACTTATATATAAATTTAGACCTACCTTCTAACCCTTTAATTTCAATCTTAAAAGGAGGTATTTCTTTTATATTTTGAAGATTACCATTATATTTAACATAAGAATACAATAAAGCTAAACCTGCATTTAGAACATTAGTAATATGAATAGTATTACTAGTAATACTAGTAACATATCCGTTAGATTCATTCGCCCAAGTTTTATTAGCACCAAATACAACAGGATAACCATTATATCCACTCATACCTTCGTAAGTATGATTATAATTAGTTAAATCATAATCACCTACGGCTACACCTCTTTGTTGAATGGTTGTCTTATCTGCATCGAGATTGGTTTTGCCATAAGCATCCCAATAATAAGGTGGTAATTCTACCTTAGCTTCAATACCTACATACTCGTTAAGCTCTTTAATCTTATCGTCTATTGAGATGTCGTCGAAGAGCATGAAGTCATATAATGCCATATTAACAAAGTAAGCATTGTGTAATCTGTTTGAACCAATAACAGGAGAAAATTTATTTACCCCTGCACTTAACTCATTTGTAATAGTTATGTTATGGGTAATAGCCCTCAATTCCGAAGCCTTAATATTACTATTCAAGATTCCATCAATGTATGTTTGTCCATTGTTTCTTCCACTATAAGCCGGAATAGGATTGCCATCACTATCTGCCGAACCGTTATAGATAGCAAACTCATTATTATAACCTCTTTGGTCATATAGTAAAGCAGAATTAGAACTATCCCAATTAACTTTCATCAACACCTGTTTACCACCAGTAACAGTAGGAATAGTAACAAAGTCATCTACACCATCAAATTGGTATGAACCATCGGCATTTACGCCACTTCCTTCTGCATAGGCAGAGTTGTTAATCTTACCATGATTACCGTGACCGGATATATCAGGAATATAACCCAATATCTTATAGCTAGAATTTGGAATACGTAGTAGTCTAGGAGATAGAATACATTTAGGTTCATTATTGTCAAGAAGCCAAATCTTATTACAAGATAATGAAATAGATTGCTTAGTTAATATAATATTAAGATTAGTTAGTTGATTATAACTATACGTTTTTCCTTCATATTCGTAACTCTGAATACTATATAATCCAGAAAGAAGATTTGGTTTTTCACCTTGACTAAGTTGTATAGAACTTCCTACTTTAATTTTATCTCCATAATTATATATTTGACTAGTATGTCTATCTTTAATTTGGAATACTACTGGATAAGGTTGCACAATATCCTCGTATCTAATGTACTCGTCAACAGTGATGTTTACTTCTTGCGGAGAATCATAATTATATATTTGGTTAATATTAAAAGCCGTATCATCAACGGAACTTCTTCTATAACCAATATTTACTCCGTTAAATGTAAATACTGTAAGTTCATCAACATTATTTTTTAGATAAAGATTGGCTCTAAGATAAGCATCTTTAGGTATATAATCGCCTATATTAATTCTCTTTTGATAATTATTTAAAAAAAAATCTAACCTAACATATTCTACATTACTTGTAATAACAGGTTCAAATTTTACGTAGTTTTCATCCTGTTCAATAGTCATAGTAATCTTCTGCGGAGACTTACTATCTATTGTGAAAAAAAAACCATATTTCATAGTAGAAGGATTATACGCAGAACTAGGAATATCAATAGTATTACCGTTGATAACAAATTTAGTTATCCTATCAGCAGCGTTATTCATGGTTATCACCACCCATATTTCACTGTTTTCAGGTATATAATCTCCTGCATTTAACAATGTAGAAGTACCTCTTATTGCAAATGTTGGCTTACTTGCTAATTCAACACTACTTTTAATAACAGGTCTAAATTCAACCATATTAGGGTATAGTGTTCCTAACTTGTGCTTCTTCAACTGACGCTCTATCAAGAACTCGGACATGGAGTAAGGGAAGAGCATTAAAGACCAAAGGCATAATGGAGAATACTGTGCTCCTGTACTACCAGAATTACCAATAGTCAATCCGTCACCTGTATCAACAGATGTTCCTTTTGATATGCTATTTCCATTATATACATAAGTTGATTGATATGATATTTGCCTTTGTATATTCAAATTTGTAGTTTTAGTAGTAGCACCAAAACTATGAGGATAAACATAATTATCTGAATTTAAATATTCCATAAGAAATGGAGCTTGCCCATTTGTCTGTGTGGAAGCTATAAATGGTACTTGTGATGGAGCTATTCTACTATAAGCTCTATCAGCAATAAAAGTATAATCTTTCAATTCCAAGTCTCCTACAAACTGTCCGAAGTCATTTACTCCGTCAAGGCAGAGAGCACCTGCGTGGGAAGGGATTTGTGTGATGGTTATATTGCATGGTTCATTTACAATTCCCGGAATACCTCCAAATCTTAATGTTAAATCCGTAGCTCCATCAGGTAAAATATATGAATATACACCATCTTGTTTTATATCATTATATATAATTCCCGTAGAAGTAGTGTACTTTATCTCCAAATGCAGCCCTATTGATTGCATCAATTCTGATACACCATTAACATTAATGGAGTAAGTACCATTAACAGTTGGATAATTTACAATAGTTGAATACGTATTGGCAATAGTTGCCGTGACTTTCCAATTAGGATAATTATATTTACCTATACCACTATCTCCGTCCCAAGCAATATTGTTCAACTGAATATCCCTACCGTTGCCTGAAAAGTCAATCAGCTTGTCGCCAAACTCTGCGTGGTTCTCGTTGGTGATGCCCTGCTTAGCAATATTGCAATAGATGTCAGATTTGAGCGTTCTATCCAAGTTGAAGTAAGCGATTACTTGGTTGATTTGGTCGGTAGTAAGTACCTTGTTGGCGATGATTGTCCAGTACCAAGCGACAGAGCTAAAATCACCAGTATTATTACCGTCATTATACGAATATCCTTGAACGCTAAAATTACCATTGATTATGGAGTCTCTATTGTCGCCATTAGACGTATAATCATTCTTATCACCTAATATATTATTTACAACTGACAAAGCCATTAAGTCAGAAGAAGTATATCCATATATTCCAGTCTTGTCGTAGTTATTCACGATATTACGGAAATAGCCATTGGCACTACCTTTTATATAATTGGTAAAAGATACATTATTAGATGAATCTTTAACCTGATGAATCATACTCACCACCGTAATCTCATTACTTCCTCCCAGCATCTCCTGCACGGTCTTGGTGGAAGTAATCAGGTCGTCGATTCCGTCGGTGACGAAGGCGCCTTCGAAAGAGGGGATTTGCTCGATAGTCCCACTACATTCACCAGAGATAACGCCAAGAGTAAATCCAACGTTTACTCCCTTTTCACCTGTATATTTTGTGTTGTAACAAATCGGTGTTTCAAAAATCTCTGATTTTACAGCTACATTAGTGTATGTTCCTTCTTGGGTTATATAGTTATAATATAAAGTACCTTCTCCATAAAGTTTTATACGAACTTTGAAAGAGGGAATATCTTCTCCAATACTAGATGGATGATACAATAATACCCAAGAAACATCGCTAGTGAATTTAATAGATTCACTATCAAAAGATGTTACTTTGAAACTCTTTTTCCAATCAGTAAAGTCTTGCTCGTATTCCCCAAACCCACTATTCAGCTTGAAAGCGGCATTACTTATGATGAACGGATTACTAGCATCAACCAGATTCTTAACTATAGAACGGCCAGCATCATTATTAGATTTACCATAAGCAGAAGCAACAACACGTAATGAATCTAATACGTCTTTTTCAATGTAGGGCTTACTAGTAGCCCTACAGTATTGATTTGGTATACCAAAATCAATACCAATGCCTATACCTTTAGCCCCACCAATCATTGTATGTAACCTATAAATATTCTATAATTTGAAAGCATATCATCTGTAACAACAATGTTGTTTAATGCAATAGGATTCCAAACACAAGTTAACAGAGGCAAAGCTAAATTTTCTTTCTTACTCTGATATGTAGGTAGACCATCTACAATAATCACATTGCTAGCATCCTCTGATTTCGGATATAAGAAAACATAGTAAGGTTTTATATCAATAAATGTTTCTACCTTTTCTAATTCTATAATGTTGTTTATGATATTCGTGTACATAGTTATTCCTCCTTTTTATTATTGTTATTATTATCTTGTACTGAATGTTTTTGAGATATTATTAATGCCTGTTCCTGTTGATATAATTGCTCATCTATTTTAGCTTGCTTTTCTTTTTCAAGTCTAGCTTTCTCATCCGGTTTTGCGTCAGGGTTCATTTCACTGGCAGTTTCAACAGAAAGAAATCCTGATGTAACTCCTGTTTGTAATCTTGTTACAATATCAGTTTCAGATTGAGGTCTATATACTTTGAATTTAGCATTAATATGTAAGTTATCGAAATCCGTAATAGCACTGGGTTGAATTTGTGAGACTACAAGTTCTTTTGCTAATCCTTGTTTGAATAGACGAACCATTTTATCCGCAACATTTTGCCATTCTATTACACCTTTTGATGCATTCTCAATATCCATTGATTGAGTAAGCATTATAGCAACACCTGATATATCTCCTGTTGTCTTTACATCTTTAGGGAGCAAGAACGTTGTACTGGAATTTTTTTGTATAGTTTCCTCCATTAACTGCAAAGTATCTATCGTTCCCTGTGGTGATGGTGGAGTTAAAAATTTAGCATCATCCGTATTTGCTTCTTGACTATATGATGTGTTTTTACTGTTTAAGATAACTGAACCTGCTATCTTCTTTCCATTGTTTTCAAAATCTCCTTTTATATATAATATTCCCCATCCATGTCTCTTTTGAATTACAAGGAAGATATTGTATAATATTTCATAAGCCTCAATAACACTTTGAGCATTTTCCCATGCGACCTTTCCTCTTTTAGTTATTAAAGGGATTTCTGTAAAACCATGAGCCTTTGGTGCTAGACGTCTCCATCCATTATCATCTACGTTAGTATTATCTCTTATCATACGATAAAAATAAGTATCATCGTATGAATCAATATATTCTACATCATCAATCTTATAATAAACGCTTTCTAATATACGGTCGCCATTATCATCGTCATGCGGACATAAGACATATCCATCCATATAGGATAATATACGGGATTTTATTCTATTATTTTTATCGAAATAGTATAAAAGTCCTACATCACCAACTGATTTTTGGACGTCAACCATTTTGGTTTTCATCCCGTCTTGGTTTCTTAAATCCCAATACTGTTTAAAGGTAACAAAATCAGCTCTTTGTTTTTCATCAGGATTGGCATCCATAAGAGTAAAAGACATTGGAAGTCCGCATAAATGTTGTACCTGTTTGTCTTTAATATTTTGTTGGAAAGAAACCGCCATCTTCTTATATTGAACTTCAACAAAGCCTCCATTATCAAGTTTCATCGTAATAGAAGGTATGTTCTGATCGTATAAAACCTTATGGTTTTCAGGCTCTAATTCCATCAAATACTCATCTTGCGTAATAACACGTTTTTTTAATTGAGGAAGAGTAACCGAAACCATATCTGTAAATCCGGCTCTTTTCAAATAATTATTCAGTGTGTTGTTACATACACACGATGTATCATAACCTCGAAAAAAAGGTTTCTTTTGTAGTATCTTTTCAGGGTTATTCAATAATTCTTGTACTTGTTCTGAAATTTCACTCATTGTCTTTTTCTACTAGGTTATATTTTTTCATTAAATCTTCTTTTGTGGGGACTGAAATTTCTCGCCCACATTCACATATAGAATTGAACTTTTGTTCTACAATGATATATTGTTGCCCTCCCTCTTCTGATACCTTAAACTTATCATTAAGTTTACTGCGGATTTCAATCTCTGCTTTAACGCCATCTTTAGCAGACATATCACCAGCTTCAACAAGATCGTTAACCTTTTGAAGCATTGCTATCAATTTAGCTTTATTTTCCTCAAAAGTAATATCTTGGATCAATTCATCATTGTTAATTTCATTCTTCTTGCTTTGCTTAACTTTCTCTTCTTCTTTAAAGTTACTAGCAATATACATTTTCAAGAAATCAATTTTTTTGCTTGTGTCATACTTTTTAATACTATTTTCGTCAGCATCCTTATCGAAAATAGATTTATAAGCTACAACAGAGCTGCAATATTCAAAGAATAAGATAACATACGATATGTCTCTTACCGTCACTTCATGCTTCATCTTAGAAGCATCCTTGATTGTTTTTTCTATATCTTTAACTGTCATTACGCCCAAAAACTATCGTTATAAATTTCAAGATTTGTCTCTCCGGTTTTTCTATCGTTTCTTTTAATAGAAGTTTTTTCTAACTCATCTCCCATTTGATATTGGAGAACGGGTAAAAACCTCATAGCTATTGGGTCTAATACGTCCATTGAACGTCCTCGACCAAGCATTTGGTTCATTTCTTTTTTAGTAGCTAACCGTTTCCTTCCTGTCCCTTGTTCATTAAAACGTACTACAGAACATTCCTCTACAAATTCGTCAAAGATGGTAATTTCATCTTTCATTTTTTCATGGGTGTACATTTTGGAAGCGACCTTATCGCTAAAAGATATTCCTTTTTCGTTTACATGGTAAACAACTCTATCATAGCATTCATCTTTTAATGTACAGAAAGCTCTGAAATAGACACCTCTCGTTTTACTGTATGATATAAATGGTATAGCATCTGGTATATAATCGTTGATATAAGCACCATTATTACCATCAAATATAATATGAGTGTCCGGGATATTATATCTAGCAGCTAAAATTTGTAGTGTATTCGCATTTTGTTGTGGCGTTGAATGTCCCAATACTACAATATCTATAATGTGAAATCCATCCCATACCAATGCAACGAAATTATCTTTTCCCGTATCTGCTAAGTCAGCAGTGATCCATCTATCTCCATTAATTTGTGGATCTGCCAATTTTATTTCACGAGCTTTATGGAATGGGATAGGAGCTTCGGAATCATCATCTGTGTCAATATTCCAACAACCTTGTAAGTTAGCAGCAGATTGCTTTTCACCCATTGCTGCCACGCTTGCAATATAGCCCGGATTTTTTGATAAAAGTTCCTTGTTCATATCCAAAGAACCTCCATAAAACGTAGTAGATTTTATTAAATCCTTATAAGTAAAAAACTCACCTCTTTCATTCAGCTTTTTTAAAACAGCGTTTATCTTTGGAGCGCATTGACTATACACCTCCTCTTTAGTTGCACCAAAAATAACATCTTCAATTTTTTCCCCATTGATATAGAAATATCTCACCACACCATCTCTTTCAGGGATAGGAAACCCTGTTATAGGATTGATATACCAATCAAGCCATTTCCTTAACCAATGATTTTTTTTAGGATTACAAGTAATACGAACTTTCCCATTCCATTTCCCTGCACCACGGTTACGTGAAAAAGCAAGCCTAATAGTACTCCACTCAAATCCTGTGCCTTCGTCAAAATAAATTACCGAATATTGCCATCCGCGTATGCGTTCCAATACCTTATCGGGAGTTTGGTCGCTCATGTGAGTAAAGTCTATAAAAGCTCCGCTGGGGAATGTAGCACGGGGATTTTCTGATAATTTTACATTTACTAAATTCCCATAAATCCTTTGTATTTCATCTGTACCAGAGCCTCCGCTTTTTGTGTCTTGTATATTTTTACGAATATAAACCATTCGGAAGTCAGGGTCTAGTACTGGTTCTGCTGCCATCAATAAGGCGGCAAAGGATTTCCCAATTCCCATCGCAGCTCCACCTACAACAAAATCAACATTGCTCCTGACGAATTTTTCTTGAAAATAAGGTTGATATGTTACTATATTTTCAATTCCTTGTGATTTATATTTTTCTTTATCAATCATTTATACTAATTTTAAAATTCAAAAGCCCTTCATACGCAGCTTTATTTATTTCACCTTTTTTATAGTACTCTTCTGCGACTTCCTTTATGTACTCTTCTTTAGTCTTTTTTCTAGGCATAATATTTTTTTTGTTGGCATGGTTAATATTCAAATAATGGGAAGTGTCATGCCTAAACCACTTATCGCAGGTTAATTACTCCTGCTATCCCATTATTCAATGCAAATATATACATTTATCTGCAAAAATACTATTCTAAATCTTCTGCTTTTTTAATATTAGAAAAACTTAGTACACCGGTGTACTAAATAGTTCCCTTATTTCATGGGATAACTTAGTTTATTCCTTTATTTTGTGTGCAAATTATTAACATAACTTAGAGGAACTATGAAGTTTACAAAAGAACAAGCCGTTGAACAACTCAAAGGCTTACTGACAGAAGGTGGGAAAACCCTGCATTTGTCAGACAGAACAATTAATGAGAATATAGATGACCTAATTCCATTATTGGTAAATGATGAAACTGAACTTTCTGATTTTATAAGTAAGGCATTACCTTTTGTAAAAAGGACAAATGCAAACTTTGAAAAAGAAAAGGCAGATTTTATTAAGAGCTATAAACCCACTCAATCTCAAACTACACAGCAGCAACAGTCTAAAACTCCGCCTACTGATGACGATGCCTTATCGCAATTACAAGCGCAGATACAGCAGTTGCAAGACAAAATAGAAAGAGAAGAAAAGGAAAAAGCTCTATCGCAAGTAAGGAAAAACTTTAAGTCTGAATTGAAATCCGCTGGGATTAAGGATGATAAGTGGATTGACACTTACATTTCTAAAATTCAAATTTCGGAAGATTTAGATATAAAGGAAGAAGCGAAGTCTACATTAGAATTATACAACCTTTCCAGAGTTGATATACCTGATGGGACAACCCCTTACAAGCCTATTGGTGGTGATCCCTCTAAGAGTAAGATAAGTTGGGATGATGTTAAAAATGAAAAATAAAAAAATTATAAGAATATGGTAGAAAATCTTTTAAATACGACCGCAGCCGTAATGTATGGTAGAACCATGTTACAGGGGAGTGGTATTATCGGAGGTACTAGAGAAGTCTTTGTGCCGAGAGTATGCGTATTGAATGACCAAGTATTCCCTCAAACTGGTGGTATTATCAAGAATCCGTTTAAAACAGGCGGTAAGATGTACGCAGGTGATTTGGTAGAATATCATTGGAATGGTAATGGTGTCGCTAATAGTCACGAAAATGCAGAAGTGATTCTTTTGAAGGTATTTGAAGTACAAGCAACAGTTGAAGCAGAAGGCACGACTGTATTTGTAAAAAGAGATGGTTTCAGACACAAACCTTGTGTAGGTGATATTTTGATGAAAGCTCCTGAAACATTTGATGCGACAGGTACAGCCGCAACGGTAACAGCTGTTGAGGTGACGACCAATGAACAAAAAAATGTTTGGAAACTGACGCTATCCGCAGCTATTGGTGCATTAGCAGCAGATGATGTATTGGTTGAAGCTGCCGAAGCTGGTTCCGGTAAAAAGATGCTTGTTCAGAATCCGAATGCCGTTCTTCCTTGTGATTTGGATTTGAAATATAGACCTGCAACAGATGAAGATGATGAAGAAGGAGCTACGTATATGGTTACACCTGCATTGCACGCAACAATGTACACTTATTTGATGTCTCCGATTCCTCCGGCTGTTAAAGCTATTAACAAGTCAAGAATTGATGGTTGGTTTGAAATTTAAAGAAAATAAGAAGTATGTCAAGATTCGATTTTAATAATAGTAGATATGCGGCTTTTTTCCGTAGCGGAGAAGGTCAGCAAATACTCCGTGATTATATTGATAATTCAGGAATGATTAATATCAATTATAATTGGTGGAGAAATCAGTTTACGGTGAATCCACAAGTAACTCCTACAGATGCATCAGGAAAAGCTTCTTTCATGGTTGAAGCCTCTATAAATCGTGCAGCAGGAGTATTGGATATGCGTGCTCCGCTAGGTAAGGCGCATCCGTATAACAAGGAAGGTCTTTCTTTTTATACAGGTACAATTCCAGATTTTACGTCAGATGCTATTGCAGAGACAGCTATGGAACGTATGTACAAACAGGAGTATTATGCAGAGTTTGGTAATGATGCTAAGTTTATCAGAGAATGGACAAAACGTGTCCAAGATTTGATTGATGCAAAAGATCAAACTGCAAATTACATGTGTGCTCAACTTCAAACCAAAGGCTATGTGCTATATGATATTGGTAGAGGTATAAAGGGTATTAAACAAAAGGCTGCTATTCCCGAAGAAAACTTTGTAAAGGCAGGTGAAAAAGTTTGGACTGCTCCTGATGCTAAACTGTTCTCTCAAATGGTTCTCATTGAAGATCAGTTCAGACAAAGAACAGGATTTGGTGGCGCAATGAAATGGCTTATTCCTAAGAAAATGTATCAAGACGTTTTCTTGGAAAATGCAGAAGTCAAGCAGTGGGTTAACTATATGCGCAACCTCAATACTAACAGCCCGATGGAAGCTCCTGATATTCCAGTTATTCTGAAAGAACAGTTTGATAGAGCTGTAGCTGCATTTGATGGGTTGTCTCCTATTGAAATTGTAGTAGAAGAAGAAAAGAATAAAGAATGGGGCGGTGATACTACAATTCATGGATGGGCTGAAAATGTAGCAGTTCTTCGTCCGGTCGGACCTGCGGGACTTATCATGCATACCAATACTTTGGATGAACGTATGGCAAGTATGGCTGGGAACAATGTGGTTTCTCAAACATTCGCATCTATTGACGGTTTCTCTTTGCTTCACAATGCAGAAATGGTTGATGGTGAATATAAATCATGGAGTACCCGTTTGATTACGTCATTTATTCCTGCTTTAACAGAGTTCCCGGAACATATTATTGTTGATACAGCAACAGCAGATTCTTAATATGGCTCAAATTGATATTATACACTATCTTGAAGGTTTGACTGCCTTTGTCTTTGACAAGGCAGTCCTTACCCGTATTGCAGTAGATAGAGACGTTATAGATATTACAGATACCAAACAGCTTACACAACAGCAAAAAGATTTGCTATTGGCTGATTTGCTTTATGTTATTTTTACCGCTCCCAATTACACTGCTAGTCTGACGAACCAACATGGAGCTTATACTCAAACGATTGGTAGCCAACGATACGATTCTAAAAAAGATGTATATAATATTATGATAGGTCTGTATAAGAAATGGGACGATCCAAAGGCTGAATTATTAGGTGGTAGTACAACAACTTGGATAAATGAGTACGACTGATGATTATAGATAGGGACATAATGCAAGAATATCCTTTTGATGGAGTATTTTACACTTATGGGATTGATGGAAGCAAACCTGCCGACCAACAGGTAGAAGAAGAGATTATAGTCTTGGAAACTAAATGTGATATACAAGGGGCGCAGAAAGAAGATTCAGGTGTAATATCAAACGCATACAATGTGTATTTCCCTTTTGATAAATCAGTAGGTATATCAATAAAAAAAGGTCATAAATTTAGGAGCAAGATGTATGGCTTCTCTATTACTGATGCTATCGTTATTGATATTATACCAACTCAATTAGGTGGTTGTGCAGTTTATGTAAAAGATAATACTAGTGGATAATGAGACGTGTAAGTCCATATATTGATGATTTGGCGAAGAAATTAGCTATAAAAGGTCGGAACTTAATTGAAAAGGCTTATTTAGAGGCTGACTACAATAAGAATAAGACCCAAAATCTTCACGATAGTTATGGGAGTGCAGTTTTTTATAATGGTGAACTTTATCCAAATAGTAAAATGTATTTTAGTAAAGCTGCAACAACTTCTAAATACGATCCATATCAACAAAAGGCAATTACAGGTAGACAGGCTATCTCTGATTTTTTCGATGATTATAAGCCAAAAGATAAGGGAATGCAGCTTGTCGTTGCAGTAGCCATATTTTATGGTGGAATATTAGAATTAGGCGGAGGTAATTTACGTAGGAAATATAAAGTTATATCTATGATTGGAGATGACATTAGAGCATTGGCACAAGAAGTAGGTAAAGCTAAAGTTTCTATAATTCAAAACGGGAAAGTAAATGGATAAGAATTTATTAAATATATCAACTATTGAAACCTTTTTCAATGAATTATTGGATGAAAAAGTATCTTCTAATACTTTCTTTACAACTGTCCCTACAAATATTGATACTACTTGGTCTGACCTTGTTGTGATTGACTGTGCTAATTCTATCCAAGATTTGAATGCCTATGGTGTAGGAACTGTATTAGTTTGGTTATATGCAAAGCCATTCAGCAATGGACGTAAGAATGTTGCTGTAATGTCTAAACTCGAAAAAGCTCTAAATGAAGCTTTAGAAAACAATAAAAATGCGTCTTATGCAGTTAGCAAAAAAGGCACATTTGCTGATTTTGATAGTGATGCTAAGATGCATTGTAATATAGTAGAAATTCAATTATTAATCGTTTAAAAATAAAAAATTATGGCATTAACAGTTACAGAGACTAGAAAAAATAACGCTAACTCCATTATCTACAATCCCAAGTTTTTATATGTAACACCGTATGTAGATGGCGTACCTGGTACAAAAACTTGGCAATGTATGGATATTATTCGTGATTCAACTACTATCACACAAGAGGATAATACTGAAAATCCTATTGAAAATGAATTATCTTCAACTCCAATCATTAACAACATTCAAGCAGGTAACTATACGTTTACTACTGAAATTGGAGATTTGCAGGCTGAACTCTTAAAAGATTTGCTAGGATTTACCATTGGTACAGGTAAGAACGCCTATGCGCCTGATGGCTATGTAGAGAAATTTGCTCGTATCGACATGGTATTTCAAAATGGCAGTAAATATACCGCTGTTGTATTGCCGAAATTGCAATTGAGTCCGACAATTACTCTTGATTCAATGAGTACTTCTATCGGTCGTATTGCTCTTGGCGGATCTGCACAGGCTGTTCAGTTCAAATATGGGGCAGATACTGCAACATTGACTCCTTTGGCTATGATTTATAATTATACCGTTCCGCCTACAGATATGTCATTAGATGGCACGGGGGGAGCGTAAGGGAATCAGTGTCTCCGGCTAATTCCCTAGAAAGTTCAATCGGAGAAACAAGGGTAGCTTCTAATGGAGTTACATCTAAAAAGAAAAATACAATTCTTTAATAAAAGGGAGGGAGGTTACTCCTTCCCTTGTTTTTTAAAAAGAATGAAAATGGGAGTTAATAAAATATATAATATAGCATTTAATGATAGTGATGAAAATGTATTGAATGAAAAGGGTGAATTAAAACCAGTATTTAGACATTGGTACAATATGCTATCAAGATGTTATTGTTCAAAAACCCAAAAACGGCAACCAGCATATAAAGGTTGTGTCGTTTGTGAAGAATGGCTATTGTTCTCTAATTTTAAGAAGTGGTTTGACGAGAACTACCAAAAAGGGTATGATCTAGATAAGGATATTTTAGGGAATGGGAAATTGTATTCCCCTCAAACTTGTTGCTTTGTACCACATGAAATAAATAATTTATTATGTAAACAAGTACGATGTAGAGGTGAATATCCTATAGGAGTTTGTCGTGTTAATAATAAATATAAGGCAGGACTTAGATTTAATGGGAAAACGATTGGGCTAGGGTATTTCATAACACCGCAAGAAGCTTTTAATACATATAAAAAAGCTAAGGAAAAACTAATAAAAGATTTAGCAAAATCTTATTTTGAAAATGGTATTATTATTGAAAAAATTTATAATGCCTTAATTAATTATAAAATTAATATAACAGATTAAATATGGCTGACGAAAGAAAACTTAAAACAATTAAAGATCCTATTTCAGATGAAGACATGGAACGTCTAGCGCAAATTATGTTAGATTATCCTTCCTTGAAAAAATTATCTAAAACAGAATTTGCAATAACAGCCTTAAAACCGGCTGTTATGTGGATGATTGCTAATGAAGCTGTCAATATAAATAAAGTTGAAAAAGCAACATTTGGAGATGTTTTAGAGGGTTTATCAAAACAGATTCCTTCCGTTTGTAAAATTATAACATGGGCAATTTTAAATGATAAGGAGCGAATAGAAAAAGACTTTGAAAAAGTATATGATACTTTATATTGGGAATGTGATGTAAAAGAATGGGCGGAACTTTTATTTGAAATATTAAATCTGATTTCTGTAGATACTTTTTTTTTGCTTACAGAGTTGACACAGACGTTCCGCCAAATGTCACTGGACAGGAAAATGACGAGGGAAGAACGAAAACAGTCATCGCAAGAACAAGCTACGGGGAAATGTTTGATTTTATAAAAGCTTATCCATCTGTGACTATGGAACAATACATGTGGCACATGACAGTTCCTCAAATATTGCTAGCACAATACGATACAACTCATATTGAATATTTGTCAGAAGAACAAGCTAAAAAAGACAAAGCACCAAAAATAAATTCAACCGACGACTTATTTAAAAACGATTTTGGCATACCAATTTTTAATCAAAAATAAATAATAACAATGGGAGCAACAGGATATGTATTAACAATACCTGATGAGGTATTAAAGAAACTAGAATTAGCAGATACTAAAATAAATGCTATAGCTGAAAGTAGCGAAAAAACAGCAAACAGATTCAATAAAGCATTTTCGAGCATGGCTTTATCTGTTGACCCATTGATAAAACGGCTTGATGCATTAAAAAATATAGGTAAATTAGATTTAGGGTCAGGGTTAAAAAAATACACAACTGATTCGGAAAAGGCTGCTGCTGGAATAGCCGAAGTTGCGAATAAGCTGAATCAATTAAAATATATATCTTCTCAATCATCGTCTGCCAATAATTCTGTTTTGGCATGGCAAGGTATTAATGAGAACTTAAAGATACAACAACAGCGATTAGATGCAATAAATCGTTCAATCAAAGAATATGAAAACACTTTATCTCGAATACAAGGTGGTAAGGGTGGTGTATTATCAAAAGAAGATCAGTCTAATTATGCTGCAAATCTAGCCGAAGCAGAATCAATCAAACAAACAATAGCATTATATCAACAAAAGCAACAAGCGATTGTAAATTACCAGTTAGAGCAAAAGAAGGTAGCTGACAATTTAGCTAAACTAAAAAGTTTAGAATCCGACTCAAAATCTTTGCCTGAACAAAGAAAACGTGAAGAATTAGAAAGATTGAATGCTTTATATAGAAGTGGTCAATCCTTACTGCAAAAACAAGCGAAGGCGGAAGATGAACTTGGTAAAGCTGCTCAAAAGGTTGTAATAGCATTAGATAACGCTGCGAAAGCCGAAGAAAAGAAAAATAGCGCAAGAACAAATAAGGCTAATCAAGAAGCAGCAAGAGCCGAAGAACAATACGCAAGAGCATTAAATAAAAGCGAGGTCACTATTGTTCAACGGGCAAGAAAGATTGAAGCATTAGCTAATGCACAAAGAGCCTTAAACTCTACTGGACGAGATTACTCTTCCCAATTATCTAAAATAGCATCGGAAACACAACGGCTTCAACAAGCAAATGATAATGTCGCAAAAAGCATGGAGCGAGTTAAAAGATCTCAAAGTAGTGTACTCAATACTACCGATCAATTAACTAGGAAAATAGCGTTATTATTTAGCGTTTCAGCTATACAGGGATATGTGGAAAAGCTAGTTTCTGTACGAGGAGAATTTGAACTACAGCAAAGAGCATTGCAAGCAATTTTGCAAAATAAAGATGAGGCAAACGCTTTATGGGAAAAAACAGTGGCATTAGCTGTTAAATCACCATTCCAAGTAAAAGAATTGGTAACTTATACAAAACAATTAGCAGCATATAAAATTGAAGCTGATAAACTATATGATACGACCAAAATGCTTGCTGACGTATCAGCAGGATTAGGTGTAGACATGGGGCGTCTTATTCTTGCATACGGACAGGTAAAGGCTGCTAACTATTTACGTGCGTCAGAAGTAAGACAATTTACAGAAGCTGGTGTCGGATTGCTTCAAGAGCTTGCCACTATGTATACAGAACTAGAGGGTCGTATGGTATCTGTTGGCGAAGTCCAAGACAGAATAACTAGACGTATGGTAAAATTTGGTGATGTAGAAGAAGTTTTTAAACGGATTACGTCAGCAGGAGGTATATTTTATAACATGCAAGAAATCCAAGCTGAAACTTTATCAGGAATGATTTCCAATCTTAAAGATAACTTTGATGTTATGTTTAATGAGATAGGAAAGGCTAATGATGGAGTTTTGAAAGGATTTATAAATATATTAAATACCATAGTTGCACAATGGCGAGATTTTGCAATAGCATTAAATACCGCAGGAGCAGTTTTTGTTGCATATTCTATAAAAGCTACAATAGCAGCAGTAGCTAATAAAAAAATTGGCGTATCAGCAACGGAAGCAATGATAGCACAGGGTGGATTAACTAAAGCTATTGGATATACTATTGCTGCTCTAAAAAAATCTTTTAATTTCGTGAAGGCAAACCCGTGGATTCTTGTAGCTACAGCTATTGCAGGAACTATTTTCTATCTAAAAGATTTAACAGCAAGATTAGATGAGACCCGTGCAAAGTATGATGTTTTAAATAATCAAATAAATACTCAAAAAGAAAAACTCGAAGAGCTAATTACTAAATACGAAGAAAATTTAGATGTTCAAAAGAAATTAAATAATGAACTAAACGCATTAAAGAAAGGGAGTGATGAATATAATGCTGTACAAGAAAAACTTAATAACGCAAAAAAAGAAGAATCTAAAATATTAGCGCAATTACAATTGAAATATCCTGATATATATGCTTCTATTTCTAAACAAAAAGACGCAGTTAAAACATTGCGTGAAGAACAGTCTAAATACAATAAAGAATTGGAAGCTACTAAATTGCTTAATTATCAAATTAAACAATCAGAACCTTATTTCGGGAAAGGATTTAAAGAAACATTAGAGTCATATTCTCATTCATTGGTAGTTCAATCTAACGCTGCTGATAAGTTAACGTATTCCTATTTGGCATTAGAAGATGAATTAAGAATGTTTTTAAAGGAATATAAATATATGTCTCAACAACAAAAAAATGAAATTCTATCAGTATTAAATTCTACTGATTCTGTTGAGAAAAAAGCAGTGGCGTTAAATAAAGCCATACAAAGTGCTACATCGGGAAAACGTTATTCTGCTTGGGTAGATCAATTTATGGATTTTCAAAAAGCACTAGGCGAATATATCAATACGACAAATGACGCCAAAGATAGTACAGAGAGCATGAATGACAAATTTGATGATGTACTAAAAAAAGCCTTAGGTCATTTAGGGGCAACATTCAAAACGTTTGAAAATTTAAATAAAGATCAAAAAAAACAATTAGAAAATACTCTCCGTACTTTTATAAGATCGGTAACAGACGACGAAGATATATTGAAAGGATTTAAAGAAAGAGTGAAAGATGTTTTAGGATTTGAAATAAATATTGAAATTCCACAACCTGAAAAGAAATTTTCAGAAGCTCAAAAGGCATTAAATGCTGCTATTATTAAATTCAATAACAGTCATAAAGAAGCCTTCAAAATACAACTCATTGAGCCGGATGAGAATATCAATGCTTTTGTAGATAAAATCTACAAAGCCGGAGAGACGTGGGATGAAGTATCTAAAAGAAATGCAAAATCAATACAAAATTTAAATCCTGAAATTGATAAATTAAAAAAGAATGTAGTATCTTTTACTGCAAAAGCTGCTTCTGATACAAAACAGTTAGCTGAATCTTTTGGATATTTGAATAAACAAATGACTAAATCCGAAGAATCAGCATATACTAAAAAACTAAAAGCTCAATTAGACTTATTGAAAAAAATGCAATCTCAATATGAGAAGCTAAGGCAGACAATGGGAGAAGAAGATGCTACAAGCACTATAACTTCATCTTTTGGGACAGCTTATCAGAAATTATTCAATAAGCCATTAAAACTTAAATTTGATAAGGCTTCGATGGCTAATGAGATGGAGTCAATTTATAATACTATTAGTGGTAAGTCAGCGGAAGCATTAAAGAGAAGTTGGCAAAGTACCATTGGTGAATTTCGTTCAGAAATTACAGTTTCAGCGACTCTTGATAATATCAGTGAATTTGAACGTCAAATGGACTCAATGTTTAATAGCTATCAACTGTATATCGAATTGGAAGCTAAAGGTGTTCCTAAAGATCTGATTCAAAATTTGTTTGGCATTGATGTAACTACGTTGGACGATATAGCTAGAGCGTTAGAGGAAAAATATCCTGATGTTACAAAATTAGGGGAAAAAGAACTTGATTCTTATTTTAAGATACAGAAAAAAATAACTGATAATCAAAAGAACGAACTTAAAAGACGTTCTGATTTGTTGTATAATTATTTAGAACAATCTGTAGACAAGGTTAAACAAGTACAAAACTCCGGTGCTTTGGAAATAAGTTTTGCTACAGATTTCTTAAAAAAAGGTTCATTAAACGCAGAACAATATGCTACAGTTGTCAAGAATGTCACTGATAAGGTTAATAAAGAGGTAAGTAAGATTAACTTGGATAAGTTTAAGGAAACTCCTGAATATATTCAAGCTATGGGTGACTTATCCGCTTATTCTGCTTCTCAATTAGAAGCAATGATAGCTAAAATGCAGGAGCTTATAAACTCTTCTGCCGGAAATCTAAGTGCATCAGATTTGAAAGTATATACAGATTTTATAGATAAGATACAAGGCAGATTAAAGCAGATTAAATCTCCGTTTAGTAAAAATGCTTTTGCTGAATTTAAGGAGTTAAAAAGATTACAAGCGGAATTTAATGCAGAAACAGAAAGATATAATCAACTGTTAGAAGAGCAAAAACAGGCAAAAAAGAATCTTGCTAATGTAGAGACAGAAGTACAACAAGCTCAAGACAGAGTAGGAATTGATGCGTCCGCAAAAGATGATCTTATAGCAGCTACAGAGAATTTGCAAGATGCTAATAGTGCTTTAAATAATTCTAATGATAAATTAGACATTTCACAAGGTAAACTGTCTAACATATCCGGTAAAATGGGACAGATACAGGGTGGAATGAGTGCAGCCATGTCAATGATTGACAAGATAGTTACAGGAATATATCAATCTATCAACGCTACCATTGACATAATGAATCAATTTAAAGAACTTCAAGAATCACAAGGCGTTGATACGTCCAAAGGAGGATGGAGAGAAGCGGCACAAGCAGGAGAATTATTGGGTAATGTAAACGAAAAAGTTATGTCCTCTTGGAATAATTTCAAGAGTGGTAATATTGCCGGAGCAGTAGCCGATGCGGTTGGCTCTATAACATCTATTTTCACAACATTAAATAAGCAACATGATGCTAGAAGAGAGCAAACCATTCAAGAGGAAATAAAGCAAGTAGAAAAGCTTCAAAAGGCTTATCAAAGATTAGGTAATGCAATAGAAAATGCATATACTATTGATACTCTGAATATGAGTACTGAAAATGCTCAACGTAATATTCAAGACCAAATAAAGAGTTATCAAAATATGATAGCTGCCGAAGAAGATAAGAAAGATACAGATTGGGATAGAATAGATGAATGGAAAGAAGCTATAATTGATTTGCAAGAACAGGCAGATGAACTTAGGAGTCAGAAACTTAATGAATTAGGAGGTTTTGGTAGCGGAGCAGACATGAAATCTGCCGCAGAAGAATTTGCATCTGCTTGGCTAGAAGCCTATAAAGAAACAGGCGATGGATTAACAGCATTAGAAGATAAATGGGATGAATATATCAATAATGTAATTATGAAACAGTTGGCTCTAAGAGGAATAGAAAAATTCTTAGAACCGATAATGAATAATTTAAATAATATGATTGGTTCTGATTCATATTTATCTAATGATGAATTAGAAGCGTTGCAGAAACAAATTGATGAAACGATGCCTGCTTTAAATGAGTATTTCAAAACAATAGCAGAGAATTTCGGTGTACCAATTACTGGTGGAGAGGACAATGGATCTACTCTTAATCAAGGAATTACTGGTATTACCGAAGACAGTGCTAATGTTATTGAAGCTTACCTTAATTCAATGAGATATTTTGTCGCAGACACCAATATGGTTATCAACAATTTCTTTGCTGCATTTACTAGCTTAGACCCATTGCAGAACCCAATGTACAGTGAGCTTGCAAATCAAACTAAACTTTTGAGAAGCATAGATGATAGATTGGCAAGTGTTATTACATACAGTGGCGATCATCCTAATGGGGGCGCATCAATAAAGGTACTAACATGATATTGTTTTCAGGAAAGAGTAGCCGGATTAATTTCCGGCTTTCTTATATCCCAATGATGTTAGTAATTTTCGTATGCCTTCTATTCCTTTTTGATATACAATAGTCTTAAAGTTTATACATATATCTCCATTAGGTTTGGTGAATTGAGTTTCTATAACTCTAAACCAACATGAATCTACATAACGCTGCATTGGCTGATTATTCCCTTGAAGAATTTTATTATCTCTTAAAATTTCAAAAAGTTTATTTCTTCCAATCCCCATATTAAGAACTTTTGCCACAGTAGCCATATCGCAGGCGTCTTTACTATCAGTTACTTGGTCAAAGAACTCTTCTTTTGGTTTCATTTCTTCAATACGAGCTTGCTGTTTTTCCAATTGTTCAGCTTGTTCAGCAGCTAATCTTAGAGCTTCGGCAAAAGTTTGGGGCAATTTAGGCAGCTCTTGTTTCTTTTCTAATTCAAGTTCTTCCCAACGATTAATAATTCTTTCTCGGAGTAATGCGTCATATCCAGATGCTAATATAAGACAGCCTTTCTTAGTAAGAAAATAGCATGGTCTATTTTGACCGTTAGCATCTGAATATGAACCCAATCCAAAATTGGATTCGGCAACTCCTTGCTCTAAAATATTGCGTATATCACGCATTACATGAGAATGTTGTTTCCCTGTTAGTTCGGCAATTTCTAACGAACTCATTGTTTCTTTTGCGTTTATAGTATCGCCTACTTTCATAATATCTGTCATATCCTAAAAGAAATCGGGAAGTAGAGCCACCACGCATCTAAATCCCGATTATATATAGTTTTAAACTATAGAACCATATTAGTTGTCAGTGGTGGTTGACGCTACAAATATACTATAATTTTTCTCTATTCCAAAACTTATCTAAGTCTTTTGGTAGAATTGGTTCTATTTTTTTTAGTAAATCTTCATAAATAGAAGTGTATACCTTGTGAAATTTCAATCCATTCTTTATTTTAGCACACAACTTCTTTATTCCTCTAGGTTGTCGAGGATATATTTTACTGATTGTTAGTGGAGACATTTCCAACTTATAATGTAATATATAAAAAAGAAAAGCTCTAGCTGATATTACATCTTCTGTTCTTTCTTTATTTATAATCTGTTGTCCTGTTACTCCAAAATGTGAACAGATGATTTTCTCAATCTCTTCTATTTTATTTTCTACATCAATGTCTAATTTCATAGTGTACTATTATGGACACAAATGTACTAATTAGTACACTATTATCCAAATATATTCGGTAATATTTAATAATACGTTGATAAATAACATAATACAAGCACTAAAATACTGTATAGTATATCTTGTAGATAGTTTATAGATTAATTCCGTGATTCTAATGGTGGAATCTATAACTATTAAAAAGTAATATTTATGTCAGAAAATCGAACAGTGGTTTACACACCTGATGCAGGGAGTGGAAGCGGAAGTGGAATGATGGCTATGCTTGCTCCACTTTTGCAACAGAAGGGTATTGATCCTAACTTGTTAATGGCTTTGAATAGCAAAGGAAATGGAAACGGTTTTGGTGGAGATGGCTCATGGTTCTTATGGATTATCTTCTTGTTCTTCCTTTTCCCTCTTTTCGGTCGTAATGGTTGGGGTAATAATGGTTGTAACGATGGTGGAAATGGTGGCGGATATGGTGTCGCTGGTATTCCAAATTTGATTAACAATGATGCAGGAAGGGAATTACTAATGAGTGCTATTCAAGGAAATGGTCAGGCTATTAACACTTTAGCTACCAATTTGAATTGTTCGGTTGGACAAATTCAACAGTCTATTAATGGCGTTATGACACAAATTCAAGGTGTTGGTAATCAAGTGGGTATGTCAAGCCAACAAATTATCAATAGCATTCAATCTGGAAATTGTCAGATTGCACAGGCTATTGCAGATTGTTGCTGCAAGACACAGAATGCTATTACTACGCAAGGTTATGAAAATCAGTTGTCTATTTGCAATCAGACCAATACATTGGTTAACACTGCAAATCAGAACACTTTGGCTTTACGTGATGGAGCAACTGCTAATACGCAAGCTATCTTGTCTAAATTGGATGCTATGCAGAATCAGAACTTGCTTGATAAAATTGACAAGCTTCGTGAAGATAAGAGTACTTTGCTTGCTCAAATTTCTAACGATGCACAGACAAGAAATATTCAAGCTTTCCAAGCTCAAACTATTGCGCCTGTAAATGCTGCTCTTAGTGATTTAAGTGCTCGATTGGCTAAAATTGAATGCCGTCAACCGGAAACGGTAACAATTCCTTACATTCCGGCGATGGGTAGTATGATTCCAGTTAATTATAGCGTGCCTGTAAATGTGAATGCGACACCTTATAGTAACTGCGGCTGCTAAGTATTGGTATTAGATAAAGCGTTCTTTGACATGTTAGTAAGTTTTTTGTAATCGGATAAATACATCCATTGGAAACCTTTATGAGATTTAGCTTTCCCTTTACAGCAATCACAAATATGATGTTGGGAATATCCATCTCTTTGGGCTTCTGATTGAGAAGGATATATTTTAATAGAATTATCCTTATTTATTCTAACAACAGGTTTAGATAATGAATTGTTTTTTTGATTAATCTCTCTTTTTTTTATATTTAGTTTAGATATAGGATTTGACATATTCATTTTTTGAGTGCACCATCTTAAATTAGATACATTATTATTTTGAGGATTACAATCCAAATGGTCTACAATTGGATAACCTAGAGGATTAGGAATAAAAGCTTTTGCCACTAAACGATGAACTAACATCCTTTGTGTTATTCCATTCTTGTTTAAAAAGACAGAAGTGTATCCTCTCTTATCAAAAGAAAAAGAAAGCTCTTTTTGAGGAACTGTTCTAATCCTTTCCCCATATTGAATTTTTCTTTGAAGAGATAAAACTTTTCCATAAGAAGAAACACTATATTCTTTTTCATATCCATATATAGGAGCCCATTTTTCATTATCTGAATTATTATTATTGTTGATATTTCCCATACAAAATTCTTACTAATTGTTAAAGTCACATTCTTGTCTATCCCGATACAAAGATAGTAAAAATTTAAAGAAAGGAAAAATATTATGTATGGAAATCCTTTAAATCCGTTCAATCCGTATTGGTGGACAGGTGGTCCCGGTCCAGCTATTCCGACAAGACAACGTTCTTGTTTGAAACAACTCTGTATATTTGAGTTGCCGACAACAAATGTGGCTCTCTCGGAAACGACTGTGGATTATGGAATTGACAAATGTCTGTATAATCAACTTCCTTGTGAATGTTATGTAACGGTACAAATCAACCAAGCTGTTCCGGCAGGTGGAGAAGCATTTCCTATAACGATTGCTATTCCAACTTCCAATAACAGCACAAATGTAGGAAGTTCTTCTTCTAATAATGGTGAAAGTAAGGTAAATGTTATAGACCATAATAGTTCTAATGTCATTGGTTCTGATATAACAAACTCAAAAGAAGTATTTGCTTTTATCAATAAAAGAGAAGGGATTATACGTTTTGTCAATTTTCAGACAGGCGGAACAACCCCTGCACCTACATCAGTAGCAAGTAAGTGAATCTATAGACGGGAGTAAAATCCCGTCTATGTAAAACAAATTAAAAGTTTATTATATGTTTTCATCAAGTAGACAAGGTGGTTTTATATATGTTCTTTCTAAAGGAGAAAGACCAACAGTTAAGATAGGGCAGATTGAATCTGTAAGTTCACCTGTCCCTAAATATCCTACTTATAATCCGTCAATACCTTATAGTCCTCAACCAGAAATGCTTATTGACATTAAGGTAAGATGTGGCGAGGAAGTTTTAGACTTTCAAAAATTACCAGCAAATGGTGAAATGTTCGCTTATCCAAATGTGATTGTTTCCGAAAAGAAGGAGGCTATCATTTCGGAAGTTGAAGCAATGATACAAACTAGTAAGCAAATTGTAGAAAGCGTTCCATATCATAAGTCTGTTATAGAATCTTGTGATAGTATTTTAAAAGAACTAAATCCTCAATTTGCTAAAGAGAAGCAACAAGAAGATAGGATTAATTCATTGGAACAGGAGGTTAAATCCGTAAAAGATGGATTGGGAGATATAAAATCTCTTTTGATAGAAATGAATACGTCTAATAAACCCAAAACAACAAATTCTAAATAATAATATTATGGGAATGATTGAAATAATGGAAGGCGAAAGAAAAGGCGGATTAGGAAAAGCCTTTAAGGACTTCAAAGAGAGTCTTGAATGCCTAAAAGAAGATTTCGAAACCCTTTGGGACGAAATGGAATCAATGGGAGAACGTAGCGGACAAGGCGGTTCTTATGGTGGTGGTAGTCGTGGTGGTTCTTACGGGAATAGATACGATGAATACGATGATGAAGAAATGATGGGAGAAAGACGGGGCAGACGCTCACGTTCACGCAGACGCTAGTATTAATTAGGGCACTATAATTTTTAGTGCCCTACAAACTTTTTAATTATGTATAAAGGAGCGAGCTTTGATTTATATGATAATATCCCTGAAGATATGCGGATTTATCTACAAAATTATGGATTTAATTTTTCTAAAAAAATGTGTGATTGGGCAGTCTCTATGATGAAAACAAAAGAAGGCAAAATCACACCTATTACAAAAGAAAAGTTAGACGAACTGCTGAAAAGATATAATGTGACATTGGAAAAAGACAATGGTTATAATGCAGTATATGCAGTAAACATGGCGAGAGCAGATTATATGGGATCGTCTATACAAAACGAGCAAATGTTAGCACTATTCGTAAAAGACTATATCGATGATCCAGACTATCCATCTACCGAAAAAGCGTTTCGTCATTTCTTCGCTGATATGATGGGTATGGGTGTAGCTATTAATTGGGAAGATATGCTTTAAAAATAGGGGATTGTATTCCCCTACTCGTTCT
>ERZ1643247.275-NODE-275-length-65334-cov-12.066239_pt1 | contig 65334 bp, 68 predicted proteins | sample MGYA00579264_ERZ1643247 | MGnify/ENA primary metagenome ERZ1643247 (study PRJEB29033, sample SAMEA4952262) | chicken gut metagenome | biome: Broiler Chicken; feature: Gastrointestinal Tract; material: Caecum | place: Ireland | collected 2018 | study: Broiler... | reverse complement strand
GTTTCTTATCAAAGAAGAATTTTTCCCATAGACACAGAAAATTTTACGCCCTCTCTGGGGATTGCCTCAGATGGACTTTTTGTAAATTTCCTGATCTTTTCTCAGGACTGCAGTGCATCATATCCGGTTTCGCCTGTACGTATCTTCATGACACTGCGTATCTCGTAGCTGAAGATTTTTCCGTCTCCGACTTCGCCGGTGAATGCGGCTTTTTGTATTGCTTCAATGGTCTTTTTCTCCCACTCCTCTGAGGAGACTACGATTTCAAACTTGATCTTCGGATGCATGAAGATTTCTACTTCGGATCCGCGGACTACTTCTTTAAAACCTCTCTGGGCGCCGAAACCCATGACTTGAGAGACAGTGATGCCATTGACTTCTATTTCGTTTAAAGCGGCTTTCACATCTTCAAATTTTTCTTCCCTTATGATCGCTTCTACTTTTATTATCATAGGATCATTTCCTCCTGTTTCTTTTAAATAAATTGTTTTGCCCGGGGTTTACCATATCTGTCAGTCAAGTCCGTTAAAGGACGGGTAAGCGCTCTCGCCATGCTGGGTGAGATCAAGTCCGATCAGTTCTTCCTTCGGATCTACGCGCAGTTTAGTGAAGATACGGACAATACCGATACAGATGAGTGTACCGACGACTGCGACAGCAATTGTGACCAGGATGCTGATGACCTGAGCAGTAAAGAGCCGGGGTTCACCGAAAATAAGTCCATCCCAGCGTGCTGCTGAGTTGATGGAACTCTGACCGAAAAGTCCGGTGGCGATCCCGCCCCATATGCCGCCAATCCCGTGGCAGCCGAAAGCATCAAGGGCATCATCGATCTTCAGCTTATGTTTTACAAGGTGCATTGTAAAATAGCAGATCGGGCTGACAAGCGCGCCGATAATGAAAGATGACCAGATCGGAACGAATCCGGCTCCGGGCGTGATTGCGACGAGTCCGACGACCAGCCCAGTGCAGGCACCCACGAGAGTCGGTTTTCCGGTCTTGAGCGTGTCGATCAGCATCCAGGAGAGGAGTGCGGCAGCTGCTGAAACCGAAGTGGTCATAAATGCATGAGCTGCCAGACCGTCTGCCGCGAGAGCGCTTCCGGCATTGAAGCCATACCATCCGAACCACAGAAGAGCCGCGCCCAAAGCTACAAACGGAATATTATGGATGCGGTAAGAGGTCTGTTCGTAGCCTTTTCTGCGTCCGAGATAAATAGCAAGTACAAGAGCACTCACACCGGAACTGATATGTACCACATTTCCTCCTGCAAAGTCCACGGAGCCGATAGAAGCGAGAAAACCGCCTTCCCCCCAGACCATATGCGCCATAGGATAATAAACAATGACTGACCAGAGAGCGATGAATGCGAACAACGCCTTGAATTTCATTCTGCCAACCACTGCGCCGGTGATGAGTGCCGGCGTGATCATGGCGAACATCATCTGAAATGCCGCAAATACAAGGTGTGGAATTGTATCCGAGTAAGGCCCGGCTTCCCAGCCTACACCGTTTAATGCCGCCCAGCGGAAATCTCCGAGGATCCCTCCGTGGTTCCCGCCAAAAGCAAGAGAGTAGCCGATGAGTGTCCACATGATCACGGACAGCCCCATGATAGAGATGCATGCCATCATTGTGTTACAGACGTTTTTTCTCCGCACCAGCCCGCCGTAGAAAAAGGCAAGTCCCGGCGTCATGATAAATACAAGCGCCGTGCAGATCATCATAAATCCAGTGTTTCCTGTGTCCATAAAAATACCTCCCGTTCCTGTTGGAATATTGAAATAGAAAAAGACGCCTGATCCGGATAGGGCGGTTATCCCGTCTCCGTTATCAGACGTCTTTGTCATGCCGTAAGGATAGCAGAAGGAAAAATGAATGTCAAGGAAAAATTGCTGCTTAATTTTCAGAAGCAGGAGGGGTGAGAGGAGATTTCCCGTCGATCAATTCTTCATAAGTGACGCCGAATACCTCGCATAGAGCTTTCAGTTCTATGTCTGTTACATACCTTTTGTTTGTCTCTATCCGGGTGATGACATTCTTGTCCATATCGTAGCCCGCAAGCTGAAGTTTGTAAGCAAGTATACGTTGTGAAATGTGATGTGATTTTCTGAGTTCGATCAGGTTTTTGGCGATCAGGTTCTTCTGACCGGTTGATGTCTTTGGTTTTGGCATGATACGGTCCTCGTCTTTCTTGAAATGTCTCGTTTTTTGCACCATTTTTATTGATTTTATATCTGCAGGATTTTATAATCGGTTGTAAAAGTGATACAAATTGAGGCGTAACTATGAAAATTCAAAGAAATGTTGACAAAATACGCAGGGAAAAGAGTGATACCGGGAGCAGGAAGCGGATAAAAGGGAAGAAAACTGCGGTGCTCATAATAGCGGCGGTCTGCGTTTTGCTGTGGCTGTGGACCGGGATGTACAGGAGATGGCAGGAGAATCATTCGGGTATCCCGGATGCGGTGTCCAGCCGTACAGAAAACGGTGAATGCTTTCTGGATGTTATTGCAAACACGGATGAGATAGAGGATAAAGAGGAGTTTGCCCGTACAGTAATACGTATGTGCAGAGAAAATTCTTTCCGATCTCTCCGTTTATCCACAGATCTGTACGGCTATCCGGAACGGATTGAGATCAATGTCTATTTTCATCGCGGCGATGTGAATAAAAGAAAGCCTGTGCTGCGGATCAGATATGAAACGACAGGGTTTTCTGCGGGGAAAGAGTGTGGCAGCGGTCCTGATAAAAAGGATTATGTGGAAAAATATAAGCTTTATGTGGATGGAAAAGAAATTCCATGCTATTATTAATGATAAGCCGGATGGCTGTAATCTATGAAAATAAAGGAATATCCGGATGCGGGAGTATAGCTTGTATGGAAAGATTTCAAGACAATATGAAATACTGCCTTGCAGATGCGCTGAAGCGGTGTATGAAACGGGCTCCCCTTGAGAAGATCACAGTGGGAGAAATAGCAGAGGAGTGCGGGACGGCGCGGCAGACATTTTATCGTCATTTTAAAGATAAATATGACCTTGTCAACTGGTATTTTGATAAGATCCTGCAGGAATCTTTTGAGCACATGGGGGAGGGGCGCACTGTTTTCGAGGGACTCGTCAACAAATTTCACTATATCGAAGAGGAGCGTTTGTTTTTTAAAACGGCATTTAAAAATGATGCCCAGAATAATCTGAGGGAGCATGATTTTCATCTCATTTTGGAGTTTTACACGGAGAGGATAGAGGGGAAGACAGGGAAAAGGATGCCTGATCATCTGAAGTTTCTTCTGGAAATGTATTGCCAGGGATCTATCTATATGACAGTACAATGGGTCCTGGGAAAGATCAAAGGCAGTCCGGAGGAGATGGCTGAGTCTCTTGTGGATGCGATGCCCGCCGAGCTTGGAGAACTGTTCAGGAAGCTGGAGCTTTTATAAAAAGCCGCCTCAGGTTTAAAAGGAGAAAATACAGGAGGCTGATCTGTTCGAAATGTGACAGATCAGCCCTTTTGTAACTTCCCATTTGTCCGGCAGATTGTTAAAATAAAATCAAGAAGAAAGGAGATTGATACCAATGGCAAACAGAATCATGCTTAATGAAACATCTTATCACGGCGCGGGCGCGATCCAGGAGATTGCTGCTGAGGCAAAAGCCAGGGCGTATAAAAAGGCGTTTGTGTGCTCGGATCCGGATCTGATTAAGTTTGGGGTAACGAAGAAAGTTACAGATGTACTTGACAATGAAAAACTTGCATATGAAATTTATTCTGACATCAAAGCAAACCCGACTATTGAAAATGTACAGCATGGAGTACAGGCGTTTAAAGACGCCCAGGCAGACTACATTATAGCAATAGGCGGCGGTTCATCCATGGACACGGCAAAAGCGATCGGTATTATCATTGCAAATCCGGAGTTTGAGGATGTAAGGAGCCTTGAGGGGACAGCGCCTACAAAGAACCCATGCGTGCCGATCATTGCTGTACCGACCACAGCGGGAACAGCGGCTGAGGTGACGATCAACTATGTCATCACAGATGTTGAGAGAAAGAGAAAATTCGTATGTGTGGATCCGCATGACATGCCGGTGATCGCTGTTGTGGACCCGGATATGATGGCTTCCATGCCGAAAGGTCTGACAGCTTCTACCGGAATGGATGCCCTGACTCATGCGATAGAAGGATATACGACAAAAGCTGCGTGGGAGATGACAGATATGTTCCATCTGAAAGCGATCGAGATCATCTCCAAGTCTCTGAGAGGCGCTGTTGCAAACGAGAAAGAAGGACGGGACGGAATGGCGCTCGGACAATATATTGCAGGAATGGGATTCTCAAACGTAGGACTGGGTATAGCTCACTCTATGGCTCATACATTGGGCGCGGTATATGATACTCCTCACGGAGTTGCATGCGCGATGATGCTCCCGATCGTTATGGAGTATAATGCTGACTGTACGGGTGAGAAGTACCGTGAGATCGCGAGGGCAATGGGAGTCAGAGGCGTGGATGAGATGTCTGTCGAAGAGTACAGAAAGGCAGCTGTAGATGCTGTCCGCCAGCTTTCGATCGATGTCGGCATCCCGACAAAACTGGAGGCGGTCAAGGAAGATGATCTCCAGTTCCTTGCTGAGTCGGCCCATGCAGACGCATGCGCTCCCGGCAATCCGAAAGATGCCAGTGTGGAAGATTTAAAGGAACTGTTCCGTAAGATTATGTAGACGGGAACATATATGGCCCTGCCTGAGGGAAGGCGTGAAACCACCTTCCCTCAGGCAGGGCTTTTTTTGTGCCGCGGTACTGGACGTAATGCCCGGGAAGAGTTAAAATCATAGTATGAAACTGGCAGTGCCAGAGAAGGGAGATGACCGGATGAGATCATTTGTCTATGTTATCACAGACCGGGCGGGCATTCATGCCAGACCCGCCGGGATCGTAGTGAAAGAAGCAAAAAAGTACGATTCAGAGATCAAAGTCAGCCTGGGGGAAAAGAGTGCGGACGCGAAGAGGCTGACAGAGCTTATGTCCATGGGTATCAGGTATGGAGATGAGATCGCAGTGGAAGTAATAGGCGAGGATGAAGCGGCAGCGTGCTCGGCCATTGAGACTGTGATGAAAGGAAATCTGTAAAAGGGAGGGTATTATGGGAAATATTTGGCATGATATCAGTGAAGAGAGGATATTTCCGACAGATTTTATTTCTGTGATCGAGATATCCAAGGGAAGCAAGAAAAAATATGAGCTTGACAAAGAGACGGGGTATATCATCTTGGACCGGGTGCTCTATACGTCCACCCACTATCCTATGAACTATGGTTTTATCCCTCGTACGCTTGGAGATGACGGCGATCCGCTTGATGTGCTTGTTATGTGTTCGGAACCTCTGGAGCCCCTTACGCTCGTGCGCTGCTATCCGATCGGTGTCATGAAGATGACCGACGGAGGGGCGGGAGATGAGAAGATCATCGCGATTCCCTGGGCGGATCCTACATATGAGGCATATACGGACATCTCAGAGCTGCCGAAGCATATTTTTGACGAGATCAGGCACTTCTTTACTGTATATAAGGACCTGGAAGGAAAGAAGACAGCAGTGAATGAATTCGATGGAGCGCTGGGCGCAGTCCAGGTCATCGAGGAATGTATTGACAGATATAAGGAAAAATACGGAAACCAGACAGAGGAGGAATAACATCATGGAAAAATTCAGCGACAACATAAAAAAAGTAATACTTGCGGGTATCGGCGCGGTCGCGGTCACAGCGGAAAAGTCAAAAGATCTTCTGGACGAAATGGTGGAGAAAGGCGAGCTGACTGTGGAGCAGGGCAAGGTGCTCAATGAAGAATTAAAGCATAATATCAAAAAAACTGTAAAAGAGAAAGTGGCGGCGGTAAGGCCGGCGGGTGCGGAAGACCTGTCTGCAATGCTGGATCAGATGACACCTGAGCAGATCGCGGCGCTTAAAGAACAGATCCGGAAGAAAGAGGCTGCCGGACAGGATAATCCGGATAATACAGAGCAATGAGCAGGATAGAACCGATTGAATATAATTCAAGGCTCCGGGAAATCACGGCAGTTCTCCGGAAGCATAATATTACGCGCGGCGTGACGCCGAAAAAACTCCGGGAGATCCTGGAGGATCTGGGACCAACCTTTATCAAGCTGGGGCAGATTATGTCCATGCACTCGGATATTCTGCCGAAAAGATATTGTGATGAACTTATGCGCCTCCGGACTGAGGTGACTCCCATGCCTTTTGAGGACGTAATTTCTGTGATCGAGGAATCTTATGGAAGGTCATGGAAAAGAGTGTTTGCCTCCATAGAGGAAAAACCGCAGGGATCAGCGTCCATTGCACAGGTACACCGCGCGGTATTAAGAAACGGTGAGGATGTCGTGGTCAAAGTCCAGCGCAGAGGGATTTATGAGAAGATGGCAAGGGATATCGCGCTTCTCCACAAGGCCGTAAAGCTGATGCCCCCTGTGAGCATCAAGGGTATGGCTGACTTGGACCTGGTGCTTGATGAGTTGTGGTCAGTCACCCGTGATGAGATGAATTTTCTCACAGAAGCAGCTAACATGGAAGAGTTTGCCCGAAGAAACAAGGATGTCAATTTTGTGGGTACTCCGGCTCTGTATCAGCAGTATACAACTGTAAATGTACTGGTGATGGAGTATATAGACGGGTGCGGGATCGATGACAAAGAGTCGCTGATCGAACAGGGATATGACCTGAAGGAGATCGGCAGCAAGCTGGTCGACAATTATATCAAACAGGTCATGGATGACGGGTTCTTCCATGCGGACCCGCATTCGGGAAACGTAAAGATCAGGGATGGAAAGATCATCTGGATCGATATGGGAATGATGGGCAGGCTCACAGAGCATGATCGGGAGATGATCGGAAAAGCTGTGCAGGGCATAGCTCTGGGGGATGTAGGTCTGATTCAGCAGGCAGTGCTCGGCATCGGGGAATTCAAAGAGCGTCCGGATCAGAGAATGCTGTATGAGGATATCGACGGGCTTCTCATGAAATACGGCAGCGTGGACATGGGGCAGATCAATGTGGCGGAAGTCATGACTGACCTGATGGATGTTATGAAGGATAATAAGATAAAAATGCCGCACGGGCTGACCATGCTGGCGAGAGGTCTGACTCATATGGAGGGGGTCCTGGCGGATATTGCGCCGGACATCAATATGGTCGAGATCGCCGCCGCACATATGTCAGGAGAATTCTTCCGGCATCTGGATATTAAAAAGGAACTGAAGAGCAGTGGTAAGAGCGTCCTCCGCTCGTTCCGGAAAGCTCTGGATATCCCTTCGATGATATCTGACATGATGAGCGGCTATCTGAAGGGGCAGGCGAAAGTTAATCTGGACCTTCAGGTCACAGATGATCTGGCTGCTCTTCTCCGCCGCCTTGTCAGAAATATTGTTATGGGGCTGTGGGTCATGGCGCTCCTGATCAGTTCCAGTATTATCTGTACCACGGATATGACGCCCAAGATACTGGGGATTCCGGCGCTCGGCGCGTTTGGGTACATGCTGGCATTTGTGATCGTGATGTATGTATTTATTAAACACCTGCTTTCCAGAAAATGAAAATGTTCAGGTGGATAAAAGAAATAATAAAATTAAGAAAGACAGATAAAAATGAAAAAAGATAGAAAAAATCCTTTGGTCAAGAGTTTTGGATATGCGTTTGAAGGCATATGGGCATGCATCCGTAAGGAGAGAAACATGAAGATCCACTGCCTGGCGGTCATTCTTGTGACATTGACCGGGACATTGCTGCAGATCAGCGCGTCCGAGTGGTGCGTCTGTCTGCTGCTGTTTGCGCTGGTGGCATCGCTTGAGCTGGTGAATACGGCTGTGGAAGCGGTTGTTGACCTTGTGACGGAGGAAAAGAAACCTCTGGCTAAGCTTGCCAAGGATACTGCGGCCGGGGCGGTACTCTTTTCTGCGATTGTATCAGTGATCATAGGATGTATCATTTTCCTGCCATATCTATTGGAACTGGCAGAGAAGTTGTGATACAATAGCAGAGTATGAAAGCAGCAGGGCGGATCAGGAAATTCCGCTTGATACGGAAAGGAAAGACAGGGCAATGAATGATAACAGTACAACAGTGACAAAGCAGGAAACTCTCGCGGCTCTCAGAACTCCCGGGGAATTATATGTGATAATGTCAGGGGCAACCAGACTGCCTTTTGTATTCTGCGACGAGGAGACTTTTGATGACGAAATTTTCCTTTATTACAGGGCGGATGATGCTAAGGAAAAGGCGAAAGAGCTTCAGGGAAAAAGGTATGCTTCGGCAGTGGTGAAACTGGAGGATAAACAGCTCCTTGCATTTTACACCAGTCTGTATACAATGGGGGTAAACTGCCTTGCTGTAAATAGCGGCACGGATACCGAGATAAGTATACAGCTCTCAGATCTTGTGATCCGCAGGAAACCGGAGGAGCTGCCGGAAGGAAAGCGCCCGGTTGAAAATCCTGCGCTTCATCTCACGGCAATCTATTTCATGCAGGAGATGCGCAGGCAGGCGGAGCCCCAGCCGACAGAGGAATTAAATAAGCTTCAGGAGGAGCTTCTGGCGCATTATGGAAAAGGAACTTTTGTTGCAGCAGTCCGGGAGGATGGACAGGTTCCGATCTTGAAACAGAAGGATGGATCGATATACCAGCCGCTGTTTACGGATATGCTGGAATTCCAGAAATTTGCCCGCGGAGAGAAGATGAAGATGGCTGTGATCCCTGCTGCGAAGATTCCGGAAATTTTGGTCGGAGAGGCAAAAGGGGTCGTTATTAATCCGTTTGGAGTAAACGTACAGCTTCAGGTGGCGAAAAGAAAGAAGCCGGCTCAGGACGCATAATAAGGATGTATGATATATGAGACGGAAGTCCGGCTTACAAGACGGGAGGAGAAAATGTCAATACCAGTATACATAAGAAAAGAATATTTCAGAGCAGTGGATCTTACGGACAAGAGCGCTCATATACTGGAATTCCATTACCGCCCTGAGACAGTGGACGTATATGAGAAGGGGCTTTCTGTCTTTCATATGCATTATTTATTGGAAAGCAAGACCAGGGCTGAGATTGTCGAATTCTACCTTACTGATTTTGCGTTGAGAGGGAAAGGGTATGGTACGGCTTGTATGCGTGAGATCATTGACCAGTTTGGAAAAAAAGGTGTCACTATGGTCACTGCTCCGAACGGATATGAGCTTGCTCCTTTGGGGTATACAGGACCCGATCAGTACAGGAAGCTGATCGCAGGTTTTTATGAAAAAACGGGCTTCTCCATCAGCGGGGACGGCGGCATTGCCATGAAGATACTTGGATAAGATGAAAGCAATATGATTCTGTGAAAACTGCACATTTTTACAATAAGAATTTAGGCAATAATCCCAAATTGACATTTATGAGATAAAGTGCTTATACTAAATACATAAATCGAATACGCAAGATAGTGTGTTACTGTAAGGCAGGCATAAACTATCCTTTTTACATACCATATTTAAGGTTAAAAAGGAATTAGTTTATGCTTTTTTTGCGTGTAAGCACAAAGCCGTGCGCCCGCGACCGAGATGAAGCGAAGCGAAATCGAGGTGCGCACGGCTGTACGGAGGGAAAATCCATAGGGCTTGTACCTTCAGCGTGTTCGAGAAGATGAAATTCCATTAAGAGGAGGAAAAGGTATGAAAGACAAGATTTTCGGGGGGCTGCAGAGGGTCGGACGCAGCTTTATGCTCCCCATCGCCATTCTTCCGGTGGCGGGACTTCTGCTTGGGATAGGAAGTTCTTTTACTAATGCGACCATGATAGAGACTTACGGGCTTCAGGCAATTTTGGGTGAGGGGACGGTTCTCAATGGTCTTCTCACGATAATGAGCAAAGCCGGAAGCGTAATCTTTGATAACCTGCCGCTGATCTTTGCTGTAGGTGTGGCTATCGGCATGGCAAAAAAAGAGAAAGAGGTTGCGGCTCTTGCGGCAATGATCTCCTTCTTTGTCATGCATGTTTCCATCAATGCAATGCTTGTCCTCAGAGGGGATATACTTGCGGACGGAAGCCTTGCGGATCATGTTCTGGGTGGAACGGTGGCTCAGATGTGCGGGATCCAGACGCTTCAGATGGGTGTTTTCGGCGGAATCATCGTGGGACTCGGCGTTGCGGCTCTGCACAACAGGTTCTATAAGATCCAGCTGCCAAATGCGCTTTCATTTTTCGGAGGGTCAAGATTTGTGCCGATCATTTCCACGATCACATATGTTGTGGTAGGCATTGCGATGTATTTTCTCTGGCCGTTCGTACAGGATGGGATCTATGCCCTTGGCGGACTGGTGACCGGGACAGGATATTTTGGGACCCTGATCTTTGGTATTATCAAACGTGCGCTGATCCCTTTCGGACTGCATCATGTGTTCTATCTCCCGTTCTGGCAGACTGCGGTCGGCGGATCCATGGAGGTGGCTGGACAGCTCGTGCAGGGAGGACAGAATATCTTCTTTGCACAGCTTGCTGATCCTAGTACAGTGCATTTCAGCGCAGACGCGACAAGATATTTTTCCGGGGAATTTATCTTTATGATCTTCGGCCTTCCGGGAGCAGCGCTTGCGATGTACAGATGTGCAAAACCGGAAAAGAAGAAACAGGCGGGAGGCCTCCTGCTTTCAGCGGCGCTGGCGTGTATGCTCACAGGTATCACAGAACCTCTTGAGTTTTCTTTCCTGTTTGTGGCGCCTATGCTTTTCGGAGTGCAGGTTGTGCTTGCGGGAGCTGCATATATGATCGCGCACATATTGAATATTGCGGTAGGACTTACCTTTTCCGGCGGCTTTCTGGATCTGTTCCTGTTCGGTATCCTTCAGGGAAATGAAAAGACAAGCTGGGTGCTGATCATTCCGGTGGGAGTGATATATTTTATCCTGTATTATGTGATCTTCTCATTCCTGATCAAGAAGTTTGATCTGAAGACACCGGGACGTGAAGATGATGATGCGGAGACCAAACTGTTTACAAAAGCGGATTATCAGGCGAAGCAGGGAGCGGCAGGAGGCTCGTCGGGAGCGGGCGCGGACAGCGGAGATGAAAAGAGCGTACTGATCACGCGGGGACTTGGAGGAAAGAAAAATATTTCTGATGTAGACTGTTGTGCTACAAGGCTGAGGTGTACTGTGGTGAAGCCGGAGCTTGTAAATGAGGATATCCTGAGGGCAACGTCTCCTTCGGGGATTATCCGCAAAGGCCAGGGAATCCAGATTATCTACGGACCGTCTGTATCGGTGATCAAATCCAACCTTGAGGATTATCTGGAAACGGCGCCGGATGAAGAGTATACGGAAGGAATTGAAGCCTCGGATGGTCAGGAGAGAAGCGGTGACGCGGCAGGGCGCGCATCAGTCAGCGGCGAGCCTGATACAGTGGAAACCGGAGAGAGAACAGTCGGTTCTGTGAAAAAGGTGCTCTTAAGTCCGGTCAGAGGAGAGGCTGCGCCGATCACAGAAGCTTCTGACGAAGCATTTGCGGGTAAGATGATGGGTGACGGTTATATAATAAGACCGGACGAGGGAATGGCGTATGCGCCGGAAGATGCAGTGGTATCTTTTGTATTTCCGTCAAAGCATGCCGTGGGTCTGATGGGCAGCGACGGCGTGGAGTATCTCATTCACATCGGTGTTGATACGGTGAATCTGAACGGAGAAGGATTTGAAGCGTTTGTAAAAGATGGAGATCAGGTAAAAAAGGGTGACAAACTGATTGGTTTTGATATAGAATATATAAGGGAGCACGCTAAATCCGATGAATGCATTATCGTATTCACCAGTCTTAAAGAAGGTGAGGAAATCCGGCTGACAAAGCCGGGCAAAGTGGATAAGCTGGGTGAGGCGGCTGAGATTGTTTCGTTTAACTGAGACATTATGATCCCCTGCTCCTGCTGCGACAGCAGTGGGAGCAGGGGATTTTGTCAGCAGAAAGAATCAATGGGGGACAGTTTATGTATCGGATCATTAAAGTATTAAATAATAACGGGATCCTTGTGTATGACAATGATACGGGAAGGGAGATGATCCTGCTGGGAAACGGCGTGGGGTTCGGTAAACGGCCTGCTCAGCAGATTGGCAGCCTGCCGGGCGCAAAGGTCTATACTCTCGTGAACAGGCAGAAACAGCATTCCGTCCTTCAGGTGGTGAATGGGATCCGGCCGGAGTTCATAGAGGCGGCGGGACGGATCATTGACGAGGCGGAGAAAATGTTTCGGAATGTCAGCAGGGATATCCTCCTGCCCATGGCGGACCATATTGCCCTTGCGGCAAAACGGGCGGAGGAAGACCGCCAGATCCCCAATCCCTTTACTCCGGATATCCGGGTGCTCTTTGAGAAGGAATACGCGGCAGCTCTGAAGGGCAGGGAGATCATACGGGAGCTGACCGGCTGTGAGATATCAGAGGATGAAGTGGGGTTCATTACACTCCATATTCATGCCGGCCTTTCGGATGAGCAGGTGTCTGAGGCGCTGGAGACGGCCCGTATCATAGACGAAGGGATTTCTATAATCGAAGAGGCGTTCGGTCAGGAGTTTGAGGAGGATTCGCTGGCATATACAAGACTAATGAGCCATCTGTATTATATGGTGGCAAGGACCAGGAAAGGTGAGTCTGCAAAGGCGGATTTTAATGACTTTATTTTTGTCAATTATCCTTATACGGGGCAGGTGGCGGAGGAAGTGTGCGGCTATATGTCCCGGCAGCTCAAAAAGACTGTGGCGAGGGAGGAGATCGGCTTCCTTGCAATCCATATTCAGCGGGTGATCGACCCTGAAGCAGTGTAAAATATCTTTCATACAGAACTAAAATACAGGTCAGATAAGGAGGACAGCATGTACAAGATATTGATAGTCGAGGATGACCTGGCAATGGCGCAGGCAATACAAAAAGAGATGAGAATGTGGGGAAATGAAGCAGAATATGTACAAGATTTTCAGAATGTGCTGACCATATTCACGGAATATGATCCTCATCTTGTACTTATGGATATTACGCTCCCTTTTTATAACGGATACCACTGGTGCAGCGAGATACGCAGGATCTCAAATGTGCCGGTCATATTTATCTCTTCCGCATCGGATAATATGAATATCATTATGGCGGTAAACATGGGCGGCGATGATTTTATCCCTAAACCGTTCGATCTGAGCGTCCTCACGGCAAAAGTACAGGCTGTACTGAGGCGGACTTATGACCTTGCGGGAAAGATCCCGGTGCTTGAGCACAGGGGAGCGATCCTGAATCTGTATGATACAACGCTGACATTTGAGGGCAGGAAGATCAGCCTGACAAAAAATGAATTTCGGATCCTGCAGACACTGATGGAGAACAAGGGGAGGCTTGTGAGCAGGGAGACTCTGATGACCAGATTGTGGGAGACAGATAATTATATAGAAGAAAATACGCTGACCGTGAATATTGCCCGGCTGAGAAAGAAGCTTGAGAAAGCCGGACTTATGGATTTCATTACCACGAAAGTGGGGGAAGGCTATATCATACAGCAGTCATAGGGCGGAACCCGGAAATGGAGGAGAAGAATGAAACGATTTTTGAGATATATGTATGATTTCCGGGGCGTATGCATATGGGCGGTCTTAAGCGGCGCGGTGTTTGCTGCTGTCTTTGCGCTCTATGGGATCCGAATGGAGGCAGCGTGGTATCCGATCCTGATAACCGCCCTGTTCGGCGTGATTATGCTGGCAGCAGGATTTGTACGCTATGATAAGAGGCGCCGGAATATGGAGAGGATTCTTTCATCCGACGGGATTTTCCCTGATGCTGCGGATATCCTTCCAAAGGCGGAGAGCCTTGAGGAAGAGGATTATCACGAGCTTCTGGGCAAAATGGAGGCGGCATTCAGAAAGAAAAAAGGAGAATGGGATGCGTCGCGCCGGGATATGGATGATTACTATGCGACATGGGTGCATCAGATCAAAGCCCCTATCGCAGTCATGAAAGTAATGCTGCAACAGGAAGACACGCCGGAGAACAGAGAACTCTCGGCAGAACTCTTCAGGGTAGAACAGTATGCGGAGATGGCGCTGTGCTATGTGCGGCTCGGGGAAGGCGCGTCAGATCTTGTGATCCAGGAGTATGATCTGGATACGATCATAAGGAAGGCTGTGCGCAAATATGCGGGGCAGTTCATCAGAAGAAGGATCCGCCTCGTCTATGAGGGAACCACTGTCCGAGTAATAACGGACGAAAAATGGCTGTCCTTTATCATAGAGCAGCTTCTGTCCAATGCGGTAAAATATACCTCGGAAGGTTCTGTGACGATTGCTGTAGAAGACGGTAAAAAGCTTTCGGTCACGGATACGGGGATCGGAATCTCGCCGGAAGATATGCCGCGCATTTTTGAGAAAGGATATACCGGGTATAATGGCAGACTGGATAAGAAATCGACGGGGATCGGGCTCTATCTGTGCAGAAAGGCGGCAGAAAAGCTGGGACATGTTCTGACGGCAGAGTCTGAGCCGGGAAAGGGCAGCAGGTTCACCATAGATCTGGAGTCGTATCCGTTCCGGGCGGAATAATGAAACGGACCGGCTGGGTGAAATACCATCCGAAAATCCTGTATTACAATAATGTCACATGAGACAGGCGGAATGTCACCGGATTCGATGTCAGCCGCCTGTCTTTCTTTGCTATACTTTTTCCAGACAAGAGTAAAGGAGGAGCATAACAAATGGCTGTTTTGGAAGTGAAAAATCTAAAGAAAATATACAGGCCGCGTTTTGGAGGCAATCAGGTGCAGGCGCTTTCCTGCGTTAATTTTTCCGTGGAGGAAGGGGAATATGTGGCGATCATGGGAGAGAGCGGCTCCGGCAAGACAACGCTTTTAAATATCATGGCTGCTCTTGACAAGCCGACTGAAGGAGCGGTCTATCTGGACGGGAAGCCGCTCTCGGATATCAAGGATAAGGATATCTCGGAATTCCGCCGTGATCATTTGGGATTTGTGTTTCAGGAGTTCAATCTTCTGGATACGTTTAATGTAAGGGATAATATCCTTCTGCCGCTGGTGCTCAAGGGAACGCCCCACAGGAAAATGCTGCAGCGCGTTGTCCCCCTGGCGGAAGAATTGGGTATCGCGCAGCTTCTTGACAAATACCCTTACGAGATTTCAGGAGGGCAGAAACAGAGAACCGCAGTGGCAAGGGCTCTGATCACTGACCCGAGACTGATCCTTGCAGACGAACCTACGGGTGCACTGGACTCGCGTTCGACAGATGAACTGCTTTCTTTGTTTGCAAAGATCAATGAACAGGGGCAGACGATCCTGATGGTAACGCATTCCGTGAAAGCGGCAAGCCGCGCGGGCCGGGTGCTCTTTATCCGGGACGGCGAGGTGTACCACCAGGTATACAGGGGGGCAATGTCGGATGAGCAGCTCTATCAGAAAATTTCTGATACGCTGACTATGCTTGCGACAGGCGGTGAGAGACGATGAGGAAAGGTTTTTATTTAAAGCTGGCGGCGGAAGGAATATCAAAAAACAGAAAATTCTATTTTCCGTATATCCTGACCTGTATCTGTATGGTGATGATGTTTTATGTCGTGGCGTATCTTTCTATGAGCGCAGATTTTTCCGGAGTGTTCGGAGGAAATATGCTCCAGTCCATGCTGGGGTTCGGAGTTTTTGTTATCGGGATCTTTTCCCTGATCTTTCTATATTATACAAATTCTTTTCTGATCCGAAGAAGACAGAAAGAATTCGGTCTGTATAATATACTGGGTATGGGAAAAAGGAATCTGGTAAAGATCCTTCTGTGGGAAAACGTGCTGACTGCTGCAGCTTCCATTGCGGCGGGATTGATATTCGGCATCTTGTTTTCCAAGCTTGCAGAGATGGCGGCGATGAAGATCCTTGGAGGGAAAACAGGGTTTGACATGCATATTGCACTCGAGCCGATTATGTGGACCGTCCTTCTCTTCCTGGCAATCTCTCTTCTGATCATGCTGAGGATGGTAGTCTCTATTTTCAGGCTCCGGCCGGTCGAGATGCTCCGCAGTGAGAGGACGGGCGAGAAGCCTCCGAAGGCAAACTGGCTGATTGCGCTTTTTGGCGCGGCGCTGCTTGGAGCCGCTTATTATATGGCGGTGGCTGTGCTCGATCCCATGACTGCAATGGTCCTGTTCTTCCTGGCTGTGGTCATGGTCATCCTCGCTACGTATTTTCTCTTTATCGCAGGGTCTGTGGTACTCTGCCGCATGCTGCAGAAGAATAAGAAATATTACTATAAGACAAAACATTTTATCTCGCTTTCATCCATGACGTACCGCATGAAGCGGAACGGTGCGGGTCTGGCTTCGATCTGCATCCTGTCTACAATGGTGCTTGTTACGGTATCGTCAACTACATGTCTGTTTGCACAGTCGGAGGATGCGGTGAGCAAACGTTATCCGCATGATCTGCTTGTGCAGATCAGTTTTGCAGACCGGACTGGCCTGAACAATGAAGATACAGAGCCGTATATCAGCGCGGTGGAAGACGTGCTGGCAGAACATGGAGAGACAGCGGATAATCTTGAAGATTATTATATGTACAGCCTGACTGTTTACCAGTTCGGGACAGAATTTCTGATCGACCTGAACAAGGGGGAGAAGAAGGGACAGACAAATCTGGACACAGGGGAACTACGGGGAGTTTATGTGCTCCCGCTGGAAGATTATAACCGTCTGACCGGATCAGATGCAGAGCTGGCGGATGATGAAGCACTTATATATCCGTACAAGATGGATTATGATTATGATACGGTATGCTTCGAGGGGTTTGGCACATGGAAAACAGAGAAGCTGGAACAGGAACCTTTCCGTATCGGGGAGGCAGATGCAAATGCGCTGGGGAGTTTGTTTGTCGTAGTGAAAGATGCTTCTGTTATGGAGGAGATGTGCCGGATAAAAAACGAATCTCTTGAAGGAGAAGGCACTTCTTCGATCCAGCGGTGTTACAGTTTTGATATGGGATGCGGGGACGAGGAACAGTCAGAAATATATAATGAGATCTCAGACCGGTTCACGGTTCTGTCCAAAGAAGACGGCTCCGGGGATTATGTGTATTGGTATACAGAATCTAAGGCTGAGAGCCGGGCGGAATATGTTGCCCTTTTCGGCGGGCTTTTCTTCCTGGGAATCCTCCTGGGCGCTGTATTCCTCTTTGGAACCGTGCTGATCATGTATTATAAGCAGATATCGGAAGGCTATGAAGACCAGGATCGGTTTGATATTCTGATGAAAGTGGGAATGAGCCGGAAAGAAGTAAAACAGAGCATCAATTCTCAGGTGCTTACAGTATTCTTTCTCCCGCTGATCGCGGCAGGGATCCACCTGGCGTTTGCCTATCCGCTCATCTCCAGGATCATGAAGCTGATCTCGGCGGGGACGGATGAAAAACTTCTTCTGATCGTAACCGCATGCTGTTATCTTGTGTTTGCGTTGTTTTATGTGATCGTATACTGGGTGACGTCTAAAAGTTATTATACGATCGTCAGCGCAAAACAGAAAGAACGATAAGGCGCCTTGCAGTCAGTGATTATTATTCGGATAACATATAAAGTTCAGACAATTTAAGGATTTTCAAACAATTTACTGTCCAAATCTGATCTCGGTATGATATAATATATCCATAATATCAGCTGAGATAATGCTGAAGAAAATGGCGGCGGAATGTATTTCCGGCTGCCGGAAAATACAGCGATCCGCAGGGAGGAGTGACAGATATGATGCAACATACGATAATCACGATCGGAAGGCAGTTTGGAAGCGGAGGACATGAGGTGGGAAACCAGTTATCGGAAAGGCTGAACATTCCGCTTTATGACCACAATCTGATCCGGATGGCAGCGCAGGAACTTCGGATCAGCAATGAGGACGCGACCAAGGTAGACGAGACGGTACTCGGCAGATTCCTGTCCGCCTATGCTGCCAACAGTTTGGAATACCGTGCCTTTATTACAAGCGATGAGTCCGGGAAGCCTCTTACGGACCGTGTCTATGAAAGGCAGTCGGCGATCATACGTAAACTGGCGGAAAAGGGACCGGGCATATTCGTCGGGCGGTGCGCTGATTATATCCTCGGAGATTACACAAATTGTATCAATACGTTTATTTATGCATACAAAGAAGATCGGATCAGGCGTATCATGAAGCTTTATAAGCTGGAAGAGAAGCAGGCGCTGGACAAGATCAAGAAGACAGACCGGGAGAGGAAGCTGTACTATGAAGCCCGGACAGGCAGGGAGTGGGGCAGCATCGAGGCGAACAGCATGATGTTCAATGCAAGCCTGCTCGGTATTGACGGAGTGGTGGACGCGCTGGAGGCGATCTACCGGAAATGGGAGACGAGATAGATAACAATAAAGTACTGTTTTAACAGAATTAGTAGAGAAGGGCAGCCGCGAAACAGCTTCGGCTGCCCTTCTGCGTAGATTTTATAAAGGACAAAGGGGTATGCTCGGCTGAGAATCATGTATTTGTACTATTTAGAGTTCTTGTACTATTTAAATATTTTGCAGTTATTGGATGGCAAAAACTGAAAAAATGATGTAAAATAATATATATTATCTGTCACTATTTAGCGTAATTGTTAAAAACATACAAAATTTTGTGGAGATAATAGGCTACAGAAAGAACATTTCTGTCAAAATGCACAAGAGATAAACTGGTATGTTAATACTGTTGGAAAGGAGGGGGTGTGGAGGAGTGAAACGAAACCAGAGGGGATAAGGGGAAGTAAAAAAACAGGAGGAAAAAATGAAAAAGAGACAGAAACAAATTCTGACCGGCTCAATGGCATTTGTGATGACATTCACAACTGCGGCGTCGATGCTGCCGGCTGATGTATTCGCTGCTCCGGAAGAATTCAGAGGACAGCTGTCATCCGTGACAGATGCGAAGGAAGACGGTAATGTTGTATATGTGGAATTCAACGACGGCGCAGTTGAAGCAAAGATCACATTCCTTGAGGAAGGTATCTTCCGCTACAATGTTGATCCCACAGGTGAATTTTCCAAGTATGCTGCACCAAGATCAGCAAGCCATAAAGGAAGGATTCAGCAGCGCCCGGATGAGTCTGGTGACTACTCTCACCCGGAAGCAAAGGTAACTGAGGATGGCGATAATGTGACGATCACAGCCGGGACTACATCTATTGTGTTTGATAAAGATACAGCCCTGATGACTGTGAAAAACGGCGATCAGGTCGTGATGCAGGAGAAAGAGCCGCTCCGGATCAATGATTCATCAACGGTCCAGACACTGGTTAAACAGGATGCAGAGGATTTCTTCGGAGGCGGGACGCAGAACGGACGCTTTGTTCATACCGGAGAATCCATCAACATCGTAAATGAAAGTGGCTGGACAGACGGAGGCGTTGCTTCGCCGAATCCGTTCTATTATACGACCGGCGGATACGGCGTGCTGAGAAACACGTTCGCAGACGGATGGTATGACTTTGGCGAGGACAGCGCTGACACAGTTACTGCTGAGCACCGCGAAGCAGAGCTGGATGCGTACTATTTCGTATCTGATACAGCGGATAAGACTTCCACAGTCCAGAATCTGCTCCAGGATTATTACACAGTTACAGGTAATCCGGTGCTCCTTCCGGAATATGGATTCTATCTGGGGCATCTGAACGCGTATAACCGTGATTCCTGGGGTACAAGTTATTATGAAGAAACCAATGCGGAGACTGAAACTACATACAGAGCACAGGCATGGACCACAAAGGGAACGGATTCTTCTGACTCGGAAGGAACGACTGTCTATGAGAACGGGCGCGCTCAAGGCTATGTCCTCTCAGGAGAGTATGCGGCGGAGACTCTGAACGGACACGGACCGTCAGTTGCAGCAGAAAACTTCCCGGCAGGTACTGAGACACCGTATGAGTATTCCGCGCGGCACGTGCTTGATACATATCAGGAATATGATATGCCTCTCGGATTCTTCCTGCCGAATGACGGGTATGGAGCAGGATACGGACAGAATGGTTATTACAAGACCGGCGGTGTTGACGAGGATGGCAGCAGCAGTGCCGAAAGACTTGCAGCCGTAGAGGCAAACGTACAGAACCTTGCAGAGTTTACAAAATATGCAAACAGCAAGGGCGTAGCGACTGGTCTGTGGACTCAGAGCTACCTTGTGCCGGATTCAAATCCGAATACATACTGGCATCTGCTCCGCGATTTCGCAGCGGAGGTAAAGACCGGCGGCGTTACAACTCTGAAGACAGACGTTGCATGGGTAGGAAACGGATATTCCATGCAGCTTGACGGAGTTAAGATGGCTTATGAGACCGTGACGACATCTGTCGGAATGAGGCCGAATATCATCTCCCTTGACGGATGGGCTGGATCCCAGCGTTACAACAGCGTTTGGACAGGTGACCAGAGCGGCGGACAGTGGGAGTACATTCGATTCCACATCCCGACTTATATCGGACAGTCCTTAAGCGGTAACCCGAATATCGGAAGCGATATGGACGGTATCCACGGCGGCGCGCCGCTGATCGCGGCAAGAGATTACCAGTGGAAATCCATGACTCCGCAGATGCTGGATATGGACGGCTGGGGAGCTTATGTGAAGGCTCCGTACACACACGGTGATCCGTATACAGGTATCTCCCGTATGTATCTGAAGCTGAAAGCCCAGATGATGCCGTATACATACACAAATGCGTACGCAGCGGCAAACATCGATACGGGCAACGGCGATACAGGCCTTCCGATGGTACGCGCCATGTTCCTGGAATTCCCGGAAGATGATTATGCGGCAAGCAAGGCAATGCAGTATCAGTATATGTACGGCCCGAGCCTGCTGGTAGCTCCGGTATACCAGGATACGGCAGCAGATGACGAAGGAAATGATATCCGCAATAATATTTATCTGCCGAATGATGACGGGGAAGAGACGATCTGGATCGACTACTTTACCGGCGAGCAGTACCAGGGCGGCCAGGCGATCAACGGATATGACGCTCCTCTCTGGAAGCTTCCGCTGTTTGTAAAGAACGGCGCGATCATCCCGATGTACGAAGAGAACAACAATCCGGAAACAGATCTGGACAAGTCAAACAGGATCGTAGAATTCTGGCCGGCTGGTTCTACAGAGTACACCGTGATCGAGGATGACGGAAGCACGATGACAAACAAGACGACAGAAGACGAGGAATATGGAACAATCGATCATATTTCTTATGGCGGCCATGTTTCTACGAAGCTGACATCTGTTGTGGAAGACGGTACAGCGACTCTGACAGCCGAAGCATCTGAAGGCTCTTATGATGGATATGATAAGAATAAGAACACAGAGTTCATTGTAAATGTATCCGAAGAGCCGGAAAGCATTGTTGCAAAGAATGGCGACCAGGAACTGGAAAAGATCGTGGAAGTAGATAGTCTGGCAGCTTTTGAGGAAAAAGTTCCGGGTGAAAATGAAGTTGTATACTTCTATGACGCTTCTCCGGCGATCAAGACATACATCCCGGATGAGAGCAAGGAGCAGAAGCTTCAGGAAATGGTAGCAGATGTCAAAGTTGCTCCGAAGCTGCACGTGAAATTTGCTGAGACAGATGCAAGCAAAAATGCACAGACACTTGTGATCAACGGATTTGTAAATGACGGAGAGTTCGGAAAGGATGAGCTGAACGAGAACCTTACAGCTCCGATACCGACAGCGCCGGAGGAAAGCAAGACTCCTACAAGCATTCATGTGACATGGGAGCCGGTTGCAGATGCAGAAAGCTATGAAGTCATGGTTGACGGCATTATCAACAGCGTAGGAAGCAACACGTATTTTGACCATGTGGATCTGGTTTACAACAGCGAGCATACATATCAGGTCCGCTCAAGAAATGCGGAAGGCTATTCCGAATGGAGCACACCGGAACTGGTGACAAACTCTCTGGATGACCCGTGGAGAAATGTGCCGGATTCGACGGTAAGCTGGTCTGGTGGAGATCAGTGGGGTGCTCTTGCGAACGCGACTGACCACAATACTGCTACAATGTTCCATTCTACAGGAAATGTTGTTAATGATGCTGTGCCGTTTATCTTAGATCTCGGACAGGGATATCGCCTGGATGAGTTCAGGTATTATCCGCGTGGAGAAGGCCAGGGCGGTGACGGCAATGTTGGCGTAAACAGCAACGGTACGGTTCAGCAGATGGATGTCTATATCTCGCTGGACGGACAGAACTGGAAACAGATGCATGTGGGTGCGGACGATCCGTGGTCATATGTGGAAGATACAAGCATAGATGACAATGTGAAGACAGTTGAGCTTAACGGTGAGTTTGCCCGTTATGTGAAGCTTGTTGTTACAAGGTCTAACGGTGGATTTTTTGCGGCAAATGAGCTGGCAGTGTATAAGGTTGACGGCTCGAAAGGCTTTGCGGTAGGAAGTATCGGAATCAACGGTAATTCCGAAGTGACAGAAACAGATTACAACAATATGAGACAGTATCTGGGGATTGGCTCAGAAGAACCGGCGTTTACAACACAGGTGGCTCAGTATGGTCTGGATATCAACTACAATAATGTATATGATGTATATGACTATGCTTATACTATGTTCAAACTGGACGGCGGAACGAAAAAGACTGGTTCCATAGCAGGAAACGCTCTCCTGCTGGCAAGCGCGGAGTCGCTGAAGGCCGGGGATACTTTGACGATCGATGTCTATGCAGATAATGTAGAGAACCTGAATGCTTTTGGAGAAGTGCTTTATTATGACAAAGGCCAGTTGCAGTTTGCAGGAATCGAAGGAGGCGCAGGCACTCTTACCATGGAGAATCTTTCCATCGGCAAAGAAGCATATAGCAATGCGTATGTAAACATGGCATTTGCAAACAGAGGTGACAAGGATCTTTACAGCGGAAGCGGCATCCTCGCGACGATCAAGATGACGGCGAAGACGGATATTGAAAACGTTGCGGATGCGATCGATCTTTCATCCGTTATGCTCATCGGACCGGATTACAGTGTGATCACAACGGACGCGGGCAATGTTCCGACGATCCCGGAGGTTCCGGAGGGGACAACAACAGAATACGGCGTGAGTGATTTCACGATCACAATGACGAACGAGTGGCTTAAAGAAGATGATGGCACGAACGTCCAGAAGATCGTACAGGGGCAGAGCTATGATCCGCTGTTTAACGGGACAAAAGGACGTGAGTTCGAATTTAAATATACGGCTCAGAGTGAAGATGCAGAAAAGCTTCCGGATTATGTACAGCTTCCGACAACGATGCAGTTTGCATTCAATACTCCAAGCCCGCTTACGAATTTCGTTGTTTACAATGCAGAATCAGGTACAAATGGATATCTTACGAGTGTGAAGGCGGTTGTTACGTTTGAAGATGATTCGAAGAAAGAGATATCCTTTGATTCTGAAGCTGCATCATATGATTTTGCTGTGGGTTCAGACCAAAATGTAAAGAATGTAGATATCACATTCCTTAGTTCAAAGGGAACGGCTGCATATGATGAGCCGCAGGAAAACAGAATGCTGACACTGGGCGAGATTGATTTCCTCTATACTGATACTGTAAAAGTGACAGGTATTGCTCCGGCAGAGGATAACGCAAGAGAGCTCTATGTAGGATATCTTGCTGATGTAAACGCAGTGATCACACCGGAAAATGCTCCAAACCAGTTCTTCAAGGTGGAGAGCAGTGATCCGTCGGTTGCAAGCATCATCACTCTTGCTGATGAAAACGGATATCCGATCTACAAGGTCCGCGGTATGTCAGAAGGTACAGCTAAGCTCAAACTGATCTCCGCTGCTGATGAAAATATCACGGCTGAGTATGAGATCAATGTGAAAGCAGGCGTTGACAAGTCAGCGCTTCAGGCAGTATATGATCAGTATAAAAATACGCCGGCAAGCCTGTATACTGAGGAATCTTATCAGGAGTTCAAGACAGCGCTTGACAATGCGGCTGCGATCCTGGTGAAAGCGGATGCTACCCGTTCAGAAGTTGAGACGGCGGCAGCAACTCTGGAGCAGAAATATAAGGCTCTGGAAGTTGTGCCGGTAGATGAGAGCCTGGCACTTGGCTCTGAGATTGTCGAGAATGCAGACGGGCCTTACAGCGAGTCTAATACGGCGGACAAGATGTTTGACGGCGACATTGAATCTTTCTGGGAGTCCCCATATGGAGGATCGGATGCCAATCTTCCGAAAGATGTGATCATTACTCTGGATGATGTTTATCGTCTGGAACAGGTATCCTTCACTTCACATAAGATCCAGAACGGCGGTGTCACGGAATATGAAGTGGCAGTGAGCATGGATGGGCAGACCTGGACAAAGGTTGCTGCAGGCAGTGTTGATCCGGAAGAGTATAAGCAGGACAGAAATGTTACTGTGGATGCAAGATTCCTTCCGGTGAACGCGCAGTATGTGAAGTTTACTGTGCTCGGAGCTGTGGGTCGTATCCCTGCGGAAGATAATGTGTACGGACGTGTTGCTGAGATGCGGCTTTACGGCACGTCACAGGCAGCCATTGACAAAGAGCAGGCTCGGGCGGAGCTTCAGGCAAAAGTGGATGAGATGAAAGATAAACCGAATCTTAATTACACGGATGATTCCTGGAGTGCATTCCAGGCAAAAATTGCTGAGGCAGAATCTATGCTGGATAACTCAGGAGAGTACACCGCACAGGATATGAGAGATATGAAGACGGCGCTTGACAATGCCTTTAACGCTTTGAAGGTGAACGAACAGCCGGGCGAGTCGACTCCGAAAGAAAACCTTCAGGCAGCGGTTGACGCTCTGAAGGGGCTGGATGAGAATCTCTATACAGCCGATTCCTGGGCAACGTTTAAGAATGCTCTTGACGCGGCACAGACTGTTTTGAGCAAAGAAGGCGCTACAGATCAGGAGTATACGGATGCGCTTGCAGCGCTCGATGCGGCATATAAAGGGCTGGTTAAGAAGGAAACACCTGTCGACCCGTCCAAGCCGGGCAGCGGTAACAGCGGCACAGGCGGAAGCGGCGCTGACGGAGATAAGGCAGTTCAGACAGGAGACGCTGCATCACCGGCAGGACTCCTTGCTGTACTTGCAATTTCCGGCGGAGCAGTCGTAGTGCTTGCACGCAGGAAAAAAGTAAGATAAAACAAAACACACAATAAAAGGTCAGTTTATCACTGATATGTGTTCTCCCCTCCGAGGGGCAGGTTTACAGGACCGGCCTCCCGGAGGGGAGTTTTTGCGATTAGGGACAGGGTGAAATGCGGTTGGGGACGTAGTCAAATGCAATTTGACTACGTCCCCAACCGCATTTCACCCTGTCCCTGAATTGACTTCTTCAATTTAAATGTATATAATGGATGTTGAGAAAAATTATCAATAGCATATATACGAAGGAAGACGAGTGCATGAGACTGAAAGAAGGAAAGAACCATCATACATATGTGGTCGAAAGGATCGAGACTGAGTTGAACCTGGAACGCCGGCTTGAGGCGCTGGGGCTGACAGAAGGTTCCAGGATCACGATATTAAACAATGACAAAAAGGGCGCCATGACCGTGAAATTCCGGGGGACGCGCTTTGCCCTGGGAAGACGTATTGCTGACAATATCTTCGTGAAGGAGGAAGCGGCATGAGCGAAAAAGTGATCAACGTAGGTTTTATCGGTAACCCGAACTGCGGGAAGACAACCCTTTTCAATGCATACACCGGAGCAAATTTAAAGGTGGCGAACTGGCCCGGCGTCACGGTGGAGAAGAAGGAAGGAAGGACGACGTACAAAGGGCAGGAGTTTAAACTGATCGACCTGCCCGGGATTTACAGTCTGACTTCCTACACCATGGAAGAAAAAGTGTCCAGAGAGTGTATCATGAGCGATGAGGTGGATGTGATCGTAGATGTAGTGGACGCGTCCAGCCTGGAGAGGAATCTGTATCTGACTCTTCAGCTCATTGAGCTGGGAAAGCCTGTCGTGCTGGCTTTAAATATGATGGATGTAGTCGAGGAAAGAGGTATGGAGATCGACCTGCACCGCCTGCCGGAGATGCTGGGCATCCCGGCGATCCCTGTTTCCGCCAGAAAAAGAAGCGGGCTGGAGATCCTGATGCATGCGGTGGCACATCACAATGATTACGCAAAGCCGGGACCTTTTATCCATCACCACCCGGAGAAGACCGGGCACAGGCACGACCATCACAATGAATATGCCATGGTCTATGATGATGTGATCGAGGACAAGATTGATGCGGTCATTGAGAAATACCGCGAAAAATATCCGGATATGAAGAACATGCGCTGGCATGCGATCAAGGCTCTGGAGCAGGATCAGTCTGTACTGGAGCATTATCCCGCGGATCTGGAAGCTATCGTGGACCGCAGCTATGAGAAGGATATCATCAATGAAAAATATGATTTTATAGAAGAGGTGATAGAGGAGACGCTTGTAAATAAGAGCGAGAAGGAAGAGCGCACAGAGCGGGCTGATCGGTTTATGACCGGGAAATGGCTGGGGCTTCCCATCTTTCTCCTCATCATGGCGCTTGTGTTTTTCCTGACATTCGCAGTGGGCGACTGGCTGAAAGGGTATTTTGAGACAGGGCTGGAACTGTTCAGCGGCTTTGTGAGCAATGGACTTCAGTCTGTGGGGACGTCGCCTCTGCTGGAATCCCTGATCGTTGACGGGATCATTTCCGGTGTGGGCGGTATCCTTACGTTCCTGCCTAATATTTTTATTCTCTTTCTGGCTCTTGCATTCCTCGAGGACAGCGGGTACATGGCGAGAGTGGCGTATGTGATGGATGATATTATGGGGCGTCTCGGGCTGTCGGGAAGAGCGTTTCTTCCAATGCTCCTGGGATTCGGATGCTCCGTGCCGGCCGTGATGGCTTCGCGGGCGCTGGAACATAAAAAGGACCGTCTGAAGACGATCCTGGTAACTCCGTTTATGTCATGCAGCGCAAGGCTCCCGATCTACGTGCTGTTTTCTTCTATGTTTTTCGGGAAATACGCGATGCTTGCCTGCTATTCCATGTACCTGCTGGGAATTGTGATCGCGATCCTGACCGCATATATCATCTCCAAGATCGACGGGAGCAAGGCTGAACATGCGCTCCTGATCGAGCTGCCTGAGTATAAGGCTCCGAATGCCAGGACGATCGCGGTATATGTGTGGGAAAAAGTAAAGGATTATCTGACAAAAGCCGGTACGGTCATTTTCTTTGCGTCCATCGTGATGTGGCTGTTATTAAACGTCGGTCCGTCCGGTTTCGTGACGGATATCACGGAGAGCTTCGGAGCTGTGATCGGCAAAGCGATCGTTCCCTTCTTTAAGCCTTTAGGGCTTGGATACTGGCAGATCGTGGTTGCCCTCATATCAGGGATCGCTGCAAAAGAAGTGGTGGTGTCCAGCTGCAGCGTTCTCTTTGGGATTCAGAATATCACGACCTCCCATGGGATGGACAGCTTTGTGGCAGCGCTGGGAGCAATGGGGTTTGGTGCGGCGAATGCGTACGCGCTGATGGTGTTCTGTCTTCTGTATGTACCATGTACAGCGACAATCGCAACGATCCGCCGGGAGGTGGGAAGCACGAAAACCACGGCGGGGATCGTGCTCTTCCAGCTGGCAGCGGCGTGGGTGGTAAGTTTTATCGCCTTCCATGTGGCAGGGGTGTTCCTCTGACAGAATCAGAGCTATCTGCAGCATTATCAACAGAAATTACATTGTATCAGGGCAGCAGATCTGCTGCCCTGAATGTATCTTAACTGCTAAGCAGATTGTCAGGTGAATGCATGGTCAAAATGGCATGGAATCAGAACCTGACCCGCCAGGCTGAGGAATCGTCAATACTGTACAGATCTGAGGATCAGTCCTTTTGCATCGCAGGAAATAACGGTTCTTTCTTTCCTGGAAAAAATATCCTGTATACTCTCTAATGTCCGAAGCCCCTGTCCGATTTCCAGAAGGAGGCTTACAAGGCGGAGCGGCATCTGATAAAGAAAATCACTTGCAGTAAGGATGATGGTGAGAGAATCCCCGTTTTCGGAAACAGAAGCGTTCGTCTTGCCTGTTGTCTCAAAACGGATATCCAGCAGATCCTTTTCTGTCCCTTTTTTCTTTCGGACACCGGAAAAACAGCCGAAGTCGTGTCTTCCGATAAGCATGGCCGCGGCTTTTTTCATCACATCTATGTCTGGCGCAGGGAAAAGATGCGCACTGTATCCGTAAGTAAAAATGTCATACACAGGTGCAGTGCAGATCCGGTACTCGTAGGTGCGGCTTCGGGCGTTTAAGTCTGCGCGGAACCGGTCCGGCGCTGCAGAGGCATCCAGTACAGCGATGTCCTGCGGAAGATACTGGTTCAGATTCCTGCGGAACTGTTCCGGGGCAAGATCAGAACCGGTCTGAAAACTGACAGTCTGAGCCATGGCGTGGACGCCGGGCTCGGTTTTTGCGCCGGCATGAAGGACGATATCCTCTCCGGTTATCCCGCGCAGTGCGGAGGTGATCTTATAGGAAACTGTTTTTTCAAAGCCGTCTTTTGGCGGGCGCTGCCAGCCAAGGTAACGCGTTCCGCTGTACTGAAGGGTAAGTCTTATATTCTGCATAGTTTTCCTCCGTGTCTGTGATCCCAGATTAAAAAATGCTTTTGAAGATATGCTTTCTGAATGTAATTGTAACAGAAGAGGGATAAAATTCCCAGATTTTATGTTATACTGATTTTGAAAATGAGGTGCGCTGATCTGATCCAGAGTAAATATCTTGAGAAGGAGGATGAGTCATGAGAGTGAGGAAGAATGTGTTATTGACAGGTATGATAACTTTGGCGGCAGTTTCGATCCTGCTGGCCGGGTGTACGGATATGAGAGATGCAAAGCCCGTGATCTATCTTTATCCGGAGCAGACGCAGGAAGTGTCCGTGCAGCTTGAACTTGACGGAAAGCTTACATGTGCTTATCCGGAGTATGGCAGCGGATGGAGGGTAAAAGCTTATCCGGACGGGACGCTTCTGGATCAGGATACAGGGAAAAAATATAATTATCTGTTCTGGGAAGGAACATCCGGGACAGGATACGATCTCAGCAGGGGATTTGTCGTTGAAGGAAAGGATACGGCAGAATTTCTCGAGGAAAAACTGGCATACCTCGGATTAAATGAGAGAGAAAGCAATGAATTTATTGTTTACTGGCTTCCCCGGATGGAGGAAAATAATTATAATCTGATCACATTCCAGGGGGAGAAGTATACAGAACATGCAAAACTGAAAATCAGCCCGGAACCGGACAGTATCCTTCGTGTTTTCATGGCATATAAACCGCTTGATAAACCAGTTGATATACCTGAGCAGGAGCTTGAGCCGTTTGAGAGAGAAGGTTTTACTGTCGTTGAGTGGGGCGGGGCGGAAATGGAGTAGAAATATGAATGTTACAGAAGAAAGAAAAGTTTTAGACTCAATGGTAGAGACCGTGCACATGGTAAGGCCGAATCACATGAATGCCGCAGGCAGGCTTTTCGGGGGCATGCTCATGCAGTGGCTTGACGAGGTCGCCGGGATGGTGGCGAAGAGGCATACAAGGTCAAATGTCATTACTGCGTCAGTGGATAACCTGCATTTCATCCACGGCGCATATCAGGGCGAAATGGTAGTTATTATCGGCAAGGTTACCTATGTGGGAAATTCATCTATGGAGGTGCGGGTGGACACATATGTGGAACATCTGGAAGACGGGATGCGCCACGCCATAAACAGGGCATATTTTACGATGGTGGCGCTGGATGAGAACGACAAGCCGAAAAGAGTGCCAAGGCTCATACTGGAAACAGAGGCGGAAAAGGCTGAGTGGGAGGCGGCGGAGAAAAGAAGAGAAATGCGGATGAGGAGGAAAAAGGAAGGGTTCTGAAAACAGTTTTACATCTTTTCAAAGTCTATGTGTTTCTGTTTCAGAAATTTTTCAACCATTTCATCCCACGCATGCTCCAGTGTTTTATCCATGGTAAATGTCTTGAAAGATGTCCCGGTAACACAGGACAGGCGGGCGCCGTCAAAATGGATGTTCAGGTAGAGACCCTGTACGCTGTCAGGATCCAGTGCAGGGGCACTCTGCGTGATAAGGCGCCCGATATTTTTGCGCGACAGGCTGAAAATGAATCGAAAACTTAAAGGGGTCCGTTTTCCTTTGATCACAGAGAAGCAGAAGTCCCGCAGATTCTTCCAAGGAGAGTACTCTGGCAGTTCGGCTCCGGTGTCAAAAAATTCTTTTCGGATAAATCCGTCGATCTTAAATGTATTATATGTGACGATTTCCCCCTCGATAAAAGAAAAATGGTCAAACGTGTCCGCCAGAAGCAGGTGGGACATGAAATCTTTTGTGTTTGTCAGAGATAACGCGATCATGGCAGACTCCTTTATTGAATATTTCTTGCAGAATATACGTTAACAGTGCTGTTCCATTGTATCACAAAACAGAGGCGCCGTCATTGACTTTTGAGAGCAAAAAAAGTATTATTAATAGATATAGTGGCGGATTATTGCCATGGGGTATTTGACGATAATAGTGGATTCACATAGAGAGCAAGAGTGATTTATGGATAGGATAAAACAGAGAACAAAAAGACGGATCGTCCTCGGGATATGTATTGCGGCTGCTGCTGCCGTACTCATCTTCATTGTCCTGGGAGTGAGAGGACTTTTGCAAAAAGGGGCGGATACGTCGGCTGGCGTAGAATACATTAAGAAAGAGGAGGAGGGGAATATCACTGCGATCGAGGAGAAGATAAGCCTTCTTGAACAGCAGGACGGCAGCGGGCAAGAGGGACGCAGCATTAAGGAAAGATTTTCAGGCGCTGTGATCCTTGGAGATTCCGTGGCGGAAGGCTTTGAGGAATATGATATACTGAATGCTTCCAGTGTGGCGGCAGAAATCGGGGTGCATCTGGACGAGCTGGATGAACAGATCGCAAAGGTGAAGGAATTAAGTCCGAGTGTTCTGTTCCTGTATCTGGGAATGAATGATGTGACCGCGACAAATGGGGATACAGAACGGTTTGTTTCGGAATATAAGAGCGTTCTTACCCAACTCAAAGAAGAAGTGCCGGACGCGCATATTTTTGTTAATTCTATTTTTCCGGTCCGGGAAAAGGCGCTGGAAGGGGAGCCTCTTCTGGAGAAGATCCCGGAATACAATAAGGCTCTGAAGGAGCTTTGCGACAGTCAGACAGTAGCGTTTATTGATAATACAGATTTGGTATCAGAGCAGTATTACGAGCAGGACGGAATACATTTTAAAGCGGATTTCTATCCGATCTGGGCGGAGCATATGGCGGAGGTGGCATCATTATGAGAACAAATGGATTCGGGATTGCCCGTATCATGAAATATGTTGTCCTTGTACTTGTCATAGCATTTGTGGCGATGCTTTTGATATATGCCAGCGGGAGCAGCCGTCCGTTTAAAGAAGTGGAAGACGCAGTGAGCGGATCGCTTGATAAAAGCAACCTTACCCTTCAGGACGGTACCGCCTTTAAGAGGGAATTCGGTTTAAATGAGGCGGATTATGCAGGCGTTATGTATTATGCCTCAGAATTCAGTATTTCTGCGGAAGAGGTGCTTGTCATACTTGTGAAAGATGAAAGCCAGGTCCAGGAGGTTACGGAAGCGATCGATAAGCAGGCAGAGGCGCGAAAGAACGACTTTGACGGCTATGCCCCGGAAGAAGTCAAGCTGTTGGAGGATGCGAAGCAGAGTGTGAGGGGGAGGTATATCTTCTTCGCCGCCGCGCCAAAGGCAGAGGAATATCTGGAAGCATTCAGCAACAGTCTGTAAGCCGGTGTAATGTGAAGGACATAAGGCTGTAAAGAGAGGAAGCTATTACATGTTATTCAGCAGTATTACTTTTTTGTTTTTATTTCTGCCTATTGTGATGGCAGTTTATTATATCGTTCCGGGCAGGGGGAAGAATATCGTCCTGCTGATCGCAAGTTTATTTTTCTATGCCTGGGGTGAGCCGGTCTATGTGGTGCTCATGATCCTGTCCATCTTGTTTAATTATTTCTGCGGACGCGATATACAGGCGAATGGCGAAGATGCGGGGAAAGCAAAACTCAGCCTGGCTTTTGCGGTGACGGTGAATATACTGATTCTCGGATTCTTCAAATATTACGGGTTTATCCTTGATACAGTGAATTCACTTCTGCCGTCAGATATCCCTTACCGGGAGCTTCCCCTTCCGGTTGGTATCTCATTTTATACATTCCAGGCGATATCCTATCTTGTGGATATTTACCGGAAGAAGGCAGAGCCGCAGAAAAATATCCTTTATTTTGCGTTATATATCAGCATGTTCCCACAGCTCATCGCGGGCCCGATCGTCCGCTATGTGGATATTGAAGCTCAGCTCAGGAACAGAAAGATCTCTATCAGACGGCTGGGGCAGGGGGCGGTGTTCTTTATCATCGGCCTTGCTAAGAAAGTGGTCATCGCCAACACAGCGGGCTCTGTGTTTGACCAGATATCCGGTGTGCCTGCCAGCAGTTTGTCTATGCTCACGGCATGGGTTGGAGTTTTTTCTTATGCGTTCCAGATTTATTTTGATTTCAGCGGATATTCGGATATGGCTGTGGGTCTGGGGAAGATGTTTGGGTTTGAGTTTAAAAAGAATTTCGATTATCCATACATATCTAAGAGTATCACGGAATTCTGGAGGAGATGGCATATTTCTCTGAGTACATGGTTCCGGGAATATGTCTATATCCCGCTGGGCGGAAACCGCTGTTCAGTATCCAGGAACATTTTTAACCTGATGGTCGTATGGGCTCTGACCGGTATGTGGCACGGCGCTGCCTGGAATTTTATCGCATGGGGCGTGTATTACGGCGTGATCCTTGTGATGGAAAAATATATTTGGGGAGATTCTCTGGAACGCCTGCCGGGAGTGGTGAGACATATTTATACCATCATCCTGGTGCTTGCAGGATGGGTGTTCTTCTTCAGCCCGAGCCTGGGATACTCTTTGAGATATCTGGTCGCAATGGTTGGAGGAGGTGCGGGGATCGTGGATTCGGAAGGCGCGTTCCTTCTTTTTACGCACTGGCTTCTATTTCTTCTGGCAGTGCTTGGATCTTCCTCGTTCGGACTGCGTCTTCTTAACGCGGTGCCGCGCCTGCTTCGGAACGAGAAGGCAAAAGCAGTGACAGCGGCGGTTATATATATGAGTGTTTTTGTGATTGCGGTCGCATTTCTCGTGACAGATACGTTTAACCCGTTTTTATACTTCAGATTTTAGGTGAAAGCTATGGATAACAGAAAAAGAAGAGGGCGCATTGAGAGCCTGATCGGTAAAATTTTTATATTGAGTCTGTTTCTCATACTGCTTGTAAATCTTGTTGTCCCGGACAAAGAACGGTCAGAACAGGAAAACAGGATGCTGGAAACTATGCCGAAACTCAGTCTTGCGAGTGTCCTGAGCGGGGACTTTATGGAAGACTGGGAGAGTTATATGAGCGACCAGTTCGCCGGGAGAAATCTCTGGCGGGGACTCAAGGTCAGTCTGGACCGGCTCGGCGGGAGCAGGATGGAGAACGGTGTGATCATCGGGAAAAACGGACAGCTCTTTGAGGATATTGCAGTGCCGGACAGTGAATTGATCACGGATAATATCAATGCCGTGAAAAGTTTTGCGAATACATATTCCGATATTCCTATGACAATGATGCTGATTCCGGACGCGGCGAGTATCCTGAGCGAAAGTCTGCCGGCATTTGCAACGGTGGAAGATCAGAGCCAGATGTTCAGTATGGTAGAGCGCGGGCTTGGGGATTCAGTCAGCTGGGTGGATGCGTATTCCGCGCTGAATAAGCACAAAACAGAAAAGTTATACTATAAGACAGACCATCACTGGACCACTCAGGCGGCTTTCTATGTGTTCCAGGAGGCGGCGGCAGGTCTGGGGATCGAAGGAGACGTATCAGATGATTATGTGTCCTACACTGTGACGGACAGTTTTAACGGTGTACTTGCCTCGAAGAGCGGGGTGGGGCTTGACGAAAAAGAGCAGATCGATATTTATGTGCCCACAGACGGGGATGACGATGTGATCGTAAACTATGTGGACGAGGCGGAGAAGCGCACCTCCCTGTATGATTCGTCAAAGCTGGAGACAAGAGATAAGTATGGCGTGTTTTTCGGAGGGAATACTTCGGTCATGGATATCAGGACCATGTCTACAAGCCAGAAAAGGCTGCTCGTGGTGAAGGATTCGTTTGCAGACTGCTTTATCCCGTTCCTTACGCCGTATTACAGGGAAATCGTAGTAGTGGATCCCAGATACTACAGCGGTACAATGACGGACATCATGGAGACATACAGGATCACGGATATACTGGTCCTTTACAGTGGAAATACTTTTATGACAGATAATAATATAAGTGGAGTTTTTACAGGTGAGTAATCGGATAAAAGAGGAATTCATACAAAAGAAAGACCCTGTGCGGCTGAATAAATATTTGAGTGAGGCGGGCGTTTGTTCCAGAAGGGAGGCGGACCGCCTCATTGAAGCTGGAAAAGTGACTGTGGATGGAAAGACAGCGCAGACAGGTATGCGTGTGACGCCGGGACAGACAGTGAAAGTCGGCTCGAAAGTTGTTTCGCGTCAGGAGGATATGATCGTGCTTGCGGTCAATAAGCCGAAAGGGATCGTCTGTACGGAGGAGAAAAGGGAGAGGAACAGTATTGTCCGTTTTCTGGATTATCCTGTGCGTGTCACATATGCAGGGCGTCTGGATAAAGATTCACGGGGGCTTCTTCTTATGACGAACAACGGGGATATCATTGACCGGATGATGCGTGCCGCGAACCGGCATGAGAAAGAATATAAGGTGACAGTAGACCGGGAGATCACAGAGGATTTTGTGAGGAAGATGTCAGAAGGAGTGCCCATACTGGATACAGTGACACGTCCCTGCAGGGTGGAAAAAATCGGGAAATATACGTTTTCAATTATACTGACTCAGGGGTTGAACAGGCAGATCCGGCGTATGTGCGAGACACTTGGATACGAAGTGCGGGACCTGGTGCGTGTGAGGATCATGAATATCCGGCTGGGGAGTCTGGGTGAGGGACAGTACAGGAAGCTGTCAGACGCAGAACTGAATCAGCTTTATGACGGATTAACAGATTCGCCGTCAGAATCCCGCCCCGGGCAAAATGATGGAAAGACAGGGGGATGATCGGGCATGACAGAGGATCGGGATAAAAGAAAACTATCAGATCAGGGAGGCAGGATGGATAATAAAACAGAAAACAGACCGGCAGACCGTATGGAGCGGATGCGCGAACTGGTGGAGCTTTTGAACCGCGCCCGCCGCGCATACGAGCAGGATGATACAGAAATAATGAGCAATTACGAGTATGACCAGCTCTATGACGAACTCCTTGGGCTGGAAAAGGAGCTCAATACAACACTCGCGTCGAGCCCTACAGTCAATGTGGGATATGAGGTGCTGAGCGAGCTGCCGAAAGAGAGGCATGAAAGTCCTATGCTCTCGCTTGATAAGACAAAAGAGGTGGGAAGGCTGAAGGAATTTCTGGGAGACCAGAAGGCGGTCATTTCCTGGAAGCTGGACGGGCTGACCATTGTCCTCACATACAGGGGCGGCACTCTTGCAAAGGCAGTGACGCGAGGAAACGGGGAAGTAGGAGAGGTTGTCACGAACAATGCCAGAGTTTTTCAAAATCTCCCTCTTAACATCCCTTATCAGGGGGAACTTGTCCTGAGAGGAGAAGCGGTCATTTCTTATAAAGATTTTGAGAAGATCAATGAGGAAATAGGGGACGCGGACGCAAAGTATAAAAATCCGAGAAATCTGTGCAGCGGCTCTGTGCGCCAGCTCAATAATGAGATTACGGCAAAGCGGAGGGTGAGGTTTTATGCCTTTACCCTTGTGAGCGCGGAAGGCATTGATTTCCGGAATTCCCGGCAGTACCAGATGCAGTGGCTCCGGGAGCAGGGATTTGATGTAGTGGAGAATCATCTGGTCACAGGCGGGACAATTGATGAAGAAGTAGCCTGGTTTGCCCGCCATATCGAGAAAAATGAGCTGCCGTCTGACGGCCTGGTGCTGGTATACGATGATATTGCTTATGGCCAGTCACTCGGCGCTACGGCAAAATTCCCCAGAGATTCTTTTGCGTTTAAGTGGGCAGATGAAATCCGGGAAACCACGCTCAGAGAGATCGAGTGGAGCCCGTCCAGGACAGGGCTGATCAATCCGGTGGCTGTCTTTGAGCCTGTTGAGCTGGAAGGTACGACTGTAAGCCGTGCCAGCGTCCACAATATCAGTATTATGGAAGAACTGGAGCTTGGCGTGGGAGACCGGATCACTGTGTATAAGGCTAATATGATCATCCCGCAGATCGCAGAAAATCTGACAAGGAGCGGTGTGAAGGATATACCTGAGGTCTGTCCGGTATGCGGCGGGGCGACCAGGATCGCCATGGAAAATGAGACAAAGACATTGTATTGTACGAATCCCAAATGTCAGGCAAAGCATGTGAAATCCTTTACTCTCTTTGTGAGCAGGGACGCCATGAATATTGAGGGGCTTTCAGAAGCGACCCTGGAGAAGTTTATTGCAAACGGGTATGTGAAGGATCTGACTGATCTTTTCCATCTGGACCGGTATGCGGAAGAAATCAAAAATATGGACGGATTCGGAGAAAAATCTTATGAAAATCTCCGAAACAGCATAAATAACGCGCGTACAACGACTCTCCCAAGGCTCGTATACAGTCTCGGCATCCCGAATATCGGGATCGCCAATGCAAAAGTGATCTGCCGGGCGCTGGGGAATGACCCGGAGCGGGTAATGAATGCATCGGCAGAAGAGCTGAATGAGATCCCGGGAGTTGGAGAGGTGATCGCAAAGGCTTATGTGGATTATTTTGCCGATGAAGAACACAGAGATGTCTACAGGCGTCTTCTGGAGGAAGTCGATATCCCTAAGGAAGAAGAGACGGCGGACGGTCAGAAGTTTGCCGGGGTAAACTTTGTGATCACAGGAAGCGTGGAGCATTTTGCAAACCGCGCCGAGGTGAAAGAAGAAATCGAAAAGAGAGGGGGGAAAGTGACGGGAAGCGTAACATCAAAGACGAATTATCTTATTAACAATGATGTCAATTCTACTTCTTCTAAAAACAGAAAGGCAAGAGAACTCGGAATTCCGATCATATCAGAGGAGGAGTTCTTAAAAATGCTGGAAGGTCAGCCTGCAGAAGAGGAAGCCTGAGCATTGCGGACAGGACAGCACTGCGGCTTGAAGACGTATCAGACAAGGAAAGGCAGGGAATGCGTGAATTTAAAGACAATAAGGATTAAAGAAAGATTACAGGAAAAATTACAGGAGAAACTCAATGAGACCCTTAAAGCGGTGCTGCCGATCATTGCGATCGTTCTTGTGCTGTGCTTTACGATCGCACCGCTGGAACCGGGCATTCTGCTTGCGTTCCTCTTAGGAGCGGTGCTGCTGACTGTGGGGATGATGTTCTTTACACTGGGAGTGGATATGTCCATGACACCGATCGGCGAGAACGTAGGAACGTGTATGACACAGACAAAGAAGCTGTGGATCATGGTGCTTCTCAGTTTTATTCTCGGATTTATCGTGACGATATCTGAGCCGGATCTACAGGTGCTTGCGGAGCAGGTTCCGGCGGTGCCGAATATGGTCCTGGTGCTTTCCGTGGCGTTCGGCGTAGGACTCTTCCTTGTGGCGGCGCTTCTCAGGATGCTTTTTAACATTACATTGGCCCATATGCTGATCGTGCTGTATGTGGCCGTTTTCGGACTCGCGCTGCTGGCGCCGGGAGATTTTATTGCAGTAGCATTTGACGCGGGAGGGGTGACGACCGGTCCGATGACTGTGCCGTTCATCATGTCGCTGGGTATCGGTATCTCCGCAATCCGAAATGATGAGAGGGCAGAGGATGACAGTTTTGGGCTTGTAGCGCTTTCGTCAGTGGGTCCCATACTGTCAGTACTTGTACTCAGCCTGATCTACCGTCCCGAGAGCGCGCAGTATGTGCCGGATAACATCCCTCGTGTCGCGGATTCTGTGGAGCTGTGGGATTTGTTCGCGCATGAATTTCCGGAATACATGAAGGAGATGGCGGTGTCCCTTCTTCCGATCATTATATTTTTCATTATTTTTCAGATTGTCTTTAAAAGAATGCAGAAGAGAGCCCTGGTCAGGACTGCTGTGGGAATGGTATATACTTACGCCGGGCTTGTCCTTTTTCTTACCGGGGTAAACGCCGGTTTTATGCCGGCGGGGAGCTATCTCGGTCAGGTGCTGGCGGATAACCCGTACCGGTGGGTGATCGTTCCCATCGGCATGATCATCGGTTATTTCATTGTCCGGGCCGAGCCGGCGGTGTTTGTGCTGACTCATCAAGTGGAGGATATTACATCCGGGGCGATCAGCGCAGGCTCTATGAGTCTGAGTCTTTCCGTCGGAGTGGCGGTGTCTCTCGGACTGGCAATGATCCGGGTGCTGACCGGGATTTCTATTTTCTGGTTTGTGATACCCGGATATGCGGCGGCGCTTATCCTTTCATTTTTTGTCCCAAAGATATTTACTGCGATCGCGTTTGATTCGGGCGGTGTGGCGTCCGGACCGATGACGGCGACCTTCCTGCTGCCATTCGCTATCGGCGCGTGTGTAAGCATTGGCGGAGATATCGTAACCGATGCGTTTGGGGTGGTGGCGATGGTCGCCATGACACCGCTGATCACGATACAGATCCTGGGACTTGTTTATCAGTTCCGTTCAAAACATGCAGAGAATGCCGGGGCAGAGGGCAAGGACTCCGTATTTGCTCAGCTTTCGGATGATGAGATTATAGAACTTTAAGAGGTATGGTATGAGTGAGATATATTTGCTGATGACGATTACAAAGCGGGCCATGGGAAGGAGACTTCTGTCATGCTATGAACACAACGGGCTCTCAGCAGTGCTGTGTACTCTGGCACGAGGAACTGCGACCAGTGAGATCCTGGACTGCCTGGGTCTGGAAATGACGGAGAAAACCGTTATGATGGCAGTTATAACAGATGAGACATGGAAAAATGTAAAACGGGATATGGAGGAAAGCCTTCAGATCGATGTCCCCGGGACGGGGATCGCATTCCTTGTTCCTGTATCAAGTATTGGCGGCGGGAAATTATTCCGGTTTCTTTTAGATGGACAGATGTATGAGAGAGAAGAGGAGAATGTGATGAAGAACACGAAATATGAATTGATCGTTGTGATAGCAAACCACGGGTACAGTGAAGAAGTGATGGAGGCGGCCAGAGCGCAGGGCGCCGGAGGCGGGACGGTCATTCATGCAAAAGGGACCGGGTTGGAAAAGGCAGAGAAGTTCCTTGGCGTCTCTATCGCGGATGAGAAAGAGATGATCTTCATTGTGGCAAAAGCTGAGATGAAGAATTCTATTATGCGTTCAATCATGGAAAACGCAGGGTTGGGGAGCAAGGCAAAATCAGTTGTATTCTCACTTCCGGTGACAGATACGGCGGGACTGCGCCTCCAGGAGATTCAGTAGGGGCGCTGAGGGAGGTTTTGTACGTTTAGAAAAACTTCATTTGTATAAGGAATGCAAGTGTACTATAATAAAAGGCATCCGGGGAAACCGTTTGCAACGGATCCACAGGAAATGCTTGGAGTATAGAAGGGAACGATTTATGTCAGATCAGGATTTCATCTTAGAAGATGAGAAAGATAAAGAAATAAACATGAAAACCAGTATGGGCGGACAGGATGATCAGCCGGAGAAAGGCGTGGATTCAGGGAATGATTCTGCCGAGGGAACAGTCAAAGACGAGATTGCTGCCACTGAGAAAAACGACGGGGACAGTGACGATGAGTATGAAAAGATTTGTTTTATCTGCCATCGTCCGGAGAGCGTGACCGGGAAGATGATCGAGCTTCCGAATAATATTACTGTATGCCCGGACTGTATGCAGAAGAGCTTTGACGCCATGACCAGTGGAGCTGTGGATCTGAACCGGCTGATGAATACGCCGGGGGTTCAGTTCCTTAATCTTTCTGACCTTGAGAACATGCAGCCCAGACAGCAGAAGATCAAGAAAAAGAAAGAAAAACCGAAGGAGTTCCACCAGCTTGATATCAAGAAGATACCTGCTCCACATAAGATCAAGGCAAGGCTGGACGATTATGTAGTGGGGCAGGAATATGCCAAGAAAGCGATGTCTGTAGCAGTATATAATCACTATAAGCGTGTGGCGGCAGGCACAGCGGATGACATTGAGATTGAAAAATCCAATATGCTCATGATCGGACCGACAGGGAGCGGTAAAACTTACCTTGTCAAGACGCTGGCCCGCCTTCTTGACGTGCCTCTGGCGATTACGGACGCTACGTCTCTGACAGAGGCAGGCTACATAGGCGATGACATTGAAAGCGTTGTTTCCAAGCTCCTTGCGGCCGCGGACAATGATGTGGAGAAAGCAGAGCAGGGGATTATCTTTATTGATGAGATCGATAAGATCGCTAAGAAACAGAATTCCAACCAGAGGGATGTAAGCGGTGAATCTGTCCAGCAGGGAATGCTGAAACTTCTGGAAGGAAGCGATGTGGAAGTCCCGGTAGGGGCGAACAGCAAGAACGCTATGGTTCCCCTGACCACGGTAAATACGAAGAATATTCTATTTATCTGCGCGGGAGCGTTCCCTGACCTGGAAGGTATTATCAGGGAAAGGCTTCAGAAGAAGACCTCCATGGGATTTAATGCAGAACTGAAAGATAAATATGAAAATGACAAGGATATCCTTTCTAAAGTAACGGTGGAAGATTTGAGAAAATTCGGCATGATCCCGGAATTTCTCGGAAGGCTTCCTATCATCTTCACTCTTAAAGGTCTGGACAAAGATATGCTTGTCAAGATACTCAAAGAGCCTAAGAATGCAATCCTGAAGCAATACCAGAAGCTGCTCGCACTGGACGAGGTGAAACTGGATTTCAATGATGATGCGCTTGAAGCGATCGCAGAGAAAGCGATGAAGAAGGATACCGGAGCCCGTGCCCTGCGCGCGATCATCGAGGAGTTTATGCTGGATATCATGTATGAGATACCAAAGGATGACAGTATTGGAGAGGTGGTCATTACCAGAGAGTATATCGAAGGGACCGGGGGGCCGATCATACGGCTCCGGGGACAGGAAGTGCCCCTGTTGGGATAAATTGTTCTGCTGCGGATTCCTGCAGCGGTTAATGGCGCCTGCAGGATTCGATGAGCGCAGAAAACCGCAGATTCATTTCATGAGTCTGCGGTTTTCTGTTGTTTTACCTCAGCTTAGTTTCGAACAAAGTAAGATTTCAGTGCTTATGACGCTTGAATATTGAACTGGTCATCTGCACTGTCCTGTCGATCTGTTCCTGCTCTTCTTTGCTTTTCCCCTGTTTCAGTATTTCCAGGATCAGGGTGACTTCATCGGGGGTGAATTGGATCCCTTGTCTGTTTGCGCTGGTGATTAAGGCCAGCATGACGGGGGCGAGGTCTTTTCCTGTTTTACCCGAGGTTTTCGACGCCGCCATCCGGATTAGTTCCAGTTTGGCGGGATCTATATTCTTCATTGCCGGATTGTTCATCCACTCTTCCGCTGTCATTTATATCATCTCCTTTCTGAGGGCTGCTTTCAGCCTGAGAAAACATATCGCTGTATATGTGGAACATCTCCTGCTGTTCCGGGGATAGGATTCCTGACAGGAGATCCATCGGATTCATTCCTGTATCTCCGGATTCTGAAGAGGATGCGCTCTGCATCATTTCCATGACAGACATCATTTCCCTTAAGTTGAGTATCATATCCAGGGCAGAGATCTCGCGGGGTTTTAGATAGGGGCGGAAACTGTTGAGCAGATCGATTGGGGATGGATTTTCTTCATCTCTGAGCGTCTGTGCCCTGACAGAACCCCTCCCTCCGCTGAATATGCGGATAGTTTCCCTGAGTTCCATGACTTTTACACAGGCTGCGAGCATTTGCCGTTTGGATGCAGGAGCATAGGGGATCAGCAGTTTCATGATCTGCAGTTCCGGAGAAGTAATCAGATCGTCAAAAGGGGTCATTGGTCCGGGAAGATTTTTATCCATACAGACTCCTGCATATAGCGTTGTAAATATATATGTTGCTGTGTATATATTTATGAATTGTGGAAAAGATGTAAAATGAACTTCCACGCACAGGACGGAAAACGGAGTGCAGAAGCCGGCGGGCACGGTTCATAAAGCAGGTTCATAAAATAATAAGGAACAAAGAGAAAGGGATGAAAAGACAGTGTCAAGAAAATTAATTATTGACGGCAACGCCGTATATGAAATCGATGAAGATTGTATGCTGAAAAGACGTCTGATTGAGCAGGAGAGAGAAAATGCTGAAAAAAGAGGGCAAAAAGATGCAGGCAGTAAGAACCAGACGGAAAAAAAGAATATCATGTGATGGAAACGGGATGTGCGGATGTGCACATCCCGTTTTAAAATGTGCAAGGACAAATGTGCAAGGGGTCAGACCCCTCTTCAGAGGGGTCTGACCCCGATTGGTCAAGCTGTCAGAATTTTTCGAATTGATCAGCAGCCGCATCCGTTGTTGCCGAATCCGCCACAGCAGAAGAGCAGAAGGATGATCCACAGGCAGCTGTCATTTCCGCATCCGTTGCCGCTGAATGTGTTACCGCCGCATCCGCCGCAGCAGCAAAGCAGGAGAATGATCCACAGGCAGGAAGACATTCCGTTTCCGTTGTCGCATCCGCATCCACAGTTTGTAGCAGTCAATTCACTCATGTTAAATCCTCCAATTAGGTTATTCTTTACAGTTTTATAGTATGCAGAGCGTGAAAAGTGGTTACAGCATTGAGAAGAATAAGAGAAATGCCGTTACAATGGACAAAAATCAGAATAGGAGAATATTCTGATTAAAAAGGGATTTATTATGAGATGGGTAAAACAGACAGTCGGTTATTGGTGTGATGATATAAAAAAAGGAAAGTGCATGGGAAAGGGAGTGTGTATTGCGGTACTTGATACAGGGATATCCGGTCACCCCGATCTGGAAGGACATACAGCCGGGTTCATGGATTTTGTTGGAAACTCAACGCGGTATAATGATGACAGCGGACATGGAACGCATGTAGCAGGTATCCTTGCAGGGACAGGGAAGATGTCGAAAGGCCTGTATGCGGGAATGGCTCCGGAAGCGGTCCTTCTTGTGGGAAAGGTGCTTGACCGCGAGGGAAATGGAAACGTAGAAAATGTTATGGCGGGTATCCGCTGGATTCTGGAACAAAAAGACAGGTATGGGGTGAGGATCGTAAATATCTCAGTGGGCACACAGCCGAATCTCGCTGTGTATCAGAAATACTTATTTTTAGATGCTGTGGAGGAATTATGGGATAGTGGTCTGGTGGTAGTTGTATCAGCGGGCAATTATGGACCGGGGACCGGGACCGTAGCGGTGCCCGGTACCAGCCGAAAAGTAATCACAGTGGGAGTCCCCGATACAGAACTCCCGCCAGTACAGAGACGGGCAAAAAATATAAATTATTCCGGACGTGGTCCTACCGGTGAGTGTGTAGTAAAGCCTGACGTGTTTGCGCCAGGGACGGGGATTATAAGCTGCAATGGCAGGTACGGGCGGTCCGGGGAGCATCCGTATACAATGAAAACCGGCACATCGATGGCGACCCCGGTAGTTTCGGGAGCGGTTGCGTGTCTGCTGTCCAAATATCCGGATATGACGAATGTAGAAGTGAAGCTGAGGTTAAGGGAAGCTTGCGTGAAGATGCCGGGAACTGAAGCTGGATGGGGAATGCTTAACATGGAGCGGCTGTTAAAAGTGTAAAGAAAAAACACTTGACACCACTCCTGCGTTCGTGTATGATAGCAAAGGTGACAAAAATGGATAAGATTTTAGAGCAGGCGTTATTATATGATTTTTACGGAGAGCTTCTGACTGAACACCAGAAAGAAATATATGAGCAGTTTGTCCTGGACGATCTTTCTCTCAGTGAAATCGCGGAAAGCGAAGGGATCAGCAGACAGGGGGTACATGACCTTGTAAGACGATGCCAGAAAGCTCTGGAAGGCTATGAGGCAAAGCTGCATCTGGTCGAAAAGTTTCTCGCGGTGAAGGAGAAAGTTGCCCAGATTGATAAAGTGCTGGAAGAATGGGAACAGGAGAAAGAAAAACCGAAGGAGATCATAGAACGGCTTCGCAGTATTTCTTCAGAGATTATTGAGGAAATGTAGATTATAAAAGGCATGATACGACATAGAGGAGTTAGAGGATGGCATTTGACAGCTTAACAGAAAAACTTCAGAATGTTTTCCGTTCCCTGCGCAGTAAGGGACGCCTTACAGAGGATGATGTAAAGGCGGCGCTGAGAGAGGTTAAAATGGCTCTTTTGGAAGCGGACGTAAACTTTAAGGTTGTAAAAAGCTTTATTAAGGATGTCCAGGAAAGGGCTGTCGGACAGGACGTAATGAATGGCCTGAATCCCGGGCAGATGGTGATCAAGATCGTAAATGAGGAGCTCATTAAGCTTATGGGCTCTGAGACGACTGAGATCAAGCTTCAGCCGGGAAGCGCTATGACGGTCATTATGATGGCCGGTCTTCAGGGCGCTGGTAAAACAACTACTACGGCAAAACTGGCGGGGAAATTTAAATTAAAAGGAAAGAAGCCTCTGCTCGCGGCATGTGACGTATATCGTCCGGCTGCGATCAAACAGCTCCAGATCAACGGAGAAAAGCAGGGCGTGGAAGTGTTCTCCATGGGAGATAAGAACCGCCCGGCAGATATTGCGAAAGCAGCGGTCCAGCATGCTGCTAAGAACGGCAATAATATCGTGATCCTGGATACGGCAGGACGCCTTCATATTGATGAGGATATGATGGCGGAACTGCAGGAGATCAAGCAGGCTGTGGATGTCCACCAGACAATCCTTGTGGTCGACGCTATGACAGGACAGGACGCTGTGAATGTGGCAGGGACTTTTAACGATAAGATCGGTATAGACGGGGTCATCGTCACGAAGCTGGACGGCGATACAAGAGGCGGTGCCGCATTGTCGATCAAGGCAGTGACAGGAAGACCGATCCTTTACGTTGGTATGGGAGAGAAACTCTCTGATCTGGAGCAGTTTTATCCTGACAGGATGGCGTCCCGCATCCTTGGGATGGGAGACGTTTTAACACTGATCGAGAAAGCAGGGGCTGAGATCGATCAGGAGAAAGCCATGCAGATGGCTGACAAGATGAAAAAGGCTCAGTTTGATTTTGACGACTATCTGATGAGTATGGAGCAGATGCGCAAAATGGGCGGTCTGTCCAGTATCATGGGCATGATGCCGGGGATGGGCGCGCTGGGCGGAAAAGGCAAGATGCCGGATCTCGATTCAGAAGAAAATGAAAAGAAAATGGCGAGGATGGAGGCAATGATCCATTCTATGACGCCGGAGGAAAGACGTGATCCGGATATACTGAACCCATCCAGGAAGCACCGCATCGCAAGAGGCGCGGGCGTGGATATCGCCGAGGTAAACCGGATGGTAAAACAGTTTAATGAATCCAGGAAGATGATGAAAAAGCTTCCGGGGATGCTGGGCGGCAGAGGTGGCAAGAAGGGCAGGTTCAGGCTTCCCTTTTGACACATAGATCTTGCCGGAGGCGGCCGGCTGCGTATGCGGCGGGGCTGACGGCAGAAGCAACAATATAAAAAAGAAAGAAAAACAGAGGTGACAAAAATGGCAGTAAAGATCAGATTAAGAAGAATGGGACAGAAGAAAGCTCCTTTTTATAGAATCGTGGTAGCTGATTCAAGATCCCCGAGAGACGGAAGATTCATCGAAGAGATCGGAACATACGATCCGAACTGTGATCCGAGCGCGATCAAGGTTGATGAGGAAGCAGCTAAGAAATGGCTGAATAACGGTGCACAGCCGACAGAAGTTGTCGGTAAGATCTTCAAGGCAGCAGGTATCGAGAAATAAGATGTCTTTGCGGAGGTGCGCAAATGAAAGAATTAGTTGAAGTTATCGCAAAAGCGCTTGTAGACCATCCGGACGAGGTCTCTGTTAATGAGAAGCAGGAAGGAAAGACTACTGTACTGGAACTTCATGTAGCTGAAGGCGACATGGGAAAAGTGATCGGTAAGCAGGGGCGCATCGCGAAGGCGATCCGTTCTGTTGTGAAAGCAGCGGCAGCAAAAGAAGATAAGAGGGTCGTTGTTGATATTGTATAGCATTAGATGCGTGGAAAAGGGGGACTGTCTTCATAGACATGAAGCGGCTGCCCCTTTCTTTTTCCTAAAAAGGCAGTGGAAAGGAAAGCAAAAAAATGGAACAGTTTCTTCAGGTGGGGGTGATTTCCTCTACTCATGGAATACGGGGCGAGGTGAAAGTTTTCCCGACAACGGATGATCCCTTGCGTTTTAAAAAATTGAAAAAAGTGCTTTTGGACACCGGAAGAGAACAGCTTGAACTGGAAGTCCAGTCCGTAAAGTTCTTCAAGCAGTTTGTGATCGTAAAGTTTAAAGGCATTGACAATATAAATGATATCGAAAAATATAAGGGCAAAGGACTCTTTGTCCCAAGAGAGGATGCGGTGCCTCTGGATGAGGACGAATATTATATCGCAGATCTGATCGGCATGGAGGTCTTTACCGAAGATGGGCGCTTTGGTGTTGTCAAAGATGTGATGGAGACAGGGGCAAATGAGGTTTATATCGTGGAATCAGATGATCACGGTGAGGTCCTTATCCCTGCGATCCGTCAGTGCGTCCTTGATGTAAATGTAGAAGAAAAGAAAATGCTGGTCCGCCTGCTGGACGGGCTGATTTAAGGATCAGGCATTTGAAAAGGAGATCAGAAATATGAATTTTCATATACTTACACTGTTCCCTGATATGGTTATGGACGGGCTGAATACAAGCATCATCGGGAGAGCTGTAAACGCTGGTCTTCTCTCCATAGAGGCAGTCAATATCAGAGATTATGCTTTTAACAAGCACCAGAGTGTGGATGATTATCCATACGGTGGCGGCGCAGGGATGCTTATGCAGGCGGAGCCGGTTTATCTTGCTTATGAAGCTGTGGCAGGGAAGATTGCGGAACGCGGGCATGAGGAACAGACCGGGAAAAACCCCCGCGTTGTATATCTCTCTCCCCAGGGGGATGTGTTTAATCAGAAAATGGCGGAAGAACTGGCGCAGGAGGAAGATCTGATCCTGCTCTGCGGGCATTATGAGGGGATCGATGAGCGTGTGCTGGAAGAGATCGTGACAGATTATGTATCCATCGGAGACTATGTGCTCACCGGAGGGGAGCTGCCGGCGATGGTCATGGTGGACGCCATTTCCCGGCTTGTGCCCGGTGTGCTTCACAATGATGTGTCTGCGGAGTTTGAGTCTCTTCAGGATAATCTTCTTGAATACCCGCAGTATTCCAGGCCGGAAGAGTGGCATGGCAAGAAAGTCCCTCCGGTACTTCTGTCGGGACATCATGCGAATATTGAAAAATGGCGCAGGGAGCAGTCCATTTTACGGACATATGAGAGAAGACCGGACCTGTTTGAAAAATGCGAGCTGACGGAGAAGGAGAGAAAGTGGCTGGAGGAAGAACTGCATCTGAATGACGATTAAAAGGTGGACAAATAGTTAAAGTTATACTTTTTAACTTTTTTTTAACAACAGGTTGAATCTATATTTCCAAATTGTTAAAATTTACACTTGGAGGCAGTTGCTTTTACTAAACAAACATCTATCAAATTAAGGAGGAATAAAAATGAAAGTAAGAGCAGTCCTGAAAAAGGCAGGGCGTACAGTTATGGCAATGGCGATCGTGGCTGCTGTTTGCCTGACGATGACAGTGCCGGCTTTTGCGAAAAACTATAAGTTGGAAGACAAAGGCATAAATTATCGCGAGTATCTGTCATTCATTATTGGAGATAACGAGTATACAATGAGTCAGTTGTCCGGAGAAGGAGTAGATCTCAGCGGCGTTGATAAAAGCACACCGGTATATGCGAGGGTAGATATTGATGGCCTGAACGCAGCGATGAAAGATGCTGGTTCAGAATTTACCTATGCGTTAGACGCTAAACAGACTTATATGTCACGTCATATAGAATCAAGTGTTACGGTTGTATACCGTTTCCAGCCGAACACGGATGGAACATATGCGATCATCAGCGAAGACGATGGAGCAAATCTGACACTGGAAAATCTGGCATATGTTCAGACGGTCGGGCTGTATATTTATAACACGACTTCAACGAGCAGCGCATATTACGGGATGGATGCGCTTATCGCAAATCTGTTTAAGATCAATGTGATCGGCAAATTCCCGGCTAAAGCGGCAGTTACATATGTAGATACAGCCGGCAACGAACTGTACAAGTTTGATTATGTGTCAGAAGAACTGGGATATTGGGGAGATTCAACCACAGTGGAGTATTCCACTTTCCCGGAAATCGGCAATTCTTTTGAACTTGCAGGATACCCGCCGTATGCGACATCAGCAGGCGTTAGTTTTGGGTATGAGGGCAGAGAACTGGAAGTAACTGTTAATAAGCTTGCCCCGAATTTTGACAAACTTGGGGAGATACTCGAGGAAGTTGAAAACCTGGAGGAAAAGAACTATACGGAAGAATCCATGCAGACTCTTCTTGATGCGGTAGAGCAGGCACAGGCTGTTGTGAAAAAGGAAGATGCTGCTTATCAGTATGAGGTAGATGCAGCAGTTTCAGCAGTGCGCGCAGCGATTGACGGGCTTCAGGAATCCGTTGTCACCGTTGATAAGACTACATTAAAAGATGCATTAGACAAGTTTGACGGGTATAACAGCAAAGATTATACGGAAGAATCCTGGGCGGCTTATAAAGCGGCTTATGATGCGGCAATGAACGTGTTCAATGATAAAAATGCAACTCAGGAGCAGGTGGACAATGCCCTGACAGCATTGAACAATGCAGCTAATGGCTTGAAAAAAGCAGGCACAACAGATAATACATCAGGAGCAGCAGATCAGACAAACGGCAAGACATCAGGAGCTCCTGTTACAGGAGATAACTCTTATGCACAGGTATATGCAGCAGTGGCCGTTATGAGCCTTGCTGCGGCAGCTGTTGTACTTGCTAAGAGAAAGAAATATAATTAGTATATTTTGGGGATAGATGTTTGCTTGAGAACTCCCTGATACAGCGGTATGCTGCGGGGATGGAATGACACTGGCCTGCAGGGGCTGGTGTCATTTTGATTGTGCAGAGAAAAGTGATGATACATAGGAAGTGCATGTTGACAAAAAATCAATTCACCACTTGAAAATCCTGAAAAAGTATGGTAAACTACAACAGTTGTGAAAAGAAGAGCGATGGTCCTCTGGCACCAAGAGTGTTAAGAACGTCAAATATGAAGGAGGTCACACAAAATGAACGAGATCATCAAGAAGATCGAAGCTGAGCAGTTAAAGGAGAACGCGCCGGAATTTAATGTTGGCGATACTGTAAGGGTACACGCTAAGATTAAAGAGGGTAACCGCGAGAGAATCCAGGTTTTTGAAGGAACAGTCCTGAAAAGACAGGGAGGCGGCGCAAGAGAGACTTTCACAGTGAGAAAGACATCTAACGGAATCGGTGTTGAGAAGACATGGCCGATCCACTCTCCGCACGTTGAGAAGGTAGAGGTTGTCCGCAGAGGTAAAGTAAGAAGGGCAAAACTGAACTACTTAAGAAAACGCGTTGGAAAAGCTGCGAAGGTAAAAGAATTAGTAAAATAGTTGATCATGAGAGGGACAATTACAGAACTGTATATTGTCCCTTTTTGAATATACAGGGCTGATCTGGAGGAAGTATGCAGGGTTTGGATTTCCGGAAAAAGCGGGGAAAGAAAGTAAAGAAGCCCGGCGCGGGAAGAAAGAGAGCTGCGCGCGGAGGGCTCAGGTTTGAGACTGAAAAAAAGAGAGGGCTGCATTTTGCCCAGGAGAAGGATCCTGACAGCAGGATCGGAGCAAAAGGAATCATTCTGTGGATCGTAGAGATCCTGATCGTCTGTATGGCGGCAGTGCTGCTCGTGGCAGCATTTGGACAGAGGGTAAGCATCGCCGGTGACTCCATGGCGCCTGTGCTGAAGAACGGAAATGTTATCCTCATTAACCGGGCGGTTTATCATTTTAAAGACCCGGCGAGAGGAGATATCATTGCTTTTTCACAGACAGGAGACAGGCATGATTCCGTAAAAAGGATCGTGGGACTCCCGGGGGAGACCGTGCAGATTACGGATGGAAAAATCCTGATCGATGGAGAAGAACTGACCACGGATATCTATGTATCCGGGATCGAGTATGCAGGTCTGGCGGAGGAACCGATTGAACTGGGAAATGACGAGTATTTTGTGATGGGGGATAATGGCACGTCGAGCGATGACAGCAGAGATCCGGGCACCGGAAACGTGAAAAGAGAAGATATACGAGGCGAGGCATGGTTTGTAGTGTCTCCGTCAGAAGACAGAGGTCCTGTCTGACCGGAAACGGCCAGAGGGAAAGATAATCGAAGCTGAAAATAACCGTGCCGCCAAACAAGGCGGCGGAATGGAGAGGATATATGCATTTTCAATGGTATCCTGGGCATATGACAAAGGCCCGCAGGATGATGCAGGAAAATATAAAGCTGATCGATCTGATCATTGAGCTGACAGACGCCAGGATTCCGCTGAGCAGCAGGAATCCGGACATTGATGAGCTGGGAAGGAATAAAGCGCGGCTGATCCTTTTGAATAAGGCAGATCTGGCGGAGGAGGCTCTCAGTGATGAGTGGGTGGATTACTTCCGGGGAAAAGGCTATTCGGCAGTAAAGGTAAATTCCAAAAAAGGCGGAGGTATCAAGTCCATCCAGTCTGTTATCCAGGAGGCATGCCGGGAGAAAATGGAGAGAGACCGTAAGAGAGGAATCTTAAACAGGCCGGTGCGCGCTATGGTTGTGGGCATACCTAATGTGGGGAAATCTACTTTTATCAATTCCCTTGCGGGAAAAGCGTGTGCCAAGACAGGGAACAAGCCGGGCGTCACAAAGGGAAAACAGTGGATCCGGCTGAATAAAAATGTGGAGCTTCTGGATACGCCGGGTATCCTTTGGCCGAAGTTTGAGGATCAGGAGGTGGGGCTGAAACTGGCTTTTATCGGTTCCATCAAGGATGAGATCCTTCAGACTGAGGAGCTGGCGGCTGAACTGGTTAAATTTATGAACATCAGTTATCCGGGCACACTGGAAGAAAAATACAGTATACCGTCATCAGAGGATGCTTACGAATGTCTGCGGAATATCGCAGAGAGCAGGCACTGCCTTGTGCGCGGAAGCGAGCTGGATACCGAAAAAGCCGCATCGATCCTGCTGGACGATTTCCGGGGCGGAAAGCTGGGGCGCATTACCCTGGAAAAGCCGGAAGCTTAACAGGAAGGAAGACATAAATGAAAGGCATAATCAGGGAACTTTTTGGTTTTATTGTATTTATTGTGATCGTTGCTGCCGTATCTTATTTTGTAGTTGCGTTTGTCGGACAGAGGACTCAGGTGAGCGGGGAATCCATGGAGACTACGCTTGCTGACGGCGATCATCTCATTGTGGATAAAATATCGTACCGCTTCCGTGACCCAAAGCGATATGATATTGTCGTGTTTCCGTACCGGTATGAGGAAAACACATATTATATCAAGAGGATCATCGGGCTTCCGGGTGAGACAGTGCAGATCGCGGACGGATATGTATATATAAACGGCGTTCTGTTAGATGAGCATTATGGAAACGAAGTTATGAATAATCCGGGTCTGGCTGCGGAGCCGATCACGCTGGGAGCAGATGAGTATTTTGTGCTCGGAGATAACCGGAACAACAGCCAGGACAGCCGTTCCGCAAATGTGGGTGTGATCCACAGGGACGAGCTGCTGGGGCGCGCGTGGATACGTATCTGGCCGCTTGATAAATTCGGAGTGATCAAACATGAATAAAAAAAGCATTTCACAGATAAAAGAAGAATTTGAACAGGCAGATGCTGCGCAGAGAGCGGTATTATATGAGGTTTACAGCTCTGATGACCGCGCCGGAGTGAAAAAGCTGGTCAGCGCGTACAGGAAGAAGGAGGAAGCCCTGCAAAAAGAGCGCATGCGTCTGGAAGATATGCGCAGTTTTGAGCATAAGTACAGTACATACAGTCTGATCTGCGGGATCGACGAGGCCGGAAGAGGACCTCTGGCCGGTCCGGTGGTAGCAGGGGCGGTCATCCTGCCTAAGGACTGCGAGATACTTTACCTCAACGATTCTAAAAAACTTTCTTCTGCAAAGAGAGAGGCTCTTTATGATGAGATCATGGAAAAAGCGGAAGCTGTGGGCGTGGGTATGGCGTCTCCGGCGAGGATCGATGAGATCAATATCCTTCAGGCAACCTATGAGGCAATGCGGGAGGCGGTCGACAATCTCGGAGTCACCCCGGAACTTCTCCTGAATGATGCGGTAACCATACCGGATGTCAGTATCCCGCAGGTGCCGATCATCAAGGGAGATGCCAAAAGCGTGTCTATCGCCGCTGCCAGCATTATCGCCAAAGTGACGAGGGACAGGCTGATGGTACAGTATGATGAGATCCTTCCCGGATACGGGTTCGCGCGGCACAAAGGATACGGATCAAAGGACCATATTGAGGCGATCCGGCGTTTGGGACCGACACCGATCCACAGACAGACTTTTATAAAAAATTTTGTTGTATGAAGATGCATCGGCGAGGGTGGTGCTCACCGGGAACAGGCTGACAAGCGGAGATATGGCTGGAAGAAGGCAAAAAGAATTTCAGGAGAATAAGAGAAAGAGCACCAGGCAGACCGGTGCGGATTATGAACGCGCGGCGGGATATTATCTGGAAAAGCAGGGCTGCGAGGTGCTGGAATATAATTACAGATGCAGGGCAGGGGAAATCGACCTGATCGCTAAGGACGGAGAATATCTGGTATTCTGCGAGGTCAAGTACCGCTCTGACGGCAGGAAAGGAAGTCCTCTGGAGGCAGTGAGTACGGGAAAACAGAGGACGATCTTTCGGTGTGCCATGTTTTATTTGTCTGAGAACCATATAGAGGATATGCCGTGTCGGTTTGATGTGATCGGGATAGAAGGGACGAAAGTGACACATATTAAAAATGCATTTGCGGGGTGAAAAAATGAGCCTGGGACTGAAGTATAAAGATGAGAGGCATGTTTTTGATGAGGCAGGAGGGGAGACGCCATATCTGAAGTATCCAATGTTTGAGAAGACGGGAATTGTGCGGCATGGGTTTTCCACCCGGATGGGCGGCGTCAGCGAGGGATGTTATGCATCGCTGAACCTCAGTTTTGACCGGGGCGACAGGGAAGAAGCTGTCAGGGAGAATTTCCGCAGGATCGGGGCTGCTATTGGCGTGCGCTGTGAAGACATGGTGCTCTCGCAGCAGACACATACAACGAACGTCCGTATAGTTACAGAGGCGGACAAGGGAAAAGGGATCGTAAGGGAACGGGATTACACAGATGTGGACGGGCTGGTTACCAATGTGCCGGGGATATGCCTAGTGACCTCCTATGCGGATTGTGTGCCATTGTATTTTGTAGATCCGGTGAAAAAGGTGATCGGACTGAGTCACTCCGGCTGGCGTGGGACCGTAGGGAAGATCGGGGCGAAGACCGTTGAGGCCATGAAAGATACGTTTGGATCAGATCCGGCTGATATACTTGCGGCAGTGGGACCGTCTGTGTGCATGGACTGCTATGAGGTGAGCGGGGATGTGATCGAGAGGGTGGAAGAAGCCTTTGCAGAACATCTCTGGGAGCAGCTTTTTTACAGAAAGCCTGATGGAAAATATCAATTGGACCTCTGGAAGGCCAATGAACTTATCTTCAGGGAAGCAGGCATCCGGCCGGAACATATCGCGGTGACAAATGTGTGCACGCACTGCAACAGCACGATCTTTTATTCGCACCGCGCTGCTGGTGACAAAAGGGGAAACCTGTGCGCGTTTCTAGCTTTGAAATAGATGATAGGAGGAAGGCATGATGGGAATTGATACTATACTATCCGCAGCGGCATTGGCTGTTGACGTCACAAGTGAATCACTTGGTTCTGATGTACAGGAATCTGTACAGGGAGTAACTTCTGAGGCGACTCAGGAAGTCAGTCAGATGGTGCAGTTCTTTGAAGACCATATTCCTGATCTTGTAGCTTTCGGTATCCAGGTGCTGCTGGCGCTCGTATTCTTCTTTGTGGGAAGCAAAGTTATCAAATGGATTCGTAAAATCGTAAGAAAGTCTTTTGAACGGGCAAATGCGGACGCGGGAGTCAGCCAGTTTGTTGATTCTATGCTGAAATTCGGACTATACGCGCTCCTGATCTTTATCATCGCGACTAAGTTCGGAGTAGAGTCTTCGTCTGTGGCAGCGCTGATCGCCTCGGCCGGCGTGGCTGTAGGTCTTGCCCTTCAGGGAAGCCTGTCCAATTTTGCGGGCGGAATACTGATCCTTCTGTTGAAACCGTTCGCAGTCGGCGACTATATTATCGTTACCCAGGAAGGGATCGAGGGAACTGTAAAGGAGATTCAGATCTTTTATACAAAGCTTGCTACAGTAGATAATCAGACTGTGGTTGTTCCTAACAGTATTCTGACCAACAACAGTCTGACAAATGTAACCGCCCGCCCGGAGCGTAAACTGGACCTGAAGGTAGGGATTTCCTATGATGCAGATCTTAAAAAAGCTAAATCCCTGATCGAGGATATGCTCCTGCATGATGAGAGTATCATACAGGATGAAGAGATACGGGTATTTGTAGCTTCGCTTGGAGACAGCGCAGTGATGATCGGCCTGCGGGCATGGGTGAAGACAGAAGAATACTGGGCGACAAGATGGAGGCTGATGGAAGAGATCAAGCTGACTTTTGACGCGGAGGGAATAGATATACCTTACAACCAGCTCACAGTGCATGTGCGGGAAGAAGGATAATTTTACCGGGACACATAGAAAAATAAAAAAGCGCAGTTCCATTAAAACGGACTGCGCTTCTATTACAATAAGAAAGCCGGAAATCAGACTTGAACTGACGACCCCTTCATTACGAGTGAAGTGCTCTACCGACTGAGCTATTCCGGCTTAGAATCATCATTTCTGACGAACCTTGCTTATTATATCTCGTTTTCGGGGAAATTTCAACTATTTTTTTATTTTCTTATATAGTCCTCATATGCTATACTATTTAGGATGTATCAGCGCCGGCGCAGATCGGTGCTGTATTAATGTTGGGAGGCAGATAGTATGAAACCATCAGAACAAACAGTCCAGATATTTATGCAAGACCGTTTTGCCACAGAGAATGGCGCGGTAATTGACGAGGTAGATGACCACTATGCGAAGTGCAGCCTGAAGATAGAAGACAGACATAGAAATGCGATGGGCGCGGTCATGGGGGGCGTCTATTTTACGCTGGCGGATTTTGCCCTTGCCGTGGCGAGTAACTGGCAGGAGATGGGAAGTGTTTCTCTTAATTCGGAGATCGCATATCTTACCGCTGCAAAAGGCGAAAAACTGACTGCCGAGGCGGTATGCATAAAGAATGGCAGAACGACAGGATATTATAGGATTGATGTCAGGGATGAGTTTGGAAACCTTGCTGCGGCTGTGACTGCTACGACATTCCGGGTGTCTAAATAAGAGTGGAGGTAGAAAGACTTATGAAATCAAAAGTTTATTTTACAGATATGAGGGCTCTTTCAGGTACAAATCTGCCGGATAAACTGAAAAAACTCATCAAAAAAGCGGGAATTGGAGAGATTGATTTTAACAAAAAAATGACGGCTGTAAAGATTCATTTTGGCGAGCCGGGCAACCTGTCTTTCCTTCGTCCGAACTATGCGAAGGCTGTGGCTGATGTAGTGAAGGAGCTGGGAGGCCGTCCTTTCCTGACAGATTGCAATACACTCTATGTCGGCAGGAGGAAAGACGCTCTGGAGCATCTGAGCACGGCTTATGAGAATGGGTTCAATATCCTTTCTACAGGATGTCATATCATCATTGGCGACGGGCTCAAAGGCACAGATGATGTAAGCGTGCCGGTAAAGGGAGGAGAAATGGTAAAAGAGGCAAAGATAGGACGTGCTGTCATGGATGCGGATGTGTTTATAAGCCTGAGCCACTTTAAGGGGCATGAGCTGACAGGGTTTGGAGGATGCTTTAAAAATATCGGCATGGGCTGCGGAAGCCGTGCCGGAAAGATGGAACAGCATAACAGCGGCAAGCCTTCGGTGGATCAGTCCGTATGTGTCGGCTGCCGTGTCTGTTCAAAGAACTGCGCCCACGATGCGATCTCGTTTCCGGAGAAAAAAGCCTTTATAGACCACACAAAGTGTGTCGGCTGCGGACGTTGTCTCGGGGCATGCAACTTTGACGCTATTTATAATGAGAATTCTTCTGCTGTGAAAGATTTGAATATGAAGATGGCGGAGTACACAAAGGCAGTGGTTGACGGGCGTCCTGCCTTCCACATTAATCTGGTGGTCGATGTGTCGCCTTACTGTGACTGCCATCCGGAGAATGATGTGCCGATCCTGCCGGATATCGGAATGTTCGCAAGCTTTGACCCGGTTGCTCTGGATCAGGCGTGCGCAGATGCATGTAATGCGCAGCAGCCTGTGCCGGGAAGCATCCTGGATGAGAACATGCATGCGGAAGGGTTCTGTGACCATCATGATCATTTCATAAATACTACGCCTGAAAGCGAGTGGGAGACCTGCCTTGCACATGCAGAGAAGATCGGGCTGGGGAGCAGAGAGTACGAATTGATTGAAGTAAAATAATATAATAAAATGTGCAAGGGGTCAGACCCCTTTTAAGAGGGGTCTGACCCCATTGGGGAGATTTTTCAGAAAAGAGAGGAAAGTGTAAATGAAAAGAGAAAAATTCGGCACCCGGCTGGGATTTATTCTGATTTCAGCAGGCTGTGCCATCGGGCTGGGAAATGTATGGAGATTCCCGTATATTACCGGGCAGTATGGCGGGGCGGCTTTCGTCCTGATTTATCTCGTATGCTTAGTCATGCTGGGGCTTCCTATTATGATTATGGAATTTTCTGTGGGACGCGCCGCAGGATGCAGCATTGCCAGAGCTTTTGATAAACTGGAACCCTTGGGGACAAAATGGCACTGGTATAAATGGTTTGGCATAGCGGGTAATTATCTTCTGATGATGTTTTATACAACGATCGGTGGATGGCTTTTGATCTATCTGGGCAAGATGGCTGCAGGAAGTTTTGAGGGGATGGATTCCGGGCAGATCGAGGGAGAATTCGGTAAATTGATGGGACAGCCGGTCCTTATGACTGTATTTATGGTGATCGTTGTGGTCTTGTGTTTCGGGGTTGTCAATATGGGTCTTCAGAAAGGAGTAGAGGGGATCACTAAGATTATGATGGTTCTTCTGCTGGCGCTGTTGATCGTATTAGCGGTCCGTTCTATCATGCTTCCGGGCGCTGGCGCCGGACTGGAGTTCTATCTTCTTCCGGACTTCGGGAAAATGAAAGAAGCAGGCATTCTGGAAGTTGTATCTGCCGCTATGAACCAGTCGTTCTTTACGTTAAGTCTTGGAATCGGCGCCATGGCGATTTTCGGAAGTTATATCGATAAGAAAAGAAGGCTTGCAGGAGAAGCTGTTGCTATTACTGTCCTTGATACGAGTGTTGCGCTGATCTCAGGGCTTATCATTTTCCCGGCAAGTTTTGCCTTTGGAGTGAATCCGGACAGCGGACCGAATCTGATTTTTATCACACTGCCTAATATCTTTAACTCCATGGCAGGAGGGAGACTATGGGGTGCAATTTTCTTCCTGTGCATGTTCTTTGCCTCAGCGTCAACGATCATTGCTGTGTTCGAGAATATTATTGCATTTGCCATGGATCTGACAGGATGTTCAAGACGAAAGGCAGTAGTTATCAATTTTGTGGCAATTATCCTCCTGTCAATGCCGTGTGTGCTCGGTTATAACGTGCTGAGCGGGTTCACTCCTTTTGGAGAAGGAACAGCGATCCTGGATCTGGAAGACTTTATCGTGAGTAATAATCTTCTTCCTCTTGGCAGTTTAGTATATGTACTTTTCTGTACAACCCGCTACGGCTGGGGCTGGAAAAACTTTCTTACAGAAGCAAATTCCGGAGAAGGTCCCAGATTTCCAAAATGGGTAAGACTATACGTAACATTCATAGTCCCGCTCATCGTCATCTTCCTATTCATCCAAGGCTACTGGAGCAAATTTACAGGCTAGGCTCAAGCCATGCGCAAAAAGTAAAAACAGCAATCACCGTGCTTGCACGAGTGAGGGCTGTTTTTTCTTTTTGCATAGGGCGCAGCCCGTGAGCGAGAAGAAGCGGAGCGGAATCGAGCTGCATGGCAGGAGCCGGACGGAAGGGAGAAAATTTTGGAAAATCTTAAAATTGCTTGACTGTATACCAGTTATATACCTTAATATAACCCCATACAAAGGCGGGGGAAATGCAAGAAAAAGACGCTGAGAAATATTAAAGTTTCTTCGCTGAACACAAGTGAAAGGGAGGTGCAGGCTTGAATACGAAACAAGTAGAGGAGCTGACAGGGATGTCCCGCCAGAACATCCGCTATTATGAACGAATGGGGCTGCTGGAGCCGGCGCGAGAAGACGGGAATGCTTACCGGGACTATTCGGAAGAAGATGTCAGGAGACTGAAGCTGATTAAGATGCTGAGGATGCTCGATATGCCTCTGAAAGAAATAGAAGACATAATAAATGATAAAGTGTCTTTGAAAACATCTGTAAAGCGTCAGAGAGAAAATTTACAGACCCATCAGAAACAGCTTCAGGCAGCGATCGAGGTTTGCGCCAGCATTGGAAAGGAAAAGGAAGAGCATCTGGATGTAGACGGGTATCTGAGCCGGATGGAAACCATGGAACGAAACGGGGGAGCCTTTGCCCGTTTTGTGGATGACTATAAGCAGGTGGTCCAGGAGGAAGAAGAACGCAAATTTTCCTTTTATACGGAATTTCCGGTAAATACGCCGGGAATGTTCGAAAAGGCGCTCAGGATGTATGCGTCAGAGCGGGGAATGCGGTTTCGCATGATCAAAAAAGGCAGGTATCCGGAATTTATGCTAGGAGATCATACTTATACGGCAGTCAGACTGCTGGAAAAGAAAAAAGGAGACAGCGGGTCGGCAGCAGAACGTATTATCTGCGAGCGAAAGGAGCAGGCTTCGGGCGGCGGGAAAGTGGGAATACCTGCTGAAAGGAGGAGACTGCTGAGAGGGATACATATTCTTACAACAAATATACGAAGGCACAGAAACAGGACGGTTCTGAACCTTTTGCTCAGTGTATTGGCTGTTATAATACTGTCTTTTTATCTGGGAAACATCCGGAGTACAGAGCGAATATTGGAAGAAGCGCCGAAATCTTTTGAAATCACCGGAAAAATCTGGAACATGTGCGGCGAGTCGGACCGCGGATTATTTATATCTCATCAGGTGCTGGAAGATCTGTACGGCTCAGAGAGGATCGGAGAGATTGCAGAGAGCGCAGAGCTGATGGGAAATCTGTCTGACGATGCGTATCTGTCTGACGGTTTATCAGGTGAAGACGGAGAAGTACCGGATTCAGTTTCCCTGCTTGGAATTAACAGGATGGAATGCATTCAGGGGATGTCTCAAGAAGATATTACATGGGAGGATGGAGAAGAAGAGAGTGGAAAAAATTGGGAAGCATTTTTAAAAAGCAGTTCAGACTGTATCGTGAGCAATACATTTGCAGAAAAGGCGGGGCTGTCCCTTGGGGATACGTCAGAGTTCAGTCTGGCGCGTTACTCACAGGGGCTGGCTGGGGTGATCCTGGAAAGACAGGAGCTTAAGCCGGAAGTATTTCGCATCGCGGGTATTTATAAGGAAGAGCCGGGGCGGGAAGGGGGAAATCCGGATATTCTGCTCCCGCTGGATGCAGTGAAGGCAATCTATGAGAAAAATGATATCGTATATTTTGCATCCGCATTATCTTTTCGTGTGACAGAGCCTATGGAGCTGAATGAAGTGAAGAAGGAGCTTGAGGATGCCGGTCTGAAAGAGATTATATACGGGTCGCCCAGGTCTTACGCAGGGATCGGAGTAAAACTCACGGATACGGAATTCATTCATTCCATGGAGAGTGCAGATCGCAGCCTGGCGCTGCTGGAGAGTTTCCTGCCTTTTGTATTCCTCATTATAGCGATAGCAGGATACATCATTCCCAGCCTTTTGTTCCAAAACAGGCGGGAAGAATATGCGGTCATGCGCGCCCTGGGGACAGGAAAACACTTCTGCAGCCTGCTGTTTTACATTGAGCACATTCTGCCGGCAACGGCAGGGGCGCTGATCGGAGCGGCAGCCGGGATGATCTCGGGAGCTGTGGACCCTGTAAGCGGTGTCATAGTCTGGGGTCTGTACCTGATCTTTTATATGATGGGAGCCGGGGCGGCGATGTGGAGGTTTGGAAGATTCAGTATTGCGGCTGTGTTGTCACACAGAGATTGAGAGGTATATATGGAACGGATCAAAGTAGAATCAGTAAGTTATTCCTATCAGAATAAATATCAGACTGTGGAAGCGGTAAAGGATGTTTCCTGTACATTTGAGTCAGGCAGACTGTATGTCATTACAGGAGAGTCGGGCAGCGGCAAGAGCACCTTTCTGTCCCTGCTGGCAGGGCTGGACTGCCCGGGCAGCGGAAGCATCATTGTGGACGGAGAGGATATAAGCCGCACGGACAGGGATGCATACCGCAGGGAAAAGGCAGCTGTGATCTACCAGGCATTTCATCTCTTCCCTCTGCTCACCGCTCTGGAAAATGTCATGTATCCTCTGGAAATCCGGGGGATACCGAGAAAAGAAGCGAGGAAGCAGGCGGAAGGCTGTCTGGAGGAAGCCGGAGTCAGCAGGAAATTGTTCGACCAGTATCCGAAGATGATGAGCGGAGGAGAGCAGCAGAGGACTGCAGTGGCGCGCGCAATGGCATCCGGAGGGAAGATCGTTCTGGCGGATGAACCTACCGGCAGCCTGGATTCGGAAAATGAGGAGAAAATCGTGGAGCTCCTCTTATCACTGGCGCATGAACGGGATTATGTGGTCATCATGGTCACGCATAACAGACAGATCGCAGAGAGGGCGGATGTGCGGCTGGTCATGAAGGACGGAAGGATGACAATGGAACAGTGAGGTGTTGAGGATGACATTCTATTACAGTATAAAACAGATGCGCCGGAGTCCGTTAAAGAGCCTGCTGTTCTTCCTCCTTATCGGATTGTGCGCGTTCTTTCTCGCACTTGGGGGAGCATTGTGGTATATGGGGAGCAGCGGTTTCCAGAACTTTGACGAGCTGTATACCACCATAGGGACAGTGGAGCAGAAATATGAGGGCACAAAAGTAGTATCAAGATGGGATCCGGAAAGGCAGAGTTACGAGTATTACAGCGGCGGATATTATGGGGAATGGCTTAAGGATGATATGCTGGATTTTGACAGGGCAGACTATATTATAAAGCCCAGGCAGCGTCCTTATTTCGGGGCATATATTGAAGATCTTTACAATGGGATCGGAAGCCCTGATATGGGAGTCGTGGAAGCTGCGCCGCTGGAGACCGGACCGATTTATCCATCGTTCCCCATGCGTGTTGTCCGTGTGCTGGAGGGGACGATGCAGGAAGGAGATATCTTTTATCTCTGCGACCATCAGAGCGAGGACCCGGCTATCCTTGAGGCGGGAAAGACTTATGTGATGCAGCTGTCTATGTTTGGAATGACGCACGGGCCTAATGCGCCTGACGGCGAACAGGTCCTGGAATACCAGCTTTCTTCAGGGATCGCATCTACACAGTACACAATCGACATGGAGCCTGTGTATGACCCTGTGACGGAAGAGGAACGCTGGTATGATGAAGTGACGGATGGATTTTACGAGACTGAGAGAGGGAAGCGCTGGCTTGCGCTCAGCAGCTATCAGGATTATTCTATGCGTACGATCCCTGTTCAGCCTGTGGATGGGACAGAACTGCTTATGCATTTTTATAACGGAGAAGCCCAGATTACGGAGGGACGTGATATTACGGAAAAAGAATACGCTGAAGGCGCAAAGGTCTGCCTGATACCGGAGAAGCTGGCGATGCAGCTCGGGAAGAAAACCGGGGATACACTGACTTTGCCCCTCTATTATGCAGATTATTCCCGGCCGGTGGGGGATGCCTTCATGCTGGGCGCGCGCGGCCACGCCTCAGTGAATATTCTGAATGCGGAAGGATCGGTATACCCGGTGTTTAACGAGCAGGAATATGAGATCGTCGGACTTTACACTGCGGAAGATGAGGGATCGGGGAGTTATACTGCAGGGGAAAATGAGGTGGTCATACCGTGGAAAGCGATTCCCGAAAACTGCTGGAAAGATAATATCGCAGGGGCAGGACCCATGAAGGGAGCGAATACGTCCTTCCAGATCCCCAACGGTACAGTGGAAGAATTTCAGGAAGCATGGGAAGCCCTTGGCATTGATGACCTGGAGATCCGCTTTTATGATATGGGCTACACCCAGCTTAAGGACAGTCTGGAGAACCGGCAGCTTATGTCTGTGATCTTTCTGTTCAGCGGAGGGGTGATGGCAGTCCTGATCCTGTGCTTTTTCTCAAGCCTGTTCATTACCGGACAGAAAGAACGTATCGCAGTGGAAAGGCTGATGGGACGCACGAAGCGTCAGTGTGCGGTTTCCATACTGGCGGGTATGCTGGTCTTAAGCGCAGCCGGGTGTGCCGCGGGAAGTGCGTTTGGATGGCTGGCTACAGGAAAAGCGGTCGAGGGAGTATCTGATACCTTGGAATTTGACAGGATGTACAGCGATAATGTGATCGCCAATACAAATCCCGAGGAGACAGGGGAACAGCCGGGCGCGGCCCTGCCCTGCGTTACGGGCGGCGTCCTGCTGGCGGTTTCAGCGGCGATCTCAGCAGGTTATATGGGGAAAGTGCTTCGGAAGGAGCCGCTGAGGATGCTGGGGGAGATAGAGGAATGAGAGCCGGTGTGACAAATAAGGATATGTCAGCCAGGCAAGATTGGAGAATAGAATAACGTGCAGTCGGGGTACCGGTCTTTACGCGGCAGTCGGAAAGACCGGTACCCTGACTTTTGTGAGAAAAGATAAAAACTGTGTCACATATGGACGTAAAATGTCCATGCGGTTTGCTATAATACAGAAAACTAAAAATTTCAGAGAGGAGCATGGATACGATACAGGTGTCTGGAAAAATGAAAGAGCAGATTAGGGAGATTTATGCGCACCAGGTCCAAAAAGAGGGAAAAGATGCTGTAAGCTTGTGGGAACAGGAAACTGTTCTTGAAGCGATAAGAGATCTAAATGGCAGAATCCCGGAAGGGGAATATGAAAAAATACGTGATAAAGTCTTTACGGCTGCTTCGATCGGTGAGGAAGCAGGTTTTGTTATGGGCTTTATATATGCTGTCCGTTTATTTACAGAGTGCCTGTGAATGCATCCTACAAAGTTTTCAGGAAAGCGACAAGGGCGGTTTGCTGGTCTTTGCTGAGCTTTGCGGTCTCCTCCACGAGTATTTTCTGGACTTCAGTCAATTCGCAGCAGAGATCATCTTCCGTGGCGAAAAACTGGGAGAGCGTGATGTCAAAAGCAGTGCAGATCTTTTCAAGGGAAGGAATCGAGGGGACCATGTTTTTGCGGTACCAGGATGAAATCGTGGACTGGGTTAATCCGGCTTTCTCAGCGAGCTGGTATTCGCTCCATCCGCGCTTCATTCGAAAATAAGTAATACGTTCTAATACATCAGACATTTATACGTCACCTCACATTTATTATATCGTTAATATTATTCGTAATAACGTTGCAAATTAATTATGCAAGTCGTATAATTTTAACGAAAAAGCGTTTTAATGGTAACTGATGAGGACTCACGGGCAATTGTCCGGGTTGCGGCGGAAGATATGCATTGTCCGGCTGCTGGATACTGTTTTATAATGGGGGCAGGAATCGAATTTACAGGGGGCGTCAGAAATGAAAAATACGCAGGAAGATAAAGCCGGGAGAATCTTATCTCTCTATTCAAGGCTGAGCGAGGGCAGGGTAGTTAATAAAACAGAAGAAGCAGAGCGGTATGGAGTATCGCTTCGCACGATCCAAAGGGATATTTCCGATATACAGAATTACCTTCAGGAGCAGGGACGTGAAACCGGAGAAATCCAAGAGATTATTTTTGACAGGGGCAAGAATGGGTACAGGCTTGAAACAAAGGAACATACCGGGCTAAGCGCAAAAGAAATACTGGCGGCAGGAAAGATTATGCTGGAAAGCCGTGCCTTTGTAAAAGAGGAGTTATTTCCGATCATCGATAAGCTTTGCGGTCTGTGCAATGATGAAAAAGACCGGAAGCTGGTGGAAATGTTCCTGGGGAATGAGATGCATCATTATATCGAGCTGCGTCACGGAAAAAAACTGCTGGATCTTATATGGCACCTGGAGCAGGCGGTGGAAAACCAGAAGTATATCCTCATCCGGTACAGGAAACTTAAGAACAGGGAGACCGTAGAGAGAAAAGTCAAACCTGTGGGAATTATGTTTTCGGATTTTTATTTTTATATGACAGCATTTATTGAAGGGCTTGACAGGGAAAAAGAGTTTCAGAACCCCGATGATATATATCCTACCATATACCGTCTGGACAGGATCTCCAGTATTACAGTGCTGGATGAGCATTTTTCGGTTCCGTATGCGCAGCGCTTTGAAGAGGGTGAATTTCGTAAGAGAGTACAGTTCATGTATGGCGGGAAACTTCAGAAAGTGAAGTTTAAATTCTACGGTGAAGATCCGGAGTTTATCCTGGACCGGATCCCGACAGCACAGATCATCTCCCGGGAGAAGGACTATATGGTGATCAGCGCGGAGGTGTTCGGAGAAGGGATTGATATGTGGATCAGGAGTCAGGGGAGCAGAATTGAAAAGATATGAGGGAAAACAGATTGCTATAAGCTGCATAAAAGTGGGAAGAAAAATGAAGGAAAGTATAAAAGTATAATAGAAATTGTGGAGATTACAGTGAAGCTGTACTATAATGTTTTTGGGTAGTGTCAAATAAGTTATGAAAAAATGAAGCCTAAAAAATAGGCTCAGATTG
>ERZ1643247.274-NODE-274-length-65391-cov-8.615082_pt1 | contig 65391 bp, 70 predicted proteins | sample MGYA00579264_ERZ1643247 | MGnify/ENA primary metagenome ERZ1643247 (study PRJEB29033, sample SAMEA4952262) | chicken gut metagenome | biome: Broiler Chicken; feature: Gastrointestinal Tract; material: Caecum | place: Ireland | collected 2018 | study: Broiler... | reverse complement strand
ACTCGTGACCTCCTGCTTGCAAGGCAGGCGCTCTCCCAACTGAGCTAATCCCCCGGAAATTCATATAAGAAATATTTCTCTTATATGAACTTTTATAAGATACCATATTTTAAAGGCTATGTCAATATCCTTTCTTTTTTTTATTATTTCATACTGTCCTGCCGGGATTCTTTCTGCAATATACGCCGGAATCTTTGTACTCCGGTGCGTCTTCTGCAGGAAGAATCTTTTCGTTTTCCTCTGTCAGAATGCCGTCAGTCTCAGCAGAAGCGGATTACTGTCATACAGGAATGTAAGGATACTGCTTTTTTCCACCATATCAAAGCAGGCTCCTCCCGCGGCTGTGCTGTATGCCAGTGTCATAATCAGAAAGCCAAGCCATACAATAACCAGGCCAAGCACCAGGCCCAGCGCTCCTCCTCCGATATGATTGATGGTCCCCAGTACCGGAAGCTCGCCAATAATATTTACCGCGAACATAAGCGCTTTCACGATAATGATTGCCAGCAGAAATGTTACCAGAAATGACAGTACGTTAAGTACCAGGCGTGAAATATAGGAAGCCACATAAGCCGGAAAACTGTCCGCGCCCAGTTCGCTGTATATCGTACTGTTATTATTATCCAGCAGCATATCTTTGATAAACCGGGGAATGGGAGCATTTTCAATTTCACTGATCTGCGTATCTTTGGGGATATCGCCAATCACATTGAGAATATCCTGCGGCGTAATGCCAAGCGCCTTCCAGTCAAGATCGTTGAGATTTTCCAGTTCTTCCGGGCTCAGTTTTTCCAGCGGAGTCCCGCTCAGATCCATGCCGGCAAGTTCTTCCACCGGAATTTCCGGCATAAATGCTTCAAAACATCTCTCTTCAATCAGGTCGTCCACAGGTGTAAACTTTTCCAGCGCGTCCGATACAAACGGAGACAGGAAAAGTACAAGAATCAGGGTCAGAATGGTCGATAAAAGTGAAAGACCGAATTTCAGGAATCCCTGAATATACCCCACAATAATGCAGACTATAAAAATTGTTGCAACGATAATTAACAGCCAGTTTCCCATAATCTCTCCTACTTCGTCAGATAAATTACCCTCAATTCATCGACGCTCATCACATAGTATCTGTTCAGGCCTGGAGCACGGAACATTTCCAGGATATCGATATCAATATCTCCTTCATATTTTAAGATACCGGTCACCGTAACAATACAGCATCTGCTTCCATCATACAGGATGATCTCATCTCCGTCAATTTTAACATTTCTGTATTCGCTTCCGATCTCCCGGTTCAGGATCTGCTCGCCGCTGCGGTTATACAGGCGGAGTTCATATCCTGATTTCTCCTTATTCAGCAGGAGGAATCCGATATATCTGTCTGAATGGAACACGCTCCGTATCTCCTGATAGAGGTCCACTTCTTTGATTCTTTCCGGCACCTCGGCTCCTTTGTAGATCACAAAAGAGTTGTCTCCTACTACAACGGATCTGTCTTTCCCCATAAAAAATATATCTGCCATAACGGTATTGTCATACTCGTCAGTTGTTACTTTATTGTCTGCATGCTCCTTGCCCTCTTCTCCAAAATTATAATATACAACCCTGGACTGAAGGGATCCGTTGTCTGTATACAGATAGGATACTGCCAGAACATTTCCGTCTTCGGACAGTTCAAGCGCCGTCGGATATCCGAGCGAATTCATCGTTATCTGCTGCTCTACCAGAATATTTCCCGTTGCGTCGTAAGAGATTATCCTTGGTGTATTTTCATTTTTCAGAATCGCGCTTACAATCCCCTGATTGGATACTGTGATCTTTTCAATCGGAAGTGTCGTTTCGATCTCGCCTTTCAGGCCGTCTTCTGTAAATACATATATACTGTTCCCGCCGCAGTCCGCCACAGCAAAAGCATCGTCCCGGACTTCGATAATCGGATTCTGTAACTGGACAGGCTGAATCCACTGTTCTTCATTCTTTTTGTCAAGAAATACGACTCCGTCTCTGCTGTAGCGGATAATGCCGCCTGCAAAATGAACATATGCATTTGAATCTGAGGTATTATTTTCATATCCTGCTGCCAGTCGTGCCTTGCCGTAACTCTGGTTTTTCAAAAGCAGATATGTACCGCACACAGCCAGAATAATCAGGACTGCTGTTGCAAGTATTTTCCTGGCCTTTTCTCTGCGGAACCGGCCTGTCCGCTTTTTTATCTCTTCCAGGTCTTCCGGAGGCTGTACAATTTTCAGATGCGGATTTTTCTTTTGCGTCATATTACTCCCTTTGCTTCTGGTTTTGTTTTTCCTGTTGAGTATAGCACGATTTTATGGTAATAGCAATTTCTGCCCTACATAAATCAGATTTCCGTCTGTGATGCCGTTCATTCTGCAGATCGCGTCCACATGGCTCACATCCCCGTACATTTTCCTGCTGATAATAGCCAGCGTATCCCCTTCTTCTACAACATAAATTCCGTCACTCCCATTTTCCGAAGTGTCTGTTCCGCTGTCGGATACAGGATCTTCTGCGGTATCCGCATCTGTCTTTCCGGGCTCGTCCTTATTTTCTGTATCTGCATCCGTGTCCGGGCTGCCGGTCCGGGAATCGCCGGTATTCCGGGAAACGGTTTCATCCGTTTCCTGATCGTTCTGTGTCCCGTCCTTATTTTCTGCATCCGTGTCCGTCTCTTCGTCTGAAGTGACCGCCGTTACCTGCCCGCTTGTTTCCCGGGTCTCCACTGTATCTGTCTTTCCTGTAAGGCTGTTTAATGTACTCTGAACGGATTTCATCCGGTCAAAACTGCTTATCATTGTGACTCCCATAACAATTACGATAAGTACCAGAGCCGCGCTTGCCGCGTACATCAGATTTCCTGTTTTCTTCTGTCGCTGACGCTCCCCGCGTGCTCTAACCATATTACGAAAGTCCTTCGCAGCTCTGTCTTCAACAGTTTCCGAGGCCGACACCCCATTTTTTTTTCGACTGGAAATCATGTAGTTCTGCATACACGGATTCTTTTCATAATACGTGTAGTGACCGCCGATTTCCATCAGATCATTCATTTTATGTACATAGTATGTCTCGTCTTTCTCCACCGGATCTTTCATGATAAACACCGTGTTTTTCTTTGGGAAAGATTTCTTATGCAATTTTACCGTGGACGGATCCGGCGTCAGGGGGACTCCGGGGTGCGCAACAAACCACCCGAGCATTTCCCCGTCTTCAAAGAACTGCTTACAGTCCTCATACGCACAGCGCCAGGTGTTCTCATCAATCACATATTCATTTCCCGACATCTTCAGCTCATGCATCTGAACTGCACCGTAAATATATACATATTCCTCGTCAGTTCCTGTCTGAATATCTCCGATCAGGAACGCTCCTATGGGCTTCTTCCCTCCTTTCTCACATTTCTCACATAACTGCGCAAAAAAAGTATCCACGTAATCTTCAACATATATCTTGGGACTGTCACTCACATTCCCGATCTGACGAACATTTTTTGGTAACTGTCTTTCCATCTATACTCACCTCTGATTAAATTTTTTCTAAGCATAGCATAAAGAATTAGCTGAATTTATCAGTTGATGTCAGACAAGTTCGACAAAAGGGGACGGACCCTTTTGGAAAGGGGTCAGTCCCCTTTGGCCAGTATTTTCAGAATATTCTCAATCTTATTTTCCGATATTCCCAGTTCCTGCCTGCATTTCCGGAGGCAGTCTTTCCTGAAAAATGGTACGTTTTCTAATGTTTTCAGTTTTTCAATTCCCCGGCTCCGGGCGTATTTTTTTATCCAGTGTTTTGCTCTCTGGAAATCATGTTCTTCTTTTTCTTCTTTAATGTCCAGGAATTCCTGATTGTCAAAATTATTGTGAAATTCAAGAAATTCATCGAAATTTTTGAATCTTTTTTCGAGTATGTGGAATATTTCTTCTGATACGATTCCCTGTGTTCTTTTTTTATCAGAACCGAAATAATATACCGCACTGCTGAATAAATATGCTCTTACATCTGAAGTCAGCCCGGCTTTTACAGGATTGTTATGAATATAGCGCACACAGCTTATCAGATATCCCTCGGTTTCCACACAGCTGCTGAAGAATCTTCCCTGAAATACATGGCCGCTTTTCTGGTATTTGCAGTTATAGTAAACAGCATAGTTTGAGTTTGTTTCCTGTATAAAAAGGGAAAGGGCCTTAAACTCTACCTTTGCAAGTATATGCACATGATTTGACATAATACAATATGCATATATTTTCACTTCGAATTTTTCTGCCTGGGTTTTCATAATTCCAAAGAAGTAATTTTTATCTTTTGACTCGGGGAATATATTTTCCTGATTATTTCCTCTGGAAACTATATGATATACATCTGTTCCACTTTGTTTTCGCCTGGTCCTTGGCATAAATCTCCTCCTATTGTAAATATATTTCTTCTGGATTATGTCCCGATCCGGAACTTCTGATAAAGAATCTGCTGATTAGATCTAAAATGTACAGAATGTGATTTGCGTATATCGTATCATTTTTAAACAAATATTTCTATAGTTTTCTTAATATTTCATTCCTTTTCTTTACATATATTCATCAGCCGGGATACAATATATTTACGGCAGCGCAGCATCCATCCCTGCTGCCATACAGGAGCGGCACTGTTTCTGATTTCATGTAAATCCGAAAAAATATTAAAGGAAACATTTATGAATACACGGAAAATATTTAAAAAAATGATCTTAAAAAGAAGAAAACGTCATCTGACATGGCTCCGCCAGTTCCACTGCAGTATAAAAGATCTTCTGTATCATCCGGCTGTACAGCAGATGAAGGATTATCTCCATCACGGAAGAACGAACTGCTATGACCACTGCCGCCATGTAGCCTATTTCAACTACAAATGGTGCCGGGCGCTGAATCTGGACTGCAGATCCGCGGCCAGAGCTGGAATGCTTCACGATCTTTTTCTCTACGACTGGCATACTCATGGGAAAGAAACCGGAGAAAAGCTCCACGGACTTACGCACCCGGCCGCCGCTTTTGAAAATGCCCGGAAGTATTTTAAACTAAATCATACGGAAAGAGATATTATTCTGAACCACATGTGGCCTGTGACACTTCTGCATTTTCCCAGGACACGTGAGGGATGGATTATTGTAATAGCTGATAAATACTGCGGTCTTCTGGAAACACTGAGATTACTTTAGACAGAATCCCGGTATATCCGGCACTATAAACTTTCGGTGCCTGAATATTCCGGGATTCACCTGGTTCGTCTTTAACTTCGCTGCAGTCCCTGATATCCTTTCACATATTTCAAAAGAGCGTCCCTCCGGCCGCTTACGGCTTTCGGAACGCCCTTTATATGAAAGAGATCAGCCTCTTTTATACAAATGCCTTAATTTTCTCGTAGATACCTTCTGTATCAAGTCCGTATTTCTTAAGCAGTTCAACTGCCGGTCCGGACTCGCCGAATGTATCGTTCACGCCAATTTTAAGCACTTTTGTCGGTGCTTTCTCAGCCAGAACGTCGCATACAGCGCTTCCCAGTCCGCCGATTACGGAATGTTCCTCAACTGTAACGACCTTTCCTGTCTCTTTAGCAGCCGCAACAATCAGATCCTCATCCAGAGGTTTAATTGTGTGAATGTTGATTACCTTTGCATCAATTCCGTCAGCCGCCAGTTTCTCAGCTGCCTCAAGGCACTCGCTTACCGGAAGTCCTGTTGCCACGATTGTAAGATCTTTTCCTTCTCTTAATACAACACCTTTTCCAAGTTCAAATTTATAGTCCGGTCTGTCGTTGATTACCGGAACCGCAAGACGGCCGAATCTTAAGTAAACCGGACCGTCATGCTCATATGCAGCGCGGACTGCTGCTTTTGCTTCCACATCATCAGACGGGTTAATAACAACCATACCCGGAATTGTACGCATCAGCGCGATATCCTCGTTGCACTGGTGGGAAGCTCCGTCCTCGCCTACGGAAATTCCGGCATGTGTTGCGCCGATCTTTACATTCAGATGGGGATATCCGATGGAGTTTCTAACCTGCTCAAATGCTCTTCCTGCTGCAAACATTGCAAAGGAGCTTGCAAACGGAACCAGCCCTGTTGTAGCAAGACCCGCCGCAACACCCATCATGTTGCACTCTGCAATACCGCAGTCAATGTGGCGCTCCGGAAATGCCTTTTTAAATACACCTGTCTTTGTAGCTGCTGCCAGGTCTGCATCCAGAACAACCAGATCTTTGTGTTCTGCGCCGAGTTCGGCTAATGCATTGCCATAACTATCTCTTGTTGCGATTTTCTTTACATCTGACATAATGCTTCACCTACTTTCTCAAGATCTTCCATAGCGATTTTATACTCTTCATCATTCGGCGCTTTTCCGTGCCATCCTGCCTGATTTTCCATGTAGGAAACACCTTTTCCTTTTACCGTCTTTGCAATAATAGCAGTCGGCTGTCCCTTTACTGTTCTTGCTTCTTTAAATGCAGCGTCGATCTGGTCAAAATCATTTCCGTCGATATTAATTACGTGGAAATTAAACGCCTCAAACTTCTTGTCGATAGGATACGGGGAGTTGACTTCCGTAATTGCTCCATCAATCTGAAGGTTATTATTGTCAACGATTACAACAAGATTATCCAGTTTGCGGTGTGCTGCCAGCATGGAAGCCTCCCATACCTGGCCTTCCTGAATCTCGCCGTCTCCAAGCAGAGTGTATACTCTGTAATCTGCGTCTGTAAGTTTTGCAGCCAGAGCCATTCCCACTGCAGCGGAGATACCCTGTCCCAGAGAACCGGAAGACATATCAACACCCGGAATATGCTTCATATCCGGATGTCCCTGAAGGTAAGAACCTGTATGACGAAGTGTTTTAAGATCTTCCTTCGGGAAATATCCTCTCTCTGCCAGTACAGAATACAGACCCGGAGCGGTATGTCCTTTGGAAAGCACAAATCTGTCACGGTCTGCCTTCTTCGGATCTGCCGGATCGATATTCATTTCTTCAAAATAAAGATAGGTAAATATATCTGCTGCTGATAATGATCCGCCCGGATGTCCGGCTTTCGCGCTGTGAACAGCCGTTACAATATCTTTGCGGACTTCATTGGCAGTTTTCATTAATTTTAACTTGTCCATGAAATTCTCCTCTATTCACTGAATTGTCTGATTTTTCTACCCAAAGGGGTCCGTCCCCTTTTACTTAAATTATCTGACTATTTCCTTTTTATTAATCACCGAATACAGCTCTGTAATCATCCTGGAATTTCTTGATTCCGGCATCTGTCAGCGGATGGTGTGTCATCTGCTCGATTACTTTGTACGGTACGGTAGCAATATCAGCGCCTGCCAGTGCACAGTCTGTGATGTGCATTGTATTGCGCACACTTGCTGCAATGATCTGTGTCTCAATACCTGCCACTCTGAAGATCTCGGCAATCTCAGCCACAAGATCTACACCTCTTACGGAAATATCGTCCAGACGTCCCAGGAACGGGGATACATATGTAGCGCCTGCTCTTGCTGCCAGAAGTGCCTGGTTGGATGTGAAGATAAGAGTAACATTTGTTTTAATTCCTTCAGAAGAAAGCACCTTACATGCCTTAAGTCCTTCTACTGTCATAGGAATTTTTACAACCATGTTCGGATGAATCTTTGCAATCTCACGGCCTTCTTTTATCATACCTTCTGCATCAGTTGTGGTTGCCTTAACCTCGCCGCTGATCGGTCCGTCTACGATAGACGCGATCTCTGCAATAACCTCTTCAAAAACACGTCCCTCTTTTGCGATCAGAGACGGATTTGTTGTTACGCCGCAGATAACGCCCATATCGTTGGCTTTTCTGATGTCATCAACATTAGCTGTGTCAATAAAAAACCTCATTTTTGTTCCTCCTTTTTTGGTTCGTTTACCTTTATAATCTGATTATAAAGGTTTAAAAAACACTGGTCAACAGGATTAAAAAATATTAACACAGATTTTAAATTGATAATTCCTCTTATTAATGATATTTTATTTATTTTAATTAATAAAAAAAGAAGCAATATTTCATAATCCTTTATTTTAAGCGGTTTCAGCAGCTTAACGTAAAATATAATTACTAATATTACTTCTGTTTTTTATTAATTTTTCTTTTTTCACTCGGCGGATAAGACGTTGTTCCCCTGACTACAATCCGGGGTTCATATTCCACATGATATATGCTTACAGGTTCAATCTCCGTATATTTTTTTCTGCGGGAATTAATCTTTTTCGTTATGATATCAAAGGCATCCATCCCCTTATAAATTACGAAATGTTCTATGGTCGTAAGAGATACTTTTTTGACTTTTGCAAACAATGTATTGTCGCAGCCCATAACCGACATATCCCCGGGCACTTTGTATTTTTCGTCATGAAGTGCATCCAGGATTCCAAATGCAATCATATCATTAAGCCCTGCAATCGCTGTAAGTTCTTTGTGCTCTTTCAGCAGTTCTTTCGTCAGGTCATATCCGATCCGGTACTCCGAATCAATTCCCGGTATATCTGCATCTGTCCTTTCATCAGCAGCCCTGATAATCACATTATCACCAAGTCCCACACTCTGAAATTCCGCCAGAAATCCTTCCACGCGCCGGGATCTCTGCTTCTGCCGCACTGTCAGAGGAGAAGCAATATACGCCACATGCCGATGTCCCAGTTCGATCAGATGTCTGGCCATCAGCCGTCCCAGCTTCGAATTGTCCAGTTCAACTGCATCCACATTCAGCTTCTCATCCTGATTATTAATAACAACTACAGGGATCTTTTTAGACAGCTCCTCCACTTTTCCCATAAAACATTTGCTCGGATTACAGATATAAATAATTCCCTGGGGGTTGATGTCGGACATCATTTTCAGATACCGCTCTTCCAGTTTCAGATCCCGCTGGGTATTACATACAAAAATCCCGTACCCCTGCTCTGTAGCCCTGGATTCAATGCCCTGAAGAAGCATGACATAATATGGATTTGTCAGGTTCGGGCTGATCACAACCAGAAGTTTTTCCCGGCGTTCTTCCCTCTGAACCTTTCTCTTCGGCAGCACATAGCCAAGCTCCGCGGCCGCCTGCTCCACATTCTGAATTACTTCCTTTGAAAAAGATACGTTATATTTTTTATTCAGAACCATTGAAACCGTAGCCTGGGACACACCTGCTCTCTTTGCCACGTCGGATGACGTCACTTTTTTTCTGCTCATAAAATACCCTCACTCTTCAGAAAAATAAAACAGACTCTCAGGATCTGCAGAAGCTCCTGCTAAAGCTCTGTTCTGCCCTCCAGCGCACGCAGCAGCGTAACCTCATCAATATATTCCAGATCCCCTCCTACGGGAACTCCGCTTGCAATCCGGCTCACCTTAATCCCCGCCGGTTTGATCAGTTTACTGATATACATAGCCGTCGTCTCGCCTTCCAGGCTGGAATTTGTAGCTATAATCACTTCATCCACATCCCCCTGCAGACGTTCCATCAGCTCTTTCAGACGAATATCTCCCGGTCCGATTCCGAGCATGGGGGAAATAGCTCCGTGAAGCACATGATAAACACCATTGTATTTTCCTGTCTTTTCATAGGCTGCCAGATCCCGGGGCGTTTCAACCACCATAATTGTCCTGTGATCCCGCTCGCTGTTGCTGCAGATCGGGCAGATCTCCTGATCCGTCAGAGTACAGCATATCTTGCAGTATTTCACATTCTTTCTTGCATCCACAATCGCGCCGGCCAGAGCTTCTACCTGGTCCAGCGGCATATTAATCACATGAAAAGCCAGCCGCTGCGCCGACTTGTTCCCAATGCCGGGCAGACGGGAAAAAGCCTCGATCAGACGGCTGATCTGATTACTGTAATAGTCCATTTTTTACACCTCTGTCACAAATTGAAAAGGAGCGGCTCCAATATCAAGCGCCAGCCCCTTTTGTACGCAAAGATTCTGAATATTCTGCTCAAAGGGGACAGACCCCTTTCCAAAAGGGTCCGTCCCCTTTGGCGCGTATTTTCAGAATATTCTGAAGACTAGAACATCCCCGGTATGCCTCCTGTCAGTTTCGACATTGCCGCACCGGATTCTTCTTCTACTTTTCTGAGGGCTTCGTTCGACGCCGCCACAATCAGATCTTCCAGCATTTCAATATCGTCCGGATCCACGACTTCTTCAGCCAGTTTTACTTTCAACACTTCTCTTTTTCCTGATACGGTTACTTCAACCGCTCCGCCGCCTGCTGTTGCAGTAAACTCCTTGGATTCCAGTTCTTTCTGCTGTTCTTCCATCTGGCGCTGCATTCTCTGCGCCTGCTTCATAAGATTTGCCATATTTCCCGGCATTCCGCCGCCAGGGAAACCTCCTCTTTTTGCCATATTTAATCCTCCACAGTGATTTCCATATTTATTTTCTGCTCAATATCCACGAAAGTGTCTTCGAAATGTCTGCCTTCCTCAATGCAGCGCACATCGACTTCCACCTTTTTTCCGATTTTCTGTTCGATCAGATCTGTCAGTTCCCGGACATGATCTTCTCTTCCCACGACACTGGCGCCAAGGCTGTCCGGAAGCACAATAAGCAGCCGATTGTCCCCGCCCAGGCTCAGGCGGGCTTTTTTCAGATATCCTCTGATCATACCGGAAGCTTCATCTGCAATGGAACGGAAGTTTTTAACCACTTCCTGAATTTCCTCCGGTATAGCTGCAGGAAGTTCTATTTTCGCAGACGTCTGTCTTTCAGCACCGCCGGCTGAAGCACCTCCCGGAACAGAATCGCCGCTGACATACACAACTTTCTGCGCTGCCCCGTTTTCCAGACCTTTCTCCAGTTCTTCCTGCTTCTGTTCCACTGCGCGAATCCGGTCAAGCATAGAATCCTGGGCTGTCTCCATAGCCGGAACACACATTTTAATCAGTGCTACTTCCAGCATAATCCTCTTCTGGGTACTGTATTTCAACTGTCCGGAAAGTTCGGAGAAAATCCGGATATACCGGAACAGCATATCTGTATCAATCATCTGAGCTTCTTCTTTGAGCTGTGCCATATTTTCCGTGGATACATCCAGCACATCCTCTATATTATCAGATGTTTTCAGCAGAAGCAAGTTCCGCAGATACCAGGTAAAATCCGATGCAAGCTGGGTCAGCTCCCTGCCCATCATAACCAGATCTTCCACAATATCCAGCACGCCCGCCACATCTCTGTCCAGGATTTTCCTCAGAAGCCTGCTGAACACATCTGTATCCACTGCTCCCAGAACTTCCAGAACATTGTCATAGGTCAGTTTCTGTCCCAGATAAAACGCAATACACTGATCCAGAAGACTCAGCGCATCACGCATGGAACCGTCCGCCGCCTTGGCAATGTAGGTCAGCGCCCGGTCTTCCACATCCACTTTCTCTGTATCCATCAGCTCTTTCATCCTGTCCGTTATGGTCTCAATGCTGATTCTTTTAAAATCATAGTGCTGGCACCGTGAAAGAATTGTAACCGGAATCTTGTGAATCTCCGTTGTAGCCAGAATAAAAATCACATACTCCGGCGGCTCTTCCAGCGTTTTCAGCAGCGCATTAAAAGCTCCTATGGAGAGCATATGCACCTCGTCGATAATGTAGACCTTGTACTTTCCTTCCGTCGGACGATAGGTTACTTCTTCCCGGATTTCCCGGATGCTGTCCACGCCGTTATTTGACGCGGCGTCAATTTCAATTACATTCATGGAAGTCCCGGCCGCAATCGATCTGCACATAGCACATTCGCCGCAGGGACTTCCGTCAACCGGGTGTTCACAGTTTACGGCTTTTGCAAATATTTTCGCCACCGTTGTTTTCCCGGTACCTCTTGTTCCGCAGAACAAATACGCATGTCCGATACGGTTTGCCTTAATCTGATTCTGCAATGTTGTAATAATATGATCCTGCCCCTTGACATCTTCAAATACCGTGGGCCGGAATTTTCTGTAAAGTGCCGTATATGACATGAATTACTCTCCTGTTCCTGTTTTATTCATCTCCGAAGCTGATACCGATCATCCTTGCTTCTTTGATAATGCTGCACTTCGGATCCACTGTTTTCAGTTTTCCTGCCACTTCTTCCAGCGGAACTTTTGTTGTCTCACCGTTCTTCATCGCAACCATGTATCCATATTCTTCCTTCAGAATCAGCTCTGCTGCCTTTGCGCCGACTCTCGTGGCAAATACTCTGTCGTATGCGCACGGAGAACCGCCTCTCTGGGTATGTCCCGGTACGGTGATGCGGACTTCTTTATCCGTCTCCTTCTCGATCTGCTCCGCCAGCTCATATGCGATAGACGGATATTTTCTCTTCGCCAGTTTCTCCTTGTACTCTTTCTTCGAGAGTTTCGCATCTTTCTTGGAAATCGCGCCCTCTGCTACTGCAAGAATTGTAAATGCCTTACCGGCTTTGGAACGTCCTTCGATAACTTTCTTAATGGATTTGATATCATAGGGAATCTCCGGAAGAAGGATAATATCAGCTCCGCCTGCAATTCCCGCATGCAGGGTAACATGTCCTACTTTGTGCCCCATTACTTCTATAATAAATACGCGGCTGTGGGAAGTAGCTGTTGTGTGAATCCGGTCAATCGTATCTGTAGCAATATCTACCGCGCTCTGGAATCCGAAAGTCATCTCCGTTCCCCAGAGATCGTTGTCGATGGTCTTGGGAAGGGTAATAACATTCAGACCTTCTTCGCGAAGCAGGTTGGCTGTTTTATGAGTTCCGTTTCCTCCAAGTATCACAAGGCAGTTCAGATTCAGCTTATGATATGTATGCTTCATCGCCTCCACCTTGTCCAGTCCGTCCTTATCCGGAACACGCATCAGCTTGAAAGGCTGTCTGGATGTACCGAGAATTGTTCCTCCTCTTGTGAGAATTCCGGAAAAATCTTTTGACGTAAGCATACTGAAGTCTGCATAAATCAGACCTTTATATCCATCTTTAAATCCGTAGATCTCAACGTCGTTCCTCTTGGAACAGATTCCTTTTACAACGCCGCGCATAGCTGCATTCAGTGCCTGACAGTCTCCGCCGCTTGTCAGCATTCCGATTCGTAACATAATAACTTCCTCCTTTACATTACCGGCTCCTGCAATCCTGCTCTGTGTATTTATATTGTGCCTGTACTATTTGTTACCAGACTTTTCCCCCGGATACACAGAGTTCAAAAAGGCAGCCGGTTTTCTCCGACTGCCTTTTATTATACCCTATTTTCACGGGCACTTCAAACTTATTATATGATTCTCCCTACAGTCTCTTCAGCAGCTCTTCTCTCTCTGCCTCATAGCCCGGTTTTCCAAGCAGAGCAAACATATTTTTCTTGTAGCTCTCAACGCCCGGCTGATTGAACGGATTAACGCCGAGTAAATATCCGCTCACACCGCATGCAAACTCAAAGAAATAGAAAAGCTGTCCAAGAGAATATTCATCCTGTGCCGGAATGTTCACCCTGAGGTTCGGCACATTTCCATCTGTATGCGCCAGGATCGTACCATTCATAGCGCTTTTATTTACAAAGTCCATATTCTTTCCGGCAAGATAGTTCAGTCCGTCCAGATCAACCGGCTCTTCATTAATGACAATCTCTTCTCTGGATTTCTCCACATTCATCACTGTCTCAAACATAATTCTGTTTCCGTCCTGGATAAACTGTCCCATAGAATGCAGATCTGTTGTAAGATCCACAGATGCCGGGAAAATACCTTTCTGGTCTTTTCCTTCACTCTCGCCGTAAAGCTGTTTCCACCACTCTGATACGTAATGCAGTCCCGGCTCATAGTTAGCCAGCACTTCCACCACTTTTCCTTTGCGGAGAAGAATGTTTCTCACTGCCGCATATTTCATTGCATCATTCTCTGCAAAATCTTTCTCAATTGCATCTTTTCTTGCAGCCTCAGCTCCCTCCATCAGTTTTGTAATATCTGCACCGCTTGCAGCGATAGGAAGCAGGCCTACAGCAGTAAGAACGGAGAAACGTCCTCCCACATCATCCGGTACTACGAAGGTTTCATAGCCTTCTTCTGTTGCCAGATTTTTCAGCGCACCCTTTTCCTTATCCGTTGTCGCATATATTCTTCCTGCAGCCCCTTCTTTGCCGTACTTCTTCTCCAGAAGCTCTTTAAATACACGGAAGGCAATGGCCGGCTCTGTTGTTGTTCCTGACTTTGAAATAACATTTACAGAGAAATCCCTGTCTCCGATTACATCCATCAGATCTTTCAGATATGTGCTGCTGATGCTGTTTCCTGCAAAATAGATCTCCGGCGCTTTTCTGATCTCTCTGGAAACCTCATTTGCAAAAGAGTGTCCCAGAAATTCGATTGCCGCTCTTGCTCCCAGATAGGAACCGCCGATTCCGATGACAACAAGTACATCTGAATCACTTTTAATCTTTTCTGCCGCTTTCAGAATACGGTCAAACTCTTCCTTGTCATAATCTACCGGAAGGTCAATCCATCCCAGAAAATCATTTCCCGCGCCTGTCCTTGCAAGCAGCCTGTCCTTTGCCTGCGCAGCCAGTTCGCTCATATATTCGATCTCGTGCTCCTGCACAAAACCGCATGCCTTTGAATAGTCAAATGTTACATTGCTCATCGTTATCCTTCCTCCCTGATCTTCGATCTCTTCTTTTGCAGCGTCGGCGCATCCTCCTGTCTCACCGCTTTGTTTTCCCGCTTAACCATACGGGTCCGCCTGACGGGCTTACCAAAAACCGGTTTCCGCGCCCGATACTCTATGCACATTTTACCAAATCTGCGTTTCTTATTCAAGTTAAAACAGCGTGCTTTATCAAAACCCTTTCCCCGGAACAGAAAACGCAGCCTCCCCATTCAGCAATCCCCCGGTTCTCCTCTGCCAAATCAGTATTCTGCAGAAATCATGCAAGAAATTCTTCCAGAATCTGCCGTATCGTCTCCTCCCTGAGCACCGGTCTGTCCTCCTCTTCATTTCTTTCATTTACAGTCCGTCTCACCGCCTGCCGTGCGGCCTCGCCTTTTTCTGCCGTTCTGGGCTCTCCCTCAATATTAATGGACAGCCGGGACTCTTTGTCTGTTGCCGTATAATTCACCTCCTCCGGATCTTTGGATTCCCCTGATAGGGATACCTTGCCCCTGGATTCCTGTCCCCGTACCTCCTGCGCCCGGGTTTCCCGGCTTCTTGCTTCCTGAGCCTCGGCTCTGGATCCACTCTTTAATATGCCTCTGGATCTGCTCTTTCCGGCCGCAGCCTTTGAAACAGCCGCTTTCTCCGGTTCGCTCTCCTGCACTTCTGCCTGAAATGCAGATTTTGAGGAGCTTTCTGCAGCGATAACATCAATCGATTCCCTTTCTGATGTTCTCTGTCTTCTCAGACGGAACGCACAGATATTGTCCAAGTAATCCACCATGTACATCTTCACTGCATTTACTTTGTAAGGCTCATCTGAAAGCCTGATGATAACAGACAGAAGTACCATCTCGGCCAGTCCGCCTGCAATATATTGATAAACGGATTCTGAAAATCCGGAAGAAAGGTAATTAAGCGCTGCTCCCAGCGCTGCAAGAATGCCGGCAAACCACACGGACAGCAGCTCGATCTGCCTCCATGTATGGATCCGGAACAGAAAGCCTCTGTATTCATATATGTATTTTTCCACAAACACATCAATATTTTCCACTGAATCGTGTATCATACATGCGTGTTCATATTTAGCTCTGACGAGTTTTATCAGTCTGTGCGTACTTTTCGGCATGTTTCCTGCCGCTTTTACCAGTCGGTGAAGTGTAAGCTGGTTAATGATTTTTGCCAGCACCCCAAGGATACCAACGGCTGTCATCAGATAGACAATTACATTGGTATCTGTCGCTAAATCTTTTAATGTAGCAAACATAACAAACCCTCCTGTCTGATTTCTCTCCCACACGATTTTCCTGCCAGATGACGGTGTAAATTGTGTTTGTGCACATTATAGACCATCTTTGTACACCTGTCCTCAAAAACCGTTCTACATATTTCTACACTCCGGCCTGCCGGAATGCAGAATTTTTTCTCATATGGGAAACAGGAATATTTTCATATAAACTTCGGGATTGTTCATTTATAAAAGCTCGAAGCTTCAGAATTAAAATCAGAAATGCCTCTGTACAAAATGTCACTTTATGAATTTTTCCCACGAAAAATAGGGACATTTTCTTCTGCAAATTTGTATTTCCTATTTTTATTTGCTATAATGCAGGAGAGTGTAACAGGATGTCTTCTGACTGAATATCCGGAAGCGCTCATACAGAAAAGGAGGCGTTAATCATGGACTACAGACCACAGGGTGTCTGCTCCCAGCAGATTCATTTTGATATTATTGATAATAAGGTTAGAAATGTTTCATTTGTAGGCGGATGCAATGGAAACCTTCAGGGCATCTCCCGTCTTATTGACGGTATGGATGTGAATGAAGCCATCTCCCGCATCGAGGGAATCCGCTGCGGATTCAAACCTACTTCCTGCCCGGACCAGCTTGCCCAGGCATTAAAATCAGCAGTCGGGAAATAATAATAAAAATAAAAAAGCCCCTCCCATTGAGTTCTGGGAGCAGCCGCTGAACGGAGCAATTAATTGTGGTGTTTTCTCGGACAGGTATCTCAAATTATTGAATCATAATTTAAAAAAGTTACTCCTGTTGCCCAGATCAGCGGCTGCTCCCGGAACTCAATGAGAAGGGGGTTTTTATTTTGTTTTGATTTAATTTAGGATACCCAGATGCCGTCTGTAAATGAGAAGGTTTCCTCTGACTCATCACCTACAAATACAATATGTTCTGCACGAACACGGTAGTAATATCCAGGTTCTACCTCCAGACTTTTAGATGTGGCTACATAATAGTCATCTGTTGCTTCTTCTGACCAAGCAGCAACATGTCCCCACGCATCAACATCTTTGAGATATCGTTCAACATATATAACGACTATCACACGATCCACCTCATGATTTGCCGTAGTGCCCGCATAGGTATAAATTCTACCTATTCCTGCATTTGTAATAGAACATTCCCCATCCATCAGATGAATTCCTCTTGTCTTACTGTCGGATGTCGTCCCTATAGAAGACTCATTCATCGTCAGATAGGAGCCATCTACCTTTTTTGGTGCTTCAGATGCCGCCGCATTAATTGTCGGTACTACCATCATACAGATAAACAAAGAAAAAACTGCTACAATTGATAAAATTCTTTTTTTCATTTTTCATTTTCCTTAAGAATAACCAGTTTGTTTATATGTTTCTCTAATAAGTAAACAATCGAGTCAACAAAAACTTACTCTTTTTTACAAAAAAAGTAAATTTTTTATAATTTCATCAAATTCTGCTCTATCCATAATACCTTTTAATTGATAATTTACATCTTTGTATTCAAACTCAGCAACATATCTTCTTTTATCTTTTTCCCCTATTAAGTATTCATTTACATTAATTACAACACCATGATTTACTATTTCATAATCATCTGTTAATTTGTCTGTTTCCTTTTGACCAAAAGATGAATCTGAATCATTCATATAAAGAGAATATTTAATCACTTCATCTTTATAGTTGTAAAAAAGAACTGCATATCTTTGTTTTTCATCTATATTATAACTTTCCAGATACATATCATAAGGTTTTTCTCTTATTCTTACAGCAGAAATTCCCAACTTCTGTCTTATTTCTTTATAAGTATTAAGTTCGTCTACTTTTTCTGTCTTCTGTGAATCCATATCCTCAATATTTATCACCGACGCTTCTTCATCTCCAACTACTCTATCCCACAACACTCTCCAATAAGGCTTACTCCCCATACCCGTTATCATACTCCCAAGGGCAAGGACAAGTACCGCAGCAAATGCCACTATAATCATGCGCTTTTTCTTGCGGCGGTACACTTTTTTTATCCGTTTGTCGTATTCATATTCCTGGATCCGGCTGAAAAGAGATGTCTCCATGTCCTCGGAGACTTTCATATCCTCGATTTCTTTGTTTTCTCGGACTTCTTTCTCTGTTTTTTCAGCCTGTTTATCTATTTCTTCTTTCAGTGATAATTTTTTGAGTTCTTTCATTTTTCTACCTTTTTTCTGTCCCAGATTTCCTTGACATTTCCCCAAATAACGGTAAGATGATATTAGCCTAAGAAAGATGTAAATGCATATCAGCAGCGGCTGTATCTCTGCCGGCTGATATATGCTCCGGCGGGAATACCGGAGATATTCTTGACATCACGAAGATTCAGGAGGTTATGATTATGAAGCGTATTATTCTGACCGGCGGAGGAACTGCCGGACATGTTACTCCAAATATTGCCCTTATCCCCAGGCTCAGGGAGCTTGGTTATGATATCCAGTATATAGGTTCCTATGCGGGAATCGAGAAGGAACTGATTGAACCCTTCGGTATTCCCTATCATGGCATTTCTTCCGGAAAGCTGCGGCGCTATTTCAGCGTTCAGAACTTTACCGATCCTTTCCGAGTAATCAAGGGATTCGGTGAAGCCCGCAAACTGATTAAAGAATTAAAGCCTGATGTTATCTTTTCCAAAGGCGGCTTTGTTTCTGTCCCGGTTGTTCTTGCGGGAAAGAAAAGCAAAGTGCCTGTCATTATCCATGAGTCCGACATGACGCCCGGACTGGCCAATAAGATTGCCATTCCGTCTGCATCAAAAGTGTGCTGTAACTTTCCGGAGACACTGGACTGCCTTCCCGAAGGGAAAGCAGTCCTGACAGGATCTCCTATCCGCCAGGAACTTCTGTCCGGTAATAAGATTGCGGCTATGGATATGTGCGGTTTTACCGCTGAAAAACCAGTGATCCTGGTCATCGGCGGAAGCCTTGGTTCTGTTATTGTAAATAACGCGGTAAGGGAGGCTCTCCCTGAACTTCTTAATAAATTCCAGGTCATTCATCTGTGCGGAAAAGGAAAGACAGACGAGTCACTGAACGGTACAAAAGGCTACTGTCAGTTTGAATATATTAAGGATGAACTCCGCGATATTTTCGCCCTTGCAGACATAGTAATATCCCGGGCAGGAGCTAATGCAATCTGTGAACTTCTTGCTCTCAGAAAACCGAACCTTCTGATTCCGCTTTCAGCCAAAGCGAGCCGCGGAGATCAGATCTTAAACGCCAGATCATTTGAACGTCAGGGCTTCAGTATGGTAATTGAAGAGGAAAATCTTTCAAAAGACTCTCTTCTCCAGGCAGTACAGCACCTCTACGATAATCGCAGTACCTTTATGGACGCCATGCGCAATTCCGGACAGCAGGATTCCATCGACACCATTATCGGTCTGATCGAGGAAGCTGCTGATCACAATTAAGATATTTTGTTCAGACAGGTGCCGCAAGGCACCTGTTATTCTTTTCTGTTCATCTCTTCATACTCTACGCCGAATTTTTTCCGAATCCACTTCTTTGCTCTGTGGAGCATTGTGTAAAGTGCCTGTGTACGCATTCCCAGCATCTCAGCTGCTTTTGCCTGAGGTATATCCATATAGTATACAAGCAGAATCGCATCGTGCCATCTCTTGTTTTTATCCCGAAGTTCTGAAAATATCTTCTCATGCAGACGGCTGTTTTCTTCTTTCTGTTCGCTTTTCAGATAGTTCTCTTCTGCGCCTTCACAGACCGGCGAGTTACGTTCAATCTCTTCCCGTTCTCCTACCAGAACTTCTCTTTGGGATTTCTTTCTGAAATTGATCGCCTCGTTCTTCGCTGTTGTGAAAAGCCACGATGGTATATTTCCGCTCTTCAGTTCTTCAAAATTAACGTAAAGTTTTAGAAAAGTATCCTGAGTTATGTCTTCCGCCACATCGCTATTATCTCCTGAATACATATACGCTGCTTTCAGGACGAGATTCTTATACTGCTCATAAATCTCGTTAAATTCACGATTTCCTGTAAACATAATTTCTCCGGCTTATTTCATTTTCTCTAATATTTCGTCCCTGACCTCATCTGTAAGTTTGCCCATATTCCAGCCAAGACCTACATTATCCCCTTTATAACGGGGTATCAGGTGCATATGAAAATGAAATACCGTCTGCCCTGCCGGTTCTTCATTATTCTGTACAATATTAAATCCATCGCATCCAAGTGCGTCTTTCATTTTTGTAGCCATCTTTTTGGCAAGAACCATTGCCTTTGCCGCAACATCTTCATCAATATCATACAGATTTCTGTAATGCTCTTTCGGAAGAATCAGGGCATGTCCTTTTGATGCCGGTCCCAGATCAAGAATCACACGGAAATCCTCATCTTCATAAAGTGTAGCTGACGGGATCTCTCCTGCCGCAATTTTACAAAATAAACAATCCTTATCTTTCATAATTATTCCTCTTTTCCTGAATTCTTTTGTAAGTAGTATAGACCATTTTCTGGAAAAAGAGAAGGATTTTATCCTGCACGTAAAGATTTCCGCCTGACATTTTGTCGAATTTTTCTGTCGAAATCTGTCGTTCTTATTTTATTGAACAGACCCTTTCCCCATGCTAGACTAGAGAAAAAGGAAATATAAAAAGAAAGAGAGAGAAATCCATGCTTGAAAATATAGATATCAACAGGATGAACCAGTTAATGCAGGAGAACAGGGAAGCGAAAAGTATCATAACCCAGCTGATGGAAAATCATCACACAGATATATCCATGATTGCGCATGAGATCAGGAATCCCCTGACCCTTATCTCTTCCTCCCTCCAGGTTATAGAAACTCAGCACCCGGAGGTAAAAGAATTCTATAACTGGAAACAGACTATGGAAGACATTCAGTTTATGTGCAGTCTGCTGAATGAACTTACCACATTTAATAACAGCAGTACCCTGCATTATTCTGTATTTCCAATTGGCGGACTTCTAAAAAACATCGCCATATCTTTTGCTATTTCTCTTGATTCTGAAAATTCAAAAATCTGCTTTTCCTCCAGTATCTCCCCGGAACTGGGTGACTTTACAGGTGACAAAGTCAAACTGGAAGAAGTCGTATTAAATCTTCTGCGTAATGCAAAAGATGCAGTAAAAGAAGACGGGGTAATCACTCTTTCAGCAGAAAAAGAAAACTCTCAGGTCGTGATCCGATGTACGGATAACGGATGCGGTATTCCGGATGATGAAATTGACCGGATATTTGATCCGTTTTTCTCTCACAAGGAAGGAGGAACTGGGCTTGGCCTGTCCCTTTCCAGAAGAATTGTAGAGGCGCACAGAGGTACCATCTCTGCTTCATCCTCACATGAAACGGGAACCGTTTTCACCGTAATTCTTCCCGTATGATCCGTATGTTCTGCCTGGCCGGTACAGGATAGCTGAAAGAATAAATCCACATACCAGACCTCCGATATGCGCCCAGTTATCTACGCCTGTGCTGGTCAGGCCGTAATACAGGCTGAGCGCAATCATAAAGAGTATGCCCCTGCCGGAAAGCCTGCCCAGTCTGCCTCTGTTTGCAATTACCACAAAGAGCAGAGCTCCCATCAGACCGAATATAGCACCCGAGGCGCCTGCCGAAACAGCCTGTTCTCCCAGCGGCAGCCTCAGATCATTAAAAAGAGAAAGAAGATTTCCGCCCAGACCGCTGACCAGGTAGATAATCAGAAATTTGATTTTTCCTGTTTCAATCTCCAGATTCCATCCCAGTGCTCCTAACAGAACCATATTATTCAGCAGGTGGGACATTCCAAAATGAAGGAACATACTTGTAAAGAGCCGGTAGTATTCATGTTCCTGCACAATGAGCGGCTCATACATGCCTCCGTGATTCATCATAAAAACTGCATCTTCCGTATCGCCCATGGCAGACAGTATCAGAAATACCGCCACATTTATCACTATAAGAACAACAGTACATACTGCTTCCGGTCTTTTTTTCACAATGCATCCTCTTTTCTCTGTCATCTGATCTGATTTTTCTACTTATGCATCATTATAAATGACCGTCCCGGTCCTGTCCATCTATTTCAGTAATCAGGTCTTCCCACTCTCCCCATCTTCCTGTCTTTATCCGGTTCATTACTTTGCGTATGGCCCCGTAAGCTGTATTTTTTTCTTTTATGCACATAGTTTTCCGGGCAGTAACGTATCTGCCGCCGTCTGCATTTTCTTCCTCTTCTTCGTTATCCGGAAGGAAAACGGTTCCTTCTGAAAGTCCCCTTCCTCTTTCTTCTCTGCTCTCCTCCTCTTCTTTCCTGCACTCTGCAGATTCTTCCTTATATTCTTCCAGAATTTTTTTCAGATCAAAGTTCTCCTGCATTGTTTCTTTGTGAAGTCTGTATACCAGAAGGATCCCGTCTGTCTCCCTGTAATCCAGTTTTTCCACAAAGTATTCCGTCATCCGGTGAAAAGATCCCCCCAGTGTAACATCGGTATCGTCTCTTCCTGCCGGCAGATAACAGAACCGAAAATTTTCTCCTTCTGCAAACACCAGCTCCGGTGAAAGAAGGATTCTGTCCGGGTTAAGCATATGCTCGGTCAGGCTCTCTGCTGTTTCAAGAAGCTGTTCTGTAAATGTAAGGACATCCTTTGCACGGATATCTCTGGACCGGAACTTTTCTTCTATTAATATTCCTCCGTCCGACCGGAACGTATACCTGCTCGTTCCGTCCCGTCCGGTTCCGTCAATATGAGCCAGATGAGGAATGAAATTATTCTTCAGCATACGCAGCTGATAATCCTCTGCATACGGGCAGGGCAGATCAGCATGGATACAGGCGCTGTCCCAGTCTTTCTCATATGATATTTTCAAGTCAGCCATCTGATTTTTTCCTCCGGTTTTACAATAGCGGCTTTCTGGCAGATATTCAGCTTCATAACAGACTTCTGCGCGGCAGCCGATACCGTGATCTCATCCTCGTCTCTTTGTACCGATACATCAACATCTGTCATATAGATCAGCTTTCCCTTTATCCTTTCTTCAAAAATCTCTTCCAGATCATAATCTGCTGCTTCCTTTTTTCTCTCAAGCTGAGCGCCCAGTACAGCTGTTTCTGCCGCAGCGCCATTTAAAATCAGCTTATCATGATAGTAAAATACTGTGTATGTGATAAAAAGAAACAACAACAGAAGCAAAGGCATAATATAAGACATCTCTACCGTCGCTGATCCTTTTACATCTTCTCTTTGTTTCCCTTCTCTTTCCTGTCTTTCTTTCCTTCCGATACAATTAATACATTCCAACAGCCATCCCTCCTATATATGCCGCAGTAAGAAAAGGTACAAACGGAAAGGTGTCCTTCCTCCTGAACCGGCTGCGGATAAGAAGAATAAGAGAAAAAGCCGCTGCCAGTATAAATGCTGCAGTAAGCAGTGCAAGAATATCCCAGAATCCGAGAAAACTTCCTATAATCAATATCAGGATGCTGTCTCCGTATCCAAAAGCTTCTTCTGTTACTTTACTGACTGCCAGAAACACTGCTCCCACAGCGCCTCCTGCCAGAAGAAAAGCCGCAGGAACCCCGCTTTGGCAGAGTACCCCTGCCGGAAGAAACAGAACTCCCGACAGAAGAACTGTAAGCTTCAGCTTTCTCCTTTTTATATCCATAACAGCCAGGATCATCAAATATCCTCCGAATGCCATGCGGCATATCAGCCACCTGTTTTCCACGGCAAATTGTACTGGATTTTCTAGTATGAACATCTTGAACACGCTCCTCTCCCCGTTACATCCGATTTCTTTACTGCATGTATTGTACGCTTCAGACCGCTGCAGTTAAGAGAATTGTGGTATTTTCCTCCTGTATCGGTAATATATACTCCCGCCATCGGCGGCCCGTAAACACACTTTTCACATTTTTTATATCTTCCTCCTCCGTCATTCCTAAGATCGGAAATCTGTGCATATGGTACAAAATTTATAGAAAGCTGAAGATAGGTACACTTAGGATCTTCATGGTACACCAGACCGTTTTCCGTTATATACACGATCTGGCCATCCTCTCCGCTTGTTTCCCCGTTCTGGTATCCTCTCCAGCCATTCATTCTGAACTCCTCTGAAAACTCTGCGGAAGGATTTCCAAATACAGGCAGGGGAATTCTGATCCTATACTTTATTCTGACATACAACTCGCCTGTATCCGGAAGAAGAAATGATTGTTCGCACTGGATTGCTCCGCTGCCTCCATCCAGAATACTCCGTTCCACTCTTTCAATTCCTATCCGGTTTATAATATCCGCCTTCATTTCCGCCGTGTTAAGCACCGGTACAACGGCGGTATCCTCTGCCGCCTGTTTTGCCGCGCTCTGCGCGGCGTTCAGAATGCTGAGTCTGATACTGTGTATTTCAATCATATAGATCAGACACAATACAGCAAAGAGAAACAGTGGAATTCCAATCGCCGCCTCTATCGTTATACTTGCCTTATTTTCCGGTCCTGCTCCCGGCACAGATGCCCTTTCTTTTTCGAATCGGGATGTTTTTTTATTCGTCTGTATAAATTGCATCGCAGCTGATTTTCCTTTCTTTAAAACGGGTGTGAATGAGTTTCTCCGCATGAGGGAATGCGGTAAAGACGAAAGGACATCTGTGCCGGAAACAGGACCGGAAATAACATGCTTTTACTCATATCCGAAAGCAACGGGAAATGTATAGGATATTCCTCCGGCAATGTCAGCTTCTGTACTGACTTCAATCCTGGAGATACACTGATCTGCCCGGAAATAATCCATTTCATATACAGATGCAAGATTTTCTTCCACCCGGTCCAGCGTACGCATGGTTATATTCCCTGTATTTCCGAGAAATAAAAATGCTCTGAGATAATCCTCATAGGAAATGCCTCCTTCTGTATCGCTGCCCTGCACCGTATCATTGCCTGTGCCCAGCAGAAACAGAGAGGAAAGAGGAAGTTTCCAGTTTTGCGAATTCTTTACCAGCGGCACCCTGTTTCCTTCAAGTAAAGTTCTGATGTCCACTACACTTTCTCCTGCCGCCCATGCCAGCAGAATCAGATGCTTCAAAGGTTCTGCTGCCTCCGGCATGAGCAGAAGCACTGATATAACAACAGCCAGTACCTGCGCCTCTGCTTTTCTGGAACTGTCTCCCATAAGACAGATATAGTTAAGCGACATCCGGATCAGAAAGATCCGGAAAAGGACCGTTTCCAGATTTGCCTTGTCCGAAGACTTACCGGCCAGAATATATTCCACTTCATAATCCAAGGACTTATTCTTCCTTTCTTCTCCGCCATCAGATCCCATGCTGCTTTCCGTATCTGTGGTCAGATTCTTTTCATTCGGCATCGCCGCATTTTCAAACTGCTGCAGAATATATTCATCGAACAACAGCTTTTCTTCTATTCCGTCCAGATTCGTTCTGGCCGGAAATGTGCCATATCCTGTTCTCAGCTGCCGGCAGGATGCCTGACTTGCCGGATTAATCTGCTTTCCGGACAGTTCCATTTCCTTCGGAAGTACAATTGAGAGAATCCCTGACTTTTCTATTGTTTCCAGATAAGAAAAAGGATTTGCTTCTTCGATCTGATTTTCTTCCGTACTTCCCGGCTGTGCGCTCCCGGTAAGATCCCTGTATTCTTCCAGTATGGATTCTTCCTTTTCCTTCATATTTTCTCCCTGAATGTCCTGCTCCTCCCACTCTTCAGTCATCCCGGTCAGATCTCTGACCAGTCCGATTCCGTATCTCTGCTCCATATACGCCGTCACCTGCTCCCGGAAGGTCTGTCCGCTGTTATCTGTCAGATACTGAATTCCGGCTGTACTGTGTTCCATTCCTTCCGTACCGTAATAATGCATGCGTCTGAGAACATTTTCCTCATCATAATCTCCGGTTCCATAACTTCCTTCCAGCGCGAAAACATGATATTCTTCCAGAAGTTTTCTCTGATATTCGCCGAAAACAGAAAACACTGCCCTGTCTGCCTCCAGACGGCTGATATTTTTGGCTGTCTGTATCACGGCCGCCTCCAGAACTCCTGTGACAAATGAAATAAGAAGTACAAAAAGCAGGCTGAGAAAAACAGTAATCTCGCCCTTCTTCATATCAGATTCCCGCACTCTCTGATGTAATTCTGTCAAAAATAGAATTAATCAGACTGATGAGCTGATTTTTGAAAATCAGAAGAAGCGCAATAATAATAACCAGGATCAGTACCAGTTCTATTACTGTAATTCCCGACACTTCTCTGTGACGTATAAAAAAATCTTTTCCTTTTATTCTGAATGCATCTAATTTCCGTTTTGCTCCTGCTATAATTCTCTTCATTTTCCTCCTCCTTATCTTTAAATCTGAATTGTAAAAAACGCGGGTACAATAACAATTACAAATACAATAGCAAGCATCATGAACATAGGAATCATCAGCTTTGTTCCTGCCTCTTCTCCCAGTTTTCTGGCCAGATTTTTCCGTTCTTCAAAGGCTTCTTCAGCCTCTCTTTTCAGCAGGACAGACAGCCCTTTTGATCCTTTCCGGAGATTTTGTGAAAGCATGGTTCCGAATTTACGGTAAGAAGGAATTCTGCATCTGGTTCCATAACTTTCGTATGCCTCCCCTTCTGCAGTCCCTCCCTGTATCTGATGCATGGTGTATACCATTTCTTCATAAGCCTGCCGTTCTCCGGTTCTCTTTTTTTCTTTCTCGTAATCCCCGGCAATACAGAACCAGGCACGCCTGACCGTCATTCCCGCCCCGATATAAAGATTGAATTTATTAATGATCTGAGGATAATCTGTTTTCATCTGTCTGATCTTCTTCTTTTCTTCCTCTTTCCGCCGCTGTCTGTCAGATACACAGATCATACAGGCTCCCCCTGCGCCAAGAATCAGAATGGCAAATGCCCGTATATTTTCCGTATAATCCCACTGAATCTCTATTCCGTTCACATTGCCTGGCAGCGGAAGATACGCCTGTGTTTTTGTTTCCTCATCCGTCTGTCTGACCTTTTCACTTATTTCCTGCAGTATCTTTTCTGATTCACTCATTCTGGGCGGATATACCCTGACATAGAATTCATGGGATACTGTCTCTTCTTCATATCTCATCAGCGCCGTAAGCTTTACAAGCGTGCCTTCTTCTGTAAGATTTTCCTGTCTCAGCCCTCCCCTGATGTCCATCACATCATAATTATCCAGTTCCCATGTAACGGAAATTCCCGTATCCGGTATTTCTGTCACAAGATTCATATCCGTGCGCACATCATCCGGATTTTCATTGTCTCCCAGAATAATCTGCTCCAGATTTTCTGCCGCTTCTTCAAATTTTTCTTCCAGCTCCCCGGTATCATAAGCCTGTCCGGACACGGTAATATTTACAGACTCCTCCACATCGCCGGCTTTTACTTTCAGTTTAAGATTTTCTTTTTCTCCGGCATCTGCATTTCTTTTTACAAGCTCCCGGCCGTTTTCATCTGTCGGAATGGTTCTGCTGTTGTCCCGGATATATACACAGACAAACAGGAAAAGAGACAGCAGCAGAAAAATTCCTGATTTTATATAGACCGGATTCTTTCCGATCTCCCTGAGTTTTCTTTTTATCTTCATATATACAGGCCGTCCTTTCTTCACACTTCAATCCGGATCACTTTTCTTCCAAACTGACAGGCGCCGATATATACAGCAAGACATATACTCATAGTGACAATCCCCGCGGTGCTGCCGTAAAGCACTTCGAGAAATTCTCCGAAAGTCATCTTCATATAGAGGATAATGACAAACGGAACAGCGCACATAATATCAAACTCCAGTTTTTTGGACGCCAGCAGTGTATCAATCTCTTTTTCTGTTTCAATTTTTTCACTGATCGTGCGCACTGCATTTCTGATAATGGATATACTGTCGCCGCCGCTGATCTTTGCCGCGGCAAAAACATTTACAAAATTTTCTACATCTTCCTGCTTCACCCTGTCGGAGAACTCCTCCAGCACCTGGGCGGCCGGACAGTTCATATTCAGCCGGACCGCCATACGCTCATACTCTTTTATAATCCTGGCGTCTTTTCCGTACATGGGAAGAATATCTTTTTTCGTTTCCCGGATCGCATTTTCTACAGAATACCCTGCTTTCAGAGCAGCCGACATCGCCTGAATACTGTCCCTGAACTGGCTCCGGAACTGCTGTTCTTTCTGTCTGGCCTTGTCCTCTGTCCAGTCCTTCATATACAGGATCCATAACGGGAAAAGGAAGAATGCAGGAATAAATGATTCATAAAACAGATACAGAATCAACCCGAAAATAACCGAAGTTTTTAAAATACCGGCTGCATATTCACGTTTCCTTATATCCTGCAGCCAGAAGTTTCCCTTTATTCCGGAGATCACCCGCCTTCACAAGGCATCCTTTAATTTTTTCATATTCCATTCCCTCCTCCTGAAATTCATATAATGTATTGGTCTCTATTCTGCCGCCTGTATATGACAGAACTTCATCGATCCGCAGAACCTTTCTTGTTCTGTCCCGAAGCCTTCCCAGGTGAATAATGATATCAAGGGCGGATGCGATCTGTCTCTGGATTGCCTGAATCGGAAGATCAATCCCCATCATCATCATAGTTTCCAGGCGGTTCAGCATATCTTCCGGATTATTGGCGTGTCCGGTAGACATGGATCCGCTGTGTCCGTTCAGCATGGCAGAAGCAATCATATCCACTGTCTCATCTCCCCTGACTTCTCCTACTATAATTCTGTCCGGACGCATTCTCAGCGCGGACCGGATCAGATCCCGTATTGTAATAGCTCCTTCACCTTCAAGATTGGCGCTTCTCGCTTCCAGTTTTACCAGGTTTTCCACTCCCTGTATCTGAAGCTCCGCATTATCCTCAATGGTAATAATTCTCTCATCTTTCGGAATGTAATCCGACATTGCATTCAGAAATGTGGTTTTCCCTGCCCCGGTGCCTCCGCTTATAAAAATATTGTATTTCGAAATAACCAGCTTCTTCAGGAAATCCGCCGCTTCCTCCGTAACACTGCCCATACGGATCAGATCTTTCATCGTCACTGCCTCGGAGGGGAATTTTCTTATCGTCATAATAGGACCGTTTACTGCAACAGGCTTCAGAACCACATTCACTCTGGAACCGTCCCGCAGTCTGGCATCCACTATAGGAGATGCTTCATTTACATACCGGTTCGTCTCGCCTACAATCTGCTGAATCACATCTGACAGCCTTTCTTCTGACAGAAAACACCGGTCTGAACGATACAGTCTTCCGGATTTTTCATAGAATATATTATCTGTTCCGTTTACCATAATCTCTGTAATCTCTTCATCTTCAATCAGTTCCTGCAGAATATCCAGCCTCCGGAATGCATTAAACAGTTCTCTGCTGAACCTGATCTTATCCTGGAGAGGAATATACTCTTCCTTTGCCGCCTGCTCCAGAACTGAACGGATTATTTCCTGGAGTTCTTCTTCTCCGGTCTCTCTGGTCATGTCCATACGAAGCATAATCTGTTCATAAAACTGTTCTGTCCGATTCATGGGATCCTCCGTTTCTTTCCTCGGGATATCTGGATCTTCTGATCCTTCTTCTGACAGTACGGTTCAGAATATCACCATATCCTGCTTCCTTCATATTCCTTTCAAACTGCTCCATCTTTGAAAGAGCTGCATCCTCTTCGATATACGGCATATAGATCCGGCTGCACTGCCGCAGAATCTCATATAATCCGCTTATACTGTCTCCGATATCAAGAATAATTGTATCGTAAATGCATTTTTCTCTGATGATACTCAGAAGACTGATCCATTCCTTCTCCTTTACAGCACGGAAGTCCACCTCATTTTTCATGGGAAGGATATAGTCCAGTCCATTAATCTGACCGGTCATGGAACTGATCTTCATCCCCTGATTTCCTCCGTCCTGCCTGATACAGTAAAGCAGATCTCCCATATCACAGCCTTCCTTTTCCGGAAAGTAAAAACTGCCTCCGGAACATCCTTCCAGATTAAGGTACAGACAATGTACCCTTGCAGCCATCTGTCTTCCGATACGAAGTGCATACTTTGTTTTTCCGATTCTGTGGACCGGAGAATAAATCCCCAGAATTCCTTTAATCACCGGCTCATCTCTGATACGCGGCCTTTCTTTTCTGCCTGAAATCCTTTCCCGCGATGTTCTTTCCTGTGATAATCTTTCCTGTGATAATCTTTCCTGTAATGCGCTCTCCTGTACGCGGCATTCCTGATATACCTCTTCCTGGTGTATGCTTTCCTGTGATAATATCGCGTCCATAATCTTCCCGGCGGACTGGTATCTGAAAATGTATCTGCCGCCTTCTTTGCATGCGCTCTCGTTTTCGGATATTACAAATATTTTTTCAGCCTGTATTCCCTGTATCAGTTCTTCTGCGTACCCTTCGGAAACGAGAAGGATCTGTATGCTCATATTCCTGGAAAATATCCGTAGTTTTTCCGGATCATGAAAGATATGAAACTGATACTTTCCGGAATATCTTCTCATCAGAATCTTAAACAGATTTTCAGAGTATTCTTCCTGAGCATCGCATATGACAACCGCTCCATACGCACGGTTTCCGTTATTTTTTTCTTCTGTCATTTTCTGATTTTCACTGCGAATTGTGCAGTACGAATAAATGATACCGGACATCCGGGTCCGGCTTATGATTCACCCGCATTCCCGATAATAAACGGGTGATACAGCATCTGATGTCTGCTGTGTAAGATGCATTATAAATGGCGGATTTTATTTTGTCCAGCACAAAAATCAAATCCGCCGCTTTTTGTAAAATAGTTACAAAATCTGATACCACATAATTCCATAAAGAAGTCCTACTCCAGGAATACCAAGGGTTCCGGATGTCAAAAAGGATACTGCATTAAGTCCTACATTAATTGAAGAATCATCCGGAAGGACATACTGGTTTATAAAAAAAATCAGAGCCATCCCCACAATTGCCCGGATAAAAAAATTAAGCACTGCAGATACCGCTTTATTCTGCAAAACAATCCCCCTTTTCCTGAAGTCTGATATATCTTATTCACATTCAGAAAAATATATTCACATTATACACATCTGCAATAAGGATCCTTTTATAGAAAAGAAAAAGAGTTCCAGGAAGCAAGTCCTGAAACTCTTTCGTTTTTTTTATTATTTTATTATTTCTTTTCTTCTTCTGATATTTCTACCTTTTCTCCATCAATCTCAGCAGAAGCTTTTCTTACTTTTGCCACACTGGCAACAGTTTCATTTTCTGGTAAATTAATCAATTTCACTCCGGAAGTAATTCTTCCGTACAGAGATATATCGGAACACTTCATGCGGATCACAATTCCCTCTGTGTTGATAATCATAATCTCGCTGTCCTCATCCACAGCTTTCATACCAACTACATTTCCTGTTTTCTCTGTTATCTTATAACATTTTACACCTTTTCCGCCGCGGTTCTGTCTTGTGAACTCATCCATGGCAGTCCGTTTGCCCATACCTTTTTCTGATACGATAAGCAGGTCCTTGCCCTGGCTGCTCATCTGCATTCCGACAATCACATCATTGTCTCCCAGATTCATACCGCGCACTCCCATGGAAACTCTTCCGGTTGAGCGCACGTCTTTTTCGCTGAATCTGATACACTGTCCATATTTTGTAACAAGCAGAACATCCTGCTCATTGTCCGTTACCTTCACTTCAATCAGAAGATCATCTTCTCTGAGAACAATTGCCGCAAGACCTGTCTTTCTTACATTCATATACTCTTTAATCGGAGTCTTTTTCACAAGTCCCTTCTGGGTTGCCATGAACAGATACTTGCCGTCCTCATAGTCATAAATCGGAATCGTCGCGGTAATCTTCTCATCCGGCATCAGCTGAAGAAGATTAATAACAGCTGTTCCGCGGGCTGTTCTTCCTGCCTCCGGTATCTCATAGGCTTTCAGACGGTACACCCTTCCTTTGTTCGTAAAGAACATGATGTAGTGATGGCTTGTTGTGATAAAGAGTTCACGGATAAAGTCATCTTCCAGTGTCTGCATGCCTTTGATTCCTTTTCCGCCCCGGTTCTGGCTCTTGAATGTATCCATGCTCATCCGCTTGATATATCCCATATTTGTAACAGTGATAACCACATTCTCTCTCGGAATCAGATCTTCCATTGATATGTCGAATTCATCATATCCGATCCTTGTTCTTCTGTCATCTCCGTACTTTTCTGATATAAGGAGGATTTCTTTACGGATCACTCCAAGGAGAAGTTTTCTGTCTGCAAGTATTGCTTTATATTCTTTGATCTTCTTCTCCAGCTCAGCATACTCTGCTTCAATCTTCTCTCTTTCCAGACCTGTCAGTGCTCTCAGACGCATATCTACGATAGCCTGAGACTGGGCGTCGGAAAGATCAAATCTCTTCATCAATTCTTCCTTGGCTATCTGTACGCTTCTGGATCCCCGGATAATTTTAATGACTTCATCAATATTGTCCAGTGCAACAAGCAGACCTTCCAGAATGTGAGCCCGCTCTTCTGCTTTATTAAGATCGTACTTTGTTCTTCTTGTAACCACTTCTTCCTGATGCTGGAGATAATACTGAAGCATCTCAAGAAGATTCATGACCTTCGGCTCATTGTTTACAAGAGCAAGCATAATCACGCCGAATGTATCCTGGAGCTGCGTGTGTTTGTAAAGCTGATTTAAAATCACATTCGGATTCGCATCCCTGCGCAGCTCGATACAGATCCGCATACCTTCCCTGCTGGACTGGTCGCTGAGATCCGTAATTCCGTCAATCTTTTTATCCCGTACAAGCTCAGCAATCTTTTCGATCAGTCTGGCCTTATTTACCATAAACGGAAGCTCTGTAACAATAATTCTGTTCTTTCCGTTCTGCATGGGTTCAATATTGGTAATCGCTCTTACTCTGATCTTTCCTCTTCCCGTACGGTATGCTTCCTCAATTCCTTTTGTGCCCAGAATCTCAGCTCCTGTGGGAAAATCAGGACCTTTTACGATCTGGAGAATATCCTCCAGTGTGGTTTCTCCGTTTTCATCAATCTGATCATCAATAATCTTCACTACCGCGCCGATTACCTCTCTCAGATTGTGCGGAGGAATATTGGTTGCCATACCAACCGCAATTCCTGAGGTTCCGTTTACAAGAAGATTGGGAAATCTGGACGGCAGAACGGTAGGTTCCTTCTCTGTCTCATCAAAGTTGGGAATAAAATCCACCGTATTCTTATTAATATCAGCTGTCATCTCCATGGAGATTTTGCTGAGGCGGGCCTCAGTGTAACGCATGGCGGCGGCTCCGTCTCCGTCCACAGATCCGAAGTTTCCATGACCGTCTACAAGAGGATATCTGGTGGACCACTCCTGGGCCAGGTTTACGAGAGCTCCGTAAATCGAACTGTCTCCATGGGGATGATATTTACCCATTGTATCACCGACAATACGCGCACATTTACGATGAGGCTTGTCGGGACCGTTATTCAGTTCGATCATGGAGTAGAGGATTCTTCTCTGCACCGGCTTTAATCCGTCCCGCACATCCGGAAGAGCTCGGGAGGCGATTACGCTCATTGCATAGTCGATATAAGAAGTTTCCATTGTCTTCTTAAGATCGACCTCATGGACTTTATCAAAAATATTATCTTCCATTGTTTATCTCCTTTAAACTATGAATCATTTTACTGGATTGTACAGGAAACACCGGGCCTGCGGCCGGTAAATACTATATATCCAGATTTTTAACATATTTTGCATTTTCTTCGATAAATTCTCGTCTCGGTTCAACTTTATCTCCCATAAGGGTTGTGAAAGTCAGATCGAGTTCGGAAGATGTTTCTTCGTCCATTGTAACGCGGAGAAGAATTCTGTGCTCGGGATCCATGGTAGTCTCCCAGAGCTGTTCTGCATCCATCTCTCCCAGACCTTTATATCTCTGGATCTTATTGTTGCTGTCACGTCCGACCTCAAGAAGAATCTGATTCAGTTCTTCATCACTGTATGCATACCATACCTTTTTATTTTTCTCCAGCTTATACAGCGGAGGCTGGGCCAGATAAACGTAGCCTTCCTTGATCAGATCCGGCATAAAACGATAAAGGAATGTTAATAATAAAGTACTGATATGAGCGCCGTCCACATCGGCATCAGTCATAATAATGATTTTGTGATATCTGAGTTTTGAAATATCAAAATCATCATGGATTCCTGTGCCGAACGCCGTAATCATCGCCTTTATCTCCGCATTTGCATAGATCTTGTCAAGACGTGCTTTTTCCACGTTCAGAATCTTGCCTCTCAGAGGAAGAATCGCCTGTGTCGCCCTGTCTCTTGCGGTCTTCGCAGAACCTCCGGCGGAGTCTCCCTCTACAATGTATATCTCGCAGTTTGCCGGATCTTTATCCGAGCAGTCCGCAAGTTTACCGGGAAGTGAAGATCCCTCAAGCGCTGATTTTCTCCTTGTCAGATCCCTCGCCTTTCTCGCGGCTTCTCTTGCTCTCTGGGCCGTTACTGATTTTTCAACTGTAATCTTGGCCACATTCGGGTTCTGTTCCAGGAAAATCTCAAGCTGGTTGCTTACGATACTATCTACAGCTCCCCTTGCTTCACTGTTTCCCAGTTTCTGTTTTGTCTGCCCCTCAAACTGCGGATCCTCTATTTTTACGCTGATAATGGCAGTCAGCCCTTCTCTGATATCCTCTCCGGAAAGATTCGGCTCACTGTCTTTTAACAGCTTGTTCTTTCTTGCATAGTCGTTGAATGTCTTTGTCAGAGCATTCCGGAATCCTACCACATGGGTTCCTCCTTCCGGAGTTGTAATGTTATTTACAAATCCGTAGGTATTATCACTGTAGGAATCATTGTGCTGCATGGCAACTTCAACCTGGACGCCGTCCTTTGACCCTTCGCAGTAGATAATCTGATCATACAGCGGTGTCTTGCTTTTGTTCAGATATTTGACGAACTCCTTGATTCCGCCCTCGTAATGGAAAATATGTTCGTGGAGTTCTTCTCCCCGCCAGTCTCTTAATACAATTCTGAGCCCTTTTGTCAGAAATGCCATCTCGCGGAAACGCTGCTTCAACGTATCGTAGTCAAATACAGTTTCTTCAAAGATCTCTTTGTCCGGAAGAAATGTAACTTTTGTTCCGGTTCTGTCCGGTTCGCATTCTCCCACTATTTTCAGTTTATAGCAGACTTTTCCTCTCTCATATCTCTGTTTATATATTTTTCCTTCATGATAGATCTCAACTTCAAGCCATTCGGAGAGCGCGTTCACAACAGATGCTCCCACACCGTGGAGACCTCCGGATACTTTGTATCCTCCTCCGCCGAATTTTCCTCCTGCATGGAGAACCGTAAATACAACTTCCACTGCAGGCAGCCCTGCTTTATGGTTAATTCCAACAGGAATTCCACGTCCATTATCGTTTACGGTAATGGAATTATCCTTATTGATATCCACCTGTATCTCGTCACAGTAGCCTGCCAGGGCCTCATCGACGGAATTGTCAACAATCTCATATACAAGATGATGAAGTCCTCTCGAAGAAGTGCTGCCGATATACATACCCGGCCTTTTTCTTACAGCTTCCAGTCCTTCCAGGATCTGGATCTGATCCGCTCCATATTCAGCGTCAAATTCTGTACCTGATGCACCCATTTATTAACCTCCTAATTTGCTTTTACTGCATGTCCATTTCTGATGTGAAATATTTTATTGATCGAAAATCTGTGATTTACAAATTCATCCAGCCCGGTACATGTAATGATAGTCTGTATATCATGGATACTGTCCAACAGATAGTTTTGCCTGTGTTTGTCCAGTTCAGACAATACATCATCAAGTAACAGAATTGGCGTATCGTGAATCACCTGTTTTACAAGTTCGATTTCTGAAAGTTTCAGCGACAGAGCAGCAGTCCGCTGCTGTCCCTGGGAACCGAATTTTCTGATATCCAGCCCTTTGTCCGTCACAAAACAGACGTCGTCTCTGTGAGGGCCCGCCGAAGTGCTTTTCATCCGGATATCTCTCTCCCTGTTTTTCTTCAGCACATTTTCTAGAGACAGATTTCCTGTGCTGTCCTCATATATCAGAGAGATCCTTTCTTTCCCTCCGGTTAACTTAAAATGTATATCAGAAATTATTTCATTAACCTCTTCTATGAATTGTTTTCTTCTCTCCAGAACTCTTGTGCCATACTCCACAAGCTGCATATCCCATATGTCCAGTGTGTCTATAAGGCTGTCCTTGTCATATATTTCTTTTAACAGGGAATTTCTCTGATTAATGACCCGGTTATAATTTGAAAGGTTATTCAGATATATTCTGTCAAGCTGAGACAGCTCCAGATCTATAAATCTGCGCCGGCCTGCCGGCCCTTCTTTTATGATATTGAGATCTTCGGGAGAAAAAAACACAAAATAGACAATGCCGAAAAGTTCGCTTGCCTTGCGGATCGGTATCTTATCGATGGCTATTCCTTTCGGACTGTTTCTTTTCAGGTGCATATCAATCTGAAAACGGCTTCCTTTTTTCTCTACGACTGTCTCCAGATGTGATTCATCGCATCCGAACCGGATGATGTCTCTGTCCTTTGTTCCTCTGTGGGATTTGGTTGTCCCGGACAGATAAAGTGCTTCCAGAATATTTGTCTTGCCCTGTGCATTGTCCCCGTACAGAATATTTGTCTTTGGATCAAAATTCAAATCTAATAACTCATAATTTCTGTAGTTTTTCAGCTTTAAAGATTTGATTATCATTGCAATTATTCTACACTTTTCCCATTTTTTTGTAAAGCGTTCTAAGCGGAGGCCTCGATCTGAAGCTCTTCTCCATTCACGGAAACTGTATCTCCGGGATACAGTTTTCTGCCTCTTCTCGTTTCATTTTCCCCGTTGACACTTACCGCTCCGCTCTGGATCATCTCCTTTGCATCCGCTCCGCTTTCTGCTATTGCGGCTGCTTTTAAAACCTGTCCGAGCCGGATAAACTCGTCTCCGGCTCTCAGTCTGAATGTCTGCATATTTTTCCCTCTTTCCTATACCGCTGCGTTAAAATTAACAGGAAGGATCAGATAGATATAGCTCTGATTCTCGTCCTTGATAAAGCATGGCGCCTTCGCGTTCATAAAATACAGATCAACCTCTTCATCGTCAATTACTCTGAGGGCATCGATCAGGAACTTCGGATTGAAACCGATCAGCAGATCCCGTCCCTCTTTCGCGCAGAGAATAACTTCGTCCATAGATCCCGCCTGGGATTTGATCTTAAGCTCCATGGATTCATCTCTGATATCAATGATAATCGGCTTTTTATCGCCTTCCTTGATCAGAAGAGTAGCGCGGTCGATACAGTCAAGGAGTTCTCTCTTGTTGATTCTTACCTTTGTTTCATAATCGCTGGAAAGCATCTGGTCAATCTTGAAATACTCTCCTTCGATCAGTCTGGATACAACCACAGTTCTGTCAAATTCAAATACAATATGATTTCTCGTAAAGGAAATGTCTACGTCTGACTCAGCCTCTCCGCCTACGATCTTACTGATCTCCTGCAGTGTTTTTCCAGGAACGATTACTTTCTTCGGAGAGTAGGAGTCCTTCAGTTCAATCTTGCGGATCGAGATTCTGTGACCGTCCAAAGATACCACCTTCAGAATATTATCATCGATCTCAAAGAGTTCTCCTGTCATCATCTTATTCGTATCGCTGTCGGCAATCGAAAAAATTGTCTGACGGATCACCTCTTTGAGGGTATATTCAGACACTGTAATAAAATCGTCTTTTTCTACTGCCGGGAGATAAGCAAAGTCTTCTCCGGACTGTGCCGCAATATTAAATTTTGCTTTTTCGCATGTAATGATTGCCTGGCTCTCACCCAGTGATTCAATTACAACCTCGCTGTCAGGAAGCTTTCTTACAATCTCTGAAAAGATTCTTGCATTGATCGCTATAATTCCTCTGTCAATAATTTCTCCGTCGATGGATGTCTCGATTCCAAGCTCCATATCATTTGCAGTCAGCTTCACAACATCTGTAGATGCATCTATCAGAATACATTCAAGAATCGGCATGGTTGTTTTTGAAGGGACTGCTTTGGATACAATACTTACTCCTTTTACGAGATTGGATTTTGTACAGATAATTTTCATTTGGTAATAACTCCTTTCACAGTGTGTAAAAATCCCGGCCGCGGGTGCTTTATATATTTATTTATAATTTCAATTCCGTATCCGTCTTATTAGGGGCTGTGAATATGTTGAAAACCACTTCAAAGCCTTGCGGTTACGCGGTTTGTCCGTTTTGATAACCCTGTTGATTTCGTGTCGGAAGGATGTGAAACAGGTGTGTAAAAGTTTCAGTGTCTGAAGTCCGCTTTATTTTATTCTCAGGTTATTTTCAGCATATTTACATGTTATTTACATACTTATCCACCGTCATCCACATGTTTTCAACATCGATTCAGGATTTTTTATCCGGCCTCAGAAACGGGTCTCAGAGCGGATTGATCTTTTTCTTAATAATATTTACCGTATTATTAAGAGCTTCATCTGTCTTCAGATCATGCTCGATCTTCTTTACGCCGTGGCTGATGGAGGCATGATCCTTGCCGCCAAGGATAACGCCGATGGTTTTCAGAGCCGTATCTGTCATGGTTCTGCAAAGATACATAACGATCTGTCTTGGCAGAACGATCTCGGCATTTCTCTTCTTGCCTTTGATCTCAGCAGGAGAGATGTTGAAGTGTTCGGATACTACATCTATAATCAGCTCCGGTGTGATCACCCGGGTATTGTCCGGAGAAATCATATCTTTCAGGGCTTCAGCCGCAAGAGGAATATCAATCGGTTTGTTTTCCAGATTGGACAGAGCGATCAGCTTGTTGAGGGATCCTTCCAGTTCACGGATGTTGGACTTGATGTTGTTTGCAATGTACTGCATGACTTCATCCGGTATGTGGTAGCGCTCCAGTCCGTCCAGTTCTTCCTTCTTTCGCAGGATAGCCATCCTTGTTTCGTAGTCCGGGGAAGAAATATCAGCGATAAGTCCCCACTCAAATCTAGTCCGGAGACGGGCCTCAAGAGTTTCGATATCTTTCGGAGGCTTATCACTGGATATGATAATCTGTTTTCCCGATACATGGAGATGGTTGAAAGTATGGAAAAATTCTTCCTGCGTACTTTCCTTTCCTATAATAAACTGTATATCGTCAATCAGAAGGACATCGTTGTTTCTGTATTTTTCACGGAAGGTTGTCATGGCAAGTTCGTTGCCGTTCTTACCTACTTTAAGTGCATCGATCAGTTCATTGGTAAATGCTTCACTTGTTACATAGAGAACCTTCTTCGAAGGATCATTCTCAAGAATATAGTGAGCAATTGAGTGCATAAGATGGGTTTTCCCAAGTCCTACGCCTCCGTATATAAAAAGCGGATTGTAGATCTCGCCCGGTGATTCGGCAACAGCAAGTGAAGCTGCATGAGCAAAACTGTTATTGCTTCCTACCACAAATGTATCAAATGTATATTTCGGATTCAGATTGGCTTTTTCGTAGATTGCATTGACCCGGTTCCTTTTTACAGTGTTCTCTCTCTTTTCCTGAATGGTTGTCTGGTTGTCCGTAACAAATGCAACTTCATATTCAATCCCTGTTACCTCGGCGATGCACACCTTGAAGGGAAGCAGATATTTCTCTTCTATATGCTCAAGGCTTGCTCTGAGTTTAACAAGAATATACACAGTATTATCCCTGATTTCATATACAGTCAGAGGAGCGATCCATGTATTATATGAAATATTGGATGAGCAGTATTCAAGCTTCATTTTATTAAGTATCTGATCCCAGTTTTGTTCCACAATGTTCATCGAAAGTAACTCCTAATCAATATAATAGAGAGATATTAAGGCAAAATCTCTCTATTACATTTTACATCAAAAACAGAGTGTAAGCAATGAAAAATCAATGTTTATAAAGTTATGAACACACAGAATGCTTTGTTTTCAAAGTTTAGGTGGAAAAAAATAATGTTATCAACATTTTATTTTGCAGTTATCCACAAGTTATTCACATTTGTTGATAACTTGTGGATAACTGAGGGATAAAAGAACAGGAATATGTCCGGGAGGAACAGGAAGAAATTGAGCAGTGTTTCCGGGAAAAATAAAAAGTCAGGCGCCGGATTTCAAGATGTAAAAAAAAGCCGTATTTTGCTTGACTTATGCAGGTTTTTTCACTATAATTATGGGCAGCGTCCATTCAAATATATAGTTAATATGAAGCTATACGGCGCAGAAGAGAAATCGTTAATCATGTGAATACTTTATTATAAAGTATATCAGCTAAAGGGAGGTGTAAGGGTATGAAGATGACATTTCAGCCGAAGAAGAGATCCAGATCTAAAGTTCACGGCTTCAGAGCAAGAATGAGCACAGCAGGCGGAAGAAAAGTTCTGGCTGCAAGAAGAGCAAAAGGAAGAAAACAGTTATCAGCTTAGGCCGCAGATATGTGGCCTTTTCTTCTATTCAATTATTTTTATCGTTTATAAAATTAAAGAGGTCATGAATGAAGTATTCTGAATCTTTAAAGAAAAACAGAGATTTCCGTAATGTTTATACAAATGGAAAATCTCTGGCAAATCATTATCTTGTAATGTACCTGCTTCCAAATGAACTGAACAGAAACAGACTGGGGATTTCAGTCAGCAAAAAAGTAGGAAACAGTGTAGTAAGACATAGGCTTACACGTCTGATAAGAGAGAGCTATCGAATGTCAGAAGAGAATTTCCGCTGTGGATTTGATATTATAGTGATTGCGAGAACAAGTGCAAAAGGAAGAAGTTATCATGAGATTAAAAGTGCACTGATCCACCTCGGAAAACTTCATAAATGTTATATAGATTAAAAGGGAAGTGGCGCGGATGAAAAGGATCCTTATCGGGATGATTAAATTTTACAGGAAATATCTGTCCGGTCTGAAACGATACAGTACCTGTAAGTATTATCCAACATGTTCACAGTACGGCCTTGAAGCGATTGAAAAATACGGAGCTTTTAAGGGAGGTCTTCTGGCTGTGTGGAGAATTCTGCGCTGCAATCCATTTTCAAAAGGCGGATATGATCCGGTACCTTAAGGAGGATGAGTAATGGAAATAAACGGACTTTTAGCTGCCGGGATTTATGACTGGCCGGTCATAAGTCAGATATCCTGGCTGCTGGGACAGGTTATGAACGGGATTTATAATTTGCTTGATGCCATAGGTATTAACAATATCGGTATCAGCATTATTATATTCACTATTATCGTATATACGCTTCTGATCCCGCTCACAATTAAGCAGCAGAAATTTTCAAAGATGCAGAGCGTTATGACGCCTGAGATCAGAAAAATTCAGAAAAAGTATGAAGGAAAAAGGGATCAGGCTTCCATGCTGAAACAGCAGGAAGAGATGAATGCCGTATATGATAAATACGGTACAAAGATGTCCAGCGGATGTCTTCCTTCCCTGATTCAGATGTTATTCCTTTTTGGATTGTATCCGGTTGTTCAGAATATTCCGAGATATGTAGGCAAAGTGCATGATGTGTACATGCCTCTTGTAGAAAAGATTCAGAGTGTTGCCGGTTCACAGGCAATCATGGAAAAGATCGGAGAGGCGAGTCCGGTTCTTATGAATCCGGATTCCTATGATTATTCCAAGGCCAACACTCTTGTGGAAGCGCTTTATAAATTCCAGGATGCAACATGGAACACGCTTGTTGATAAAATTCCCCAGGTGGAAGGTCTTGTAAACAGCACAAGAGATCAGATTGATAATCTGAATCAGTTCCTTGGAGTAAATATCGGAGCACATCCGTGGAATCTTCTCATGGACGCGCTGAAAGATTTTTCTATTCTTGGAATTATCCTGGCGGTTATCATCCCGGTGCTTGCCGGACTTACACAGTTTATCAGTGTTAAGCTTTCCCAGGCAGGAAGCACTTCAATGATGGATGATAAAGACAATCCGATGGCAGGTTCCATGAAAACCATGATGTATACAATGCCTCTGATTTCGGTGGTGTTTGGTTTTACACTTCCGGCCGGACTTGGTCTTTACTGGGTAGCCAGTGCAGCGGTAAGATGTATACAGCAGCTCGCAATTAATAAATATCTGAGTAAAAAATCCGTTGAGGATATCATTGCAGAGAACCAGAAGAAGATGAAAAAGAAGATCGAAAAGAAGGGAACCTCTGCAAAAGAAATCAACAGAATGGCAACAACAAGTACAAGAAATGTGGGAAACTCTTCCAGATCCGGAAAGAGCCAGGCTGAAAAGGACGAAAAGATAAGGCGTGCACAGGAAATGGCAAAAAATGCAAAGCCCGGAAGTCTTACAGCAAAAGCAAATCTTGTTTCGAGATACAACAGCGGCCAGAAGACAGATTCGTCCGATCAGACTGCTTCTGAAAAGAAAGGAAAGAAATAAAATGAAAGGTAGTATCAGGGTATCAGCAAGAACATTAGACGATGCGATTACAGAAGCTTCCATCCAGTTAGGTGTTACAAGCGACAAGATGGAATATAATGTGATTGAAAAAGGAAGCGCCGGATTTCTTGGAATCGGTATGAAACAGGCTGTGATCGAAGCCTGGAAAAAAGAAGAGCCCGAAGAAGAGAAACAGGAGATATTCACGACATTTTCTGAAGAAGAAATTCTGGAAGGGTTAAAGGAAGAAAGACCTGTAAGAGAGAAAAAAGAAAAGAAGCATAAAGAAGGAAAAAGAGAAGCCGGAAAAGAGGACAGGAAGCAGCCGGAAGCGGCAGAAGAAAAGAAAGAAACAGAAGTTAAAGAAGAGTCAAAGACAGAAGATAAGAAGCCGGAAGAAGCTCCTGTAAAAGAAGAAAAAAGCAAGCTTGCAGAAGTTGAGCCTCAGACAATAAAAGCTGTAGAAGAGTTTGTAGCGGATACGCTGAAAGCTATGAACATGGATGTTGAGATTTCTTCTGAAATAGACGAAGACGGCGCTCTGTGCGTGAACATGAAGGGCGAGCATATGGGTATCCTTATCGGAAAGAGAGGACAGACACTGGATTCTTTCCAGTACCTTGCGAACCGCGTTGCAAACAAGCATCAGGAAGGCTATGTAAGAGTTAAGCTTGATACTGAGAATTACCGTGCAAGGAGAGAAGAAACACTGAAACACCTTGCAAAAAACATTGCTCATAAGGTAAAGAGAACGAGAAGACCTGTATCACTGGAACCAATGAATCCTTATGAAAGACGGATTATTCATTCTGCTCTGCAGTCAGATCCGTATGTGACCACACACAGCGAGGGCGAGGAGCCGTACAGGAAAGTTGTTGTAACCTTGAAGAGATAACAGGATATGATTGAATGAAGCGAAAGGACGTTAACGCTTCACGGATTCTTTCGTGAAGACGGAAACGTCCTTTTTTATGACAGATAGAAGAGACGGGATATTGTTTACGGAGACAGTTCTGTTTCGGATATTTGTCTGTCAGAAGCAGACAGAAAGGGTGGTTCAATGGAAAGAGAAACGATTGCCGCGATTTCTACAGGAATGACCAATGCAGGGATCGGGATCGTGAGAATCAGCGGGAAGGACGCGTTTTCCGCTGCAGACAGGGTTTTCAGAGGAAAAGATAAGATTACAGCGTGTAAGAGCCATACAATCCATTACGGGTATATTACGGACGGAGATGAGACTGTAGATCAGGTTCTTGTCATGGTAATGAAAGGTCCGCGTACATTTACCGGAGAAGATACTGTAGAGATCAACTGCCATGGAGGAACCTATGTTGTAAACAGAGTTCTGGAAACGGTACTGAAGCATGGGGTACGTCCGGCGGAACCGGGGGAATTTACAAAGAGAGCTTTTTTAAACGGAAAGATGGATCTGTCCCAGGCAGAAGCTGTGGGAGACCTTATTTCTTCCAGCAGCGATTATGCGCTTAAGAATTCTATTAGTCAATTAAAAGGTAATATAAAAAATAAAATAAATGATATTAGAAATGAAATAATTTACAACACAGCCTATATAGAAAGTGCGCTTGATGACCCGGAACACTATAATTTTGAAGGATTTGATGCAAAATTAAGAAAAAAAGCCAAAGAAATTATAAACGAAATTAGAAAACTTATAAATTCATATAGAAACGGAAAAGTTTTTAAAGAAGGAATTCAGACTGTTATAGTTGGAAAGCCAAATGCAGGAAAATCATCACTTTTAAATGCGCTTGCAGGTCATGAAAGGGCAATTGTAACGGAAATTGAGGGGACGACACGAGATGTAATTGAGGAACAGATCAGTCTCCAGGGCATTACTCTTAATGTGGTGGATACAGCCGGGATCAGACAGACAGAAGACAGAGTAGAGAAAATAGGAGTAGACAGAGCTGTTGATTATGTCAGGAATGCAGATCTTGTGATCTATGTGGCGGACCGTTCCAGAAATCTGGATGAAAATGATGAGAAAATTCTGGATATGATCCGTGATAAGAAAAAGATTATTCTTCTGAATAAATCAGATCTGGAGACAGTAGTTACCAGGGATATGATTGCGGAAAGGGCGGGAGATGCTCCTGTTATAGAAATATCCGCGGCGGAAGAGACCGGAATAGAGGAACTGGGCAATACAATAAAATCCATGTTTCTGAATGGAGAGATTTCTTTTGATGAAGAAGTCTATATTACCAGTGCCAGACAGAAAAATGCCCTTTCCCTTGCTCTGGAAAGTATGAAAAAAGTGGTGGAAAGTATTGATAGCGGTATGCCGGAAGATTTTTATTCCATTGACCTGATGGATGCATATGAGTCTCTCGGCAGTATTACAGGAGAATCGGTAGGAGAAGATTTGGTCAATGAAATATTCAGCAGATTTTGTATGGGAAAATAAGGATAAATATGATGTGGTTGTTGTTGGAGCAGGACACGCGGGATGCGAGGCTGCCCTTGCATGTGCGAGAATGGGATTTCGCACTGCGGTGTTTACAGTAAGTGTGGACAGTATTGCACTGATGCCCTGCAATCCGAATATCGGAGGAAGTTCAAAGGGGCATCTGGTTCGTGAGGTTGATGCTCTGGGCGGAGAGATGGGAAAGGTAATTGACAGGACCTTTATCCAGTCGAAAATGCTGAACCGGTCGAAAGGACCGGCAGTTCATTCTCTCAGAGCCCAGGCTGACAAAGCTGAGTACAGCCGCGCCATGCGCAGCGTACTTGAAAATCAGGAAAATCTTGATATCCGCCAGATGGAGGTTACAGAAATTCTTGCGGAAGAGGGAAAAGTAACAGGCGTTAAGACATATTCCGGGACGGTATACCGCTGCAGGGCTGTTGTCCTCTGCACAGGAACTTACCTTAAAGCCAGATGCATTTACGGGGATGTAAGCACTTATACGGGACCGAACGGTCTGCAGAGCGCCAATTATCTTACAGATAGTTTGAAAGCTCTGGGAATCAGGATGTATCGTTTCAAGACGGGAACACCGGCAAGAATAGATGGGAAGACCGTTGATTTCAGCAAAATGGAGGAACAGAAAGGGGATGAAAGGGTAGTACCGTTCTCTTTTACAACGAACCCGGATGATGTACAGATTGACCAGGTATCCTGCTGGCTTACTTATACCAATGAGACGACACATGATATTATAAGAAATAATCTGGACAGATCTCCTTTATTTTCCGGTGCAATCGAGGGAACAGGTCCCAGATACTGCCCTTCTATTGAAGATAAAGTTGTAAAATTTCCGGATAAAAACCGGCATCAGGTCTTTATAGAGCCGGAAGGACTTCATACAAATGAAATGTATGTGGGAGGAATGTCCAGCTCCCTGCCGGAGGATGTTCAATACGCCATGTACCGGAGTGTTCCGGGGCTGGAACATGCAAAAATTGTGAGAAATGCATATGCCATCGAGTATGACTGCATTGATGCAAGGCAGCTGAAAAATACTCTGGAGTTCAAAGCGGTCAGCGGTCTTTTCAGCGGAGGACAGTTTAACGGAAGTTCCGGATATGAGGAGGCTGCCGCGCAGGGCCTGATTGCCGGTATTAATGCGGCGCGGAAGCTTCAGGGGAAAGAAGGAATTGTTATTGACCGTTCACAGGGGTATATCGGAGTTCTGATTGATGATCTTGTTACAAAAGAGAGTCATGAGCCCTACAGAATGATGACTTCAAGAGCTGAGTACCGTCTTATCCTCAGACAGGATAACGCGGATCTGAGACTTACGCCCATCGGCCATGAAGTTGGTCTGATTGATGATGAAAGATATAAAAAGCTGCTGGAAAAGGAAAAAATGATCGAAGAAGAGATCTGCCGGGTAAATCATGTAAATATCGGTACATCTGCAGCGGTTCAGGAGGTGCTTCGGTCTTATGGAAGTACAGAACTGACTTCCGGCACAACTCTTGCCGAACTGATCCGCCGCCCGGAACTATCTTATGAAAAGCTTGCGCCAATTGATGAGAAACGTCCCGGTCTGCCTGCTGATGTGCAGGAACAGGTAGATATTAATATAAAATATGACGGATATATCAAAAGACAGCTCAGACAGGTGGAGCAGTTTAAAAAGATGGAAAACAAGAAAATTCCGGATGATATTAATTATGATGAGATTAAAAGCCTGAGGATTGAAGCAAAGCAGAAGCTGAATCAGATCCGCCCGGCTTCTATCGGCCAGGCTTCAAGAATATCCGGTGTATCGCCGGCGGATGTGTCTGTTCTTCTTGTCTATCTGAAACAGGGAAGGGACAATAGACAGGACGGCGAATAATTACAGAATAATTATGAGCGGGATCGTGGAATAGAAGTTTAAATTTATGGTATGTGATAAATATATCACATACTTACGGATTTTATTTTTGGTTATATAATCAGCAGCGTGGTATTTATCGGCTATTTATTGGCAGCGTATTTGTGTTGTATGTGTATAATATAAAAAGTCCGGGAATAAAAGATGAAAAACAAAAATGTAAATGGATGGAGTATTAGTCAGGACAAAAGTATGGGAAAGATATTTGATAAAGAATTGGATGGTATAGGAATCAAACTGGATGACGTTCAGAAAAAGCAGTTTGATCATTATTATGAACTTCTGAATGAGTGGAATAAGGTGATGAATCTTACCGGTATAACAGAATATGATGAAGTAAATCTGAAGCATTTTACAGATAGTCTGACCATTGTGAAAACCATGAATATGGAAAAGGTTCATATGCTGATTGATGTTGGTACGGGGGCCGGTTTTCCGGGGATTCCGATTAAGATAGCATTTCCACATATAAAAGTTGTTTTGCTGGATTCGCTTAATAAACGTGTGAAGTTTTTAAATACAGTCATAGATGAGCTGGGGCTTACGGATATAGAAGCAGTTCATGGAAGGGCAGAAGACTTTGCCAAGAAAAAGGAATACAGAGAACAGTTTGATGTTTCTGTCTCAAGAGCTGTTGCAAATCTGTCTACTTTAAGTGAATACTGTCTGCCGTTTGTAAAAAACGACGGGTATTTCGTTTCATATAAAAGTGGTACGGCGGATGATGAAATATCTGAAGCAGATAAAGCTCTGGAAATTCTTGGAGGAAAAACAGACTCTGTGAATAAGTTTACGCTTCCCGGTACAGATATGGGGAGAACTCTTGTTAAAATCCGAAAGATCAGATCTACGCCCAAAAAGTATCCCCGCAAAGCGGGACTTCCGGCAAAGGAACCTTTAAAATGAAACTGATAAAAGCGGCAGGATTGCAGATAAATGCAATCCTGCCGCTTTTATCTTAAGACAGTTTATTCTTCATCAGATAAAAGGATTTTCACTTCGTCTGTGAATTTTTTCGGATTTTCCATATGAGGCAGTTTCTTTGTTTTTTCAATTCCTATTATTTCAATAGAAGGAAGATAATTCTGATATTGGCTCGCAGAGAGTACATTCTCGGGATTTGCATTCCCTGTAATAATAAATATGCTGTTATTCAATTTATTCAGACAGCATACAACATTTGCATTTGTAAATCTCGATATCTGGCTTGCATATAAATATTTTGAATGTGTCTTTTCTTTCTGAGATGCTTCTGTAAATGCAAGAATATCTTTTTCCGCTATTTCATTCTGATCATAGAAGTAGGAAGAAGCAAAGTTTTCTGAAATTGTCCGCCGGTTTACTTTCATATTATAAATAAATGTTCCGATAACCGGAGTGTATAACAGATATTTAACCAGTTTCAGACGTTTTGTCGGGATTTTTGCAAGTTTAATCATATCAGGCGGGTTAACCATTATTACATGATTTATTATGGAATCATCATTTGAACAGGCCATAAGTACAAATGATGAGGACTCTCCGGATACAATTACATCTGTTTTTTCTCCGATGACATGTTTGATAAAATCTGTAATCATCTGTACATACAGATAATTGGTATAAGTAAGGATAGGACGGTCAGAACATCCGCATCCCAGAAGATCAATGCTGTATACGGTATTTGTCTTTGATAGATCTTTTTCGATTTTATTCCATTCGTATAAAGAAGAACAAACATTTAAATCATGAACAAGCAATACAGGACTGCCTGTTCCTTTTTTCTTAAATGCTATTCTTCCGAATCGCCAGTCATAGAATTCATATTCTTCTTCATCCAGATAATTATCTGCGGTGGATATGTAATTAAAAATGCGGTTAACTACATGCATTGTTCCTATTAATGCGCCAGTAAAAACAGCTGCAGTACCAAGTTTCCTTTTTATACTCAAATGTGTCACCTGCTTTCGTCATATATATCTATTATACTACAATGACATATCTAAATAAAGTGTAAAAATCTCAATGTTTCACGTGAAACATTGAGATTTTTTATATAGAAATTTTTCGTGAAAATAAATCAGTAAATCGATTACTGAAATAAATTCAGAAATGCACAAAAAAGAAAAATTAAAATGTTTCACGTGAAACATCGGATGATTTTATCAGGAAGTTTAATGAACATACAAAATTAAATTTTAAAGATGAAAAACGAGTAAAAATTTTGAAAAATGTTTCACGTGAAACATTATATTTATAGATAAATGGAAGAAAAAGTGATATAATGGGAAAGTACATGAAAAATAGAAAAGCTTGGCAGGAGGTAAAAATGGGGAGGATAATAGCAATCGCCAATCAAAAAGGCGGAGTGGGAAAAACTACGACAGCGATAAACTTATCGGCCTCGCTTGCAAGTATGGGGAAAAAGGTACTTGCACTCGACATGGATCCGCAGGGAAACATGACCAGCGGACTGGGTGTGGATAAAGATGAGGCTGAAAAAACGGTATATGATCTGATTATCAGTAATGCAGGAATTGAAGAATGTATCTGCAAAGATGCAATTGAAAATCTGGATGTTCTTCCATCCAACATTAATCTGTCAGCGGCAGAAATCGAGCTGATAGGTATAGAAAACAAGGAATTTATCCTGAGAGAAGAAGTGGAAAAAGTAAAGGACCGCTATGATTTTATTATTATCGACTGCCCTCCGGCTTTAAGCATGCTTACAATCAATGCAATGACAACAGCAGATTCAGTTCTTGTACCTATTCAGTGTGAGTATTACGCGCTTGAAGGTCTTAGCCAGCTCATCCACACAATAGAGCTGGTACAGGAAAGACTAAATCCGTCTCTAGAGATAGAAGGTGTTGTATTTACTATGTATGATGCCAGAACAAATCTTTCTCTGCAGGTTGTAGAAAATGTTAAGGATAATCTGAACCAGAACATATACAAAACAATTATTCCAAGAAATATCAGACTTGCAGAAGCACCAAGTTATGGAATGCCGATTAATCTCTACGACCCGAAATCAACAGGCGCTGAAAGCTATATGCTGTTAGCTGAAGAAGTGATTCATAAAGGAGAAGAATAAATATGGCGGTAAAAAGAAATGGATTAGGAAAGGGATTGGACAGTCTTATACCAAACAAGACAGAAAAAAATGTAAAGACAGAAAAAAAGACTGAACAGAAGAATGAAGAATCACAGAACAGCTCAGGAGAAATTCTTGTAAAGATAAATCAGGTTGAACCGAACAGAGAACAGCCGAGAAAAGAGTTTGATGAAGATTCCCTGATGGAACTGGCTGATTCTATTAAACAGTTTGGAATATTGCAGCCTCTTCTTGTTCAGAAAAGAAAAGATTATTATGAAATCATTGCCGGCGAAAGAAGATGGCGTGCTGCCAAAATGGCGGGAATAAAAGAAGTACCTATTATAATAAGAGAGTACACAGATCAGGAAATTGTGGAAATCTCTCTGATTGAAAATATACAGAGAGAAAATCTTAATCCTATTGAAGAAGCAATGGCTTATAAAAGACTTCTGGAGGAATTTCATCTGAAACAGGATGAAGTGGCGGAAAGAGTATCCAAGAGCAGAACGGCCGTCACAAATTCAATGAGACTTCTGAAGTTAAGCCCAAGAGTACAGCAGATGATCGTTGATGATATGATCAGTACAGGACATGCCAGAGCTCTTCTTGCAATTGATGATGAAGAACAGCAGTATCAGCTGGCAAATCGGATTTTTGACGAGAAACTTAGTGTAAGAGAAACCGAAAAGCTTGTAAAGGCGCTGAAAAATCCGAAAAAGGAAATCAAAAAACAAAAACCAGAACATACGTTTGTGTACAATAATATTGAAGAACAGATGAAAAATATAATCGGTACAAAAGTAAGTGTTAATCCTAAGGCGAATGGAAAGGGAAAAATAGAGATAGAATACTATTCTGAGGAAGAACTGGAAAGAATATATGATCTGATTATGACAATCCGGACGGAATAAACTGATCAGAGATGAGGAGGAAAAGGTACAGAAGAAGAGTAAAAGAGGGAGAGAAAAATTAAGAAGGAGATGAATCATAAGAATGAACGGAATACTTGGAAGTCTTGGAATAGATCCGTTTTATTTGTTTGTAGTTGTATTTATTATACTGGCGGTTCTGATTGTACTTTATGTACTGCTCAATGAGCGATACAGAAAACTTCAGCGTAGTTATGCAACGTTCATGAAGGGGAAAAATGGTAAAAATCTTGAAAAGAGTTTCTTCGCCAGATTCGAAGAACTGGAGGAAGTAGCCGAACTGGCACAGGAAAACAGAGAGGAAATCAAAAAGATTTATAAAAAGATGGAAGGTCATTACCAGAAAGCAGGAATTGTAAAATATGACGCTTTCCATGAGATGGGAGGAGAGCTTAGTTTTGCTCTTGCAATGCTTGATGAAAATGATAACGGCTGGATATTCAATGCAATGCACAGCAGAGAAGGCTGCTATACTTATATAAAAGAAATTATCAACGGCGAAAGTTATATAGAACTTGCTGAAGAAGAGAGACAGTGTCTGGAAAAGGCAATGTATCAGGAAGAATACGATATTAAAAAGGAAATGTGAGGAAAAAATAAATGCTGGATATTAAATTTGTAAGAAATAACCCGGAAATCGTAAAACAGAATATTAAGAATAAATTTCAGGATGAAAAGCTTCCGCTGGTGGATGAAGTTATTGAACTGGACAAAAGAAACAGAGAAATCAAGCAGGAAGTAGAAGCTCTCCGGGCTGAGAAAAATAAAGCCTCAAAGCAGATCGGCGCCATGATGGCACAGAAGAAAATCGAAGAGGCAGAAGCGCTGAAAAAGAAGGTGTCAGAAAGCGGCGGAAGAATCGATGCTCTTTCTGAAGAAGAAAAAGAAGTAGAAGAGAAGATCCGGAAAATCATGATGACGATTCCGAATATCATCGATCCCTCTGTGCCCATCGGAAAGGATGACAGTGAAAATGTGGAACTGGAACGCTTCGGCGAGCCGGTTGTTCCGGATTTTGAGATTCCCTATCATACGGACATTATGGAATCCTTTGACGGAATTGATCTGGACAGCGCAAGAAAAGTGGCAGGAAACGGTTTCTACTACCTGATGGGAGATATTGCACGTCTGCATTCCTCCGTAATTGCCTATGCAAGGGACTTTATGATCAACAGAGGGTTTACTTACTGTGTGCCGCCTTTCATGATCCGGAGCAATGTGGTTACAGGAGTAATGAGTTTTGCTGAAATGGACGCCATGATGTATAAAATCGAAGGTGAAGATCTCTATCTGATCGGAACAAGCGAACATTCCATGATCGGTAAATTTATTAATACCATGCTTACAGAAGATCAGCTTCCCCAGACTCTGACAAGCTATTCACCCTGCTTCCGGAAGGAAAAAGGAGCTCATGGCATTGAAGAGAGAGGCGTATACCGCATTCATCAGTTTGAAAAGCAGGAAATGATTGTTGTATGTAAGCCGGAAGAAAGCATGGAGTGGTATGATAAACTGTGGAAAAATACAGTTGACCTTTTCCGTTCTATGGATATTCCGGTAAGAACACTGGAGTGCTGCTCCGGTGATCTGGCAGACCTGAAAGTGAAATCAGTAGATGTAGAGGCATGGTCGCCAAGACAGAAAAAATACTTTGAAGTAGGAAGCTGCTCAAATCTGGGAGACGCACAGGCAAGAAGACTGGGAATCCGAATCAAGGGAGAAAACGGAAACTATTATGCACATACACTGAATAATACAGTAGTCGCTCCCCCGAGAATGCTGATCGCCTTCCTTGAAAATAATCTTCAGGCCGATGGTTCTGTAAAAATACCGGAAGTGCTTCAGCCGTACATGGGCGGAAATACAGAGATCAGACCAAAGAAATAGAATGAAATTAAAGAAATCAGGAGTGAAATGCACCAGTATCTAAAAGCAATCGGATTTGATAATATCCGTACAAGAAAAGATTTAATTCAGCTTCTGGATGATGTGAAAAATAATTTTACGCACCAGACAATTGTATCCTACAGGCCGGAAGAAGATTTCTGTGAATATCAGAAAGAATACGGACAGTGTATCGGTATTACAATGTGCGGTGAACTGGACGAGAGGGATAATTTTGACCAGGCATATTACTTTCCTTACTTTGAAGGAAGCGGCATTACCACCTATGCTGAGATTGTTGTGGAGAGAAAGATAGAAAAAGAGCAGTATGTGGGAATGTGCGAGGATTCCAAAATCGGAATCAGCCTGATCTTTACCCTTCAGAACGGAATAGAATACATGAGAGAATATCAGGCAGGATTTATCTACGGGCTGACAACCTCGGTAACATTTTCCGGACTTGCTTTATCAGGAACAATTCTTCTGCCTGTTATAAAGAATGAACAGCAGATAAAAAATGAAAAGGCGGCCGCTGACAACCGCAAAATGCTCCTAAGCGCTGCCAGAAACGGCGACCAGACAGCAATTGAAACACTGACGCTGGACGATATCGACACATATTCCAAAGTGTCGCGCCGGCTTGCGAATGAGGATGTATTTTCAATTGTGGATACCTATTTCATGCCCTACGGAGTAGAGTGTGATCTGTATTCAATCATGGGCGAAATACTGGCTGTCCGGGAAAGACAGAATACAGCTACCGGAGTCAGACTCTATCAGATGAAACTCAATGTAAATGAACTGCAATTTGATGTGTGTGTCCCTGCGGATTCTGTAATGGGAGAACCGGAGATCGGGCGCAGATTCAAGGGAACAATCTGGCTGCAGGGGTATATAAACTTCTGAAGAAATAATATTCTGATTCAGACGTAATATAGCTGTTCCAAAGCACAATTATTGCAAAATCAGTTGTGAAAAAGACAAAAATGTGGTATATTATTAACCGTGCCCGGGAGATGGGCACGGTTGATATTATAAGTTTCCGTAGCTCAGCTGGATAGAGCGACCGCCTCCTAAGCGGTAGGTCGGGTGTTCGAATCACCTCGGGAACGTAAACAAGAAGCCGAAAATTCCTTGAAAATCAAGAGTTTCGGCTTCTTTCATTTTCAGAAAAAAACGAACACAGAACCTAACAGTGATTAGCAGTTCACAATTTGCTAATCGGACTCTGAACTGTACAATTCCATTAGCTGCTAATAATTAGCAGAAATGAAAGGATTTTTGCTAATGAAAAATGGCTTCCTGCTAATCAAAGCAAAATTTCTGCAAAAAATCCTGCTAATCAAAAAGTTGTAAGTTTCTGTTTCAATGAAAATAAATCAAAGTAAATAGAGTTATAAATACATAGAGCACTTATGTTTTTTCAATCTTTCTCACGGACGATTTCAGAAACGCTGAGATCAAAGATACTGGAGATCAAAGATACTGCCGTGAACAAGGTGCAGGGCGAATACAGAAACCGGAACGGAGACTGTGACTTCGGATCAGGAGACAGTAAAAGAAACAGAACCAGCAGAGGAAGAGACAGAGGAAGAACCGACAGCAGAGAAGCAGGAAGAAAAGAAATCGGGAAGTAGGCTTCCGGCGATAATTTTACTTGCGGCGGTTGTGATCGACGACGGAGTGTTTTCATTTATGAAGCTGAAGGGGAAAAAGAAGCAGGAGAAGGAAAAGCCTGATCCCGATGATGTGTATCAGGATGAGGATGATGGGGAATATCTGATTCCGGATGATTTTGAGGATCGGGGAGAAGATGAAGAGCAGTTGTAAGCTGATGAGAAAAAGTTATATTTGAGGGGTGGCTCTTAGCTGCCCTGTTACATAAGATAGTAAATATCCAATTGCCATAGAATGTGTGAAATGGTAGAATAAAAATAGTGGGTTACGGTTATAAATATGAGAGCTTAAGAATTATTTGATTATGAAAATGAATATATATTTGATAGTCCTAATTGGATTGATCAAAAAGTAAGCATTCAAAGGTTAGGTGAAATAATTAAAAATTTTAGTGGAATGTTTGAAACATATTGTCGTGAATGGTTTATGCCGGTACCACTTACTGGGGAGTGAGTAATTTATTGGAAGTTATTCTTACAAAGAAAATTATAGGACAAACAGCAAAGGTTATAGTGGACAGACCACTGGGCAGTTATCACCCGCAGCATAAGGATATATACTATCCGATAAATTATGGATATGTTGAAGGGATTCTTGCTCCAGATGGCGAAGAACAGGATGCTTATATTTTAGGAGTCGATGTCGCCGTAAAAGAATTTACTGGAAATATTATTGCTGTGATTCATAGAAATGATGACATAGAAGAAAAATGGGTAGTTGTGCCTAAAGGTGTGTCGTATACAAAAGAAGAAATTCTAGAGTCTGTAAAATTTCAGGAGCAATATTTTCAGTCTGAAATACAAATGTAGGGAAATTATATTACCATAAATTTTCATATTTACATAATTACTGCAGTCTTGTACTTTTGGTATAAGGCTGTTTTATTATGCTCAAAAATATTTTCGCTTGTGGTAATTACATCCGGAATGTGAGCGCTGTAATAGGAACCATTCAGGAACAGCAGAAAAAAATAAGCATCTGATATAAACTGCACTAAGCATCAAAAAAATTAAACAAGGGCAGTTTGGTATACTCAGGGAAATTTTAAAGGAGAGGAGGAAAGAGAATGGAGGCGATTCTTGAGTTCATTTTTAATTCCGACAAATTTGTAAATGTTCTTCTGACTGCAATTGCGGCGGCGGCGGACCTGGCTGCTCTGGTTAGCTTTGTAAGAAGTAAGGAGAAGAAGGGGGTAAAATTATTTGTTGTTATATTTTTTACAGCTGTTTTTCTGATTCTGCTGCTCTCCGTATTTGTCAGAGTTGTTCCGGACCTGACAGGGGATACATATGAAGAAGCCAGAACTGAAATTATAGAGCAGGAGTTTACATTGGACGATGAGGATTTTTCAGAGGAAATGATCGTTGTCGACCAGCATCCGGAAGCCGGACATCTTGCTTTAAGCAGAAGCAGAATTGAACTGGAATATAAAAGTGCGGCTGAACTGAAAGAAGAAGAGAATAAAAAAGAGGCAGAACAGCTCAGAGAGAACAGTAATACCCTTATAGACGTTGCCTGTACATTTCGTGATACATTAATCAAAGTATATAATACAGATAACGATTTGTTGTCCTGTATAGGACCGATGATACAGAATCCCGATATACAGGAGGCCGTACTGACCTGTGAAGAGGGCAGTCCGTGGTTTAACGAGTATGAAATTGTGAATAATTTTACGGAGCTGCAGAAAGGAAATTCCTGCGTCTTCCGCGATATTCCTTCCGGAAGATATATGTTCAGGTGCAAAGTGGAAGGGTATCAGCCATTTGAACTTTCAGGGAATATGGAAATTTCTGCGGATACATTAACCGCGGAAAATACAAGAACACAGACCATTTCATTAACATCTGACAGTGCAAGGCAGTTCTCCCCTTATACATTTGTATTTCTGGATGAAGGGTATAACGAAATTACCGGAGAGGTTAATTTCACGATTTATCCGGATGGGAGAAATGAGCCGGGAAGTTCGATAATGTCAGAAAGCTCCGATTTTTATATTACCGCGCAGTCCAATATTTCCTGCCCTATCGGGCTTGAGATAGCCGGAACACAGTATGAGGGAATGCTTGAACTGAATACACCGGGGACCGTATTTCTGAAGATTGAGAATGAGGGAACCATAAGGCAGATACCTTATGAGGAATATTTTAGTAACAGCCATACGCCGGGATAAGGCTGCGGGGAGCTCCGGTTTGAAATGGTGTCCTTTTTATGAAACACCTTATGCCGTATCCTGTATTCAGACACAGGTAGTGCACTGAAGGAGGATACGAAAATGGCAAAGATATATTTTACACTTACGGGAACAAAACACTATTTTGGGACAGAATTTCTTGAACCGGGGATGAAAATCGAACTGGAAAAGGAACCGGACAATGAGTACGATAAGGAGGCCATTCTTATTAAACTTGAAGGCCTGGGGAAGATCGGTTATGTTGCCAACAGCCCTTACACAGTACTGGGCGACAGTATGAGCGCCGGCCGTCTGTATGACAAGATCGGAGACAAGGCGTCCGGTAAAGTTGTTATCGTAACGCCTCAGGGTGTCATATGCAGATTACGGAAAAAAAGTCTGCTCAGCCGAAAGGAGACAGAAAAAAATGTTCCGCCGTCCGCTGACAGAAATGAGGAAAACAGGGATGCCTGTCTGACGGCTTCACCGGAAGATCCGGATACTGAAAAAAGAGCGGAAGAATAAATGTTCCTTCTGTACGATAATCTCTTTACCTGTGCTATACTGAGAATATCGTACAGGAGGGAGCTTGTTATGGCGAAAGGATCCAATCAGAAGTTTAAATTATACTGTCTGGCACAGATCATGCTGGAAAATACAGACGACGAACATTTCCTTACGATGCAGGAGATTATTTCTTTGCTCGAACAGCAGGGAATCAGCGCGGCACGCAAAAGTGTGTATGAAGACCTGAGAGATCTGGAGCATCTTGGAATCGAAGTGGAAGGGGAAGCTGTGGGAAAGGGGTATCATTATCATGTTGTAAACCGCCCCTTTGAACTGCCGGAGATGAAGCTGCTGGTAGACGCGATCCAGTCCTCCAAATTTATTACAGAGAGAAAGACAAACGCCCTGATCAGAAAGCTGGAAAAGCTGGTCAGCAGATACGAGGCCACAAAGCTGCAGCGCCAGGTATATGTTTCCGGAAGAATCAAGACAATGAACGAGAGTATTTACTATACAGTAGACGCAATTCACAATGCGATTTCGGAAAACCGGAAAATCAAATTTCAGTATTTTCAGTGGAATGTAAAAAAACAGATGGAACTCCGCCATAACGGAGCCTATTATCACATCAGTCCCTGGGGACTTTCCTGGGATGATGAAAACTATTATCTGGTTGGATATGATTCTGATGCGGGAATGATCAAACATTACCGGGTTGACAAGATGCTGCATATCCGCATGTCGGATGAGCCCCGGGAGGGAAAAGAACATTTCCGGAAGCTGGACATGGCCGATTATACAAAGAAAAGTTTCGGCATGTTCGGGGGCAAAGAACGTCAGGTAAAACTTTCTGTGGAAAACCGCATGGCAGGTGTGATTATCGACCGGTTCGGGAAAGATGTGATGCTGATTCCCGCAGATGAGGAACATTTTACGGTAAATGTAAATGTCCATGTCAGCAGTCAGTTCCTTGGCTGGATCTTTTCTCTGGGAGAAGGGGTAAAGATTATCGGGCCGGAGGATGTTGTAGCACAGATGAGAGAGGAAACGGACCGGCTGATCCGGCAGTATAAAAAATAAAAGAAGGGGAGAAAGAGTATGAACTATCTGGTAATTGATCTGGAAATGTGCAAGGTTCCGAAGATGTATCGGAATTCCGGATATAAATACGCAAGTGAAATTATACAGATCGGCGCAGTGCTGCTTGATCAGGATTACAGGAAGACAGCAGAGATAAGCCGGTACGTTCATCCGGATCACGGAGTCCTGGATCATTATATCGGCGAGCTCACCGGTATTCAGAATAAAGAGCTGAAAAACGCTCCCGGGCTGGCGGAAGTACTGAAGGATATCGTGGACCGGCTTGAAGGCTGCGCGTATAAAATATATGCCTGGAGCGAGAATGATTTTCTGCAGCTCGGAAGAGAAATCCGATGCAAACAAATCGAAGATGAACGGATCGGAAAGTTTATGGATCAGGAACGCTGGATTGATTATCAGAAAGTCTTTATGGACCGGTACGAATTTACAAGAGAGATCGGACTGGACGAAGCTCTGATGCTCTGTGATATTGAGCCGGACGGAAAATTCCATAACGGACTGGACGATGCGGTTAATACAGCGAAGATTATTGAAAAACTTGAGAAAGATCCCGAATACAAGGTACATAACTACGAAAGGGAAACAGCGAAGCCGACGGAACATCTGAAAGTCAGTATGGGAGATCTGTTTGCAAAACTGGGATTTCCGTGTACGGCGTAAGGCCTGAAAACAGAAAGCTCTGCCCGGGAAATGCAGGTTTACAGACTGGAAAATAAGTAAGATAATAAGCGTGTAAGGAGGAGTGCGTCATGAGACTTTTTATAGCGATTCAGCTGTCTCCTGAGATGGAAAAGGCTCTGGTGGGCTGTATGCATGACCTGAAGAAGCAGGGCGTGGAGGGCAATTATGTTCCGGCCCGGAATCTGCATATGACTCTGGCTTTTATCGGAGAATATGACAATCCCGGAAAAGTAAAGGAGATTATCGGGAAAGTTCCTCTTCCGGAATTCCGGATCAGTCTGGGGGATAAAGGGAATTTCGGAAATATTCTGTGGGCAGGAGTGAAGGGAAATCAGAAACTGAAGACTTATGTCAGAGATCTGAGAGCTGCCCTGGCTGCGGAGGGGATTCCCTGCGAGAAGGATAAATTTGTTCCCCATATCACATTGATCCGGAAGGTTTCTGCGAAGAAACCGTATCAGTTTCACATGCCGAAGGCGGAGATGACGGTGAAAAAGGCGTCACTTATGAAATCGGAGCAGAAGAACGGGAGAGTGAATTATAAGGAGTTATAAATGTAAAATAAGGCTACAGAAAAGACAGCGGTATACGCTGTTTTTTTTGTGGAAATAAAAGTCAGAGTTGTAGTTATGAGGCAGCGTAAAAAAATCAGCTGTGTGACAGGGGTTATGTAATTGACAATTCAGAATTCCGGTGTTAGTATAATTAAAAACGTATCCAATATCCAATATCCAAAAAAGGAGGAGTAAAAATGAAAATAGCAATTGGATGTGACCCGAATGCACAGACAGCAAAAGAGGAATTAATCAAGTATATTGAAGAGAAAGGGTATGGCTCAGTTACGGATTTCGGAAGTGAAGACCCGATTTATGCGCACACTGCAATTAAAGTAGCCGAGAGTGTTGCGGCAAAGGAATACGACAGGGGAATTCTGATCTGCGGCACAGGAATCGGTGTAAGTCTGGCTGCAAATAAAGTGAAGGGAGCATATGCGGCTCTTGTATCTGATGTGTATTCAGCGCAGCGCGCCAGGTTAAGCAATGACGCGAATATTATCTGTATGGGAGCATTTACTACCGGAAGTAAAGTGCGTGAGGAGCTGGTAGACGCATTTTTAACCAATGAATTTGTACCTGGCTGTCCGTCCCAGCCGAAGGTAGACGCATTTGTTGAATATGATCAGAACAGATAATCAGGAGATTTATAAGTAAAGGTGACAGAAAAATGAAAAAATTATATTTTGGCAGCAATCTGAAAATGTATAAGGGAATTACTGCCACAACGGAATATCTCCGGGAACTGGCTGAAAAAACAAAGGATATCAGCAGAGAAGAGATAGAGCTTTTTATAATCCCTTCCTATACTTCCCTGCAGAATGCAGCGGCCTGCTGCGCTGGCCGGGGGATAAAAATAGGCGCCCAGAATATGTGCTGGGAGGAGCAGGGTCAGTATACAGGGGAAATCTCACCTTCTATGCTGGAAGAGGCAGGCGTGCAGCTTGTTATGATCGGACATTCCGAGCGGCGCCATGTATTCGGAGAGACAGATGAGGTAGAAAACAGAAAGGTAAAGACTGCCCTGAAGCATGGCTTTCAGACTCTTCTTTGTATTGGAGAAACAGCGGAACAGAAGCAGTACGGAATCAGTGCGGAGGTTTTAAGAACTCAGTTGAAGATCGGTTTCTACGGCGTGGATCAGCAGGACGCCGGGAAGATATGGGTGGCCTATGAGCCGGTCTGGTCCATCGGAGTAAACGGTACCCCGGCAACTGCCGGATATGCGGAAGAAATGCATAGAGTAATTAAAGATACACTGGAAGAGATCTTCCCGGAAGAAGGAAGTAAGATCCCTGTACTGTACGGCGGCAGTGTAAATCCGGGAAATGCGGACCAGCTGATTGTGCAGCCGTCCATTGACGGCCTGTTTGTCGGCAGATCCGCATGGAATGCGGAGGATTTTGATAAGTTAATCCGCAGTGCGATAGCAAGTGCCGGGCACGGAACATTACCGGTATAATCCGTCAGAGTTCAGAAAACAGATTTGAAAAAGGAGTCCTGTAAAAAGGATTCCTTTTTTGTGCGCTGTCGGGAGCCCTCAAATCTTTGAAAGTAAAAAAATGCACAAAAAAACCTTAAATTATTTGTAAAAATTCACGTAATTGACAAAGCATATTTCCGGTGCTATTATTAAGTCACAAAATAAATCGTATCCAATATCCGATATCCAAAATCCAAAAAAGATATCGAACAGGAAAGAAAGGAGAGAAACGATGAAGGAGAAAAAAAGTTTTCTGAGACTCATGCAGAGAATTCCGGGCGGCCTGATTATCGTCCCCATGCTGATCGGTGTTATCTGCAACACATTTATTCCCGATGTGCTGGAACTCGGCGGATTCACATCAGGCATGTTCAAGACAGGAACCAACTGTCTGCTGGGAATGTTTCTCCTGCTCAACGGAGCGTCCATCAACGTTAAAAAGATCGGCCTGCCGCTTTATAAAGGTTTTGTTTTAACTTTGATGAAGTTCCTTCTTGGTGTTGCGCTGGGTCTGCTTGTTGCAAAGGTCTGCGGGACAGCCGGAATTGCAGGAATCACGCCCATGGCGATTATCGCCGGCATTACCAATTCGGCAGGAGGCCTGTATCTGGGACTTGCTCAGCAGTATGGTGATGAAAGTGATGCAGGAGCAATTTCCATTCTGTCACTGAACGACGGACCGTTCTTCACCATGATTGCAATGGGAACCGCCGGTATGGCTTCGATTCCTCTGGAAGCATTTATCGCAACACTGATTCCGCTGATTATCGGTATTGTATGGGGAAATCTGGATGAAGCATTCCGGGATCTTGCACAGAAGTCTCTGCCAACGATTACATTCTTTATGATGATTCCTATCGGCGCAGGTATGAGTCTTACAAGCCTGGTTGAAGGCGGAGCCGCAGGAATTATCCTGGCAATCGTATCAGCACTGACTGCATTTGTATTCTACTTCCTGTTCCAGCTTTGTCTGCCGAAAAAGAAGAGAAATGCAATGGGAGCCGCAATCGGAACAACTGCGGCGAACGCAACAAGCGTACCGGCTTCTCTGGCAGAAATGGATGCCACATGGAAACCCTATGCAAATTCGGCAACCGCACAGCTTGCCGTGGCAGCAATCGTTACCGCGTTTACCGCACCTATGATTACCGCATTTCTGGATAAGAGAATGCGGAGAAAGAAACTGGGAATTTATTCTGATGAAGCAATCGCTGAAAGGGAAAAAGAAAAACAGGCGGAAGGATAAATTGTACAGTATTTAATTCAGGTTACATAATAACAAAAATATATAATTATAAGAAAGAGAGGAATTCATTATGTCATTAACAATCAGACCACTTAATTCCGGATACATTCCGACAAAGCCGCTGGAGTACTGGTACCATTTTTCATGTAAAAAATATGTAGAGAAACTGGGAATCACAAATGAGTCCGATCAGCTTCCGGACTTCACATTCCTGATTGAAGGCGGAGATCAGCTGATTCTGGTAGATACAGGAATGTCCTGGACAGAGCACGCAGATAAGTATCATCACGGACCGTCTCTTCAGAGACCGGGAATTGACGATATTGAATCCAGACTGGCACAGGTTGGCTACAAACCGTCAGATGTTGATATTGTACTGTTTACACATCTTCACTGGGATCATATTTTCTATCTGGAAAAATTTACAAAAGCACGTTTTATCTGCAATGAAGTAGAATGGAATTATGCACATAATCCGGTTCCGCTGCACTATAAATCCTACTGCCGTCCGATTATCGCAAAAGACGGAGATGTAACATGCGGAGATAAATTTATTGCTCCTTATGATCAGCCGGGAGTATATGAGCGTTTTGAGACTGTTAAAGGCGAAGTGGAAATCGCGCCGGGCGTCAGCGTATTTGAATCTTTCGGACATTGCCCCGGACATATGACAGTTGTTGTTCAGACAGAAGACGGACCGTATTTCTGCGTCGGAGATTCCGTATTCGTAATGGGAAATATTGACGCGCCGGAAGATATGCAGAACGATCTGCACTATGATATCTGTCCTCCGGGAAGATATGTGGATATTGTTGCATCATGGCAGACAATCCGCGATACACTGCGCCGCTGCAAGGAAGCAAATGTGGATCCCCACAAACACCTTCTGCTTGCACATGATGTAATTTTATCAGCAGCTGTAGAAAAATATGAAAACTCCCATGACAATAAGATTCCTGTAATCGGTAAAAAAGATACAGACTTTGTATTTGATGAATACAAAACAGCAATTGTTGATAAAGATGCAAAGAAGGCGGCAGAAAAGGCGAAAACAAAATATTTCAGTTTTAGCTAGGAGATCCTGTATCTGCTTAAAAGAGGAGATGGAAGCGAATGAAAACAATAGCTGTCATTGAAAGCTGTGATACAAAAGCGAAGGAAGCAAAATTTATCAGTGATTTTATAAAAAAAGAAGGACTGGAGGCTCTGGTGCTGAATACAGCAACAGGGCCGTCGCCCTCCGAAAACTATGATATTTCAAGAGAAGAAATCGTTGAGGCATACGGAACACCCTGGGAAGAACTGGAACCGAAGACAAAAGGCGAAAAGATTGATTTCATGAAGGACGCCGTAGCCGCATATGTTGAAAAACTTTACCAGGAGGGCAGAATCGACGGCATTATATCCGTGGGAGGTCTTCAGAATACGGTGATGGCTGCCAATGCCATGCAGAAGCTGCCGATCGGATTCCCGAAGGTGATGGCTACCACAGTTGCAAGCGGAACGAGAAAGTTTGAACTTGTCGTAGGTGATAAGGATATCATGGTTATGCCGGCAATCTGTGACTTTACCGGTATGAATATTGTTACACGCCAGGTTATTGCAAATGCCTGCGCTGCCTGTGTGGGCATGGTGAAAAGTGCAGGACATGTGCTGAAAAAAGGGGACAAGCCGGTAGTGGCAGTTACTCTGATGGGGGTAACAAATAACGGGGCCGTAGCAGCAGTTGAGGAACTGGAAAGAGTCGGCCTTGAAGTAATCGGATTCCATGCCACAGGCGTAGGCGGTGCGACAATGGAGAAGATGGCAGAGGAAGGTCTTGTAGACGGAATTCTGGACCTTACCCTCCATGAACTTACGAGTGAATATTTCGGCGGCGGATTTTCCTATGGAGAAGCTGCCAATACAAGACTGGTAAAATCAGTCGATAAGAAGATCCCGCTGGTTATCAGTCTCGGCGGTCTGGATTTTGTTGATTTCAGTACAAATGAACTGCCGGCCAGAATGGATGAAAGAAAATACATGCTGCACAACGCCAATACAGCACATATCAAGATTCTTCCCGAAGAAGCGAAAGCATTGGGAGAGATTGTGGCGGAAAGACTCAGCAAAGTAACATATCCTGTGAAACTTCTGGTTCCCACAAAGGGAATGCGCCATAACACAGAAAAGGGCGAGGAGTTATATTCACCGGAAAGCGATTCTGTGCTGATTCAGACAATCATTGACAATGTCAATGATAATATTGAAGTAATCGTGATTCCCCACAATCTGGACACAAAAGAGTTCGGAATAAAAGCAGCACACTATATCATTGAAGAGATGAAGATCAGAGGAAAACTTCCCAAAGATTTTTCCTATGAGAGTTAGCAGATTGGAACAGGATGAGGTGAAACTATGAACGCGGATATCTACGAAATCGCAAAAAAACTTGTGACGGCAAGTGAAAGGGCTTATAATAGAGGGATACAGACCGGGAGCGGTGGAAATGTAAGCGCCAGAATACCGGGAACAGAAACCATGCTGGTGAAAGCCAGCGGCGGTTCTCTTGGTGATTGTACTCCGGAAGGATTTCTGATCACAGATTTTGACGGAAATCTGATCGAGGGAAACGGAAAACCGACACGGGAGGCTCTGCTTCATGGGTATATCTATAAAATGAGAGAAGATGTGAACGCTGTTGTGCATGTTCACGCACCTTACGCCATAGGCTGGTCTTCCTCTAAGAAGGATCTGCCGAGAGTTACATGGCATTCCAGATTAAAGATGCCGTCGGACATTCCGAACCTGGATGTACATGCAGCTATGGTAAGACCGGAGGACGTTCCCATGGTAGAGGAAATGTTCCGGAAGTATCCGGATATTCCGGCCTTTCTGCTGGCGGATCACGGCATCGTGGCAATGGGCAAAGGACCGCTGGAGGCGGAACACACTGCTGAATTGATTGAAGAGACCGCTCAGGTTGCTATTTTAGATAAACTGGTTGAAAAACTGGGAATATAAAGGCGGGCAGAATATGAAAATAGAAAAAATATCAAACATTCAGGAGTTTTTTAAAATCATTGATTCATGTAAGGGAAGAGTGGAACTGCTTACCGGAGAAGGCGACAGGCTGAATCTGAAATCCAAGCTGTGTCAGTACCTGTCAATGGGACAGATCTTCTCACGGCAGAATGAACTTCATCTGGAAATCGTGGCAAGCGAAGAAGAGGATCTTCAGAAAATATGCCGTTTCCTCGCAGAAGAAGAGAAACAGTCATAAAACACACAGGGAGCCGTACAGAAGTGCGGCTCCTTTTTTACTTTATAGGAAATTCCGATTTTTGGATAAGGGGGAAAAGAAGCCC